>RRZU012974435.1_pt1 | contig 12190 bp, 10 predicted proteins | sample 2165561 | NCBI WGS metagenome assembly RRZU01 (sample SAMN10456909, study PRJNA506462) | wastewater metagenome | isolation source: wastewater sludge | place: USA: Moscow, Idaho | reverse complement strand
GCACCTCGGTGGGCGCGGCGTCGAGCCGCTCACCGGAGGCGGGGGAACTGTCGACCAGCTGGTCGTGCGCCGCGGCCACCCCCGCGGGGAAGACGGACGCGACGGCGGTGAGGAGCAGAACAGCCAGGGCACGGCGGACGACGCGCCTCGAGGACAGCATCATTCGCCATCACGCAGCCCAGACATGCGTGCCACGCTATCGACCCAGGTCAGCCCGGCGCTATGACGCAGAGCACTCCGCGTCACCGCGCGAGGGCCCCGGTGACCGCATCCCACACCTGCGGGCTGAGCGCCCGCGCGTACGCCGTCGTGAGGTGCTGCTCGTCGCGGTGGACGAGGAGGCTACCGATGACTGCAGGGCATGTGTCGGCCGTGCAGAACCAGCCGCTCGTGTCGACGAGAGTCACACCCGGTGTCGCGAGCGCGGGCTCGATCTGGTGATCGACCGGCAGGGCGGCGTCGCGTGGCCGCGCGCAGACGCTCGGGTCTGTGCGCGCGGACGCGACGCAGTCGAGCGTCGCGTCCGCAGGGAGCATGAGCGGGTTGTCGCTCAGCACGACGACAGGTAGCCCGGCCGCGTCGAGCTGCTGCCAGACCTCGGCAAACCCGTCCTCCGGTGTCGGCACGCCTGGTCGGTCGACCCACTCGACCGCCGTCCGGTTCGAGGTGACGACGACGTCGATCGCCGGGTCCGCGACGAGGGCAGCGAGCGTCGCCCGGTTCGCTGCGAGGCACGGTCCCCCACGAACCGCGTCCGTCTGGCGTTGGGCCGTCGAGAACGGGCAGCTCGCATGAAGGTAGGTCTGCACGCGGACGTCGTGCCGCGCGGCGATGTCCTCGAACGCGGGGAGGTACTGCTCGATGTGGGAGTCACCCACGACGGCGACGACCGTGCTCGCGGCGGGCGCGCCGAAGTGGCACACCGGCGTCGTCGGCGAGCCCATGTCGGACTTGCAGCGCCCCTCAGCGCCGGTGGGCAGCTCGTCTCGCGCACGTTCGGGCGAGGGCATGATGACCGTGGTCCCCGGGACGAACGGTTCGGCGCGCGACGGGGAGAGTGACGCGGGTCCGAGGCTCGGGGGCGAGGCCGCGAGCAGCGCCTCTCCCGCCTGGGCACGTTGCTCCGCCTGCTGCTGTCCGACGAACCATGGCACGATCGCGAGCGTGGCGGTCACGAGGCAGGCCACCGTGAGCGCGGCCACTGCATGCCCCGGCGAGGTCCGCCGCGCCGGGTGCAGGAACGGCAGCTCGACGAAGCGTCGGGAGAGGCCCGCGAGGACCAGTGCTGCCACCAGGACGATCCACGGGCGGCCCGGTAGCAGGACGATGAGCGGCCAGTGCCACAGGTAGAGCGAGAACGACACGTCGCCGAGCCACTGCACCGGACGGCTACCCACGCTGCGCGCCCAGGCGCCGCTTCCTCCCACCGACCCGGCCGCGAGCACACCCCCGGCTGCGAGACAGGGCACGAGCGCCACCTGCCCCGGGTAGGCCGGCGAGCCTGTGAGCGCGAACGCCGTCACGACGATGACGCCCGTAGCGGCCACGAGCACGGCGGTCCGCCGTCGCGCCGACCATGCGCGCGGGGCTGCGCACGCGAGCAACGCGCCGATCCCGAGCTCCCACGCGCGCGTCGTCGTCACGAAGTATCCGGCAGGGTCAGCCGCCGCTCCGGCCTGGACGGATGCCGTCAGCGAGAGGCCGATGGCCGTGCAGGCCAGCACCGCGACTCCCCACCTGAGCGGCACCCGCAGCACTCGCGCCGCGAGCGCCGCCGCGATCACGAGGACGGGCCACACCAGGTAGAACTGCTCCTCGACGGCGAGCGACCAGTAGTGCTGGAACGGACCCGGAGCGGTCCCCTCGGCTAGGTAGTCGACCGAGTCTGCAGCGAGCACCCAGTTCGTCGCCGAGAACACACTCGCGACACCGGTGCGGCTCACCTCGTCCCAGCGCGGCTCGGCGAGAAGAGCAAGTGCAGCAACGGAGGTGACCGCGATCACCAGCAACGACATCGGCGCGATCCGGCGCACACGACGCACGTAGAAGTGGGCAAGAGAGACCGCCCCGGAACGTTCGTGCTCGCGGATCAGGTGACCGGTGATCAGGAAGCCCGAGATCACGAAGAAGACGTCAACGCCGATGAACCCCCCGGGCAGGGCGCCTGGCCAGAGGTGGTAGACGAGCACCAGCGTCACGGCAAGTGCGCGCAGCGCCTGGATCTCAGGCACGAGCGCGCGAGGAACGCGGTCTATGCGCTTCTGGTCGAGGGCGTTGGAAGGCCCAAACGACGTAACCGTCACAGTTCCCCCTGCTAGTACGGCCGAAGAGCGACTCACGCTACACCAGGACAACCGGCCCTCGTCGGACTAGCGAGTCTGGCTCGCGAAGCCCGCCTGATCCAGATAGTGCGTGACGACGGCCTGCGCAGCCCTTCTGCGACGCTCGTGAGCGCGTCGTTCTGCCTCGAGCACCTCCACTTTCTCGACTGCAAGACGCGCGTTCTCGGCGGACTCAGCCTCGTACAGTGCGCTGTCAAAACCTGACGACCTCCTACACGTTGCATCTGCCATCGCCATGGTCCGCTCTGACTCGGTGGGCTCGCTCAGCGAGTCGACGTTCTCGGGTGCCACTCCGATCTGCTCCCATGCGGCTGCGTTCGGCATCTCTTCTGGGGTCTCGGGAAGGTCACGCACCCCACCTGTCGACATGCAGTTGCGCCATTCTTCGGAGGCTAAACGTACGGCCGGCGAGTGCAGAGCCGCCCAATACGCTGCCGCGGACACGCCGTATGCGTGGTTCTCGACCGGCGGGGCAGGCAGTTCATCTAGCGCTCTGTCAAGACACGCTGCATAGTCCTCATCAAGGATGGGCGAGGGAGTCCATCCGGTGGCTACGGTAGGGAATCGGTACCCGAACTCGCGCGCCACACCCTCGCTAAAGACGAGCCGCCCCACCTTGTTGACGCCCGGAGGCCTGGGCCGCGGGCGAAAGACGTCCGCATCAACCTGCATCGGCGCACCCGATTCGCTCATACACTCAGCAGCGAGTATCGCCGAAGCGGCCGAAACTACCTCTTCGTAACTCAACTGGTAGGCGTCAGTCGCGAGCTCCCATTCTGCCCACACGTCGCGCTTCGAACCATCTCCCGCGTTAGTCCATGACCAGACAGCTAAGGCGCAGGCGATCACCACGCACACAATTGCGACGACAGATCGACGCATCCATCCTCCCTTAAACGTTGGCTTGGCATGGCGCGGGGCCACCCCGACAGGACTGGGGTGACCCCGCGTCGACCTAACTATGCGCCGCGCGCCTCGAAACGCCCCGACAAGATCGAGTCATTGTGCGACGGGAACGTAGCATTGAGTTCCTGGCGCCCCGTCTTGAGGCGCACAATCATTCCGGGCCCCTTGTAGTTGATCTGGGTGTAGAACCACGCGTTCAGCCGGTTTCCGTTGTTATAGACGGAGGTGATGTCATTGCCGGCGTGACGCGAGGTGCCTGCGTAGTAGTGCAGGCTCATGTTTGAGATGCCGTTGACGAACTGAACCCGCTTCGCCTGACTGCCAGCCGTGAGGTAGTAGCGATCGCCCCACGCACACGCGTAGCCGCTCGGGCAGTCGGGAGCTGCCGACGCGGGCGCAGCCATGCCCACTCCGGTTGCGAGCAGCGCCGCGGACAGCGTCGCGGTAACGAGCCTTCGGGCCGTCAGCCCGCACATTCCTCTAATCATTCGGTCTCGATCCAATCTCGTATGCCTTCGTAGCCCCCTTGGCCACGGCCTGATCATGGGTGGCGCTGGACGGCAATGTCAAGCGTTGGGATTTGATGCCATGGGCGGATTTGGGCAGGCTCAGACTATCGATTCCAACAACAGGACTGGCGGGGCACGAAATAGAGCGCCTAAAGCGCTGTCTCATGCGACGCTCTCAGGTTATTGGAGCTATCGCGGCACATAGGGGCGGAGCGGCTGCCCCGTTCGTGCATATCCCCGGCAAGCGGGACAAACGCGCACACTCTGCGTCGACCGAGGTCACGAGAGGAGCACTTGGCCACCCACGAACCGGAGCCGCCTCGAAAGGCGATCCCACCACAGACTACTGATCGATAGCGATCGAAGGTCCTGACCCGGCTGGCGCCCGCTGACTCTACGAGACGCTTGCCTCGGTAGGCCCAGAAATTGACTGTGGCTCTCGGCCACTGGCAATGTGCGCTTCGTTGCACGTTTCGGAAACGGGCACGCATAGGCCCGACATCGTCTTCATCGTGTTGCCCCCTTATGGCCGAGGCGACGCCCCCGGCGCTCAAAACCTAGCCTAGGTCTCTTTCAAAGGTCAAGGGGCTCATCAGAGTTGCGGTGGGAGGAGCGTGACGCGCCGGTGCGTGCAGGGGCCCTGGTGAGGTAGGTCGAGGCCCTCAGGATCAGTAGTGACTGAGCCACTGCTCCACGAGGACGGGACTGCTGCACGGATAGGTGACACCCACCCGCGGTGCTGACCAGCACCGCTGAGAGGATGTCTCCATGTCCAAGCGCTATCCCCGAGAGTTCCGCGATGATGTCGTGCGCGTCGCCCTCGCGCGCGACCCCGGCGTGCCGCTGGCACGCATCGCCGCCGACTTCGGCGTCGGCAAGTCCTCCTTGCAGAACTAGATCAGAGAAGCCGCTGAGGCCGCCCCCGCCACAACGTCCGCAGAGGTCCCCTCTGAGGCCCTGGAGGCTCGCGAGCTGCGCCGTCGGGTCAAGCTGCTGGAGCAGGAGAACGAAGTCCTGCGACGGGCTGCGGCCTACTTCGCTCAGGCGCACCTGCCGGGAAAATCGTCCAAGAACTTGCCGCTGACGGTGTCCCCGTCGCGGTGACGTGTCGGGTGCTTAATCTCGCCCGCCAGCCCTACTACCGCTGGCTGAAGAACCCCATCACCGCTGCCGAGGTCGCGCAGGCCTACCGCGCGAACGCGTTGTTCGATGCCCACCGTGACGACCCGGAGTTCGACCACCGTCTCCTGGCCGACGAAGCACGCACGGCCGGGCATCCGATGGCTGATCGCACCGCTTGGCGTATCACCTCGGCCAACGGCTGGTGGTCGTCGTTCGGCAAGAAGAAGAAGAGCAAGAACGGCAAGCGGCCGGGCCCTCCGGTCCACGACGACCTGTGCGCTCAGGTCGACGAGCACGGCCGCACTCGGCATGTCTTTGCTGCGCAGCGCCCCGACGAGCTGTGGTTGACCGACATCACCGAGCACACGACTGCCGAGGGCAAGGTCTACATGTGTGCGATCAAGGACGCGTTCTCCGGGAGGATCGTCGGGTATGCGATCGACTCTCGGATGAAGTCTCGGCTGGTCGTGCGTGCGATCGAGAACGCAGTCGCCATGCGCGGGAACGTGGCCGGATGCATCGTTCACTCCGACAGGGGAAGTCAGTTCCGCAGCCGCAAGGTGCTGCGCGTCCTGGCACGCCACAGCCTCGTCGGATCCATGGGCCGGGTCGGTGCCGCCGGCGACAACGCGGCGATGGAGTCCTTCTTCGCGCTCCTGCAGAAGAACGTCCTTGACCGCCGTCGTTGGGCGACCCGGGCCGAGCTGCGGATCGCGATCGTCACCTGGATCGAAAGGACCTACCACCGTCGCCGGAGGCAGGTCCGTCTGGGGCGGTTGACCCCGATCGAGTTCGAGACCATCATGACCGCTCAGGTCGCACTCGCAGCCTGAACCTGACTGTCACCTGTCCGTGCAGCAGTCCCTCGCCCACTCGACCCGGAGGCGGCGGGCGAGCCCAGTGAATTCGGCCTGCTCACGGAGCAGTTGACCGACCGGCCAGGCCACCGCCAGACGGGTAATTGCCCCGCGAATGGCGACCCCAACCGGGACCTATTCGGCGAACGTGCCGCGCGAACACGTCCCATCCGTGCAGCGCCAGCATTGTTGCCGCCAGGCGGCCCGCCCCAGACGTCGCCGTACATCACGTCACGCAGCACCTGCACTCTCCCACCTCGGCTGGCAGCGACGACGCCGATGCCAGTGTGGATTGGCCAGAGCGCGGTGGGGGCGGAACGGCGTGTCATGCCGTGTACTGGTCTGTGACGCGCCCGGGGCCGCAATGGCTGTAGCCGGGAGTCCGCGTCAGCCGGAGACCGGTGGCCGGGCAACACGGAGCGCGGCAGAACACGGTGCGTTGTGTGTCTCCGCGTGCCGTGACGGTATGCGGAGACAGACGGTGCCCGCTTGCGGCGCGGCGTCCCCTACCTGCGTCCGCGCGGTCCGCGGTCCGCGTTACACCACCGCCTCGCGTCTGACCTGAACTTCTCGCTGCCCGCGAGATGCAAAGACCCCCGCCGGCCGGTGGCCGCGGGGGTCTGCATCGCTGTCTCAAACGAGTGCGCCCGGAGGGATTCGAACCCCCAACCTTCTGATCCGTAGTCAGATGCTCTATCCGTTGAGCTACGGGCGCATGATCACCGCTTGGGCGACCTCGAAGAGCATACCCGTCGCCGGGGCTGGATGCGAAATCGGTTGGGCCATGGTCTCGGTCACAGCGCGCGCGGGGGCGGGGCGCGACGTCGCGGGAGGTTCAGGCGCGCCGAGGGTCCAGGTACGTCGAAGGGCCCCGGTCTGCTGACCGGGGCCCTTCGGAAGCGGAGACGGAGGGATTTGAACCCTCGAACGGGTTGCCCCGTTACCACCTTAGCAGGGTGGCGCACTAGACCTGACTATGCGACGTCTCCAGGCCCGCACAGCCTATCCGAGCATGGGCCCCGGTCAAAACCGGGTGCGGCACTAGCGTTCGAACATCCAGCCGCGGTCGGTGAGCATGCGGCCGACAGCGAGTCCGATGGCCAGGGCGATGACGATCAGGCCGGCGTCGACCGCGTAGCTGATGGCTTCCGTCGTCGCGCGGTCGTTGAGGTAGTAGACGGCGCGGTACGCGGCGGCGCCCGGCACCATGATGACGACGGCCGGCACGTAGACGGTCACGCGCGGCACGTCGATCGCGGGGGCGACCACCGCGGTGATGAGCCCGACGACGCACGCCGCGAGGGCGGCAGCCGCCTGCGGCGCGAGGCCTTGCTCGACGACCACGATGCGCAGAACGTTGGCGACCATCCCGATGCTCGCGGCGCACAGCGCCATCGTCCAGGGACTGTTGAACATCAGGGCGAAGCCGAGCACCCCGAGGAAGCTCGCGACAAGGCGGAGCCCGAGCAGGAGCCCTGCGGGCATGTCGAGGGGCTGCACGACGTCGGGAGTCACCCCTGCCAGGGCGGACACGCCCCACACGGCGAGCGCAGCCGACATGAGGATCATGACCGCGTACGTCAGGCGTGCCACGCCGGCCGAGTAGTCGAGCTTCGCGAGGTCGAGGGCGCCCGTGACGAGGGGGAAGCCCGGCACGAGGAACAGGACGGCCGACACGTAACCGGCCTCGTGGCCGCCCCACGCGGCGACGGTCGAGTCGAGCGCCATCATCAGCCCGAGGTACATGAACGACGCGAGGCACGCGGCCAGCATCGTCACCGCGAACTGGTTGAAGCCCTTGTGCAGGAGCGTGCGGCGCAGCAGCTGGCCGGAGCCGGCCGCGAGGAACACGCCAGCGCACTCGACAGGCCCACCGTTGTTGAGGAACGCGAACGCCGCGCACGCGACCGCGGCGAACAGCGCGTTCGCCACGCGCCCGTAGAGCAAGGGCTTGGACGCGATCCGGTCCACCCCACGCTCGAGCTCCTCGACCGTCGTCTCCTCCGGGAGCGCCGAGACGTAGCGCTCGATCTCCATGAGGCGGTCGGAGTTGACGCCGATCGAGCGGACCTCGGTGACCTCGGTGCGGAAGATGGGGCCTCGGTGCGACGTCGCGGTGATCTCGGTGAGGGTCACGTGCGCCTCGTGCCGCGCCATGCCGAGCGCGCGTGCCGCGCGCTCCATGGTCGCCTTGACCCGGTAGCTGCCCGTGCCTGCGGAGAGACTGAGGCGGCCGAGCCGCAGCACGGCGCCGGACTGTCTGATGAGCCCGACCGGTTCGAGCTCGTCCTCTGTCGCGGTGGTGTTCACGGGGACATCATCCCTCCCGTGACGGCGCGGAGGCGGGACCATTCTCCCCTCGGGCTTGTCGCGGCGAGGAGTACGACGAAGGCCGCGCCTGCGTGGCGCGGCCTTCGTCGATGGCGGAGGGCGAGGGATTCGAACCCCCGGTCCCTTGCGGGACAACGGTTTTCAAGACCGTCACATTAGGCCGCTCTGTCAGCCCTCCTCGCGCCACATTCTGCCACGGAGGACCCGCACCTCAGACCCACCAGGCGTCGTCGCGGCCCGGGCTGAGCACTTCGAGGGCATACATGCGCGCGAGGCGCGCCAGGTCGCGCTCGTACGTCACGATCGTCGTGATCTCATGGTGCACGACGGCGAGGCCGAGGTGCAGGGCGTCGAACGGCCCGAGGACGGGCGTGACGAGCGGCGACACGGTCATGGCCCGGTCCGGGATCCGCAGGACGGTCAGCCGCGGCACGAGCTGACGCACCGTCTCGCGGGCCTCTGGTCCGAGCGGGTCCGCCGTCCGACGCAGCTGCATCAGGCCGATCTCCGTGACAGCGACGTCGGGCTCGTGCTCGCCCCGCCATGTCCGCCAGGCGACGGCCTCCCGCACGATCGCAGGATCCTCGCCGGGCAGGAGCGGGTACGAGGAGTCGATGACCGTCAGCCGCAGCGCCGAGCCGTCGACGAGAAACACGGCAACCTCCGTCGCACACGCGGGACCTTCCCGCGGACGGGACGAATCTACCCGAGACGACACCGGCCGGGGCCGTCGATGAACGACGGCCCCGGCCGGGGACTACAGCGTGAGGAGGCTCAGGCGGCGCGCAGGCGCGCCATCGCGAGCTGGACGAGCGAGATCAGCGTCTGCTTCGTCGCCGCACGCGAGCGTGCGTCCGTGTACAGCATCGGGACGTGTGCGGGGACCTGCAGGGCCTCACGGACGTCCTCGAGGCGGTGCTCGGCCACGCCGTCGAAGCAGTTGACGCCCACGACGAACGGGATGCCGCGCGACTCGAAGTAGTCGATCGCCGGGAAGCACTGCTCGAGGCGGTCGGTGTCGACGAGCACGACGGCGCCGATCGCGCCACGCACCAGGTCGTCCCACATGAAGAGGAACCGGTCCTGGCCGGGGGTGCCGAAGAGGTATAGCCACAGCGAGCTCGAGAGCTCGATGCGACCGAAGTCCATGGCGACGGTGGTCGTCGTCTTGCGGTCGGTCACGCCACCGGCGTCGTCGACGCCGACGGAGTGCTCGGTCATCGCAGCCTCGGTGTTGAGGGGCTCGATGTCAGAGATGGAGCCGATGAACGTCGTCTTGCCCACTGCGAAGCCGCCTGCGACGACGATCTTGACGACCGTGGGGGCAGGCGCGTGCGGGGTGACGGACGCGGACTCAGAGGGAGGAAATGCCATTGAGAACACTCTCCAACACGCTCAGGGACAGGGCCGGGTTCTGGTGGCCAGGCTGGCCGTGACCCGTGTGGACGTTGACGGGCGCAGCGGTGTGCACCTTGATGTACCCGTCGTCGGCGAGGTCGGCGATGACGACGCGGACCACACCGATCGGCATGCGCAGGAGCGCCGAGAGCTCCGCGACCGAGACGTAGTTCAGCGCCGCATGGCGGATGATCTCGCGCTTCTCAGGCGTCAGACGCGTTCCGGTGACAGCACCGGGCATCGCCTCGACGAGCGCCTCCAGGGGGAGGTCGGACGTCGCGGACCGGACGCGGCCGCCCGTGACTGTGTAGGGCCGGACGGTCGAGCTCTCGACCTCGTGACCGTCGTGCGAGCTAGACATGTGAATCTCCCTCAGCCGAGAAGACGAGTCGCACCGTCGACGGGAAGGCTGCCGCGCATCTCGGTGATGAGCTGCGGAGTCAGCGTGGCCTCGGTGCGCGAGACGAGCAGAGCCATCTCGTAGCCGATGAGGCCGACGTCGCAGGTGGACTCTGCCACCGCAGCGAGCACGGAACCATTGGACACGTTCATGAGGAACAGGAACGCGTCGTCCATCTCGATGATGGACTGGCGGACGTTCCCAGCCTCGAGCTGGCGCGCGGCACCACGCGTCAGGGAGGACATGCCAGACACGATAGCGGCAAGCTGGTCACCGGAGGTCCGGTCCAGGTTCGCCGACATCGCCATGAGCAGACCGTCCGCAGAGACGACGAGCGTGTGGCGGGTGCCGGCAACTGTCCTGACGAAGTTGTCGAGCAACCACCCGAAGTTGGTTGCCTCAGTACTGATGGACACTTTCTCTCCTTCTTCCAGAGTCAACGCGACTGTGGTGCGGGGTCGTGGGTCGGTTCATGGACATCGTGCGCCGGACTTCCGTCGCCCTCCTGGCGTGCCCGGTTGGTGGCACTCACGAAGGACGACAGTCGCGACCGGAGCTCTGCCGCGTCGCGGCTGATCTTGGAAGAGCCCTCATCCGGAAGTGTAGAGGCGGGCACCTCCGTCCGGACTCGCTTGGTGAGGTTGCTGCTCGCCGCGGTGCCGGCCATCTGGTTCGGCCGGTACGAGGAGAGCTGGCTGAGCTCGGCCAGGGCCTGCTCCTGGATCCCGGCCTGCAGTGCGAGCCGGGCGGAGAGCTCTGCGTCCAGCTCGCCCACTCCCCAGCTGGTGCGCTGGGCATCGGAGGCAGCCGGAGCGGCAGGGGCGGGCGGCGCCACGGGTGCGGCGTCGTCCCGCGGTCCGAAGAATGCGGTGGCCGACGGCGCGGCGCGGCCCGCGATCTCGGCCGCAGACGCGACGGTCGCACCGAACGCCGGAGGCGAGTACGTGAAGCCGTCGGGCTCGATCGCCTGGGGCGTGAACGTGGACGGCGTACGACGCTCGAGCGGCGCAGGGTCCATGGAAGCCGCGGGCGTCCGCGTCGGCATGGGCGGCGCAGCAGCCGGTGGGAACGCAGCGGGAGCCTCGAAGGCCGGAGCGACCTGCGGCTCGGGCTGGAAGGCCGCGGGGGCAGGAGCGGACGGCGCGGGCGCCATCGCCCATCCGGCCGGCTCGTGCGACACAGGTGCGGGCGGCGGCGTGACAGCCGTCGCGTCCTCACCCTTCTTCTTGCGCTTGCGACCGAAGAGGCCACGCTTCTTCTCGGGCTCGGCAGCAGGCGCCGGGGCAGCGGCGGCCGGCGCTGAGCCGAGCACGTCGCTGAAGCTCGGCAGCGCGGCACCCGAAGGGCTCACCGCGAACGGAGCGATGTCAGCGCTCGCTGAGGGCATCGGCAGGAAGCCTGCGTCCTGCACAGGCGCGGGCTCAGTCGGAGCGACGTACTGCGGGGCCTCCTGCTGGGGCGCCTCGGACTGCGGGGCCTCGTGCTGCGGCGTCCCGTACTGGGGCGTCTCGTCCTGCGGCGTCTCATACTGGGGCGTCTCGTCCTGCGGTGCTGCGACCTCCGCCTGCGGGGCCTCGAACGACTCGAACGCCTGCGGCGCAGGCTCGGTCGCGTAGCCGTCAGGCTGCGCCAGGTACTCCTCGACGGGCGCGTCGTCGTACGCGACGTCGGCGGCAAGGTCGGGAACCTCGAGCTCGTCCTCCACGAGGCCGGGGATCGCGAACCCGCGCGAGGGGTCGATGTCCGCGGGGGGCGCGGCCTCGAACACCAGCGCCTGCTCGACGACGCCGGGGATCGCGAACCCGAGTGCGGGGTCGATCTCTGCGGCCGGCACGGCATCGAACAGGGGCGCCTGCTCGACGACAGGCTCCGCCTCGTAGCGGGAAGCTGCCGCGCCGTGCGGGTCCGTCTCCGCGTTTGCGTCGTCGTAGCGGGCGTAGCGGCCCCGACGCGTCGGGATGTCCGGGTACGCCTCGTCGTCGATGTCCGCGGCGGATGCGATCGAGCCGACGTGCGCACCGAGTGTCCGCAGCCTGTCGTCCTCGCGCGTCGGAGCCGGCAGCTCGGACGCGTGGGTCGGCTGCCGCGCAGCGCTCTCCGCGTCGTGGAAGGCGCCGAGGTCGTCCAGGTCCGCGGGGGGCGTGCCAGCGTCTGCGAGACCGTCGGTAAAGTTCGGGCTCCACGCCTCGGCGAGCGCCTGCACGGCCGCGTCCTGGTGCTCGTCGAGCGTCGGGAGGTCGGGCTCGACAGACGGGATCGACCTGAGCGCAGGGGCCTCGACAGCGGGGTCCGAGGCCTCGGACTCCTGATCGTGAGGAGCGCGCG
>RRZU010528955.1_pt1 | contig 12191 bp, 6 predicted proteins | sample 2165561 | NCBI WGS metagenome assembly RRZU01 (sample SAMN10456909, study PRJNA506462) | wastewater metagenome | isolation source: wastewater sludge | place: USA: Moscow, Idaho | reverse complement strand
GCCGCGAGTTGAGCCGCAACAGTGGCACAGAGGGCTACGCCAGCGCCCAGGCGCGTGAGCAAAGCACCCAGCGGCGCAAGGCTGCCCGCCCTGCCATCAAGCTCCATGCTGACGCCTTGTTGTTCGATGTGGTGTGCCACTACCGTTCCAACCATAGATCAGGTTAAATCGGCCGAAAGGTTCCAAGTCAGCTGGCCATGCGAAATGGTCAAAGATGCGATGCCCACGAATCTTGCTGATGCGATCGAGTTTCATTGGTCTCCCTGTGTCTGTTCAGAATATTAAGACACCCTCTGCTGACCTTGAGGGCAGCCCCCACCCATTTGAGCGTTAGTGCTGGTCGCTGCAAGTCGTGTAGACTTTTGCGACTAACTCGACTTCAGGCAAACCAACCAGCACCGCCCTTTCTTCATTGGCACGCACTGCGTGACCTTCGTTGACTATCGACCGGCAGAGACTTCGTCTATGTGCCGGATTGGATTAGCTCGTATCAACGAAAGGCAAGCCAATGAAAGTCGAGCTCAACGGGCAAAGCCCGACAACTGCTCCCACACATCACGTACCAACCCTTCACACAAGCCACTTCCGTGGTCAATGTGAAAAATTCCCGCAACGCATAAAAACTCTTATAAGAGTTTTACATACCATCTTTGGTGATTTCTCACCCCGAACGGGCCCAGCTCGTTCGCCCTCACCGGAGATGTACATGCGGATCAACGTGCGCCCTGCCGCATTCCCCTGCGCACAGGAAGGGGGGGCAGCATGACTGACCTCACCATCCCCAAGAAACATGGTCTGGCACAGACCAGCGCCACCGTCGCGCTCCAGGAGCGCATCGAATCCATCGCCTTCCAGTTACGACTGACAGCACCTGCCCGCCAGTACCTACACAAGTGTGTCAAGGACGGGCCATCACGTGATGTCTCTGGGCAACTGGGTAACGTCTGCTTCGACTTTCACAGTCACAAGATGAACGCTCGGCTGAGGCTCGAAAGCAGGCGGGGCGAGCATGTGCATGCCATCCTGCTCGAGAACGATCCAGAAGTGATCGCCTACTTCGCACAACCGCCCAACGTCACACTGGACATCAAGCGGGAAGACGGCATCGTCCGCTCCACGACCAACTACACGCCTGACATGCTCGTTGTGCGTGAAGCGGAAATCGTCATTGTGGAAACCAGGGACGATGCAAGGCTCATCCGAGCCATGGAGAAGAACCCTCATCAGTTTTACAAGGATGAGCAACACCGCTGGCGCTACCGCGCAGCCGAGGAGTTCTTCAGCCAGTTGGGGTTTCGGTTTGAGTTGCGCGCAAACAGTTCGCTACCAGCCATCCTGGTGGAGAACATGCGTTTTTTGGAGGATTACTGCAAAAATGACAGCCCTAAGCTGCCAGAACCGGTAGCAGCAGCCATCGAAGACCGTGTGCGAACACAGCGCATCGTCCCACTGGTCGCGCTGCTCAATGCCGGATTCTCTGCAGACGCTGTCTTCAAGTGCATTGCAGATCGGCGGATCTATGTAGATCTGACTTCAGACCGACTGGCATGCACACAAGATCTCGTCGTCTACTCCGACGTACACACGCAACAAGCGAATAAGGCCGTTGAAGCGGCCAAGCGTGAGCCACAACTCCCTATCCCGGGCACCTATGAGCTGAAGCCCAACAGCCGCGTAAGGTTCAACGGTAAGACCTACTTCGTTGTTCTCTGCGGCGAAAGAGATGTACTGCTTTCAGACGAGAACGGAGAGCAGTCTGCGCATGATCTCCAAGCGATTCTGGGCGGCCACAAGAACGGCATCGTTGAACTGGATCAGACGCCAAAAGGCAATAGAAATATCAGTTTTGCCGATGTACCGCCAGACGAGCTGAAACGAGCTCTCGGCAAGCTGGATGCCGTCCGCTCAGGAGACGATGCCAACTACTCCCAACGCAGCCTGGCTCGCTTTCGCGAGGCCATTACCCACGCTGACAACGACGTCGAAGCAATTCTTGCCCTGGTGGACAGCCGACAACATCGAGGCAATCGCAAATCCCGCATCAGCGATGCAAACAAAGCGCTAATCGAAAAGGCGATTGCCAAACATTACAACGACGAACGAAACACCAACAAGAAGGGTGCATGGGACAAGTATGTCGGTCTGTGCCAGGAGGAAACAGAGGACAACGGACAGCCTATGCGAGCGGTTTCGTACACAACTTTCTGCCGTCACGCGGAAGAGTTGGGTTCAACGCGAGCCAGAAAGGGCAAGCGTTCTGCTTACCAGTCCTCAGCGATACAGCAGGCACTGGATTGCTCCTTTCCAACACATGGTGTTCGACCTCATGAGATCTGCTACATCGATCACACCACAGCCAACATTGCACTAATTTCCCCTTCTGGCAACGAGCTTGGCAAACCAACACTGACGTTGGCGATCGATGGGCACACCGCGCAGACACGAGCCCTTTACCTCTCGTTCGATCCGCCCCGAACAGCTGTTGTGTTGATGGTGCTGCGTGACTACGTCCGGCGCCACAACAGACTACCAAGAGTACTGTCCGTTGACAACGGGAGCGACTTCCGCTCAAAGGAGCTCAGCGAGTTCTGCAAGCTGTACGGCATCGACTTGAGATTCAGAGCACCCGGGCAGCCAAGAGGCGGCGCGATGATCGAACGACTGCTGGGAGCAACCGAGGAAGAAGTGTTGTCGGAGTTGAAGGGCAACACCCGGATACTGCGTAACGACGCACGCCTCGTCACCAAGAGCGTGAACCCGTTTCGCTTTGCCGCGTGGACCTTACCCGGTCTATACGCCGTTCTGGAACATTACCTCTTCATCGAGCGTCCCGGTCGCCCACACCCCGCACTGGGTGTCACGCCAAACGAGTTCGAAGCACGCAGACTCAACGAGACAGGCGTCCGTGAGTTCAAAGGCGTGAAATTCGACGAAAACATCATGCTGCTAACCAGCCCTCACGCTGGCCGACCATTCCACAAGGTCGATCCACAAAGGGGAGTGTGGGTGGATGGCCTTTGGTACCAACACCCTGCACTACGAAAGGTGCGAAAGGGAAGCAAGGTGGAAGTACGTGTGGAGCCGTGGAATGCCAAAGTGGTCTACGTACAGGTCGCACAAGGCTGGGTCGCCGCCATTGGCAACGATCGCCGCTGGCTTTACCGTAATACGCGTCGAGAAATGGAGTTGGCGCTTCGAACCGAGAGGCGCAATGCCAAGCGTGAAGCAGCCAGAGCTCAGGTGAATCCAGCTCTACGTACCCACAGACAGAAGGCGTGGCAACCCATCGACTTCGATCCTCGCCTGGCTCTCATGCAGGCAGAAATGCGACACCTCTACGATTCAAAGGGCATGACGCTCGCCTTGCCGAAGGAGATTCCCGCAGATCTGGAGCGTAGCGATCCAGCAGTGGACACCCTCACACCTCCGACGTTCCGCGCCCTGACCAACAGTCAGATCGACCAGTTAGAACGGCCCCTCGAACCAAGGTTGTCTGAACTAGACAACTGCCCGGCAACTGCATCGATGAGCGACGACGAAATAGAAACGGCAGCTGCTGCCGTAATTGCGTCCGATATGACCGTCATCGAAGTCTACGAAGTAGTCGAACCAGCAATACCGGCAGGAACTCCAGCACGAGCTCCCAGTCTGCTTCAAAAGATTGGCCGGTTCCGCTAAATCGAAGGAAGGATCACAACCATGTCTGAAGATATCTGCGTCCCAAACACCCCCGACGAGAAATTACCTGCGGACGAGCTCATCTGGCAAACGTCTCATGCCGACATGCTCAAGCAAAGCAAGCTGTTCCGGAAGCGTTGGTACTACCTCCTCCAACTCTCTCACCGAGAACTCGAGCGTGTGGTCGGCGACTTACTTGAACTGATGGACCCTAACAATGACATCAAGATCGTGTCCATCATCGGCATGACAGGCATCGGCAAAACAACACTTGCCAAGGAACTGAGCTCGCTACTGGACAGCCATTACGGACCAACAGCAACGCCAGATCAGTGCCCAGTGCTGCACGTGAGCGCTCCGGCCAACGGTGAAAAATCACTCTCCTGGCGCATGCTCTATCGTCGGATTCTGGAGGCTGGAGCCGAACCAGAGATTGACCACAAACGGCCGTCCAAGGTCACAGAAGGCGAGCTACAAGGTGTTCGAGGCGATCGTCAATCGGTGGCGAGCTTACGCGGCCATGTCGAGAAGATGCTTCTTCGTCGCAAGGTGCGCGCACTGATTGTGGATGAAGCATTGCACCTGCTTCGCTTTTCCGAATACTCCGCCATCATGGACACACTGAAGAGCTTGGCCGACATCGGCGATACCAAGCTGGTGCTGATCGGAACACATCAGATCGCAGATTTGATGATCGAATACGGCCAAGTGGTTCGACGCAGCGAAATTGTCCACTACCAGAGGTACCAAGTCAGCTCGAAGAATGGCAAGGCCATGACCCCTGACGAGACTGAATACCGTGCGCAGCTTCAGAGGTTCCAAGAGCAATGGCCATGCCGTCAACGACCGAACCTGACCGCCATTTGGAAACCTCTGATGTTGGCGTCTCTTGGGTCAATCGGGCTAACCAAATCCATCCTGCTGCGCCTTCTGACTCTTCAAATGGATACAACAGATGAGCGACTCGACAAGGCCTTTTTCAGCAAGGCGATCAAGGGCGAAGTATCACTGAGCATCCTAGAGAAGGAGACCGTTGAGGGAGAGGCAAAACTCGCCGGCGCTTGCTATGGCGACGGTCAATTATCCGACGAGGCCCTCATGGCAGTAATGCGGCAGGAAGAACACGAGGTGGAACATGCTTGAGACGGTCATCTCACGCGCACAACCTGCATCAACACAGAAGCGCAAGGCCACACTTCTGTACAAGATCCCGCCAGAGGGACAGACCACTGCCCAGATCGAATCTTTGTACAGCCTGCTGCAAAGGCTGGCCCATGAGCACTCACTTCCACCAAGCAAGCTGGTCAACATCACCATGGCCAATGATCCTGACATCAGCTCAACGCTGGCGCCAAACAAGAAGGAGCAGCGCGTCATGCGCCGCATCTACCGGCAAGGATGGGGTTGGGGGTGGGGATGGGACAAGAACGCAGGCAACCTGATGATCGGGACAGGCCTTGGTGCCAAGAGTTGGGCTAAGGCACTGGAGATCGCGACTGGAAATCAGCAACTGGACCTCTGCACGCTGGCTGGCTTAACCAACCTGGTTTCGACCACCAAGCTCATCACCACGGAAGAACGTGTCTGCATCGACTGCCTACGGGAGGATCTAGCTGCCAGTCGAATGCCATACGAGCGACTGATGTGGCGGATGGGGCCGGTCTCGTGCTGTCCCGTGCACCGCAAGCCTTTGCTTCCCGCAAGATGCGGCAAGCCCCCCTCAGAAGCTCTAGATCCCTACCTTCGCGTCAAGCACTCTGGTGTTTGCGGAGGATGTGGCGCCCTCGGATTCTCGTGCATCCCAAAAAGTGCTGATACCTGCTCACCCTCAGAAATTTGGCGTGCAGAGCAATGTGCCCAGGTGTTGGTTGCACTAGGTACGAACTGGGTCCAATCTCCTACTCCGATGAAGCAACTTGTCCAGCAAAAGGCAGAGGATGCAGGAGGCGTCCAAGCGTACGCAGCCAAGGTAGGTGGCTCCAAGTCGATCTTCTCGAATTGGCTCAGAAAGCCCAACTCGCGAATGGCCATTGCACAGTTGCTGGACATCGCCTGGATCGAGGGAGTGTCTCTCGCATCTTTACTGCAAGGAGAATGGGTCCCCATAGAAATGCCCGAGAGCGATCGAAAGCCCTTGCGCAGACGCCGTGCCGTAAAGCGTGTTGATCATCAACGCCTGAGACAAGCCATGGCCGAAGCGATCACCCAGGGCAAAACTGCAAGCGAGGTTGCCAGAGCAATGCAAGTGGACTTGTCCACCATGCGGCGTCATGAAGACCTCTACATGCAGATGAGGGGGAACACGATCACTAACAAGCAGGCTGAAGATGAAAATCGGCGCACCATAGCGGTGTGCGAGGCTGAACAGATCGCCATCGATTTGATCCAGTCTGGGCAAACGCTCAGCTTGAGAAATGCCAGCGCAGCGGCTGGCACAAAGTGGTACCCGTCGCAACTCCGTGCCCAGGCGCTCAGGGCAATTGCAGCCACTCTCGAGAGCGGCAATACACCGAGTTCGCTGCGCATAGGCGCCACCACGCTGAGGTTGGCGACCGAGGCCGCTGAGAGGATTCGGATCAGATCCTGAATGTGACGGCCGTAGAGGGGGACACGCCACCAGCGAACTCCCCCTTTTAAGTGCATCGACCTCACAGCATGCCGAAACAAGGTTGCACACCTATCCAGAGACGCTCTGAAGGAACGTCTTGAAACCTGATCGTCAACGGGTTACTCATCCAATTCAAATCGGGCAGAGAATTGACTTCATAGTAGTTTCCGCCTCGCTCCTGGCCTCGATCAATGCACGCGAGAGCCTAGGGGCAGTCTCCAGCATCTGCGCCAAGAACATCACGGAGGTTCGTGGATCCTCGTTGGCCTGCGCCACCTTGCGCAAGAAACCAAGCAGGTCGAGTTCACCTGCGCCAACTGCCACCATCAAGTGCTCGAACTCCGCGATCGACGCAATGATGATGTTCTTGAGTGGCAGTCGAGCCAGCTGCTGCGCATCTGGACTTGGCGGACGTGAACCTGTTGACCGCTGCTCGTCCGGATCGAATACTCCTGGTTTGAAAAGACGGCGAAAGTGCTCCCCAGTGGCGCACATCATCTGCTGGCTCGTGACCACGATCAGGAAATCCTCCTGCGCTCTTGAGCAGGCCAGATCTGCAAAATCACCGCTGCGTAACGCAGTGGATACCGCCCACCCTTGAGCCATGGCTTGGCGGACACGTTTCAATCCTTGCCAAACCACAGGAGCCTGACCGCTAGCAGTCACTTCACTGGAGTAGGCTGTCATCTTCGACTCGACGAAAATGTTCGACCCATCTTTTGTAATGATGGCTTCCACGGTATTCTTGTCACGTCCGTAGCGCTTCTTGTACTCCTCTTCGCTCAAGTACACGGTTCCGCTTTCACTCAGCAACTCCAAGACATAGTCTTCGAACACCTTGCTGAACTCAGCTGCATACTCGTCCTTACGCCGTGATAGTCGGCGGTGAACGGCATTCTCCAATCCGCGCGCGAAGATCAACGGGTGCCAGACGGCATAGTCATTAGAACTGCGCTTGAAAAGAGGAAAGTTCGACAGCCATGGAAAGTCGTTGTACTCGCTGCGCGGGCGCCAGGGGTGCCCCTTGTCCAAGCGTACTTTGAGCTCTCGCTGCAACTCTGCACGCAGACCCAACAGGTCTCGAGAGAACAAGTCAAAGAATTTCTCCACACCTGCACCGAACGCTTGGCTCAGGTTCTTGAAGCTGCTCGGATGAAGAACGCGGTCGCCCTTAAAAATCAGAGCTGCACTTGCGTAACACAAACAAATGAAGACGTTCGGCGTCATGCCGAACTGCTGGTCGAACAACATCCGGCATGGGTGGTCCTCGGGTAAACGGCGAACAAGAGCTGGAAACCTCAGAAAGTCCCATCCTGGTTTGGATTGGAAAGCCAACTGCGCTTGCAGCATTGAACGAAACATCAAGTACACGCCACCGCGAGGGTCATCAAGTCGATCTTTACCTGCTTGCGCATCCCACAGAGCTTGGCGGCAACGATCAAAGACATGCTGAGGACATGCGCGCACACCGTGTCCGTGTAAAGGTATCGAGTCGTTCTCGCACGCAAGCTTGACCACCAGGCAGGTGATCCATGGCCAAGTCTGCAAGTGCTCATGGCTCTGCGGCTCTCCGTGTTGCAGCAACTCCAGAGCCAATGACACGACAGACTCCACGCTGTAGCGGCGCAATTGATTACGCACGTACATGGCAGCTTCTTCGTAAGTGATGGGTCGTGCATGCGCCTCAAGGCGAGCGGCTATCGGGTGAGTCCACGGGAGCTTCTTCATGCGGCTGATACTAAGAGACCCAGCCCAGGTATCCAGGGATACCATTCAAACGGGGGGATTTCTACGATGTGCGCCGCCCCAGGCAGCACGCAGCTCGCGCCCTTCTGGCGTCACTCAACGCGGTGCCGATATCTCGCGTTGTGCACGATCTTCCTGTGGTCACAAGGTCCCCCCAAACGGCTTCGATCACAAGTGACAGCAACAAGAACGAGCGCAGGTAGCATGGCCGATTGAGCTGCGCGTTTGCTTCCGCAGCAACGGGCCGCTAGACAACTGCTATCAAAGTGAGGGCAAGTCAATTGCATTGACTCCCATGGCGCGAGCCGCTCGCAAGAAAAAAGCGAAGGAGAACCGGCCACGGTTCACTTTGTTAGTCAGGGACTGCACCGACTCAATAGGACCATCGCCCTGCTGCGCAGCAAGAGCTTCAGCTAGCATCTTGTAACTGAACCCGCGACGAACCATCTCGGCTCGCAAGAGCCGCCTAGCCTCGTCGGCCATCAGCTCGTGCTCTTTGCCCGTGACACGACTTGGATGAGGATGGGATTTCGGGGTTGTTGCAGCCATGACCTTTGACAGGCTGAGTCAGCAAAACGCGAAAGATTTTTCGCTCGGCCTGAGCGCTACCCCTCCAAGAGGGTCAATAAAGCATTACGTGGCACAACTTCGCATAAAGCATTACGTGGCAATCGCGCCAAGTAATGCTTTACTTCACACGTGCTACCTGAGTCGCAGCAAGGGCGATCGGCAGATGCTGGGCCGCGTATACAAATGTCCGGCGCTGTCCCGCCTCTGTCCGGTGACGGCTTTCAATGCCTGGGTGAGCCTGGCCGGTCTGACGCAAGGTCCGGTGTTTCGCAAGATCGACCGCTGGGGGCGAATCGGTCAAGAAGGGCTGCATGCCAACAGCCTGATCCCGTTGTTGCGCAGCCTTTTGGCAGAAGCCGGGGTTGCCGCTTCCGAGGCCTACAGCAGTCACTCCATGCGCCGCAGATTTGCCGGTTGGGCGCGCGCCAGCGGTTGGGACATCAAGGAACTCATGGAGTACGTGGGCTGGAAGGACGTCAAATCGGCCATGCGTTATCTGGATGCCTCCGGAAGCACACTTCAGGCCCGGTTTGAGGAGGGTCTCGCAACACTGGACCCAGCGGATCGGTCACCACCGCCTTCGATGCATGCACCGACCGAGCAAACTAAGGAACAGGCCCAGGGTCCCCGCCTGCCTGAGCCCGCAACACTATCGGCAATCCTGCGCGTCACGGTGTCGCTGGCCCGGTTCAGTCCACAATCGCGCGGTCTGGCGAGAGGTCGGCGGCTGATCGAGCAGACCTGCTTCGAGCGCTACGCCATGCAACGCCTGAACACCGAGGGCACACAGTACGAGCTGACTGTGCCCTACGAATCCAGGGAGTCACTGGAAGAGGAGATTGCCTCTTTGCTCGATGACATGTACCGCATCGCCGAAGACAACCAGTGCCTGCTGGAGGCCACGTTTCACGAGCCGGCCACCGACTCGTATTGGGACTGAAGGGACGGGAGATCATGGCGGATGGCGCGACGTACCAGCGGGGTAGGCCTCGCCAATGACGACCCTTCACGAGACGGCCTACCCCCATCTGAAGCCCGATCTCACCGAGCGGGAGCTGGCAGAACTCTACACACCCACCGAGGCGGAACGGGTGCTGGTGGCGGGAGTCGGCAAAAGGCCGTTGCCTCGCGTGGCAGCATTGATTCATCTGAAGGTTTTCCAGCGCCTGGGGTATTTTCTGGCACTGGCCGATGTGCCGCAAGTGATCAGGGAACACGTTGCACAGCACGCAGGTGTTCTGCGGGCGCCAGCGCTGGCGGACCTCAAGCGCTTTGAGGCCTCAGGCTCGCGCATGGTGGTCTTCACAGCATTGCGCCGCCACCTGAACGTCAAACCACTCAACCCGGCGGGGTACGCCTGGCTGGACGTCGTGGCGGACACCGCGGCCGAGACGAAACACGCCGTGGCCGACATCATCAACGTGATGCTGGAGGAGTTGGTCCACCATCGCTACGAATTGCCCGCTTTCTCGACGCTGGACCGGATGGCGTTTCGTGCCCGGGAAAAGAGCAACAACCAGCATTTCTCCGCCATCGCTGGGCAACTGACGTCACAGACCAAGGCCTTGATCGATGGCTTGCTCAAGACGGCCACGGGCTCGTCGGCGTCACCCTGGCAAATGCTCAAGCGCGAGCCCAAGCGGCCCACCAACAAGGAAACACGGACCTACATCCAGCACATCCGGCGTCTGCAGCACCTGGTGGAGCAACTTCCAAGGCCCGACGTGCCCGTGCCCAAGCTCAAGCAGTTCAGGCTCCTGGCGCGCGCGCTCAATGCCACTGAGATGGCCGAACTCAAGCCACAAAAGCGCTATGCGCTGGCGGTGATCTTCATCCGGGCGCAGCACGCCCAGTCGCTGGACGACGCTGCCGACCTGTTCATCCGCCTGATGCAGAACCTGGAGAACAATGCCCGGCAGAAACTGTTGTCCTTCCAGCAGGAGCGCGTCCACAAGACCGACATGCTGGTCGGGCAGCTCAAGGACATCCTGGGCGCCTACCAGTTGGATGGGACCGACACCCAGCGCGTCGAAGCCATCAGCACGACCCTGGTGGCCGAGGTGGACGAGCTGCTGAGCGAATGCGAACAGCACCTGGCCTATGCCGGGCGCAACCACCTGCCGTTCCTGCTGCAGCCGTACAAGATGGTGCGAGCGCAGCTGCTCAACTGCATCGACATCGCGTCGCCCAAGGCCAGCAGCGAGGACCTGGTGGTGGAGCGGCTGATGGAGGCCCTCTCCAAACTGCGCGACAACCGTGCCGACACCGTGCCGCTGGACATGCTGGGCCTGAGTGAAGACACGGATTTGCGCTGGATGTCGGCCCAGTGGAGAAAGCTTGTGCTGGTCAAACCGGCAGGCAAGGGCCGTGCGGAGTCCGTCCGCCGCCGGTATTTTGAGCTGGCCGTCATGCACGCCGTCAAGGACGATCTGAAGTCCGGAGACCTCTTCATCAAGTTCGGGGAGCGCTACGACGACTACCGCGAGCAGTTGGTCGACGACGAAACCTTTGAACGCGAGCTGGGCGACTATGGGCAGGTCACGGGCATCGAGACGGAGCCCGGCGCCTTCGTGTCGAAGCTGAAATCTTCCATGGCGCTGCGAGCCATGGAAATCGATGCTGGTTTCCCGGAAAACGCCCATGCAGAAATCGTCGATGGGCGCCTGATCCTCAGAAAACCGCCTCGCTCAGACCTCGTCGAGGCCGCTGCGCGCATCGACGGCATGATCACCGAGCGGATGGATGCGGCCAGCATCGTGGACGTCATGATCGACACCGAGCGCTGGTTGGACCTTCACAAACTGTTTCGTCCGCTGGCGGGGACCGACAGCCGCCTTGAGGACCTGCGCATGCGCGTGATCACGACCTTGTTCTGCTATGGCTGCAACCTGGGTCCTGTTCAGACAGCCAAGTCGATCAAAGGGTTGAGCCGGCGTCAGATTTCCTGGCTGAACCTGAAGTACGTCAGCGAGGACCTTCTGGACAAGGCCATCGTCAAGGTGATCAACGCCTACAACAAGTTCGAACTGCCCGGTTACTGGGGTACCGGCAAGCATGCGTCGGCCGACGGCACCAAGTGGAACCTGTACGAGCAGAACCTGCTGTCCGAGCACCACATCCGCTATGGTGGTTACGGCGGCATCGGCTACTACCATGTCTCCGACAAGTTCATCGCGCTGTTCAGTCACTTCATTTCTTGTGGCACCTATGAGGGCATCCACATCCTCGATGGGCTGATGAGCAACGAGTCCGACATTCGGCCCGACACGATCCACGGTGACACGCAGGCACAGAGCTACCCGGTTTTTGCGCTGGCTCACTTGCTTGGCATCCAGCTCATGCCGCGCATCCGGGGCATCCAGGACCTGAAATTCCATCGCCCGCAGGCGGGCGCTGTGTACCAGAACATCAATGCACTGTTCAGCGACGTGATCGACTGGCCGCTGATTGAACTGCATTTGCCGGCGATGCTGCGGGTGGCGGTGTCGATCAAGACGGGCAAGATCACGCCATCGGCCATCCTGCGCCGGCTCGGCACCTACAGCCGCAAGAACAAGCTGTACTTCGCGTTCGTCGAACTCGGCAAAGT
>RRZU011976930.1_pt1 | contig 12193 bp, 10 predicted proteins | sample 2165561 | NCBI WGS metagenome assembly RRZU01 (sample SAMN10456909, study PRJNA506462) | wastewater metagenome | isolation source: wastewater sludge | place: USA: Moscow, Idaho | reverse complement strand
TGTAGATCTCGCAGGCCACGATCTGATCGTCGTCTGCGGACGGATCGCCGCCCACCGTCAACACCATCGTCGCGACGGGTGGTATAGGGCAGTCCGTTCTGTCCCTTACATCCATCGTATTGCCGAGAGAGCAAACACACAAGACGGCACGATACGAATCCGGCCCCCGCTGGAAAACCAACGGGGGCCGGGATTCAAGGCAGGGCAGATGCCATTACAGCACTGCCAGCAGGATGAAGTTGAGGATGAAGAGCAGCGAGACAATCCAGATGATCGGGTGAACGCTCTTGGCTTCCTTCTTGCAGGTCTTGACGATGCAGTAGGTGATGAAGCCGGCGGCGATGCCGTAGCTGATCGAGTACGCGAGCGCCATGAACACGGCGGCGAAGAACGCCGGAATCGCCTCGGAGATGTCGCTCCACTCGATCTCCTTGAGGCTGGAGGCCATCATGCAGCCGACGATGACCAGCACGCCGGCCGTCGCTGCGGACGGCACCGCGGAGATCACCGGGGACAGGAAGATCGACAGCGCAAAGCAGATGGACACGACCACGGAGGTCAGGCCGGTGCGGCCGCCCGCCGCGATGCCCGCGGAAGACTCGACGTAGGTGGTGGTGTTCGAGGTGCCGCAGATCGCGCCGATGGAGGTGGCGATCGAGTCGGCGAACAGGGCGCGATCCAGCTTGGAGGAGAAGCCCTTGCCGTCCTCCATGTGCTTCATGTCGTCATCGGAGAAGATGCCGGTGCGGCGGCCGGTGCCGATGAACGTGCCGAGCGTGTCGAACGTGTCGGACATCGAGAACGCGAAGATCGTGACCAGCACGAGCGGCAGTTTGGATACGTCGGAGAACAGCGCCGGGAAGCCATCGGCGCTGAAGATCACGCCGAAGGTCTGCGGCAGCTGGGCGAACGTGTCGGAGATGGACACGGAGTTGGACATGCTGGTCAGGCCCATCGGGATGCCGATGATCGCGGTGATGACGATGGTCAGCAGCATGCCGCCCTTGAGCTTGAGCACGGTGAACACGATGGCGAACAGCAGGCCGATCAGGAACAGCCACAGGGTCGGGGTGTTCAGCGTGGCCAGACCAGGCGTGGCGCCGGTGGCCAGGCCCTTGCCGGCGGCCTTGGTGTCCTTCGGGGTGAAGGTGACGAGGTTGACGTTGAGCATGCCGACGTAGGCGACGAAGATGCCGATGCCGCCGCCGATGGCGTTCTGCAGCATGGGCGGGATCGCCTCGATGATCATCTTGCGGATCTTGGTGACGGTGATGATGATGTTGATGAGGCCGCACAGGAACACCATGCACAGCGTCTCCTGCCACGTGAACTTCAGACCGAAGCACACCGTGTAGGTGAAGAACGCGTTGAGGCCCATGCCGGCCGCCTGCGCGTACGGCACATTGGCGAACAGGCCCATGACGAGCGTGCCGATGATGGCCGCGATGATCGTTGCCAGGAACACGCCGCCCCACGGCATGCCGGTCTGGTGCAGGATCTGCGGATTGACGACGATGATATAGCTCATCGCGAAGAACGTGGTGAGGCCGGCCACGATCTCCGTGGACACGGTCGTGCCGTTCTCCTTCAAATGGAAGAACTTCTCCATACTTTCTCTGCTTCCTTGAATGTGCGAGGCCATCCGGCCTCGGCGAGACAAACTGCTATTCGCCCGGTTTCCCGAACACGCCCACCATAACATCTTCATAAGTCATGGATGTTATGGTGTCGGACGGCCTGTGGATATATGTGGATAACCCGTTCTCCATCCACATATCCACAGAAATCCCGCCGTCGGTGGCGCGCGGGCCCCCGACCCGCTAGCGTTGCGCCCATGAACGATTACGAACCGATACCGGGCGAGCCGACAGCCACCATGTTCCAGTCATTGGAACAGATTAGGCGGCAGACTCTGCAACGCTGCACCGCCACGGTAGGGCAGTCCGACCGCCAGCTGCTCTTCGGCATGACCACCGCTCTGGAACTGCAAGGCGTGCCGGTGCCCTCCCACTGCAATCTCGACACGGCCGCGCTGCATGTCACGGTGCGGACGCGCTCCGGCAGGCCTCATATTCGACCGTTGAAATCCGTCCCGGTCATTGTCCACATCTGGAGCCATTGCACTCCGCAATCACTCATCCACATATCGAATGGCGTGCACGCATTGCACGTGTTTCATGTGTGGGCGCAGCTGTCCCCATATCTTTCGACAGAGGATCTTGTTGTGCTCGGAGATTCCATTCTCACGATGCTGGTACGCAATGGCGCGCCGGACGCGGACAAATTGTATCTGGAGTTGCAGCGTTTCATAAAAGAGATGCCGCCGTTCCGAGGAAAAAGCATTTGCAGGCAAGCCATGACACTGGTACGCCCCAATATACGGTCTCCCGCCGAAAGCTCGCTACGGCTGGGCGTTCAACGCCACGGAATACCGGATGGACGATGCAATGTCGTGGTTCCTGGAATCACCTTTCGTTCAGGAGCAGCCATTTCGCTGGACATCGCATGGGTCGAGTTCAAGGTCGGAGTGGAATATGACGGCGATCATCATCGAACGGATAAGGTCCAGTGGCGCCGAGACAACGAAAAAAGGGAACGGTTGCGGGCCCACGGCTGGATATTAATCATCGTGACCGCTCAAAATCTGATTGACGAGATGTCGATTGCGGAACTGGCCCTGCGTATAGCAAGACGACTCGCCGAGCGCGGAGCGACGATAGAATTCGAGGTCATCGCAATCAGCCTAGAGGAACTGGCGAGGAAGCACGGGTATCGGTATGACCGAAGACGATAGGCGTCGAATCATGCTATGACCGGGAACAACGCGAACGTTCTCGGGTGGAGCGGAGCGTGACAATCAAGAATGTCGTTGTACAACATCTGCAAAATCGCACAACACGGCAGTTGTCCAGCATCGCCGTCGCTTCTTCTATTCCGGAGCTCCCCCTCACAAACGCGAAGACCCCGCGCGGAGGCGGGGTCTTGTGGCGATGGACGCGCGGGCGGATGCAACGCATGCGATCCGCCAGCGCGCCGCCGATCAGCCGAAACGACCGGAGATGTAGCGCTCGGCTTCGGCGTTCTGGGGGTTGTTGAACATCGTGGTGGTGTCCGCGAAGTACTCCAGGTGGCCGGGCTCGCCGACGGCCTTCAGGTTGAAGAAGGCGGTGTAATCGGCGATACGGGCGGCCTGCTGCATGTTGTGGGTCACGATCACGATCGTGTAGTCGCCCTTGAGCTCGTTGATCAGGTCCTCGACGGCCAACGTCGAGATCGGGTCGAGCGCGGAGCACGGCTCGTCCATCAGCAGCACCTGCGGGTGCACGGCCACGGCGCGGGCGATGCACAGACGCTGCTGCTGACCGCCGGACAGGCCGATGCCCGGGTTGTCGAGACGGTCCTTGACCTCTTCCCACAGGTTGGCGCCCTTGAGCGCCCACTCGACCAGGTCGTCGGCGTCGGACTTGGAGATGCGGCGGTTGTTCAGGCGCACGCCGGCGAGCACGTTCTCACGAATCGTCATCGTGGGGAACGGGTTCGGGCGCTGGAACACCATGCCGACATCGCGGCGCACGGCGACGGGGTCCACGTCCTTGGCATAAAGGTTCTTGCCTTCGAGCTCGACCTCACCCTTGACGTGGGCGCCGGGGATGATCTCGTGCATGCGGTCGAGGGTGCGCAGCACCGTGGACTTGCCGCAGCCGGACGGCCCGATGAACGCGGTGACCTTGTTGGGTTCGATGTTGATGTTGACATCCTCCACGGCCAGGAAGTCGCCGTAGTAGATGTTCAGATGTTTGACGTCAATGCGTTGTCCCATATGAATTCCTTTATTGATGTATATACAGTGTACGGCGGCTTACCGTTCGGACTTCACGGCGAAGACGCGAGCCACGACACGGCCGATGAGGTTGAGGATCAGCACGATGATGATCAGCACCAGGGCGGCGGCCCAGGAGCGTTCCATCGGGATCGTGGTGACGCAGGAGGAGCCGGCGTTGGGCGGGCAGTTGGCACGCAGCTTGCTGTATTCCTGGTAGACGAACACGGGAAGCGTGGTCATCTCGCCGCTGAACAGGTTCACGTTGGTGAACGTCGCGTAGCCTGCGGTCATCAGCAGCGGCGCGGTCTCGCCGATCACTCGCGCGATGGCCAGGATGACGCCGGAGACGATGCCGGGCAGGGCGGTGCGCAGCACGATCTTGCAGATGGTGCGCTGCTTGGAAACGCCCAGCGCGTACGAGGCCTCACGCAGGTCGCCGGGCACGACCTTCAGCATCTCCTCACTGGTCTTGACGACGGTCGGGATCATCAGCAGCGAAAGCGCGACGGAGCCTTCGAAGCCACTGATGGTGCCGGGGCCGCCGATGAGCGAGAACATCGAGTAGGCGAACAGACCGGCGACGATGGACGGGATGCCGCTCATCACGTCGACCAGCAGGCCGATGGACTTGGCGAGCTTGTTGCCGCGGGCCGCGTACTCGATCAGGTAGACCGCGCACATCAGACCGACCGGCACGGAGATGACCATGGCGCCCAGGGTGATCTCCAACGTACCGATGATGGCGTGCAGCACAGCGCCGTATCCGCCGGAGGGCGTCTGGCTGCCGCCGACGACGCCGGACATGTTGTACGAAAGGAAGTTGAGGTTCAGTCGCTTGATGCCGTTGGCGACGGTCGTCCACAGCACGGAGATCAGCGGGATGCACGCGATGATGAAGGCGAGGCAGATCAGGCCCTTCATGAAGACGTCCTTGCGCTTGCGGGACGCGGCGAAAGAACGGCTGGTCTTGAACCGGTCGAAGTCGATGTCGGGCAGTTGCTTGTCGTTGCGTGCGGCGGGCGTCTTCTTCACGGCGTTCGCGTCGACGCTGATGGTGCTCTTTACAGTTGCTTCACTCATCATGCGCTCGCTTTCTCGGTGATCTTACGGGCGACGAAGTTCACGAGGAACGTGATAACGAACAGCACGAGGCCGGTGCCGATCAGCACGGGCACGCCGATGTTCGGGTCGGCTTCCGGGTATTGCGCCGCGATGTTCGCCGCGATGGTCTGGTTCTGGGATGCCCGCAGCAGCTTGATCGAGTACGTCAGGCCGGGGGAAAGAATCATGAGGACGGCCATGGTCTCGCCGAGTGCGCGGCCCAGGCCGAGCATGGATGCGGAGACGATGCCGGACTTGCCGAACGGCAGCACGGCCAGCTTGATCATCTCCCACTTGGTGGCGCCCAGGCCGATGGCCGCCTCCTCCTGCAGACGCGGGGTCTGCATGAAGATGTCGCGCGACACCGAGGTGATGATCGGCAGGATCATGACGGCCAGCACGACGGCGACCGTGGCGACGGTTCGCGAGGGGCTGTCGGCGACCGACGGGTCATTGAGCGATCCATCGAAGATGTAGGTCCACCTCAGGTACTTCGCGAACCAGTTCCACACCGGCTGGATGGCCGGCACCAGAATCAGGCCGCCCCACAGGCCGTAGATGACGGACGGGATGGCGGCGAGCAGGTCGACCACGTAGCTCAGCGCGGTCGCCAGCTTCTTGGGTGCGTAATGCGAGATGAACAGGGCGATGCCGATCGAGATGAAAAACGCGATGATCAGCGACAGCGCGGAGACAAGCACCGTGCCGAACACCAGCGGGCCCACGTACTGCCAGAAGTTGTGCGCGCGGTTGCCGGTGAATGATTCGATGGTGGCGGTGTTCGCGGCCTGATCGCCTCCGATCAGCGGCCACGCCTGAAACAGCAGGAACAGGAACACCGCCGCAAGCGCGACGAGAATGAGAATGCCGGCAGCATAGGCGATCGTCTTGAACACGACATCGCCGGTCTTGCCTGTACTGGCCGGACTGTCTGCCGCTTTGTCTTGCGAACTCACAGGTTCTCCTTCGTATGCATTTTCAATGGTGGCTTCACGGCCGTGTACAACCGACAGAAGCCGCAGACACCTTTCATTGTGTCAGGTGTTCTGCGGCATCCGCCATACGGCGTGTCAGCTCACGCTGATCACTTGGTCTTGATGGCCTCGATGGACTTGGTGACCTTCTCGACGATGTTGCTCGGCAGCGGGGCGGAGCCGGCAGCGGAGGAGGCGGTCTTCTGGCCTTCGTCGCTGGTCACGTAGGTGAGCCAGCTCTTGACGAACTTGGCGGTGTTGGCGTCCTTGTAGGCGGGGCAGGCGATGTCGTAGGAGACCAGCACGATCGGGTAGGCGCCCTTGGCTTTGGTGGCGTGGTTGATCTTCACGACCACGCGGTTGTCGCCCTTGGCGGATGTGTCGATCTCGGAATCCTCGATGACCTTGGAACCGGCGTCAGCGGAGATCTCGTTGTAGTTCTCGCCGACCTTGATGGCCGCGGTGCCCAGGTCGCCGACCTGGGAGAAGTCGGCGTAGCCGATGGTGCCGTCGGCCTGCTTGACGGCGGTGACGACGCCCGAGGTGCCCTTGGCGCTCTGCTGGCCGGGGATGTCAGGCCAGTTCTCGGAGAGCTCATGGGTCCAGGAGTCGGGGGCCTGGTCCTTGAAGTAGCTCACGAAGTTCTGCGTGGTGCCGGACTTGTCGGAGCGGTGCACGACGGTGATCTGGGTGTCGGGCAAGGCCAGGTCCTTGTTCTGGTTGGCGATGGCCGGATCGTTCCACTTGACGATCTTGCCGTCGAAGATCTTGGCGGCGGTGTCGGCATCGAGGTTGATGTGCTTGCCGGCGTCGGAAACGCCCTTCAAGTTGAAGATGATGGCGATCGGGGAGATGTAGACCGGCACGTCGAACGCGGTGGTGCCGTTGGCGCACGCCTTGTCGGAGGACTGGGTGACTTCGTCATCGGAGAGGGCCTTGTCGGAGCCGGCCCACGCGGTGGCGCCGCTCAGGAAGGTGGTGACGCCCGCGCCGGAACCGGTCGGGTTGTAGGTGACGTTCGCGCCGGAGTTCGCCGCCATGTAGGCGGAGATCCAGGCTTCCTCGGCCGCCTGCTGGGAGGTGGCACCAGCGCCGGAGAAGCTGCCGGTAATCTTCTCGGTCGAGGTGGAACCGGAGTTGTTGCCGGCGGACGAAGTGTTGTCGCCACAGGCGGCGAGCGACGCCAGCATCACGATGCCGGAAACCGCCGCGATGGAACGAACGAAGAGATTCTTACGCATTGTTTCTTTCCTCTTATCAACTGTCATAGCGGCTCGTGTCATACGATTCAGAGCCGATTCCTTTTCATGACAGTTACTAGCCTATGGGCTGTTCGAGGGGTCGGAAGACAAAATCGGTAAACAGAAGATGAATAGTTGCCGACCTTGCCACGTAGTTGGAATGCGCGGTTTGCGGGATATGGTTCGGCCCGCCTGCACCGGGTGGTTCAGGCGGGCCGAGGGCGCTTTATACCGGGTGCGGGCCGGTCACTGCTGCGGGCTGTCGATCTTGTAGCCGAGGCCGCGCACGGTGGTCAGGTACCGGGGATGGGCCGGATCCTCCTCGATCTTGGAGCGCACGCGCTTGACGTGCACGTCGAGGGTCTTCGTGTCGCCGACGTAATCGGAGCCCCAGATGCGGTCGATGAGCTGGTGTCGGGTCATCACGCGCCCCTTGTTCTGCATGAGGTATTCGAGCAGTTCGAATTCCTTGAGCGGGAAGAACACGCTTTCGCCGCGCACGGTGACCTGATGCTGGCCGACCTGCATGGAGATGTCGCCGCACACCAGCGGGATGTCGTCGTCGACCGCACCGCTGGCCTCGACCGCGCCCTGGTTGCGCCGCAGGACCGCGCGGATGCGCGCGAGCAGCTCGCGGAACGAGTAGGGCTTGGTCACGTAATCGTCCGCGCCGATCTCCAGACCGACGACTTTGTCGATCTCGGCGCTTTTGGCGGTGAGCATGATGATCGGCACGCGGCTCTGCTCGCGGATGCGCCGGCACAGGGCCGTGCCGTCGATGCCCGGCAGCATCAGGTCGAGCAGCACCAGGTCGATGCCGCCCTTGGTGAACAGCTCCAGGCCCTCCTCACCGCTGGCTGCGGCGGAGACGTCGTAGCCCTCGCGCGTCAGCTGGTACACCAAGGGCTCACGATATGATTCCTCGTCTTCCACGATGAGAATGCGTGTCATGTTTACCTTTCACACATACTGTGTTCAATGTCCGTACCGTCACCATCGTAGCGTGTTCCGGCACCGCCCGCATTCGGCTCCGAAGACTACGTTGCTTTTCCGCGGGTTTCACGATGGGTGGCCGACGTGCCGGGGAGACCGTGGCGGCGGGCCTACTCCTGCGTCGCGGCGTCGCCGCCTCCCGGCGCGCCGACGGTCTCGCCGGGCGCTTCGCCGTCATCCGCCCGCTCGCCGTCATCGTCATCCGGTTCGGGGGCGACCGGCAGCTCGATGGTGAACGTGGAGCCTTCGCCCTCGCGCGACCATACGGAGATCGTACCGCCGCACTCCTGCACGCAATGCTTGGTGATGGCAAGGCCAAGCCCCGAGCCGCCCGTGGCCCGCGACCGCGCCGGATCGACCCGGTAGAACCGTTCGAATACGCGGTCCAGCGACGCCGAGGGGATGCCGATGCCCTGGTCGATCACGCGAATCGTCATGGAGCTCGGGTCCTTGCACAGCGAGACGCTCACGCTGACCGTCGTGTATTCGGGCGAGTAGCGGATGGCGTTTTCGACGAGGTTCTTCACGGCCATGGTGAGGGTCTCCCGGTCGACCATGATGGCGATGTCGCGCTGCGCCTCGTCGTCCGCGGCGGCGTCAGCGTCGACCGGCGCCTGCTCGCCGCGCAGCGACAGCCGTATGGCGATGTGCTTCGCACCGGCCTGCACCAGGTTCTCGCCGACGGCCGCGCGCACCACCGACATGGCGGATATGCGCTGCGCCTTGAGCATCGCCGGCGCGTCCTGCGCGCGCTGCAGTTCGATCAGGTGGGTCACCAGTTCGGTCAGCCGCGCGGATTCCTTGGTGATGCGGCCGGCGAAATACCGCACGGCGCCAGGGTCATCCGCCGCGTCGGAGACGGTTTCGGCGAGCAGCGAGATCGCGCCTGCGGGGGTCTTCAGCTCGTGGGAGACGTTGGTGACGAAGTCGCGGCGCATCCGCTCGAACCGACGCTGCTCGGTCACGTCGTTGATGAACACCGCGTACAGCCCGTCGCAGATATGGCCGACGCGTACGCGCAGGTAGCTGTCGGAGGGCGCGGAGCTGCCGGCGGTGACACCTCATCCGGAAATCGAGCTCGACATGCGGGTCAGGTCGAGCGAGACGCGCATCTCGCGTTCCCGCACGCCCCCGTTCTCCACCACGACGTGCAGGATGTCGAGGATCTCGTCCTTGACGATCCAGCCGTTCTCGATGACATCGACGTTCACCGAGCTTTTGCTGGAGCACCGCACGGAACCGTTGCCGTCGCAGACGATCACCTCGGACGGCATGACGTCGATGAGCCCCTGTTCCGCCTCGCGCACCGGCACGTCGGTGCCGAACAGCGAGCCGGAATCGCTCCCCTGTCCCGCCAGCGTGTCGCGTTCGCCGGACTCGCGCCCCAGCGCGTACGACCTCGATACGGCAATCACCAACACGATAATCGTCACCAGCACCGCCAACGCCACATGCACCCATGTCATCGGACCCGTCCCGCCTTTCCTCGGCCCTGCACCGCTCTCATCCACCCGCACCGATGATGCGGATGCGGATGGTTTCAGCGTAACGGCTCCGCACGTCCCGCCGCCAGCGCGACTACGTAAGTTTGCCAGTTGTTCAACTTGCCGTGTCCTTCCGCGGCGCAGCCCGTCGGAGCGAGCCGCGCCCGGCGTCACATGCGCCGCAGGATGTCGAGCACGATGCGGGCCGCGGTATCCGCGTATTCGGAGATATCGAAGCCCTTGAACTCCTCGTAGTCGGTGTCGGCGTTGTCGCTCAGCGCGCGGATCACCAACGCGGGCACTTCGTTTCGGGCGGCGACGTGCGCCACGGATGCGCCTTCCATCTCGACGGCGTCGGCGCCGGTGTCGTGGATGACCTTGGCGATCTGCGCCGGCGTATCGACGAAGTAGTTGCCGGACGCGATGATGCCGATGATGTGCGTGACGCCCATGGCCGAGAGCGCCTGGTCGGCGAGGGACAGCAGACGGTCGTCGGAGTGGAATTCCTCGACGGGCTGCTGCTCGGTGCCGGGCTTCCATTGGCCGACGAGTCGCATGTCGGTGTCGAGGTAGCGCAGTGTGCCGCCGAGCACCACGTCGTTGATGTGCAGGTTCCGGTTGAGGTTGCCGGCGATGCCGGAGAAGATCACCGCGTCGGGATGGTATGTGTCGATCAGGTGCTGGGTGGTGGCGGCGGCGTTGACCAGTCCCATGCCGCCGACGGTCGCGACGGCGGTGACGGTGCCTCCGTCGTTGGTTCCCAGCGTGCCGCGCGTCACGTCGAGGCCGGCTTGGCGGTCGTGGGTGACGTCGTTCAGTGATGCGGCGATGAGTGCGACTTCGTCGTCCAATGCGCCGATGATGGCGATGGTGGTCATGGGAATCCTTTCCGTGTGGTTGTTCGTGAAGAGTGATGGACACCGTTTCAGCGCCAGCGCCGGGCGGACACCGCGTCGGCGAGCTCGTGCAGCAGCCGTTCCGTCTCGTCCCAGCCGATGCAGCGGTCGGTGATCGACTTGCCGTAGACCAGTTGGTCGAGTGGGGCCGCCGGCTGGTTGCCGCTTTCGATGAAGCTTTCCATCATGATGCCGGTGATGCCTTCCTCGCCATCGGCTATGCGCCGGGCGATGTCTCGCACGACCTCTGCCTGCCGGTGCTCGTCCTTGCCGGAGTTGCCGTGCGAGCAGTCGATGATGAGCCCGTGGGTGGCGGCAGATTCCGCCGGCATCATCGCGCGCACGTCGTCCATCGCACGGCGCACGGATGCGGTGTCGTAGTTCGGCCCGTGGATCGAGCCGCGCAGCACCACGTGGCAGTCCGGGTTGCCGAGCGTCTCCACCGCGCAGGCCCGGCCCATGTGGTCGATGCCGAAGAACGTGTGCTGCTGCGCGGAGGCGTAGCAGCCGTTGACGGCGGCCTTGACGGACCCGTCGGTCGCGTTCTTGAATCCGATCGGCATCGACATGCCGCTGGCGAGCTGGCGGTGGACCTGCGATTCGGTGTTGCGGGCGCCGATCGCGCCCCAGCTGACCGCGTCGGAGATGAACTGGGGGCTGGTGGGCTCCAGGAATTCCGTGGCGGCGGCGAGTCCTTCGCCCAGCACGCCGATCAGCGTCTTGCGCGCGAGCAGCAGGCCCTTGCGGATGTTGTGGCTGCCGTCGATGTCGGGGTCGTTGATCAGTCCCTTCCAGCCGACCGTCGTTCGCGGCTTCTCGAAGTACACGCGCATCACGATGAGCAGTTCGCCTTCGGTCTCCTTCATCACCTTCGACAGCCGGTGCGCGTAGTCGAGCGCGGCGTTCGGGTCGTGCACCGAGCAGGGGCCGACGATGACGAGCAGACGGTCGTCCTGCCCATACAGGCAGGCGCGTATCTCGTCGCGCGAGTAGGCGACGATCTCCTGCGCGGCGGAGTCAAGAGGCAGTTCCGCCAACACCTGGGCCGGGGTGGGCAGCGGTTCGAGCTCCAGCACACGGCGGTTGATGATACGGCTGACGCCCACCTGATCCTCCCAGCGCGGCACGCCCGTGGCGAGCAGCGGGTTCTTGCCCTCGTCCATGGCCTGCCGGATGGCCCGCAGCTCCTCCGGCGTGTTCAGCGGCTTCGGGCCGGCGTGACGCGGCGTGCCCTGCGGCGTGCGCTCTCCCATGTTCTGCTGCTGCATGACGTGATGTCTCCTTGCCTTGTTCTCTCCCCCAAGGATAAGGCACGGCCCTGTACTTGGCCATACACGGGCCGCGCCAGCCCGTATCCGCCGCGCATGACGAACGTCCCCATGCCCCGCGTCGAACGGGCACGGGGACATTACGATGTTCTGGAGCGCTGCCGTCTCGCCGGCCGCGGCGTCCTTGTAGTCGCCGGCCGCGATCGCGACCACCGGCAACACCGCCAGGATCGTCTTCCAGGGAGTTTTGCGCCCTGAGTGCCGTGCCGATTCCGCCATCACGCGCCCTCCTTCACCGACGCGAACAACGTCACGCCTTCGCCCACAGTTGCCGTGCATTCATCATGATGAGCCATGCCCTTTCAGTCTTCTCTGACTTGCGCCACGCTGCGGTCGCGCACTAATACCCCCCC
>RRZU011725994.1_pt1 | contig 12197 bp, 11 predicted proteins | sample 2165561 | NCBI WGS metagenome assembly RRZU01 (sample SAMN10456909, study PRJNA506462) | wastewater metagenome | isolation source: wastewater sludge | place: USA: Moscow, Idaho | reverse complement strand
TATGAGTGCGAAATCCCCCTCCCCCGACACGCGCAGCGGCGGGGAGTGGCTCACCGACTGGGATCCGGAGAACGAGGAGACCTGGGACCAACCGCTCGCGTGGCGCACCCTGTGGGTAACGACCTTCTGTCTCACGCTGGCGTTCATCGCCTGGTTCCTGCCCAGCGCGATCATCCCCAAGCTCAACCCGCTCGGCTACAGCTTCACCAAGGACCAGCTCTACTGGATGGCCGCGATGCCGGGTCTGGCCGCGGGCCTCCTGCGTCTCGTCTGGATGGTGCTGCCGCCCATCATGGGCACGCGCAAGATGGTGAGCCTCACGACCCTGCTGCTCATCGCCTCGACCCTGGGCTGGGGCGTGCGGGTCATGAGCCCGACGGCGCCCTACTGGGAGCTCATGGTGCTCGCGTTCCTCGCCGGCATCGGCGGTGGCGCCTTCTCCGGCTTCATGCCGAGCACCTCCTACTTCTTCCCCAAGCGGATGCAGGGCACGGCCCTGGGCCTGCAGGCGGGCCTGGGCAACCTCGGCGTCTCGATCGTCCAGCTCCTCACGCCCTACCTCATCGCCTTCGGCTGGCTCGCGATCATCGGCGGCAGCCAGCAGATGTCGATGCCGGGCAAGCCGCCCGCGACCGTCTACTTCCAGAACGCGTCGTTCGTGTGGATCCCGCTCATGATCATCGGCGCGGCGATGGCGTGGACGATGCTGAAGTCGGTGCCGATCAAGGCGAACATCAAGCAGCAGTTCGACATCTTCGGCAACGCCGACACCTGGTACATGACGTTGCTCTACATCATGACGTTCGGCACGTTCTCGGGTCTGTCGGCGCAGTTCGGCCTCCTCATGGCGAACCTCTACGGCATCGGCAACTCCGAGATCGTCTCCGGCAGCGGCGCCACGGCCAAGGTGCTCATCGAGGGGTACGCGGTGCCGGACGTCGTGAAGTTCGTCTTCCTTGGCCCGCTCATCGGCGCGGTCGCGCGCTTCGCCTTCGCACCCCTGACCGACAAGATGGGCGGCGCGAAGTGGAGCCTCGTCTCCGGCATCGGCCTCGTCGCCTCGATCGCCTACACGATCCCGGCGCTCACGCCCGACACGACGTCGGCGGCGACGCTCGAGGCCGGCTTCACCCAGTTCCTCTGGGGCATGCTCGCGATCTTCCTCTTCAGCGGCATCGGCAACGCCTCGACCTTCAAGCAGATGCCGATGATCTTCGAGAAGCGGCAGGCCGGTGGCGTCATCGGCTGGACCGCCGCGATCGCCGCCTTCGGGCCGTTCTTCTTCGGGGTCGGCGTGACGACGCTCGGGCCCGTCGCGTTCTACGCGATCGGCATCGTGTGGGCGCTCATGTGCATCGCGATCACGTGGTGGCGCTATGCCCGACCGGGAGCTCCGAAGCCGAGCTGACGACAGCGTGAGGAAACGAGCGCCAGCGAGGCCCGGAGTGCCGAGGAAGCTCGGCAGTCCAACACAGCCGAGCTGACGACAGCGTGAGGGCCTAGGCGCAGACCTCGTCGACGGCGGCGCCGAAGCGCTCGAGGCCGGTGCGGATCTCCTCCGGCGTCACGACGAGGGCCGGGATGAGGCGGATGACGTTGCCGAGCGGGCCGCACGTGAGGCTGAGCAGCTGGTGGCGCGTCGTGGCCTGCTGGACCGCGGCGGCCGTCCCGGGGTCGGGGCGGCCGTCGGCGTCGGTGAACTCGATGCCCTGCATGAGCCCGTGGCCGCGGACGTCGCCGATGACCGGGTGCCGCGCCTGGATCTCGCGCAGACCCTCCTGGAGCTGCTCGCCGCGCGCGCGGGAGTTCTCGACGAGCCCCTCGTCGCGGATCACGTCGAGGGTGGCGACGCCGGCCGCGGCCGCGACGGCATTGCCGCCGTAGGTGCCGCCCTGGCTGCCGGGCCACGCCTTCTCCATGAGTACGGTCGGGGCGGCGATCGCGCTGATCGGGAAGCCGCTCGCGATGCCCTTGGCGGTGATGAGTACGTCGGGGGTGATGTCGGCGTGCTCGTGGCCCCAGAAGCGGCCGGTCCGCCCGCACCCCGCCTGCACCTCGTCGACGACGAGGACGATGCCGTGCCGGTCGGCCCGCTCGCGCAGCCCCTCGAGGAAGGCGGGCGGGGTCGGGATATAGCCGCCGTCGCCGAGCGCGGGCTCGATGAGGAAGGCGGCCGTCTCGTTCGCGGCCGTCCGCGTCGCGAAGAGGTAATCTAGCTCCTGGAGGCAGAAGTCGACGGCGGTCTGCTCGTCCCAGCCGTAGCGATAGGCGTAGGGGAAGGGCGCCATGTGCACCCCGCCCATGAGGGGCGAGAAGCCGGCCGAGAAGCGGGTGCCGGCCGTCGTCAGCGTCGCCGCGGCCACGGTCCGACCGTGGAAGCCGCCCTGGAAGACGATGATGTTCGGCCGCCCGGTCGCCATCCGTGCGAGGCGCACCGACGCCTCGACGGCCTCGGAGCCGGAGTTGGCGTAGAACACCGAGTCGATGCCGGCCGGCAGGTGCTCGCCCAGCTTGGCGGTGAGCTCGAGCAGCGGCTGGTGCATGACGGTCGTGTACTGCGCGTGGATGATCCTCCCGGCCTGGTCGCGGGCCGCCTCTACGACCTTCGGGTGACAGTGGCCGGTGCTCGTCACGCCGATGCCGGTCGTGAAGTCGAGATAGTCCACGCCGTCGGTGCCGTGGATCCGACAGCCGAGCGCACTCTCGACGACGACGGGGGTGGCCTGCTTCAGCACGGGGCTCAGAGAGGTCATGGCGGCATTGTCGAAGGCACCCTTCAGATTGTCAACAATCCGACAACTCGCCGACGCGGCCCGAGAGTCCGCCCGGGCGAACTGGGCCCCAGGGAGCTGGGGAGGGCTTAGGTTCTATCCCACACACATTCGGGGGCAGGGAGCGGCACATGACGACGACGGCACGACGAGAACCGCTCATCACGCGGATGATGCGCCGCAAGCCGCTCGAGCCCGGAGGCCGAGACACCGGGCTCGTGCGCACGATCGGGCTCTTCCAGCTCACGATGTTCGGAGTCGGCGCGACGATCGGGACGGGCATCTTCTTCGTGCTCACGACCCAGGTCCCCTCGGCCGGGCCGGCGATCGTCTTCTCCTTCATCCTCGCCGCGATCGTCGCGGGGCTCACCGCGCTCTGCTACGCCGAGCTCGCGAGCGCCGTCCCGGTCTCCGGGTCGTCCTACTCGTACGCCTACGCGACCCTGGGCGAGGTCGTCGCGATGGGGATCGCCGCGTGTCTGCTCCTGGAGTACGGCGTCTCGTCGGCGGCCGTCGCCGTCGGCTGGTCGCAGTACCTCAACGAGCTGCTCGACAACCTCTTCGGCTGGCAGATCCCCCACGCCCTGTCGGTCGCACCGAGCGAGGGCGGGGTCATCAACCTGCCCGCGATGATTCTCGTCTTCCTCTGCATGCTCCTGCTCATCCGCGGGACGAGCGAGTCGGCGGCCGCCAACGCGATCATGGTCATCATCAAGATCGGTGTGCTCATCATGTTCATCGTCGTCGCGGCGACGGGTTGGAACAGCAACAATCTCGCGGACTTCGCCCCGATGGGCGTCCACGGCATCTGGGCCGCGACCGGCGGGATCTTCTTCTCCTTCATCGGCCTCGACGCCGTCTCCACCGCCGGCGAGGAGGTCAAGGATCCGACCCGGACGATGCCGCGCGCGATCGTCCTGGCCCTCATCATCGTCACGACCGTCTATGTGCTCGTCGCCCTCGCCGCCGTCGGCGCGCAGCCGTGGCAGAAGTTCCAGCACCAGGAGGCGGGGCTGGCCCAGATCCTCAAGGACGTCACCGGCTCGGGCATCCCCGGCACGATCCTCGCCGCGGGCGCGGTCATCTCGATCTTCTCGATCACCCTGGTGACGATGTACGGCCAGACCCGCATCCTTTTCACGATGAGCACCGACGGCGTGATCCCGCCGGTCATGCGCAAGATCAACCCGCGCACGATGACCCCGGTCGTCAACACGATCATCGTCGCGATCGCCGTCTCGATCCTCGCCGGGCTCGTCCCGCTCGACGGCCTCGCCGACCTCACGAGCATCGGCACCCTCGCGGCCTTCACCGTCGTCTCGGCCTCGGTCATCATCCTGCGGCGCCGCGAGCCCGACCTGCCCCGCGCGTTCAAGGTGCCGGGCTATCCGGTGACGCCGATCCTGTCGATCGCCGCCTGCATCTTCGTCATGTCGGGGCTGCAGTGGATCACGTTCGCGCTCTTCATCGGCTGGGTCGGCGTCGTGCTCATCTTCTACTTCACCTACGGGATCAATCACTCGAAGCTCGAGCACGCCCCGCAGGGCGACGAAGTGGAGGCGCGATGACCCCTCGCACGAACACCCCGAGCGCCCCGAACGCCGCGAACGCCTCGGAGTCGGGCACCGAGCTCGGGCAGTCCGGCTGCATCCTCGTGGGCTACGGGCCGGAGGACCGGGGCCGCGGCGGCCTGGGACTGGCCCGGATGCTCGCGCAGTCCGCCGACATGCCCGTCGTCGTCGCCTGCGTCGTGCCCGACCGATGGGGCTCGATCAGCCCGGCCCGCCAGGCCGATGCGGACTACCAGCGCTACCTGCGCGGACTCGCCGACGAGTCGCTGCGCACGGCGGCCGAGGAGTTCGCGGAGGCGACGGTGCCGGTGCGCTACGAGGTCGTCACCGCGCGCTCGTCACCGTCGGGGCTCACGGCGGCCGGCCAGCGCTACGGCGCGAAGATCCTCGTGCTCGGCTCGTCCTCGGACGGCGCGTGGGGGCACATCGCGCTCGGCTCGGTGAGCGACCACCTCCTGCACAGCTCGCGCATCCCCATCGCGCTCGCGCCCCGCGGGCAGCGGTGCACCCCGGCGCAGCGGGTCGAGCGGGTCACGGTCGCCGTCGACGGCTCGGAGGCCTCCCGCGCGGTGCTCACCCGGGCGGCGTCCGTCGCGGCGACCGTCGGTGCGCAGCTGCGGATCGTCTCCTTCGCGGTGCGCACCGCGACGATGTACCCCTCGGAGCTCGGGCTGAACATCGAGGACCGGGTCGTCGCGGAGTGGCGCGTCCAGGCCGAGCGCATCGTCCGCGAGGTCGCGAGCGGCCTCGACGTCATGGGTCAGGGCGAGCCCGAACTCCATGTCGCGCAAGGCAAGTCATGGGCCGAGGCCCTCGAGGAGCCCGGCTGGGACGAGGGCGACGTGCTCGTCATCGGCTCGAGCTCGACCGAGCCGCGGCTGGCCCGCGTCTTCCTCGGCTCGACGGCGACGCGGATCACGCGGCACTCCCCCGTGCCGGTCATCGTCGTGCCGTGAGCTGACGCCGCCCTGAGACTGCCTCAGGGCACGGCCGCGGACCGTCGCGGTCGGTCGGAATCGACCCGGGCGCGTCCGGTCGGCTCAGCCGTAGGTCAGGTCGCCGCCGAGGGTGCCCGGCTCCGGGATGAGCTGGGGTCGCTCGAGGCCGAACTGGGCGACGACGCGCAGCGCCGCATCCCAGGCGCACTGGTGCATCTCGAGGAAGAACTCGACTTCGCCCAGACGGGCCACGTCGATCTCGATGTCGAACTCGACGACGTCGAAGTGGTCGAGGTCGTCCCTGACGGGGGCCACCTCACCGGTGCTCTCGTCGAGGGAGCGCAGCCGCAGCGGGGCGCCGGGCACCTCGCTGCGAACGGCGATGGCGATGCGCGCGGTGCCACGGTAGCCGAGCTGCTCCGCGCGGGTGCCCAGCAGGCCGATGAGGTCGCTGAGGTAGGCCTCGACGTCGCTGCACAGGATGTGGGAGGGCTCGGGCGGCCCCGAGCCGAGCCAGCCGTGGCGGGTGCCGCCGACGGCCACGAAGGCGGCCGGGGCGGCGCCGACGAGGGCGTCGATGTAGGGCTGCCCGTCGCGCTCGGCGCGGTAGATCACCGTGTCGTAGCTGGGGCGCAGCTCGCTGACCGGGGCGCCGGTCACGTAGGAGATCGGGCCGAGAGGGAAGCCTGCGGACTGTTTCGCGCGCGCGATGAGGTCCTCGACCTCACCCTTCTCGATCGGGGTCCCCAGATCGGCGTCGACGAGCCGGCCGAGCACGACGACCCAGGCCGACGCCGCGGTGTCGAGGTCCGCCGCCGCGATGTCGATCGAGGCGAGCAGCAGATCGTCGGCCATCGTGCTCCTTCGCTCCCCTGTGGCCCCCGCCACCGACTCACCGCCGGCGTCGGGTTACTGGCTCGTAGTTTTCGCGAGAACGACCGAACGGACGCACACCGCGCCGCCGCGCGCCTCACGTGGTCCCGGAGCCCGGGCGGGCATCCGGTGTGCCCTCGATGCCCCGCCGAGCGATGCGGCGTGTTCGCGGGGTGTGACGGGCCGCGTCGGGTGCTGGGCGATTCGGGCATGCCGTCTGGCTCACGGCGCAGACCGCCCGGCCGAAGGGCCTGAAGAGGCGCGTCCTCATCGCCCCGGTCGCCGTCGGACCGCAGGTGACCACGACATCCCCGGACGATTCGATGGAGGGCCCCGTGCCGCAGCTGTGGTGGCTCCTGCTCGCCATCGGCGTCGTGCTCCTCGTCGCACTCGTCGCTCGCAGACGCGGGCGCGCCGGCGCAGGCGACGCTGACCAGGGGCGAGATGTCGAGCCGGACGGCTCGACCCCCGGTGCGTCCGGGCCGTCGGAGGCCGACGTCGGCGCACCCGAGGGCGACGGCCCCGGGCCTAAGGACTCCGGTGGCGCGGCGTCGCCTGTTCCGCCCGGCGCGAGGGGCGTATCCGAGTCGTCGGCGGGGCGCGAGCTCGTGCGACGCGAGGTCGCACGACGCGAGGTCGCGCACCGTGGGCCGGGCCGCCCGAGCAGCGGGCCGCGTGCGACCGACGCAGGCAGCACGAGAGGCCCGGGCGGCGAGGGCGCCAGGGGCGCTCGCGGGTCGGGTCGGACGCCCCCGGGCGGTGATCCGCGCAGCGGAGGTGGCGCGGGCGACGGCCGTGGTCCGCGCAGTGGAGGGGAGCCGGGGGCAACGGGAGCCTCCAGTGCGGCGGGCTCCCGGCCGAGCGCGCCACCTGCCCCGTCGGGGCGGACGGCGCTCTTCGGCTACGGCGGGCCGACACCGGGCGGGCTGCGGCTCCCAGGGCCGTTCGCGGTCGTGGCGATCCGCACGAACGGCCTGACGCCGATGCGCAACCACGTGATCGAGCTCGCCGTCGTCGCGGTCGATGCACGCGGCCGCGTCGAGGGCGAGCCGTTCGTCACCGTCCTCGAACCGCCGGGAGGGCACGCCGGCCCGACGTTCCTTCACGGCCTCGAACCGGCGGATCTGCGCTTCGCCCCCTCCTGCGGCGACGTCGCGCGACTCCTCCTCGCCCGGATCGAGGGCCGGATCGTCGTGACCCACCAGGCGCGGCTCGTCGAGCAGTTCCTCGCCGCCGAGTTCCTCGCCGCGGGACTGCTCGTGCCGACGAGCCCGGCGCTGGACCTGACGAGCCTGACCCGGCTGACGTTCGCGACCCCGAACTACCGCCTCCGCACGCTCGCGGCGCATGTGGAGCTGCGGGCGCCGCGCGGTGGTGCCGCCCTCGACGAGGCGCGGCTCGTCGCCGCGATCCTGCCGCGCCTGCTCGCCCGACTCGGCACCGGCCTCACCTACCCGGTGCCGCTCACGCCGATCCTCGACATCCCGAGGGGCGCGGCCCAGCCGGCGCCGCGGCCGCGCCCAGTCGTTCCCGACACCGTGGAGCCGTGGCTCGACGGGCTCATGACCCGGCTGGCCGCAGGGGCGACCGAGACGAATGACCCCCGGGTCGCCGCCTATCTCGAGGCGCTCACCGACGTCGTCTCCCGCGGGCGGACCGTGACCGAGGAGTCCGCCGAGCTGGCAGCGATGCTCGCGCGATCGGGCTACCCGGCCGGGCAGATCCGCACGATCCTCGAGCGGTTCCTGGAGTCGCTGCGACAGGCGGCCTTCGAGGAGTCGCGGATCTCGCCGGCGCATCTGCGGCACCTGCGGGCGGTCGCCGTCTCGGTCGGCATCCCGACGTACTTCGACGACCTCATCCCGCCGCCGGCGCCAGAAGCGCCACGGCCGGGGTCGGGCACCTTCAGCCGCCCGGTCCGCAAACCGCCTCCGGTCAAGGCGCCGCCGCGGCTGCCGCGGTGCGGGCACTGCCTCGGCGTCGGTCACTGGACGGCGAACTGCCCGAGGCTGCGCGGCTCCGGCGGTCGGGGGGCCGTCGGCCCGGTGCGCCCCGTGCGGCCGATCGACCCGATCTGAGCTCCTTGGCCGAGGCCGCGCCGGTCAGCCCTCGCTTAGGAGCTCCACGATCCGCCGGCGGGCACGACGGCCCGCGCGAGTCGGCAGGATTGGGTACACATGCACCTGACCAGCGGCTTCGTGGTATTCGACGTCGACGCCGGCGGCACGGAGGCGGTCGATCCAGTCCGGCGCGTCGAGGTTGAGGATATCGAAGGTCCCGCTGAAGACGACGACCGGCCCCAGCCCGGCGGGGTCGGCGTGGATCGGATGAGGCGGCTGTCGAAGCCCTCGTCGCCCAGCCAGCGGCGGGTGTAGACGAGGAGCCCGTCGCGGCAGAGCCACGGGTCGAGGGGCGCACCCTCGGGGAGGCCGGGGTGGCGCAGCTCGAGGTCGATCGGTGGGGAGATCAGGACGGTGAGCGGGGCGACGACCCCGCGATCGCGCGCCTCGAGGGCGGTGGTGAGGGCGATCTGGGCTCCGGCCGAATCGCCCATGAGGACCGTGTCGGCACCGGCCTCCCGCGCGAGGTCGACCGCGACCTCTGCGACGGCCACGGCGGTGCCGCCCTCGGGACGAGCGGATACATCGGCACGATCGCCTCGACCCCGGCCTGGCTCACGAGATGCGCGAGGAAGCTCCAGTGCGCGTCGTGGATGCCGTGGACGTAGCCCCCGCCGTGGAAGTACAGGACCCGTCGACGTGCGGCAGCCGGCGCCACCGGGCGCATCCGGAAGACCGGCCAGCCGTGTCGATTCTCCCGGGCGACCTGGACGCCCCGCGGCAACCGGCCCGGCGGCTCGATCGTGCGCGGATGCGCCACGAGCTCGGCCAGGTGACGTTCGGCCAGGTCAGCGGTGCGATAGTCGCGGTTGCGCCGCTGCAGGCGCAGGACCACGGGCACGAGTCGAGCCGGGACGATCACGCGCCCTCCCCACGGTTGCGGTGGCGAACGACGTACATTAATCGCCGCGGCGCTCACGAGGGACGCCCTGACCTGCGGCTTCTCCGGAGCCTATGGGTCGCGAACACGATGATGTACGTCGTTCGCCACACCTCCTCCGTTGGGGAAGCAGAGGTGCGGGCGTGCGCTCTGCCACGTCCGCGCGTCCGTGACGTGGCCCGGATTTCATCCGACGTCGCCCCTGAAGTAACCTGTTCGGCGGTGGCGTGTCCGAGCGGCCAAAGGAGCACGCCTCGAAAGCGTGTGTGGGGGTGACTCCACCGTGGGTTCAAATCCCACCGCCACCGCCATGTGATGTCTCACGACATCGGAAACCCCCGAACCCCCGGTTCGGGGGTTTCTTTCTGGGTTCGGGGTGCCGCCCGCCCGACCTATCGGCGGGCGGCGAAGAAGGCGCGTAGCGAGCTCGCGCACTCGGCTTCGAGGACGCCGCCGACGACCTCGGGGCGGTGCAGGGAGAGGCGATCGCGGGGTAGGTCCCAGACCGAGCCGCAGGCGCCGGCCTTGCGATCCCAGGCGCCGAAGACGATCCGGTCCAGGCGCGCCTGGACCGCGGCGCCGGCGCACATCGCGCACGGTTCGAGGGTGACGAGCAGGGTGCAGCCGGACAGGCGCCAGCCGCCGCGGGCGATCCCGGCTTCGCGCAGGGCGACGATCTCGGCGTGGCCGCTGGGGTCGTGGTCGGATTCGCGACGGTTGACGCCGCGACCGATGACGGCGCCGTCAGCGGCGAGGACGAGCGCGCCGATCGGGATGTCGGGCCGCCCGCCGAGCACCCCGAGACCCTCGCTGCCTCCGGCGAGCGACGTGCCGAGATCGAGGGCTTCGCGCATCGCCGTGACGAGCGACTCCTCCACCGGCAGGTCGCTGCGCACCTCGAGCGCCGGATCGGGGACGCGGTCGGCGCCCTGCGCTCCCTCACCTCGCCCAGCGCCCGAGCCGCCCGAGCCGCCCGAGCCCATCGAGCCGCCCGAGCCGCCCGGAACACCGGACTGGATCGAGGAAGGGCCGCTCACAGGCTAAGTTTCACCCATGCGCGTCCACGTGGTCGACCACCCGCTCATCGCCCACAAGCTCACCTATCTGCGCGACAAGCGCACGGACTCCCCGACCTTCCGTCGGCTGACCGAGGAGCTTGTCACCCTGCTCGCCTACGAGGCGACCCGGCAGGTGCGGGTCGAACCCTTCGACATCGAGACGCCGGTCGCGCCGACGCGCGGCATCAAGCTCGCCACCCCCAAGCCGATCATCGTGCCGATCCTGCGCGCGGGCCTGGGGATGCTCGAGGGGATGGTCCGGCTGCTGCCGACGGCCGAGGTCGGCTTCCTCGGCATGGTCCGCGACGAGGAGACCCTCGAGGTCAGCGCCTATGCGAATCGGCTGCCCGACGACCTGTCCGGGCGGCAGTGCTTCATCGTCGACCCGATGCTCGCCACCGGGCACACCCTCGTCATGGCGATCGACTACCTCGTCGGCCTCGGCGCCCGGGACATCACCGCGGTCTGCCTGCTCGGCGCCCCCGAGGGCATCGAGCACGTGCAGCAGCACCTGTCCGACGTCGAGCCTCCGGTGACCCTCGTGCTCGGCGCGATCGACGAGAAGCTCAACGAGCAGGGCTACATCGTGCCCGGGCTCGGCGACGCCGGGGACCGGCTCTACGGCGTCGTCTGAGCGTCGACACCTGACGGTCATCGCCTGAGCGCAGCCGTGGCGTGGCCCGGGTCAGTCCAGCACCCGTCGCAGCGGCATCGCCTCGCCGCGGCCGAGGTGTGCCACCTGCGCGAGATACAGCTCGGCGCAGGCGAGGGCGTCGGTGAGCGCGTCGTGGGCCCGGTAGCGCGGCAGCCGCAGGTGCTCCCGCGCCGCGGCGAGGCGCAGCGACCCGGCCGGCACGTGCTCCTGCGCGCCCCCGACGATCCGCCGCTGCAGCTCGAGGGTGTCGATGCTCGGCAACGGCAGATCGATCCCGTAGAGCGAGCGGCACGCGGCCCCGACGAACTCCCGCTCGATCGAGCCGAAGTGCGCGAGGAGCACCCGGCCCTGCAGCGCGAGGAGAAGCTCGCCGATCGCCTGCTCCAGCGGCACCCCGGCCGCCACGACGTCGTCGGTCAACCCGTGCACCGCCGCGCTCTGCCCGACTCCACTCGCCGATGACCGAGCACCCGAATCCCCTTGTGCCACGACGCGATAGCCCGCCCCGCCGAGCCGGATCGTCAGCCCGTCGAGCGGCACGTAGCCGATCGAGAGGATCGCGTTGACGCGCGGGTCGAGCCCCGTCGTCTCCAGGTCGACGGCGAGCGAGGGCACGTGCGTCACCGGCACGTCCGGGCCCGGCAGCGGCGCGCGCAGGCAGTCGCGCAGCGGCCCCGGCGGCGCCTGCCCCGCGAGTCGCTCGCGCCGCCGCGCCACCCGCCGCTCGCGCGACCAGGGCAGCCCGGCCAGGCCCGCCATCAGACGCGCGAGGCCGGGAAGCGCTGCGCGAGCTGGCTCTGCATGCTGCGCACGACCCCGAAGGCGTCGCGCAGGTAGCGCCGCTCCAGCGTCGTGAGGTCGGCCGGCGCGACGTAGTTGCTCACGGGTCGCCCCTCGCGGACCGCCTGCGCCTGGTGCTCCAGGCGCACGTAGCTGAAGAACTCGTAGGCGTCGCGCACGTCGGCCGCGGTCTCGGCGCCGATGAGCCCGGCGCGCTGCGCGGCGACGATCCGCTCGTGGGTGCGCATCGCGATCGATCCGGCCGCGAGCGCGAGCACGCGGGCGGTCTCCTGCACCGCGCCGAGGCCGCCCCACATGAGGTCGAGCGCGTCCTTGTTCTCCCCCTCCTTCTGCAGCACGAAGCCGCGGAAGAAGCCGAGCGGCGGCTCGTGGCGGACCGCCTGCGCCGCCAGCAGCGTGAGGAAGCGCGGACTGGCCGCGGCCTGCCGCTGCACGTCGTGGTAGAGCGAGGTGAAGAGCATCGGGTCACCGGCGAGCGGCCGGGCGTCGAAGAAGATCCCCGCGTTGAGCAGCGCATCCGGCTCGGGCTC
>RRZU012348566.1_pt1 | contig 12198 bp, 7 predicted proteins | sample 2165561 | NCBI WGS metagenome assembly RRZU01 (sample SAMN10456909, study PRJNA506462) | wastewater metagenome | isolation source: wastewater sludge | place: USA: Moscow, Idaho | reverse complement strand
ATGAGCGCCCCGCCGACGACGAGCATCCGTGCCGCCGCTCAGCTCATGAGCCAGGGCGGGGTGTCCTCTCTGCTCGTGATGGACGAGGGCCGACTCGTCGGCATCGTCACCGACCGCGACCTGCGCAACCGGGTCATCGCCCCTGGGGTAGACCTGGCCTTGCCGGTGTCGACGGTGATGACCAGCGACCCGGTGACCGCCCCGGCTGACGCGCTCGCCTTCGAGCTCTTTTTTTTTTTTTTTGCACGTAATATCCACCATGTGCCGGTGATGCGCGGGGCCGAGGTGCTCGGCGTGCTCAGCAGCTCGGACCTCGCCCGGCTGCAGCACGACAACCCGGTCCTGCTCGTGGGGGAGATCCGACGCCAGTCAACGATCGACGGACTCGTCGCGTCGAGCCAGCGGATCCCGGAGCTGGTCACCCAGCTTGTGTCCGAGGATGTCACCGCGCACCAGATCGGCCGGGTCGTGACGACCGTTGGCGACGCCATCGAACGGCGTCAGATCGAGATGGTCGAGGCGGAGATGGGTCCCCCACCGGTGCCTTACTGCTGGGTGGTGCTCGGATCGCAGGCTCGGCACGAGCAGGGGCTGTCCAGCGACCAGGACAACGCGATCATCCTCTCCGACGCGTACCGGCCCGAGCGGCCCGAGCACGCGGAGTATTTTGCCGAGCTCGCCCGCCGGATGGTCGCCGGGCTGGCGGCCTGCGGGTACCCGGTGTGCAAGGGCGACGTCATGGCGACCAATGCCGCGTGGCGAGTGCCCTTGGGCGTCTGGCGCCGCACCTTCTCGGAGTGGATGACCACCCCGCACGCCGATGCACTGGTCAACGCGAGCATCTTCTTCGACATGCGGGCACTGCACGGTGACAGCGGGCTCTTCGAGGCGCTGCGCGAGGACGTCCTGGCTCAGGCCCCGTCGAGCGAACGGATGCTTGCCCACCTCACCAAGTCGGCCGTGGAGCACCAGCCGCCGCTCGGCTTCTTCCGCGGGTTCGTCCTGGAGAAGGCCGGCGAGCACGCGGCCAAGCTCGACCTCAAGGGCGGCGGTGTTGCGGCCCTGGTGGAGCTGGCCCGGGTCTATGCCCTGGAGAACGGGCTTCCGGATGTCAACACCCGAGGCCGGCTCGAGGCAACGGCGGCGATCGGGCGGCTCAGTGAGCGTCGGGCGGCCGAGCTCACCGACGCGCTGGAGTTCGTCTCCTATGTGCGGCTGCGGCACCAGGTCAGGCAGCACCGGGCGGGGGTCGCGCCGGACAACTTCGTCTCCCCGAGCGAGCTGACCGACGAGGAGCGGCGCCACCTCAAGGACGTCTTCCAGATCATCCGGCGGGCGCAGGCGACGCTCGCGGCCCGGCGTCCGCTGCACTACGTGTCATGAGCTTCCTGCGCCGGTTCGGACCGGACGGTCGGCGCGAGCGGCTGCGCTCGGGCGTCGCCGCCGGGCCGTTGCGGGCGTACCTGGACGTCCCGTTCCCCGCGGCGTCGACGCCCGTGGAGTCCCTGGAGCTGCTGGCCGTCGACTTCGAGACGACCGGGCTCGACCCGTCTCGGGACCACCTGCTCAGCGTCGGCTTCGTCCCGGTGGTCGGGCGGTCGGTGGTGCTGGCGGGGGCGCGACAGTTCGTCGTGCGGGCCGACGTCGAGGTCGGCCAGAGTGCGACCGTCCACGGGGTGACCGACGACGCCGTCGCGGCCGGAGTGGACCTCGAGGTCGCGATGGCCGCGCTGCTCGAGGCCCTCACCGGGCGGGTGATGCTCGCCCACTTCGCGCGGCTGGAGCGTCGGTTCCTCTCCGTGGTGTGCCGGCGGCTGTACGGCATACCGTTTGCGTGCTCTGCGGTTGACACCCTGGAGCTGCAGGCGCGGCTGGTCACCTCGGCCTGGCGTCAGGACCCGGCCGACGGTGAGCTGCGGCTGTGGGCGGCGCGGGAGAAGTTCGGGCTGCCGCGCTACCGGGCCCACGAGGCGCTGACCGACGCGCTCGGGTGCGCCGAGCTCTATCTGGCGCAGGTGGCCGAGTTCGGCCCCGGTCGAGCCGCGACGCTTCGAGACCTCCAGCGTCGGTAATCCACAGCCCCCCACCCCCTACCCCCTCAAAGACACACCTTTAGAACGCTTCTAAAGGTGTGTCTTTGAGGGGGTAGGGGTGGGTTATCCACAAAGCAGGTAGGTGATGACGTCGGCGGCGGAGTACCTCGGGGCGTATGACGCCTCGCCCGCTGCTGCGCCAGAGGCCTCCCGGCGCCGGCGCAGCAGCTCGACCACCGGAGCCAGATCGGAGCCCGAGGTGAGCAACGGCGGCTCGACGACACCCCCGCGCCGCCGGGACGGATGCCCCGCCGTGGCGAAGAGGGCGTTGCACAGGCAGACCCGTCCCTCGACATTGGCCTCCCGGCCGCCCTTGCGCAGATAGGCCGGCAGCGGCTCGGCCGGGCACCGGTAGTCGACCTCCCCGGCGTCGGTGCGGTACGGGGACCGAAGCACCCCGAGGTCGCACACTGGCGCCCGCTCGGCGACCGCAGCAGGGTCGGTCCAGGTCTGCGGGAGCTCGGCGACGTGGAACGGGAACCCGGTCGGCGAGGCTCGCCAGTCGGCACGCACCTTCAGGCTCCCCTCATCCAGCGCCGTCAGGGCGGCCTGGCGCAGCGCGGGGGACATCCCGGACTCGTCGCAGTAGGCGAACGCCGTCCCCACCTGGATCCCCGCCGCTCCGAGCGCGAGCGCCTCGAGCAGACGTGACGGCGACCCGTACGACCCGGCCAACCACACCGGCAGACCCAGAGCGACGATCTGCTCGATGTCGACGACGTCGCGGTCGTCATAGACCGGCTGTCCCTCGGCGTCGATGCGTCGGGGCCCGCGCGGCGGCGCATTGTGCCCACCCGCGGAGGGTCCCTCGACGACGAAGCCGTCGGGGCGCGTCACGGGGTCGGCGGCCAGCCCGGCCGCGAGGTCGACCGAGGCGACGATCGCGGTCATCCGCGGCACGCGCAGAGATCCGAACGACGCAACGGTTGACGAACCGAAAACCCCTCGCGGACTGAACGCCACGGTCCCGAGGTCCTCGTCCGAGCGCGCCAGCTGCACCTTGGTCGACAAGGTCACGTCCTCATGTCGCGCGAGGGCCCGCAGCAACGCGGGGATCTCCGCGGGACTCCCGGCCCCGACGAGCACGTCGTCGACACCGGCGAGCAGCGCGCCATACATCGACGCGGGCAGCGGCAGGTCGATCTTCTTGAGGTAGTTGATGCCGACCCGCCCGGGGTGCCCCTCCTTGGCCAGCCAGACCTCGACGAAGTTCGCCAGGACGGTCAGCTCGACGAGGCGGGAAGACGACGCGACGGTGTGCCGGGGCACCGGCCGGTACATCGCGTCTGCATCAAGGCCGCCCGGGACGTAGTAGGCGTCGAGCACCCACTGCGCCACCGCGGGAACCGGGAAGGCGGCGACGGCGCGGCGGATGTCCCCGTCGGGGTCGCCGTCCTGGAGCCGCCGTGCCAGCAGGACGTCGAGGGCGGTGCCGGACACCACCCCGAGCTGGCCGAGCACGGAGACGCTGCGGGCGAGCCGCCACCCGGAGATCGCGACCCCCATCCCACCCTGGACAATCTGCGGGTCTGCCATACCTCTATCATGAGAACCAAATTCCGTGTCAAAGTAGCCGTGTGGAGCCGCACTCTATGAGCGAGAATTGGTCTCTGGTGACAAGTTCGCCGCAGGCCCGGCCCTGGGCGGCGATCAGCCCCCAGATCGCCGAGGTGCTCCGACCGGTCCTGCCCCGGCTGGCCGAGGAGATCCTCGAGCAGGTTGCCGGCGAGCTGCCGATGCTCGGCCGGGACCTCGCCGGCCCGTACGGGGTCGCGCTCAAGGCCGGGGTGAAGCAGGCGCTGGAGCACTTCCTCGGGCTGCTCGGCGCGGACCGGCCGGCCCTCGACGAGCGGCTCCGCAACCTCTACGAGAGCTTCGGCGCCCGGGAGGACAAGCACGGACGGACCCTGGAGATCCTCCTGGCCGCCTACCGTCGGGGGGCTCGCGGGGCCTGGGAGCACTTCTCCCGCGCCGCCCTCGATGCCGACGTGCCGACCCAAGACGTCGTACGGCTCGCCGAGGCGATCTTCGCCTATATCGAGGAGCTCTCGCACGCCAGCGCGGTCGGCTTCGCCCAGGAGCACTCCGACCGGGCCGGCCGGCGCAACCTCGTCCGTCAGCAGCTCGGCGAGGTGCTGCTCTTCGAGGGGGCCGCGACCGCCCCCGCCCGCGTCGCCGAGCTCGCCGCGGAGGCCGGCTGGGCGGTCCCTGAGCGCGTGGCGGCGCTGGTCCTCCCCACGGTCGCCGGCGCCGAAGGGCGGCGCACTCCGCTGCTCCCCGACGAGATCCTCCTCGCCGTCTCGGACACCGAGAGCCTGGCCATCGTCTCCGCCGACGCCCTGCGCCGGTCCAGCGCGGCCCTCGCCAAGGCGTCGCGCACCGGCGACGAAAGTGTGTATGTCGGCACCGTCCGGGCCCTGGCCGAGGCGCCCGTCTCGTTGGCCCATGCCCGGGCGGTGCAGCGCCTCGTCCTGGAGGGCGTCGTCCCGGGCGCGCCGGTGGTCTCGGCCCAGGACCATCTGACCGACCTGGTCCTGCACGCCGACCCCCGGCTGCTCGCCGACCTCACCGCCGACGCGCTGGCCCCGCTGCAGGGCCTCTCGCCGGGCCGGCGGGAGATCCTCGCCGCCACCCTGCGGGGCTGGCTCGCCGCCCAGGGGGACCGGCTCGCCGCGGCCGCGGAGCTCGAGGTCCACCCGCAGACCGTGAGCTACCGGATGTCACGGCTCGAGGACCTCTTCGGGCCCGCGCTGAGGGACCCGCGGCGCCGGCTCGCCATCCAGCTCGCCCTGGCCGGCCGCCCGCGCTGACCGGGCGCCGGCGCTGACCGCGCTGACCGGACTCCCGCGCTGACCGGACGCTCAGCTCGGGTGCGGCAGCCGCCGCAACCCGGGGATGGCGGCCTGCGCCGTTCCCCAGACCGCCGCGGTCACCGACTGCAGCCACTGCGTGGCACCCGCCGCGTGCTCGCCGTCCAGCGCGTGCACCGCGTCGAGGTATGCCGTCCCGGCCCGGGCGGCCGCCTCGAGCACCTCCAGCACCGCCGGTCGAGCCGGGTCCGGCGCCACCACCGCAGCGGCCGAGAGGACGGCCGCCAGGTGCTCGTGCAGGCCCTGCCGCAGCTCGTCGCTGGGCTCGACCTTGTCGACCATCGCGAGCAGCCTGGCTGTCCGCTCCGCCCACGCCCGGTCGACCAGCTCCAGTGCGCCCTCGAGGACGAGCTCCCCGAGCGGTTGGGCCCGGAAGAAGGGCGCCCTGGCGCGCTCGTACCACAACCGCAGCGCCCGGAGGTTGGCGAGGTACTCGATATTTCGTGCCACCGACCGGTTGATCGTGCGGTAGGCGCCCTTGGTGAAGGGCTGGTGGATCGACGGAGGCGGCCCGACGACGACGAGCTGCCCCTCGACGGGGACGTCACTGCGCAGGATCGACCCCGCCCCGACGACCGTCCCGTACGCCACCTGAACCGGCCCGACCGAGCCGCCCTGGCCGCCGAGGAAGATCGGCGGCTCACGCAGCAGCACCCCGCGGGGCACGTCCCCGAAGAGCGAGGGCGTCGCCTTGTCCCCTTCGGGGGTGAAGTTGAAGTGGATATAGGAGGACCCAACCTCGGAGTGGTCCCGACGGCTGCGGCCGCCGGCCATGAGGCAGTCGCAGAAGTTGATCAAGGACCCCAGGGTCACATAGGGCAGCAGGATGGTCTGCTTCAGCCCGACGCAGTGCGCTCCGTTGGCCTGCTCCTCCAGCAGGGTGCCCTCCCGGACGTGGTGCCCCAGGCCCAGGCTGGCGCCGTCGAGGAAGACCGAGTCGGCGGCATACCCACCCTTGAGGGCGACCCCAGGACCAAGGTGACAGTCGACGAGGGTGACCGGGCCCTCGGCTCCCAGGGTGACCCCGGCCGAGAGCACGGTTCGCGCACCCGAGATGCGGCAGCCGGGGTGGATGACGACACCGTCGCCGCTGACTCGGTCGGGGTCGACCTCGGGGCCGATGTCGACGCTCCACGGAGCGCGGACCTCGACACCCTTGGCGATCAGGGCAGCGACGGGCGCGGGAAGGTCACGATCCACGCAGCCGACTCTATGCCCGGACCGGACCTGGGTCAGGACCAGGCAGAGGGTCAGGACCCAGGCAGAGCGTCAGGACCAGGCAGAGCGTTAGGACCGGTCGAGTGTCAGTAGCGGGACCGCATCGTCTTGATGACGTCGAGGTACTGACTACGCTCGTACGCCGACGGGTCGGCCACCGACGAGGCGCTGACCGAGCCGCGCATCTGGTCGACGCCGCCGGTGTAGTCGTTCTCCTCCAGCCAGAACCGCAGGCCCTCCAGCATCGCCCCGACGTGGCCCGGTCCGTGGTGCAGCACCGCGGACGTCGTGCACGCCACCGAGGCGCCGGCGAGCAGCACCTTGATGACATCGGCGGCCGAGTGGACACCCGAGGTCGCGGCCAGCGAGGTGGTCGGCAGCTGCGAGCGCAGGATGCCCATCCACCGCAGCGGCAGCCGCAGCTCGGCCGGGGTCGACAGCTCGACGGTCGGCACGACGCCGAGGGTGCCGAGGTCGATATCGGGGGCGTAGAACCGGTTGAAGAGCACCAGCCCGTCCGCGCCCGCCTCCACCGCGGCGGCGGCGAAGTGCGAGAACGAGGAGAAGAAGGGCGACAGCTTGACCGTCAGCGGGACACTAATGGCCGCCTTCACCTCGCGGATGATGTCGAGGTATGCCGCCTCGACGTCCGCCGCGGACCTCCTCGGGTCGGCCGAGACCGCGTAGACATTGAGCTCGACCGCGTCGGCGCCCGCCTCGACCATCATCGTCGCGTAGCGCTCCCACGACCCGGCGTGGGCGGCGTTGACCGAGGCGATGACCGGCACGGACAGGGCGGCCTTGGCCTCGGCCACGAGCCGGACGTGCCGGTCGGAGCCGAGGTCGGGCAGCTCGACCTCCTGGAGCATGCCACCGGCATACTCGGCGAAATCCGAGCCGACCTCCATGAACTCGTGGAACTCCATCTCCTCGGCGACGACGTCTTCCTCGAAGAGCGAGGGGAGGACGACGGCCGCAGCACCGGCGGCCTCGAGCTCACGCAGGGTGTCCAGCCGCCCGGTGAACGGTCCGGCCGAGGCGATGATCGGGCCGCTCAGCGGCAACCCCAGGTATGACGTCGCCAGAAGGTCGCTCACGACTGCTCCTCACCATCGGTGTCGATATCGGCATGCTCGGATTCCATGACGATGACCCGTTCCACACCGGCCATCTGCGAGTAGTAGTGCCAGCGCTCGTCGGCGTCGGCCTGGGCCAGCGCCATGAGCCGCGAGGCCCGCTCGGGGTTGGCCCGGGTGAGCATCGAGAACCGGGTCTCGGCCATCATGAAGTCCTTGACCCTGGTGGTCGGGGCCTTGGAGTCGAGGTGGAACGGGGTGGTCCCCTCGTCCTCGCTCGGGCGGAACCGGTACAGCGGCCAGTAGCCGGACGAGACCGCCTGCTCCTGGTGCGCCATCGACGTCGACATCTCGATGCCGTGGGCGATGCACGTCGAGTAGGCGATGACGATCGACGGGCCGGGCCAGGCCTGCGCCTCGAGGAGCGCGCGGACGGTCTGCTGCTGGTTCGCGCCGATCGAGACCTGGGCGACATACACATCGCCGTAGGACTGCGCGAGGAGGCCGAGGTCCTTCTTCGGACCGGACTTGCCGGCCGCGGCGAACTTCGCCGCCGCCCCACGCGGAGTGGCCTTGGAGGCCTGCCCGCCGGTGTTGGAGTAGACCTCGGTGTCGAGGACGAGGATGTTGACATTGCGGCCGCTGGACAGGACGTGGTCGAGCCCGCCGTAGCCGATGTCGTACGCCCAGCCGTCACCACCGATGATCCACACGGCCTTCTCGACGAGCTCGTCGGCGAGGCTGGTCAAGGCGGTGACCTGCTGGGTCTGCTCCATCCCGGCGAGCACGGCCTTGAGGGCGACGACCCGCTCACGCTGGGCGGCGATGCCGGCCTCCTCGGCCTGGTCGGCGGTGAGGATCGCGTCGGCCAGCTCGGCGCCGACGCTCTCGCGCAGCTCGATGAGGTAGCGCTTGGCCTCGCCGTTCTGGTTCTCCCACGCCAGGCGCAGGCCCAGACCGAACTCGGCGTTGTCCTCGAAGAGCGAGTTCGACCACGCCGGGCCGCGACCGTCGGCGTTGGTCGTGTACGGCGTCGTCGGGAGGTTGCCGCCGTAGATCGACGAGCAGCCGGTCGCGTTCGCGACGACCATCCGGTCCCCGAAGAGCTGGGTCAGCGTCTTGACGTATGGCGTCTCGCCGCACCCGGAGCAGGCCAACGAGAACTCGAAGAGCGGCTCGAGCTGCGCGACGCCCTTGACCTGGTCGTGCCGGACGGCGTCGCGGGCGACCTCGGGGATGCCGAGGAAGTAGTCGAAGTTGACCCGCTCGCGAGGCTGGTGCTCCGGCGCCGGCTCCATGTTGATCGACTTGTGCTTGACCTCGGTCTTGCTCTTGGCCGGGCACACGTCGACGCAGATCCCACAGCCGGTGCAGTCGTCCGGGGCGACCTGGACGGTGAGCTTGTGGTCCTTAAGGTTGCGGTCGTTGTACTTCTTCGACTGGAACGACTCCGGTGCGTTCTCGAGCTCGCTCTCGGGGAAGATCTTGATCCGGATCGCCGAGTGCGGGCAGGTGATCGCGCACTTGCCGCAGTCGATGCAGATCGAGGGGTCCCACACCGGGATCTCGGCGGCGATCGAGCGCTTCTCCCACTTTGCGGTGCCGGTGGGCCAGGTGCCGTCGACCGGCATGGCGCTGACCGGGAGGAGGTCGCCCTCGCCGCGGAGCATGACGGCGGTGACCTGCTTGACGAAGTCGGGGGCGGCGTCGGGCATCGGCGGCATCCGGTGCATCTGGCTCGAGGCGTGCTCGGGGATCTCGAGTCGGGTCATCGCGGCGACGGCGGCGTCGACGGCGCGGAAGTTGCGCTCGACGACGGTGCGGCCGCGCTTGCCGTAGGCGTACTCGATCGACTTCTTGATCTTCGGGATCGCCTCGTCCTGCGGGACGACGCCGGAGAGGTAGAAGAAGCACGGCTGCATGACGGTGTTGATCCGGTTGCCGAGGCCGGCCTCCCTGGCCACCTTCGAGCCGTCGATGACGTAGACCTTGAGCTGCTTGTCGATGATCTGCTGCTGCACCTCGACGGGGAGGTTCTCCCAGACCTGCGCGGCGTCATACGGGGCGTTGAGCAGGAAGGTCGCGCCCGGCTTGGCGATATCGAGGACCTTCATCTGGGCGAGGACGCCGAAGTGGTGGACGGCGACGAAGTCGGCGTCCTGGACCAGGTAGGTCGAGCGGATCGGGGACTTGCCGAAGCGCAGGTGCGACACGGTGACCGCGCCGGACTTGCGGGAGTCGTAGACGAAGTAGCCCTGCGAGAAGGAGCCGTCCTCCTCGCCGATGATCTTCACCGAGTTCTTGTTCGCGCCGACGGTGCCATCCGAGCCGAGGCTGTAGAAGACCGCGGAGATCGCGTCGGTCGGGATCCAGAAGGAGTCGTCGACGTCGAGGGACAGGTGGGTGACGTCGTCGGTGATGCCGACGGTGAACCGCGTCTTCGGGGCGTCCTTGGCCGCCTCGTCGAAGACCGCCTTGCACATCGCCGGGGTGAACTCCTTGCTCGACAGGCCGTAGCGGCCGCCGATGACCCGGGGCAGCCCCGCGTCGAAGCGGCCGGCGCCGCCGTCCACGAGGGCGGTCATGACGTCGAGGTGCAGCGGCTCGGCCGGAGCGCCCGGCTCCTTGACCCGGTCGAGGACGACCAGCGAGCGGACCGTCGAGGGCAGTGCGGCAAGCAGCTGCTCGGGCGGGAACGGGCGGTAGAGCCGGACGGCGACGACGCCGACCTTCTCGCCTCGGCGGTTGAGGTCCTCGACGGTCTCCTGCATGGCGCCGACGCCCGAGCCCATCATGACGACGACCCGCTCCGCGTCGGGGGCACCGGCATACTCGACAAGGCTGTAGTGGCGACCAGTGCGTGCGGCGAGCTCGTCGAAGACCTCCTGCACCGCGGCCGGGACGGCCGTGTAGAACTGGTTGCATGCCTCGCGGGCCTGGAAGAAGGTGTCCGGGTTCTGCGCGGCACCGCGCAGCACCGGGGCGTCGGGAGTGAGGCCGCGGGCGCGGTGGGCCAGCACGTCCTCCTCGCGGATCAGAGCGCGCATGTCGTCCTGGCTGACCAGGGAGATGATGTTGACCTCGTGGCTGGTCCGGAAGCCGTCGAAGAAGTGCAGGAAGGGCACCCGGGTGCGCAGTGTGGCGGCGTGCGAGACCAGCGCGAAGTCCTGGGCCTCCTGGACGCTGTTGGCGCAGAGCATCGCCCAGCCGGTCATCCGGGCCGACATGACGTCACTGTGGTCGCCGAAGATCGACAGCGCGTGCGTGGCCAGGGTGCGCGCGGCGACGTGAAGGACCGCGGGGGTCAGCTCGCCGGCGATCTTGTACATGTTCGGGAGCATGAGCAGCAGGCCCTGGCTCGCCGTGAAGGTCGTGCCGAGCGTGCCTTTGGTCACGGCTCCGTGCAGGGCCCCGGCCGCACCGGCCTCGGACTGCATCTCGACGACCTCGGGCACGCAGCCCCAGATGTTCTTGCGGCCGATCCCGCTCCACGCGTCGGCGAGCTCACCCATCGACGAGGCCGGCGTGATCGGGTAGATCGCGATGACCTCGCTCAATGCGTGAGCGACTCGTGCGGCCGCCTCGTTCCCGTCGACCGTCGCCCACGTGGTAGTCATGCGTCCTCCCAGGACAGGGGTGGTGGTGAGTGCGTCCGCGACGCAGCGGACAGTGGTCCCCAATCTAGGGTTCCCGCCTGATGGCTGCGTAGGCGAAAGGTCCCCCGGACGTGGCAGGGTGGTGGCGTGCCGACGTTCGCCCCGTTCCGTGCCTGGCGTTATGCCCCCGACGTTCCCCTGGACGCGGTTCTCGCGCCCCCATATGACGTCCTCTCCCCGGCCGATGTCGCGGCCCTGCAAGGTCGGGACCCGCGCAATATCGTCTGGGTCGACGTGCCGCAGGGTTCGTCGTCGACCCGGTATGCCGAGGCGGCTGCTCTTCTGTCGTCCTGGCGGTCTGCCGGCGTCCTGGTGGAGGACCCGGAGCCGTCATACACGATCTATCGCACGAGGTTCGTCGACGCGACGGGGGCCGCGCGGGATCTCGCGGCGGTCTTGGGGGCGCTGGACGCGGGCGGGGTGGCGGCCGGGGTGCTGCCGCACGAGCGGACCACGCCCAAGGCGTCGACCGACCGGCTCGACCTGACCCGGGCGACCGAGGCGAACCTCTCTCCGGTGTGGGGGCTGTCCCTGGCGGCCGGGCTGTCCGCGCTGCTCGTCGCGCCGGGCGAGGTGCTCGGTTCGGTCGTCGTCGACGGCGTCGAGCATGTCGTCGAGCGGGTCACGGCGTCGGACCGGGTCGCGGCGATCACCGCGGCGGTGGAGTCGGAGTCGGTGCTCATCGCCGACGGGCATCACCGGTATGCCGTTGCGGGCGCCTATGCCGCGGAGGTCGGCGGGGTGGGCGGGTCGACGGCCACGCTGGCTCTCGTGGGGGAGCTCGTCGAGGAGCAGCTGAGCATCGCTGCGATCCACCGGTTGTATGCCGGGGTGCCCTTCTCGGCGCTGACGTCGGCGTTGGCTTCGGGCTTCTCACTGGTGCCTTTCGCCGGGGACGACCCGGTCATCGACGCGGAGGTCCTCGCGGCGATGACCGACCGAGGCGCCCTGGTGCTCGTCGGGCCGGGGGGTGCGAGGTGGTGGCTGGTTCCGCGGGCGGCGGCCTTCGACGGGGTGCGGTCGCTCGACGGGGCCTGGCTCGAGGCGGTGCTCTCCGATATGCCTGGGCTCGAGGTGAGCTATCAGCACGGGGTCGGACATGTCGTCGACGCGGTGGGCTCGGGGGCCAATGTCGCGGGGATCCTCATCCGCCCGGTGTCGATCGCGGAGATCGAGCGGACCGCGCGGGAGGGCCTGCTGATGCCGCCGAAGTCGACCTACTTCACGCCCAAGCCCCGGACCGGCTTCGTGCTGCGCGACCTGCGTTGACCCTCGCTTAACCCCT
>RRZU011464738.1_pt1 | contig 12198 bp, 13 predicted proteins | sample 2165561 | NCBI WGS metagenome assembly RRZU01 (sample SAMN10456909, study PRJNA506462) | wastewater metagenome | isolation source: wastewater sludge | place: USA: Moscow, Idaho | reverse complement strand
TTTTCAACAATTTTCTAAAATAGGTTACAATAGAATTAATCAAAGAAAGGAAACTAGAGGCCGCGGCTTAAAGTTTTCTTTTTCGTTATGGAGAGGATTATGAAAAAAGATCTAAGAAGTGGAGAGATTCGTTCGGCTTTGGTTTCTTTCGCAGGACCAATGATTTTAGGGAATCTTCTGCAGATATTTTATAATGTAGCAGATAGTATTATCGTGGGGCGCTTTATCGGACCAAATGCCCTGGCTGCAGTGGGATCTGCCTTTACCCTAATGACTTTTATAACATCGATACTGGTGGGTCTTTGTATGGGAAGCGGTGCTGTATTTTCCTTTTATTATGGGAAGAGAGATTTGGCGAGTATGAGGGGAAGTATCCAGATTTCCTTTCTTTTTGTTGGGATAATTAGCGTAATTGTAACGGGAGGTTCGGTATATTTTACCGATGAAATTCTATTGTTCTTACAGATTCCCCTTGAAATAATGGCGGAAACGAAGGCTTATATTTCTATTATTTTCTATGGAATACTATTTGTCTTTGTTTATAATTATTTTGCTTATCTTCTTCGAGCTGTGGGAAATTCCACTGCACCTTTAGCTTTTCTCGGAATAGCCGCATTTATTAATGTTATAGGGGATATTTTGTTTGTAGTCGTTTTTCGCTGGGGGGTAGAAGGGGCAGCTATCGCAACGGTGGCTTCTCAGTTTATCTCTGCTGCAGCAATAGCGGTCTATACCTATGTTTGGGAACCAGGGCTACGAATACCATTACGGCCTTCTTTTGATGCCGATTCTGGGAAGAAGATTATTTATTTTTCTCTCGCAGCTTCGGCCCAGCAGTCGGTGATGAATTTCGGTATTCTTCTTGTTCAAGGATTGGTAAACAGTTTTGGACCCTTAGTCATGGCGGCATTTGCTGCTGGGGTGAAAATAGATGCTTTTGCCTATATGCCTGTACAGGAATTTGGAAATGCCTATTCCTTATTTGTCTCACAAAATTTTGGGGCGGATAAAAGGGAACGGATAGAAAAGGGAACCTTAATTTCTGTAAAAATAATTTTGTTTTATTGCGCAATAGTCTCTATTATTGTATTTGTTTTTGCCAAATATCTAATGATGATATTTATAAAACCAGAGTTCAAGGAGATTATCGATATCGGGGTGGTTTATCTGCGGATAGAGGGGGTTTTCTACATTGGTATTGGTTTATTGTTTTTGTTTTATGGCTATTTTCGGGGGATTCAGAGGCCAGAGATTTCTCTTTTGCTAACAGGGATCTCTTTAGGAACACGGGTGTTTTTAGCGTTTATTTTATCGAGAATACCCTTGGTGGGAATCCAGGGAATATGGATAGCGATACCGATCGGATGGATTTTAGCGGATACGGTAGGATTGAAGATGATGATAGATATGGATAAGGATAGAAAGGATGATAAAGATGTGGATTAAAAATGTAAGGTTAGAACAGGGATTTCATAAGGAAGATGGTCTTGTTCTTTCGACAAATACAGATCTTTTTGATCTGTTTATAGAAGAGGGGAAGATTACAAGAATTGAAAAATCCGGTACGGCTAAGTAAGGAATCGATGGAAAGGGGTACTTGGTCTTGCCTTCGTTAAAGGATTATCATATTCATTTAGACAAAGGCCATTTTGGCGGTCCATGGAAGGCTGTCGTTCCGATGAATTCTGTAGGAGAGCGTATCGTAGAAGAGGAAGGTTTCTTGAAAGATTTTTTAAAAGATACCCCGAAGAAAGCCCAAGCACTGATTGATCTGATTACAGGTTTTGGGGTGACCTATCTTCAGGTTCAAGTGAACATCGATCCTGTTATTGGATTAGAAAACTATCATCTTGTAAGAGAAGTTCTAGAGGAAAATCGTCACAAATTAGATTACGACATGGTTGCCTTTCCCCAGCATGGGAATTTGAAAACTCAAGAAAAAGGACTTCTTGAGGATGCATTGAAGGAGGGAATCGAGGTCTTAGGAGGTCTTGATCCAGGAAATATCGACAAGGATATTGAAAAATCACTAAAGATTTCTTTTGAGCTGGCGAGTAAATACGATCGTCTTCTTGACTTCCATCTCCACACACCAGGAACCTTAGGTGTTTATGAGATGGAACGAATTTTCGCTTATATGGATGCTTATGAGAGGAAGGGAAAGGTTAGTATCAGCCATGGATTGGCTTTAGGAGGGTTAAGGGAAGAGGAAGGAAAGGATATGGCTGACAGATTTAAAGAATATGGCATCACTATTAATACGACCCAGCCCCTAGATATAAAAGCTCTGCCCTTTATGCTGTATATAAATGAGGGAGTTCCGGTAAATATTGTAAATGACAATATTAACGACCACTGGAGTCCCTTTGGAACAGGAGATCTTATTGAGACAGTCAATAGGGCTTGCCAGATTCATGATATAACAGATGAATATTCCATATCAAGAATCTTAAAAGCTGTGACAGGCGGGATCACTCCTTTAGATGATGAGGGAAATAGGGTTTGGCCAAGGGTGGGCGATTCTGCAGATATATTATTTGTGAAAGGAGAATCGTCAGCTCATGTTATCGCTCGGATTCTTCCAGAAAGAGTCGTTCTTTTTAGAGGGGGAATTGTACATGGTGAATTTCAGTAGAGGTGGAAAGTGAAAATTATTGAGTGTATTCCAAACTTCAGCGAAGGATGAGATCAGAAGATTATTCAAGGATTAGTTGAAATTGCAAGATCGATTCCAGGTGTAACCTTACTGGATGTTTCCTCTGATGAAAATCATAATCGTTCTGTATTCACCTTAATTGGCGATGAAAAGAATATTGAAGAAGGGGCATTTCCCTTAGCACAATTCGCTGTTGAAAACATAGATTTGACCAAGCATAGAGGAGAACATCCCAGAATGGGAGCTGTAGATGTAATTCCTTTTGTTCCTATACGAGATGCATCTATGGAGGTTTGTACTAATATTGCGAAGAGACTTGGAGAACGGTGCTGGAAGGAGTTGTCCTTGCCATCTTTTTTATATGAAGAAGCGGCTTCGAAGCCTTCGAGAAGAAACTTAGCGGATATAAGAAAAGGCCAGTTTGAGGAAATGGCAGAAAAACTGGTTCTCAAAGAGTGGGCACCAGATTTTGGAGAGAGAAAGACTCATCCTACTGCTGGCGTTGTGGGAATTTCGGCTCGTTTTCCGATGGTAGCTTTTAATGTGAATTTAAATACATCTGATGTTTCTATCGCGAAAAATATTGCGAAAGCAGTACGTCATTCATCAGGCGGGTATGCTTACTGTAAAGCGATCGGGCTGTATTTAGAAGATCAGAAGCTAGTCCAGGTTTCTATGAATATGACAAATTATGAAAAAACTCCTCTTTATCGTGTTTTTGAAACCATAGTGCTTGAAGCAAAACGCTACGGAGTAACCGTAAAAGAAAGTGAAATTATCGGTCTTATACCTGGTGATGCCTTGATAGACACGGCGAACTATTATCTTCAGACTTCTAATTTTGATCCGAAGATACAAATTTTAGAAAATAGATTAGAGGATTCATTCCCTTGCAAGAGGGAGGTTCTCTGAGAAAAGAGAAACTTATAATGATATCTCTTCTTCTTTATGGTAAACCTATTCATGCATTTATAAAATCGGAGCAATCCGGACTAGTTCGAGAACTTCCTAGTATAAAAAACCAAGTATCTCAAAACAGAGAGGAGATTAGAGAATGAATGCAAGAAAAGTAATTATTGATTGTGATCCTGGAATTGATGATGCATTGGCATTGATTCTGGCTTTGAAGTCGAAAGAGCTTGATGTTTTAGGAATTACAACGGTAAGCGGAAATGTAGATGCTTACAAAGGAGCAGAAAATGCTTTCAAGATCTTAAAAAAGATGAATCGAGAAGAGATTCCCGTCTATATGGGAGAGGATAAACCACTGAAAAGAGACTATATTGATGCGACGGATACTCATGGTACAGATGGTTTAGGAGAAACAGAACTATCTTTAGGAGAAGGGGTTGAACTTCACAAGGATGCTGTCGGGTTTATCCGAGATACGTTAGAAGTACAGGCTTATTCCGGTGAAAAAGTATCTATCATAGCCTTAGGACCGTTGACAAATATTGCTAAGGTTGTGAAAGATTATCCAGAAGTCCTCCATGGTTTAGACGAATTTGTTTCCATGGGAGGCACCTTTAAAAGCCATGGGAATTGTTCGCCGGTAGCGGAATATAATTACTGGTGCGATCCAGATAGTGCGAAGATTGTCTATGAAGCCTTTTCAGAAAGAAAAGACCTTCAGGATAAATTGATTCATATGGTAGGGCTTGATGTGACAAGGAAAATCCTTCTTACACCGAATATTCTCGAATATATGAAAGGTCTCAACGAAGAGCTGGGGAGCCTGATAGAAGGGATTACAAGATTTTATTTTAACTTTCACTGGAAACAAGAAGAGGTGATCGGCTGTGTTATAAATGACCCTCTGGCTGTTGCTTATTTTTATGACAGGTCTCTCTGTGAAGGCAGATCTTTTTACACGACAATCACTACAGAGGGAGAGTCTATCGGAGAGTCCATAGTCGATGAATACGACTTTTGGAAGAAACCGAAGAATTCTTTTGTTCTAGAGAGGACAAAACCCTTTGCCTTTTTCTCTTTGTTTATTGAGAAGGTGTTTGATTGTAAAAAAGAAGAGATAGAACCGATCTTAAAACAAATTATGACAGCAGGCGATAGTGAAGATGAAAAATAGGAAAACATTCAAAATCACCATCGCTGCATTGGCTTCAGCAATCAATATAGTCGGAGCAAATATTGGTCTAGTCTTTCGATTGCCCAGCTATTTAGATGCTATCGGTACAGTTTTTTCAGCGGCTTTACTAGGACCAGTATATGGTATTGCGACGGGTATTATCGCAACAGGGATTAATCAGATAACGGATCCTTTCGCTATATGGTTTATGCCCTCAAATCTTATTACTGCTCTTATGACAGGTATAATTTTTAAAAAGTTTTATAAAACTTATAAATTTTCTCCGAAGCTTTTGCTTGCGGCGTTTCTTATTGCCATCCCTGGAACGATGATTTCCTCTATGACAGCGGCCTATCTTTTTGGAGGAGTTACCTCTTCAGGATCTTCTATTATTGTACAAATATTAAACAAAATGGGGGTCGGTTTAGCGGCTTCTGTGTTTATTACACAAGTCTTTACAGATTACTTCGACAGACTGTTAGCCTTGTCTTTAACGTTGTTTCTTATAAAAACATTACCTTCTGAACTTGTCCGAAAGGGAAAATGATAATGGAACGATACAGTAAAATACTTAAAAAAACCCTCCGTGAAATTGTTCTTTTAAAAGGACGTCCCTGTGCATGGGGAAGATGCAGTTTTTGCGACTATACTGAAGATAATTCTACGGACGAAAAGGAAATGATAGACTTAAATAATAGGGTTCTTTCAAAAGTTACAGGAGAGTTTGGAGTCTTAGAAGTGATCAATTCAGGGAGCTGTTTTGAACTTCCGAAAGAAACGCTAGCTGCTATAAAGAAGATCATTATTGATAAAAATATTAAAAAATTGTTTTTAGAATCCCACTGGATGTATCGCAATAAGGTGAAAGAGATGCGGGAGTATATGGGCATTCCCATTGTTTTCAAAATCGGAGTTGAGAGTTTTGACGAAAATTTTCGACAAGGTTTTTTAAATAAAAAAGCTGATTTTAAATCACCGGAAGAAGTGCTAGAATATTTCGATTCTCCCTGTCTTTTAGTAGGGATCAAAGGACAGTCCAAAGAAATGATAGGTCGAGACATTAAAATTTTAAAAGAATATTTTCAGCATGGAACCGTCAATATATTTACAAATAACACCACTCTCATCAAGCGAGATGAAAAATTAGTAGACTGGTTTGTTCATGAGTACAAAGATCTCTGGAATGATTCGAATATAGATGTTTTGTATGAAAAGACCGACTTCGAAGTTGGTGATTAAAATATAAGATGGATATTGATGTTATTTATATAAGTAATGGGTATAAATAGTATTAAATGGAGGTGTTTATACATGAATAATGAAATTGATGTTTTAAAACAAGCTTATCAAAACGAAATTGAAGGCTATGAGTTTTACAGAATGGGCGCGGATTCTACTGACGACAAAGAAAACAAGGCTGTATTTGAAAAATTAGCAAATGAAGAACTTTTACATGCTGATTATTTGTTAGATCTAGCTGATAAAATTGGCGGGAAAAAAGCAGAATTAGAATTAGATATGGTGGATTTCAAACCAACAAATCCGGAGATCTACAACTGGAATCGTTTTGATGACACCCAAGCAAAACGAGCTATGACGATTTTCAACGTTGCAAGAGGATTAGAAGAAGAAGCGATTCGTTTCTATGAAGACGCCTATGCAAAATCTGAAAACGAAGAAGCAAAACAAATCTATAAAATCTTAGCGGCTTGGGAAAAAGTACATTATAAACAATTCGACGAACAATACAGATATTATAGAGATCAATTTTTAAGAATATTAGAAACAACGGCATTTTAAGATAGTTGCTTTACATTTAGCTTAACAATTACAACGACCAGAGTATAAGATATACTCTGGTTTTTTAGACGAAAAAATTAAAGGGAAGAGCTTCAAAACACAAGTATACCAGTGTATATTCTGTTTTGTCTTGAAAGATGAAGGGGGTTTTTCTATTTTTAATAAAAGATTTTCGGGTATAGTATCCTTATACAATAAGAAAATGCAAGGAAAGGAGTTTATATGTTAAAAGTTCATAACGAAGTTGGAAAATTAAAGAGAGTGCTTGTACATCCTCCAGGTGGAGAGCTTTTGAATCTTACACCATCTACCTTAGGAGAACTGCTCTTTGATGATATACCTTATTTAAGGAAAGCAAAGGAAGAACATGAAATTTTTAGAAGACTGCTCGAAGATCAAAATGTTGAAACAGTTACTTTAGAAGATCTTATGGTGGAAACTCTTCTTCAAAATCCAGAGCTAAAGGATATCTTTCTAAATCAGTATCTAGAAGAAAGTTCGGTTACGGCAGGTTATTACCGTGACTTGCTGATGGAATACTTTCGTTCTTTTAAAGAACCAAAAGAACTTATCCTAAAAACGATGGAAGGGGTTAGCAATAAAGAACTCAATATCTGCAAAACGAATTGTCTAATTGATCTTGTGAATCGAGATACACAAATGATTATTAATCCCATGCCGAATCTTTACTTTACAAGAGATCCTTTTGCTGTTATCGGCAGCGGAGTGGCGATCAATCGTATGCATTCCAACACTAGAAGCCGAGAAACGATTTATGGAGATTATATTTTAAGATATCACAAGGACTTCGAAGATACGGATATCTATTACGAGAGAGATGATCTTTTTTCAATAGAAGGAGGAGATATCTTTAATTTTTCTGAAAAAACGATAGGAATCGGAATTTCTCAGAGAACAACACCAGAAGCGATACAAGATCTAGCCTTGCGTTTATTCTACGACTTTGAGACGAAGATTGAAAAAATTATTGCTTTTAATATTCCAAGTCTTCGTGCCTTTATGCATCTGGATACTGTCTTTACCCAGATCGATGAAAATGCATTTTTATATCATCCTGGAATAATGACAAGTTTAAGAGTTTTTATAATTACAAAAGGCTCTGAAAATTCTAAAGAATTAAAAATCAGGGAAGAAACTGGGAGACTTAAAGATATATTATCCTATCATTTAGACCTTGGAGAGGTAGACCTTTATCTTTGTGCAGGAGGAGATTATATTACGAGCCAACGCGAACAGTGGAACGATGGTTCGAATACATTAGCTGTTGCACCTAGAAAGCTTATTGTTTATGATCGGAATGAAGCAACAAATGAAATGCTAAGGGAAGAAGGCTTTACTTTGTTCGAAATGCCAAGCTCTGAACTATCCAGAGGTAGAGGTGGTCCAAGGTGTATGTCTATGCCTTTAGAACGTATAGATATTTAGTAGGGATCCTTACCCAGCGGATTATGACTATAGAATGTAAATGAGAGAGAAGAGCTATCGAAATTCGCTGGTAGGTCTGATTAGAATGATATTATTTTTAGATCTCTATCCGGACCCAATCGCCACACTTTTTCTGGTCGGAAAGAGTAAAAAAGTGTGGCTGATCTTTTCTCCCAATGACAAAAATATCAGGGTAGAGAGCCAGTAGTATAAGCGACTCTGGCTTAATCTATGAAATAAATTTCAGCAGGTTAGTGCAGCTGGCTTTACAGATGAGTTTCTTTTATTTGACTAAGAACGATCTATTGACCTAAGCCAAATCAAAGGAAGAGATTAGGCTTAGGGATTTAGAGAGATGGTAGAAATATGGAACATTTAAAGAAGATTATGGACTTAAGGGAAGGATAGTATAAGTATAAAAATTATATGATATGTAAAATAATGGTCTTTCTGTACTTCAAAAAAGTTAAAATCTTAGCTTTCTCAAGGAAGCTGTTTCGAACAGGTTTATAAAAATTTGCAAAAATTATTTGACAAAATAAAAAAGCATAGCTATACTTAAGTCAATCGAATATTCAACCAAATAAATTCTAAGAATAGAACGAGTAAGTAAAACATAAAGTTATAGAGAGTCGAGGATGGTGGAATCTTGACATGGAGTGTTTGCTGAATGGATCTATGAGAAGCAGTGTGAAATCTTCGGAGAGTACCATTAGCCGTGAGTCGTACGTTATAATGACAGGGTATCGTTCATTGGAAACAGTGTACCGTACCTGATAAAGAGAGATGGTTTTTTACGTCTAAAATGGGTGGCAACGCGAGATAAGGTATTTCGTCCTATAGGGAGAAGTGCTTTTTTTATTTCCCTAAAACACTCATCATCAAAAAAACACATCTAAAATGGGTGGCAACGCGGAAAACACTTCGTCCCTTTATAGGGATGAAGTGTTTTTTTTTTATTTTATATAAAGGAGTGTTTAAAAATGATCTATCCACACAAAGAAGTATTTGAACAATTAAAAAAGAATGCAAAGGCAGTTCCTGTGTTTAAAGAAATTAGCGGAGATACAGAAACGCCGATCACCTTGTTCCAAAAGCTTTCTCGGGGAAAATCTTATCTTCTTGAAAGTGTAGAAGGAGAAGGCAAATGGGCTAGATACTCTTATATTGGAAGGGATCCTTTTTTAACGATCAAAAGCCGAAATGATGAAATTTTTGTTGAAGAATATGGGATCAAAAGAAAATATAAAGGGCAAGTCTTAGAAAAGACGAAGGAAATTCTAGGAAAGTATGAATATCATCATAATAGAGAATTACCGGACTTTATGGGTGGAGCTGTGGGATATATCGGATACGATATATTAAGCCAGTATAAAAATATCCTCTTTAAAAATGAGGATGATATCGAAATGCCAGAGGTTCACCTTTTACTGACAAAAGAAGTTCTTATATACGATCATTTCCGTCAACAGATTATCCTTGTTGTTAACGCAGATCCTGCAGATGCAGAAGCTTATGAAACAAGTCTTAAAAGATTAGAAGAGATGGAAAGAGAAATCAGAGAAAATCTTCCATTTGTAGAAGAAGAGTCAGAGGATTCTTATTTTGAAATGAAAAGCAATGTGACAAAATCTGAGTTTATAAAAGGGGTTGTGAAGGCAAAGGAATATATCAGACGTGGAGAAATAGAGCAAGTTGTTTTGTCCCAGCGTTTCGAAGCAAAAACTTCAAAACGACCCTTTGACGCTTATAGAGAGCTGAGAAGTTTAAACCCTTCTCCCTATATGTACTATTTCGATTTTGAAGAGTATAAAATAGCAGGTTCTTCTCCTGAAATTTTAGTAAAAGTTACAAAGGGAGAGATAGAAACTTGTCCCATCGCAGGGACAAGGCCCAGAGGAGAGACAAAAGAGGCAGACGAAGAAAGAATCAGAGATCTTCTGTCGGACCCAAAAGAGTTAAAAGAGCATATGATGCTGGTAGATTTAGCAAAGGATGATTTAGAAAGTATTTCAAAAAAAGGGAGTATCCGAGTCACAGAACTGAAAAAAATTAAAAAATACTCTCATGTAATGCACATTGTTTCTCATGTGAAAAGCGAAATCAAAGAAGAAATAGACGCTATGGAAGCCTTGATATCCTGTCTTCCTGCAGGAACCGTATCAGGAGCTCCAAAGAAAAGAGCCTTGGAAATTATAGAAGAATTAGAGAACAAAAAAAGAGGAGTCTATGCAGGCGCTGTCGGATATATAGGATTTAATGGAAATCTCGATATGGCAATTGCGATTCGAACGATTATCTTTAAAAATGAGAAGGCTTATATCCAGGTAGGAGCAGGGATAGTAGAAGATTCTCAACCTGAGAATGAGTACTACGAGACAGTAGCAAAAGCACAAGCTTTAGTCGAAATATTAAAAACAAAAGATGCTCTTGCAAGCCAAAGATAGGAGGAAATTATGTTACGGTCAGTTATCGAAAAAGCAAGTAAAAATATTAACTTATCACAGGACGAAATGATATACGCAATGAACGATATTATGGAAGGAAAGGCTTCTCAGGCTCAGATCGGCGGGCTTTTGATGGCATTGAGAACAAAGGGCGAAACGGTCAATGAAATTACAGGAAGTGCTAAGCTTTTACGAATTAAATCCCGTGATCTAGGAAAAATAGACGAATTCGCAATAGACACTTGCGGAACCGGAGGAGATTGTGCCCATACCTTTAATATTTCGACTACAGTTTCCTTTATAGCGGCAGCAGCAGGGGTAAAAGTTTTTAAACACGGAGGAAGAAGTGTTTCCAGCAGCTGCGGAAGTGCAGATGTTTTAGAAGCCCTGGGAGTGAATATCCATTTGGATGTAGAGGAAGTCAAAAAATGTGTAGAGCGTTTAAACATCGGATTTATGTTTGCTCCTGATTTTAATCCAGCAATGAAGCATGCACAAGGTGCGCGAAAAGAGCTGGGTGTCCGAACCATATTCAATATTTTAGGACCCCTTATCAACCCAGGAAAAGTAAAGGGCCAGGTTCTGGGAGTCTTTGATGAAGGCATGACAGAAACATTAGCAGAAGTACTTCGGAATTTAGGAACAGAACGGGCAGTTGTTGTTCATGGAATGGATGGACTCGATGAAATAACCATAACAGATCGAACAAAGATCAGCGAATTGAAAGATAACGAGATCCACACTTATTTTATAGAGCCAGAGCAGTTTGGATTAAAACGAGCAGTATTAGAAGATCTTGTAGGTGGAAATGCAGAAGAAAACGCGGAGATTTTAAAAAATACCTTAGGAGGAGATCAAGGAGCAAAGAGAGATGTGGTCTTATTAAATGCCGGTGCATCGATCTATATAGGCAACAAGGCAGAATCCATCGAAGAAGGAGTCGAAATTGCAAAGGAAATTATCGATAGCGGTGCTGCATTCAAAAGGATGAACCAGTTGATTTCATTATCTCAGGAGGAGAACATTGTTTTTAAAGAATATCTTACTGTCTAAGAGAAAGAGTCTTGAAAAAGACAAGGCTGAAATTCCAATAGAAGAATTGTATGAAAGGATAGATCCTAAGGAAAAAAGCAGAGGGATCACAGGCCGTTTTCAAAAAGAAGAGTTGGGGATTATTGCTGAAGTTAAGAAAGCATCTCCCTCGAAAGGACTGATCCGAAAAGGCTTCAATCCTTTGGAAATAGCGAAAGAATACGAAAACAACAATGCAGCTGCCATATCTGTATTAACAGAGGAGGAGTATTTTCTGGGGAAAAAAGAATATTTAACCGAGATCAAAAAGAATACCACGATCCCTATCTTGCGAAAAGACTTTATTATTGATCCTTATCAGATTGTAGAGTCTAAAGTCTTAAAAGCCGATATTATTTTGCTTATAGCGGCGATTCTTACAGAAAAAGAATTAATCGAATTCAGCAGGTTGGCTCATGATTTAGACCTTCAAACCCTAGTCGAAATTCATGAAACAAAGGAGATTGAAAAAGTTTTAAAGATAAAAACGGATATTATCGGTATCAACAATCGGAATCTAAAAACCTTTGAAACAAGTATAAATAATACAAAACGTCTCAAGAAATATCTTCCGAAAGACCAGCTTGTTATTAGCGAAAGCGGAATCTATACAAGAGAAGATATGAAATATGTAAAAGACAGCGGCGCAGCAGGGGTGCTGATCGGTGAAAGCTTTATGAAAGCAGACTCTA
>RRZU012652646.1_pt1 | contig 12199 bp, 9 predicted proteins | sample 2165561 | NCBI WGS metagenome assembly RRZU01 (sample SAMN10456909, study PRJNA506462) | wastewater metagenome | isolation source: wastewater sludge | place: USA: Moscow, Idaho | reverse complement strand
CCGGCCAGCAGCCGGTTCGGCGTCCAGAGGTCGCGCGGCGAGCCGAGCATCAGCACCCGCAGCCGGCCCGACACCGGCACCGCGATGATGCGCTGCTCGGTCTCCTGCCAGGCCTGGCGCAGCTCGGGGTGAGTCGCAACCACCTGGCGCACGGTGGTCGAGCGGTCGAGCGTCCAGGGCTCGCCGGCCGGCCCGAGCGCGGCCAGCGTCTCGGACAGCGCCGCGCCCAGCCGGCGCAGCGGCGGCAGGAACCAGAACAGGAACAGGCCCAGCGCCGACAGCAGGATGCCGGAGAACACCAGCCAGATCAGCATCTCGCCACGAAGGAAGGAAAAGGCATTCAAGTCACGACTCCCGACTCGACTGCAGGCCACGGAAGCTGCAGGACGGGCCGATTCTTGAATCCGCCCCCGGCCGGGAATCGCCGGAAAAGCAGGGCTTATTTCGGCGGCGTGACTTTCTTCCTCAAGTTCCGGCGCGACCGGTTTCAGATTCAGCCGGGTTCAGCCGGATTCAGGCCTTCAGGAACTCCATGCGCCCGCCCAGCCAGCGCTGGATGTGGGCGGCGGCAGCCGCTGGATGGCGCTCGAGCAGCGCCGGCGCGACCGCGCGGGCGCGCTCGAGCAGCGCGCCGTCCTGCCCCAGATCGGCGAAGCGCAGCAGCGCGTCGCCCGACTGGCGCGCACCCATGAACTCGCCGGGGCCGCGGATCTCCAGGTCGCGCCGGGCGATCTCGAAGCCGTCGGTGGTCTCGGCCATCGCCTTCAGGCGCTCGCGCCCGGTCGGCGACAGGGGCGAGGTGTAGAGCAGCACGCACACGCTGGCCACCGCGCCGCGCCCGACCCGGCCGCGCAGCTGGTGCAGCTGCGCCAGCCCGAAGCGCTCGGCGTGCTCGATGACCATGACGCTGGCGTTGGGCACGTCCACGCCGACCTCGATGACGGTGGTGGCCACCAGCACGCTCATGCGCCCGGCCGTGAACTCCGCCATCACCGCCGCCTTGTCGCCGGCCGGCATGCGCCCGTGCAGCAGGCCGACCGCGACGCCGTCGAAGGTGGCGGCCAGCCGCGCGTGCGTCTCGGTGGCGTTCTGCAGGTCCAGCGCCACGGACTCCTCGATCAGCGGCACCACCCAGTAGACCTGGCGGCCCTTGGCCACCTCGTCGCGCACCCGCTCGATGATCTCGTCGCGGCGGCCGTCGGCGAAGACGCGGGTGACGATCGGCGTGCGTCCGGGCGGCAGCTCGTCGATGGTGCTGACGTCCAGGTCGGCGAAGTAGCTCATCGCCAGCGTGCGCGGGATCGGCGTGGCGCTCATCATCAGCAGGTGGGGTTCCAGCGCCTGCGCGGCGAGCTTGCGGCGCAGCTCCAGCCGCTGCGCCACGCCGAAGCGGTGCTGCTCGTCGATCACCGCCAGCCCCAGGCGCGCGAAGCGCACCTCCTCCTGGATCACCGCGTGCGTGCCGACCACCAGCGCGGCCTCGCCCGAGGCGACCCGCTCGAGCATCGCGGCGCGGGCCTTGCCCTTGCGGCTGCCGGTCAGCCAGGCGACACCGATGCCCAGCGGCTCCAGCCACTGCAGCAGCTTCCTGAAATGCTGCTCGGCGAGGATCTCGGTGGGCGCCATCAGCGCGCACTGCCAGCCCGCGTCGATCGCCACCGCCGCCGACAGCGCCGCCACCACCGTCTTGCCCGAGCCGACATCGCCCTGCAGCAGCCGATGCATCGGCTGCGGCCGCGCCAGATCGGCGGCGATCTCGGCGCAGACGCGCTGCTGCGCGCCAGTCAGGCCGAAGGGCAGCGCCGCCAGCAGGCGCGCGTGCAGGCTGCCCGGTGCACCCTGCCCGTCGGCAGCCGCCAGCACCGGCGCACGCAGCCGGGCGCGCTCGCGCTGCGCCGTCAGCTGCGAGAGCTGCTGCGCCAGCAGCTCGTCGAACTTGATGCGCTGCCAGGCCGGATGGCTGCGTTCCTCGAGCTGCCAGGCCGAGGTGCCCACCGGCGGATGGTGCAGCAGCTGCAGCGCCTCGCGCAGCGCCGGCAGGCCGCGCGGCACCACGCCGGCGGGCAGCACCTCGTCGAGCGGCGCACGGCGCAGGCCCGACTCGACCGCCTTTCTCAGGTAGGCCTGCGGCAGCTGCGCGCTGGCCGGATAGACCGGCGTGAGCGCCTCGGCCAGCGGCGCGCCGCCCTCCGGGACCGCCTTGAAGACCGGATGCACCATCTCGCGGCCGAAGAAGCCCGCGCGCACCTCGCCGCGCACCCGCACCCGCGCGCCCACCGCCAGCGTCTTCTGGTGCGACGGAAAGAAATGCACGAAGCGCAGCACCAGCTCGGCCGCGCCCTCGACCAGCCGCACGACCAGCTGGCGGCGGGTGCGCGTCTCGACCACGGCGGAGCGGACCACGCCCTCGACCTGCGCGCTGTCGCCCTCGCGCAGCGCCGCGATCGGCGTCAGGCGCGTCTCGTCCTCGTAGCGCAGCGGCAGGTGCAGCGCCAGGTCGATGTCGCGCACCAGGCCGAGCTTGTCCATCGCCCGCTGCGGGGCGGAGCGGGCCGCGGCCTTTGGGGCGGCGGCGTCCGTGGTGGTGTGGTCAGCGCTCACGGGCCGTCATGTGCCGGCGCAGCCAGGCGGCCAGCTCATCCTCGGTCAGCTCGCCCGCGGCCAGCGCCAGCGCGGTCAGCACGCACGCGGCGTCATCCGCGGCCAGCTGCTGGCCATTGAGCAGCAGGCACAGCTCGATCGCGACGAAGGCCGTGCGCTTGTTGCCGTCGACGAACGGATGATTGCGTGCCAGCCCGTAGCCATAGGCCGCCGCCAAGGCGGCCAGGTCCGGCTCGCCATACATCACCAGATGCCGGGGTCGCGCCAGCGCCGACTCGAACAGGCCGATGTCGCGCACGCCCGGCGCCCCGCCGTGCTCGACCAGCTGCTCCTCGTGAACCGCTCTCAGCACGGCCGCGTCGATCCAGACCCATGCCGGGTTGGCCGGCTCGCTCATTTGGCCAGCTCGTGCAGCACCGCGCGGCGCGCCTTCATGACCTCGCGCGCCTGTTTCATCTGTTCCTCGAACACCGGATCCTGCCGAGTCAGGCGCAGTCCGTCCGGGCTGTCGGTGAGATAGAGGGAGTCGCCCTTCTCGAGCTTCAGCCGCGCCAGGATCTCCTTGGGCAGGATGACGCCGACCGAGTTGCCGATCTGGGTAAGCTTCAGTGCGTGCATGGCGGACTCCGGTTATAACCAATGTTATACGATGCACCATTCTGCGCCGCCCCCCTTCCCTTCGCAAGCTCTCCCGCGTGAACCCGTGAACCACACCGTCGCCGACTTCGACTTCGACCTGCCCCAGGAGCTGATCGCCCAGCATCCGGCCCTTGAGCGCAGCGCCTCGCGCCTGCTCGACGGGCGCACGCTGCCGGCCACCGAGCGGGTGTTCCGCGAGCTGCCCGACCTGCTCGAGCCCGGCGACCTGCTGGTGTTCAACGACACCCGGGTGATCCGCGCGCGGCTGCACGGCGCCAAGGACACCGGCGGCAGCGTCGAGGCGCTGGTCGAGCGGGTGCTGCCCGGCACCGAGGACGGCCGCCACGAGGTCTGGGCGCACCTGCGCGCGAGCAAGTCGCCGCGCGCCGGCCAGACGGTGCATTTCCACAATGCCGCCGGCGAGCGCTTCGCCGCCGAGGTGCTGGGGCGCTGCGGCCCGGAGAACGGCCTCTTCCACCTGCGCCTGCCCGGCGACGCGCTGACGCTGCTGGAGCAGTTCGGCCATGTGCCGCTGCCGCCCTACATCACGCATGCCGACGACGAGGACGACGCACGCCGCTACCAGACGGTGTTCGCGCGCGTGCCCGGCGCGGTGGCCGCGCCCACCGCGGCGCTGCATTTCGACGAGGGCGTGCTGGCGGCGCTCGAGGCCCGCGGCGTGCGCCGCGCCAGCGTGACGCTGCATGTGGGCGCGGGCACCTTCCAGCCGGTGCGGGTCGAGTCGATCGCCGACCACCGCATGCACAGCGAATGGTTCGAGGTGCCGCAGGCCACCGTCGACGCCATCGCCGAGACCCGCGCGCGCGGCGGGCAGGTCATCGCGGTCGGCACGACCACGCTGCGTTCGCTCGAGTCGGCCGCGCTGGGCACGCCCGACCGGCTGCCGCGCGCCGGCGCCCGCGACACCGACATCTTCATCACGCCGGGCTTCGACTTCCGCGTGGTCGACCGGCTGGTGACCAACTTCCACCTGCCGCGCAGCACGCTGATGATGCTGGTCAGCGCCTTCGCCGGCTTCGACGCGATCCGCACGCTCTACGCCGACGCGATCGCGCGACGGATGCGCTTCTTCAGCTACGGCGACGCGATGCTGCTCCAGCGTGCAGCATCTGCCGGCAACGACGGCGATCCATCCGGCAACAGCGCTGTGCCACGCTGACAAAAGCCGCCGCACGCTTGATCTTGCGCAACCTTGGGGCGCGGCGCGCCACTACCTTGGAGGCATCCGATTCAACCCGCGGCCGAAGCCGCGACTCCAGGAGCCACCATGAAGACCCGCACCCAAGCCCTCGCCGCCGCGATCGCCCTGCTCGCCAGCGGCGCCGCCCTGGCCGACAAGGCGAAGGATGACGCGATGCTGGCGCTCGCCACCAAGAGCGGCTGCATGACCTGCCACCACATCGAGCCGGGCGCCAAGGGTCCGGACGGCCTGGCGCCGATCGGCCCGGCCTGGAAGGATGTCGGCGCCAAGTACAAGAGCGACAAGCAGGCCGCCGACACCCTGACCCAGATCGTGCTGAAGGGCTCCAACCCCTACGACAGCCACTGGAAGGGCAAGGCCTCGGGCCTGGCCATGCCGCCCAACGCGGTCGCCATCAAGGAAGCGGATGCCCGCGATCTGGTGAAGTGGATCCTGGCGCTCTGATTCACCACTGAGGCGCCGCCGAGGCGCTGACGGCGGCGGCCGGCTCTGCGATCATCGGCGGCGCCGATGACCGCTCCGCCCCCTCCCCCGCCCTTGCCACCGCCTGGCGCCCGTTCCGCCACGCTCGCCCTGATCCGCTCCAGCCCGCGGCTCAGGGCCGGGCTGCTGTTGCTGGGCGGCCTGATCCTGACCGCGCTGGCGGTGGTGCTGGTCCTGCTGCTGGCCGGTCCGGACGATGCCCGCGGCATGGGCACCACGCCGGCCACCCTCGCGGACGGGCGGGCGCCGGGCGCCGCACCGACGCAGATGATCGAGCTGAGCGAGGCCGAGTTCCGCCTGCGCCCGCGCGATGCCTGGCAGCCGGTGCCGCTGCCCGACACCTGGGCGCGCCGCGGCCTGGCCAGTGCCGGGCTCGGTCACTACCGCATCGAGTTCACGCTGGGCGCACGGCCTGCGGGCCTGTGGGTGCTGTGCATTCCGCGCATGAGCCGGGTGCATGAGCTGCGGCTCAACGGCGAGCTGCTCGGCGGGGTGCTGATCGATCCCTTCGAGCGCCCGCCCGGCGACACCGGGGGCCGCGACCATCTGGTCAGCGTGCCGCCCCACCTGCTGCAGGCCGGCCTCAACCGCATCGAGCTGTCGGTGGTCCACAGCCGCAATGCCGGCCTGTCGATGCTGATGCTCGGCCCGGCGCAGGCCCTGCCGACCGGCGCCCGACTGATCCACCAGATGGCCTGGATCCCGAGCAGCCTCTATCTGGTCGGCGCCGGTCTGGCGGTGTTCATGCTGGCGATCTGGTGGCGCCGGCCCAGCGAGCGCATCTGCGGCCAGTTCGGACTGATCTGGATGCTCTGCCTCCTGATGCATCTGCTGGTGCTGCTGTCGCCGCCGCAGCCCGACGCGCTGCATGACGGCCTGCTGCTGCTGCTGCAGATCGGCACGCTGGCGCTCGGGGCCGCGATCGCGCTGCGGCTGAGCGGCCGGCTGCAGTCGGCCAGCGCCGGCGTCGCCCAGGCGACGCTGCTGCTGATGGTGGCGCTGGCGCTGTGGGGGGCGCTGACCGGCGTGCTCGACGAGGTCCGCCTCTGGCTGCACCCGGTGCTGATCCTGGTCTGCGCGCTGCTGATGCCGCTGGCCTGGAGCGGCTGCCGGCGCCTGCCGGGGCCGGCGCGCCTGCTGCTGGCCGGCCTGCTGGCGGCGCTGCTGATCGCCGCCGGCCATGATCATCTGGTCTGGATGGGGCTGAGCTCGGTGATGGACCACTACTGGCTGCCGCTGGCGCTGCCGCTGGCGCTGCTGGCGATCGGCAGCCTGATGATCCGCCGGCTGGTCGAGGCGCTGCGGCAGGTCGAGCAGCTCAACGCCGACCTGGAGCGTCGGGTGGCCGAGCGCACCGCCGCGCTGCAGCAGGCCAACCAGGCCAAGACCCGCTTCCTGGCCGCGGCCAGCCATGACCTGCGCCAGCCGGTGGTGACGATCAGCCTGCTGATCGACCTGCTGCGCGAGCAGGTGCCCGCACCGCTGCGGCCGATGACCGACCGGGTCGACGAGGCGGTGTCCTCGATGGAGGATCTGCTCAAGGGCCTGCTCGACCTGTCGCGGCTGGAGGCCGGCACGGTGCGCCCGCGCCCGCAGCCGGTGGCGCTGCAGCCGCTGTTCGACGCGATCGCCACGCACGAGGGCGAGACCGCTCGGCGCAAGGGCCTGAAGCTGCGCTTCCGGCCCAGTGGCGCCACCGTGGTGTCCGACCCGGTGCTGCTGGACCAGATCCTGCGCAATCTGGTCAGCAACGCGGTGCGCTACACCGAGCACGGCGGCGTGCTGGTCGGCGTGCGCCGCCGCGGCGAGCGGCTGCAGCTCGACGTGATCGACACCGGGGTCGGCATCGCGCAGGAGGACCAGGATGCGGTCTTCGAGGAGTTCGTCCAGCTCGACACCCCGATCGGCAGGCCGCGGCGCACCCTGGGCGACAGCAGCCGCGGCCTGGGGCTGGGCCTGTCGATCGTGCAGCGCAGCTGCGCGCTGCTGGGCCACCGGCTGCTGCTGAACTCGCGCCCCGGGCGGGGCAGCCGCTTCTCGGTGCAGCTCGACAGCGCCACGCCGCTGCCGGCACTGCCGGTGCCGGCACTGCCGCGCCGGCTGCCGCTGCAGGGCCTGCGGCTGACGGTGGTCGAGGACGAACCCGCAGTGCAGGACGCGCTGCGCGCCCGCCTGCAGGCCTGGGGCGCGGTGGTGCAGTGCCATGACGGACTGGCGCCGCTGCGCCACCAGCTGGCGCAGCGCCCGCGCGGCCACAGCGGCATCGACCTGCTGATCACCGACCACCGGCTGCGCGGCGCCAGCGGGCTGGATGTGGTCGAGGCGGTGCGCAGCTACGGCGGACCGGTCCCGGTGCTGGTGATCACCGGGGACACCTCGCCGGGCGATCTCTCGCTGCTGTCGGCCAGCGGGCTGCAGGTGCTGCACAAGCCCTTCCGCGCCGAGGCACTGCTGGCGGCGATCGAGCAGGTGCTGGCCACCGCCGAGGCCTTCGGGATCACAGCCGCTCGAGCAGCGCCGGGCAGCCCGGCCAGTCGTCGCGGCTGAAGGCGAACTTGCGCGAGACCTCGCCCAGGCCGCGGCCGGCGCGCACCGCATCGAGCGCGCCGGCCGGATCGGTGATCCAGCGCCCGCCGATCTGGGTGACCCCGCGCGCGAACAGCACATCGGGCAGGCAGCCGGCGCTCGGGCCCAGCAGCGCCAGATGATGTGCGTGGCGCAGGTGCGGCAGCAGCGCCTCGAGGCTGCCGTTGATCAGCGTGGTGGCGGTGCAGACGATGCGCCGGCAGTCCTGCAGCGCCGCCGGGTCCAGCGTCACGGTCAGCGCGTCGCGCCGGCCGGCCAGTTCGGGCTGAAGCTCCAGCACCGTCAGCCGCAGTCCGGCCTCCAGCAGCGGCGCCACCATCGGCGTGAACAGCCCGACCATGCCGAGATGCTCGCCCGGCAGCGGCGCCGGCCGGCCCCAGGGATCGCCGCCGCGCGGCACCTCCAGCCCGGCGCGCTCGACCAGCCAGCGCGACAGCGCGCCCAGCGCCGCCCACGCCACCACCCGGCGCGCGCCGCGCGCGGCCCCGAACGAGGCGGCCAGCGCCAGCGCGTCCGCGCCCGCGAGCGCCTCGGTACCGTGGCCGAGCAGCAGCGCCTCGTGATCGTCGTCGAGCATGACGTAGGCGGCGCCGGGCGTGCCGTCGTCGAGCTCGAGCAGGCAGAACTCGCCGCGGCCGGCCCGGCGCGCCGCCTGCACCGCCTCGCGCGGCGGCAGGTGCAGCGCGCGCACCTTCGGCAGCGCGAAGCGCTCGGCCACCGCACGCAGCGGGGCCACCAGTTCATCGTCAAGGCGCATGGCGCAGGCTCTCCGGGTCCGGACGCAGGGACAGGAGCCGGAGCATAGCGGCGCCCGCGGCGCCGCCCCCTGCGCTGCGTCAGGCCTCGACCGGTGCGGTGGCCGCCGCGGCCGCGCGGGCCTGGGCCTGCTCGCGCTTGAGCAGCGAGCCCACCTTGATCAGCGCCTCCCCGTCGATCACCACCGTGCCCTTGACGGTGCAGACCGTCTCGAGCAGCACGCGGCAGCGCTCGGGCTGGACCTCCCTGACCCGCACCGTCGCGTGCACCGTGTCACCGGGCCGCACCGGCGCCTTGAAGCTCATGCGCTGGTCGAGGTAGATCGAGCCCGGGCCGGGCAGCTTGTTGGCCACCGCGGCCGAGATGACGCTGGCGGTCAGGAAGCCGTGGGCGATGCGGCCCTTGAACGGCGTGCCCTGCGCGAACTCCTCGTTGGTGTGCACCGCGTTGCCGTCGCCGGACACGCCGGCGAACAGCACGATGTCCGCCTCGGTGATGGTCTTCGAGAAGGTCGCGGTCATGCCGACGCGCAGGTCCTCGATGTCGTGGCCTTGAAGATCGTTCATCGTCGTTTCCCCCGTCCTGTCTTGCCGCGTGCGGCGCTCAGGCGATGGCCGTGGCCGACTTCATCTGCTGGCGCAGCATGAATTTCTGGATCTTGCCGGTCGAGGTCTTGGGCACCGCGCCGAAGATCACGCGCTTGGGCACCTTGTAGCGCGCCATGTGCAGGCGGCAGTACTCGACGATCTCCTCCTCGGTCGCCTCGGCGCCCTCGCGCAGCTCGACGAAGGCGCACGGCACCTCGCCCCACTTCGGGTCCGGCGCGGCGACGATCGCCGCCACCATCACCGCCGGGTGGCGGTAGAGCACTTCCTCGACCTCGACGCTGGAGATGTTCTCGCCGCCCGAGATGATGATGTCCTTGCTGCGGTCCTTGATCTTGACGTAGCCGTCCGGATGCATCACCGCCAGGTCGCCGGTGTGGAACCAGCCGCCGCGGAAGGCCTCGGCGGTCGCCTCGGGGTTCTTCAGGTAGCCCTTCATCACCAGGTTGCCGCGGAAGAAGATCTCGCCCATGGTCTGGCCGTCGGCCGGCACCGGCTGCATCGTCTCGGGATCGAGCACCGCGATGGCCTCCTGCATCGGATAGGCCACGCCCTGGCGGGCGTTGAGCTCGGCGCGCTCGCCGATGGAGAGCTTCTCCCAGCCGTCCTGGCGCACGCAGACCGCCGCCGGGCCGTAGACCTCGGTCAGGCCGTAGACATGGGTGATGTCGATGCCGATGCGCTCGCAGCCCTCGATGATCGCCGCCGGCGGCGCCGCGCCCGCGATCAGGCCGTGGATCGGGTGATCGATGCCGGCGCGCAGCTGCTCGGAGGCGTTGATCAGCAGGCCGTAGACGATCGGCGCGCCGCACATGTGGGTCACGCGGTGCTCGCGGATCAGCGGGAAGATCAGCGCCGGATCGACCCGGCGCAGGCACACGCTGGTGCCGGCCTGCAGCGCCATCGTCCACGGGAAGCACCAGCCGTTGCAGTGGAACATCGGCAGCGTCCACAGGTAGACGGCGTGGCGCGGCATCTCCCAGGTGACGACGTTCGAGGTGGCGTTCAGGTAGGCGCCGCGGTGGTGCGTGACCACGCCCTTCGGGTTGCCGGTGGTGCCGCTGGTGTAGTTCAGCGCGATGGCGTCCCACTCGTCGGCCGGCGGCTGCCAGGCGAAGTCCGGGTCCCCCTCGGCCAGGAAGGCCTCGTAGTCCTTCTCGCCGAGCAGCACGCCGCCCTCGAACAGCGCGTCGTCGACGTCGATGACCAGCGGGCGCGGGCCCTTCACCAGGTCGAGCGCGCGGCGGATGATCGACGAGAACTCGCGATCGGTCAGCAGCACCTTGGCCTCGCCGTGGTCGAGCTGGAAGGCGATCGCCTCCGGGTCGAGCCGGGTGTTGAGCGTGTTGAGCACCGCGCCGGCCATCGGCACGCCGAAGTGGCACTCGTACATCGCCGGCGTGTTGGGCAGCATCGCCGCGACGGTGTCGCCGGCACGGATGCCGCGTCCGCGCAGCGCGCTGGCCAGGCGGCGGCAGCGCCGGGCCGTCTCGAGCCAGGTCTGGCGCAGCTCGCCGTGGATCAGCGCGATGCGCTCGGGATGGATGCGCGCGGTGCGCTCCAGGAAGGTCAGGGGCGTCAGGGCGGCGAAGTTCGCGCGGTTGCGATCGAGGCCCTGGTCGTAGGCGGAATGACCCATTCGGCTGTCTCCGGAGAACATGTGGGGACGCCCGCGCGGCTGTCGTGCCGTCTGGGGGCATCCTGCGGAGCAGCGATGATCCCGAGCGAACCTTGCATCACCTCGGATCGAATGTATCGAATGTTTGCGTCAGCGCAGCCCCGGCGCGGCCGGCCGGCCGGCGCGGCACAAGGCCGAGGTCAGCTCGCTGCCTAGAATCGGCTCGATGGACCCGATCCTTCCGCACACCGAGCCCGATCCCGCGTCCGCGCCACGCGAGGCGCTGCTGGCCGAACTGCGCCTGAGCGAGGCGCGGCTGCGCCTGATCTTCGACAACGTGCCGGCGCTGATCGGCTACTTCGACCGCAACCATGTCTACCAGTACGCCAACAAGGGCTACACCGACTGGTTCGGGCGCGGGCGCGACATCGCCGCCGGGCGGCCGATCGTCGACGTGCTGCCGCCCGAGGTCTATGCGGTGGTGATCCCGCATGTGGTGCTGGCGCTCAAGGGCAGCCGCCAGCGCTACGAGTACGAGATGGCGCGCGACGACGGCCGCATCGTCAACGCCCGCACCGAGCTGGTCCCGGAGTTCGGGCCCGACGGCGAGGTGCTGGGCTGCTTCGTGCTGTCGGTCGATGTCAGCGAGGTCAAGCAGGCGCAGGTGGCCATCGCGCAGGCGCAGAAGATGGAGGCGGTCGGCCAGCTCACCGGCGGCATCGCGCACGATCTCAACAACATGCTGGCGGTGATGATCGGCAATCTGGCCGCGCTGCGCGACCGCCATCCGGGCGATCCGGAGCTGGCCGAGTTCCTGACGCCGGCGCTGAAGGCCGCGCACAGCGGCGCCGACCTGATCCGCCGGCTGCTGACCTTCGCGCGCCAGCAGCCGCTGGCGCCGCGCGCGGTCGATGTCGGCGAGGTGGTGGCCGACGCCGCGCAGCTGCTGGTGCGCTCGCTGCCGGACTCGGTGCGGCTGCTGACCTCGCTGGAGGCGCCGCACCGGCGCCTGATCGCGCGCACCGACGCGCACCAGCTCGAGAGCGCGATCCTGAACCTGGCGATCAACGCCCGCGACGCGATGCCCGAGGGCGGCGAGCTGCGCATCGAGACCGACGAGTGCCTGCTCGACGCGGCCGAGGCGGCCGAGGCCGAGGTGCTGCCCGGGCGCCATGTGCGCATCAGCGTCACCGACACCGGCATCGGCATGGACGAGGCGACGCGGGCGCGGGTCTTCGAGCCCTTCTTCACCACCAAGCGCTTCGGCCAGGGCAGCGGCCTGGGCCTGCCGATGGTCTACGGCTTCGTGCGCCAGTGCGGCGGCGGCGTGCTGCTGCACAGCCGCCCCGGTGCCGGCACCCGGGTGACGCTGCTGCTGCAGCCGGCCGAGATGCCGGCCGCGGCCACCGTGCCGGCCACCGCCCCGGGCGCGGCCGCGGACCTCGCCCCGGCCGAGGGCGCGCAGGCCGGAGGCATGCCGCCGCGTCCGGGCCGGCCGCTGGTGCTGCTGGTCGACGACCAGGTCGAGCTGCGCCGCATCGTGCGCCGCGAGCTCGTCGCGCTCGGCCACCCGGTCATCGAGGCCGGCGACGGCGACGAGGCCCGCGAGATCCTCGACGCGGTGCCCGGCATCGGCCTGCTGATCACCGACAGCGTCAGGCCCGGGAGCACCGACGGGCGCGCGCTGTG
>RRZU010379847.1_pt1 | contig 12199 bp, 12 predicted proteins | sample 2165561 | NCBI WGS metagenome assembly RRZU01 (sample SAMN10456909, study PRJNA506462) | wastewater metagenome | isolation source: wastewater sludge | place: USA: Moscow, Idaho | reverse complement strand
TAGTATCCGTTCGCGCTCAAAAGGTGTAAGATGTTTGTAATGACACATAATTCCTCCTGGTGGAATAGGTTGTTCTTTTCAAACACCATTATACCAGAAGTCTATGTGTCATTTTCATTTGGTTGTGTAGGAACTGTTGCACTTAGATTGTAAATCCATCTAAAAATTTGTTACCAGCGAATCTATTTTCCCAAGTTTTTGATATACTATTGAGACTTTTCAATATAGAAAAACCTCGCAATCCCTGAGGATTGCGAGGTTTTGTATATCCAATTGTAACCGATAAGATTAACGCTTGGAGAACTGGGAAGCCTTACGGGCTTTCTTGAGGCCGTACTTACGGCGCTCTTTCTCACGCGGATCACGCGTAACGAAACCAGCTTTTTTGAGTGCCGGGCGAAGCTCAGCATCCATCTCCATCAGTGCACGGGTGATACCGTGACGGATAGCGCCTGCCTGACCAGTAACGCCGCCACCTGCAACATTTGCAATGACGTCATACTTGTCAACAGTCTCGGTAAGGTTGAGCGGCTGACGAACGATCAGTTCGAGAGTCTTCAGACCAAAATACTCTTCCATTTCACGACCATTGATCGTGACTTTGCCTTCGCCTGGAACCAGACGAACACGGGCAACGGAAGACTTTCTGCGGCCAGTGCCGTAATAGCTTACTTGTGCCATGTAGTATGTTCCTCCCTTTCCAGATTAGCGGATGTTCAGCTCGAGCTTCTCCGGCTGCTGAGCTGCGTGCGGATGCTCCGAGCCAACGTAAACGCTGAGCTTGCGGTACATCTGAGCACCAAGGCGGTTATGCGGCAGCATCCCCTTGATAGCATGCTCGAGAACGCGCTCCGGGAACTTCTCCAGCATCAGACCTGCTGACGTGAACGTCGTGCCACCCTGATATCCAGAATGACGGAAGTAGGTCTTGTCGATGAGTTTCTTTCCCGTGAACTTTACTTTCTCTGCATTGATGACGATGACGTAATCACCCGTATCTACGTGCGGAGTATAAGTCGGTTTATTTTTACCGCGAAGAACTTTGGCAACCTCGGCTGCGAGACGGCCGACCGTCTGGCCTTCTGCGTCTACAACATACCATTTACGCTCGATGTTGGATGCATTTGCCATAAACGTTGTCTTCATTGCGATTTCCCCCCTAAAATTTTCAATATTATTTATTCGTGATATGACATTCTCAAGACCGGCTTCCGGGGCTAATGGAGACCATGTCCGTAACATCACATAAAGCCATTTTAATAAAAATAGGCAGGGAAGTCAAGCTGTTTTTTCAATTTAAGCAAAAAAAGCAGCAGGTTCTCCACACAGTCCCTGTCGATAACCTGCTGCTTCTCAAAATATCAAATTGCCACACTGTAAACGAATTCCGCTTCAGCGCAACTCGCCCAGATGAGAATTACCGTTCAAAAGCTCTATGGTTGGATTGGCCTCCTGATCATAGCGGACAATATTAATGGCGGTATTAAACTGACGAATGCTCCAAAGATATTGCAAGGGCATATGCAGTGCTGCCGTCAATATGGTCCTCAGTACCGCACCATGCGCTGTGATGACGATTGTCTGCCCCTCATGCAGTGCAATGATCTCATTGAGCCGTTTCATGGCTCGTGCCTGCACCTCAGGAAAGTTCTCACCGTTTGGAATATCCATGATATCCGGATGATTTATGAAGTTGCTCATAGCATCCGGCCACTGGCTTGTGATTTCCGCATAGGTCAGGCCTTCCCAGTCGCCAAAGCATAGTTCCCGGAAGGCTGGCTCTGGCTGAACTGGCAGATTGAACTTGTCAGCCACGGCCTGTGCCGTAAACATCGCCCGGCTAAGGTCACTGGCGTAGATCGCATCGATATGCGCAACAGGGAAATTTTCTGCCAGCAGTCTGGCTTGTTCCTTTCCGGTTGGCGAGAGCGGCACATCAGACTGCCCCTGATAACGGCCATTTACATTCCACTCCGTCTGTCCATGACGGATAAATACCACTTTTGTCATTTAAGTACAGCCTCCAAAGCTTTCAATAATTGTTGGTTCTCCAGCGGGGTGCGGACGGCTGTGCGCACATAGCTCTGTCCATCCAGCCCCGGATAATTGGCACAGTCGCGGATCAGTACCCCCTGCTCCCGCAGCAGGGCTGTCAGCTCCGTACTTGTATGCCCGGTCTCCCTGACATCGATCAGAATAAAGTTCACACTGGGCCGCAGTGGGCGAAGTCCGTTGATGCGTCCCAGCTCATCAAAAAGCTGCTGCGCCGATTCAACAAGCTGTTTCCGGCTCGCCTGCTGATAGTCAGCATCAGACAGTGCTGCTACGCCAGCCCGCTGTGCAAGACAGTTTACATTCCAGACGTCCTTGCCCGCCTCAAGCCGCTGTACCAGTCCCGGTGCCGCCACCCCAAAACCCAGACGCAGTCCCGGCAGGGCGTAGAATTTCGTCAGGGACTGGATAACAAAGAGCTGCGAATACTCGGCAACAAGATCCCGTACCGTATAACGGGAATCATACAGCAGGAAATCCAGAAATGACTCATCAACCACCAGCCACTGCGCTCCCCCCTTCAGCTCATTGAGCAAATGCACCAGTTCATTGCGTGTGATAAGCGAGCCCGTCGGATTGTTCGGATTGCCGAGGATAATGCAGTCTGACACCGGCAGTGCCCCCATGAAATCATCCCAGTCCAAACGAAAATCCTGATCCTCTGCCAGCTCGAAATAGTTTACCTTGCAACGTGCTGCCAGTGCCGCCCGCTCATACTCGCTGAACGATGGCACAGGGAGCAGCACCCGGCGCGGCCGGATGGTCTGAAAGAACAGATAGAAAAGTTCTGCAGCACCATTTCCCAGTACAATCTGTTCCACTGGCAGGTTATAGTGCTGGGAAATGGCCTGTTTAAGTTCACGTGCCTCCGGATCAGGATAATGTACGACCTGATCAATTCCAGCCGCAACAGCCTCCCGTACGGAGTGTGCCAGTCCCAGCATATTCACGTTCGCTGAGAAATCCAGCCACTCACCTGTCACTGGTTTTGTCTCATAGATGTTGCCACCATGTACAAACTGTTCCATTGTTAATCCTCCCCGGCAGCATATGGCTGTCTCTCATGAAAGCTCCGGCAATGGGCGACAAAATGCTGCGCCACAGCAGGGCAGCCGGCAAAATGCAGGTGCAGATAGCTGCCGAGCGCAGCATACTGGCGCTGGCCAGCCGAATATTGTTGACTGTTGCGCAGTTTCGTGAACAGGAATGGCCGAACCAGCTCATCAGCTCCTGCATTTTCCTGTTCGGCCGAGAAATGGAATTCATGCCCGTGAATTACCTGCCCGGCCGGGCCCAGCACTGAGTCTTCCTGCAGAGCGGCTTCAACATAGCCGACCATCTGCAGTTTCCTCGTCATCACAGCCTGACCTGCAAAGACCCCAGCCATCGGATGCGAGTGACCGTCAAAATCTACCAATGCTTCCATAAGATACATATAGCCGCCGCACTCGGCATAGATGGGCATGCCCTGGCCAGCAGCTGCGCGGATTGATGATCGCATCGACTGATTCGCTGACAGCTGGCCGGCAAACATCTCGGGGAATCCGCCGCCAATGATCAGTCCATCCACCAATGGCAGTTCCTGATCATGCAGCGGGCTGAACGGAACCAGTTCTGCGCCCAACTGCTCCAAAACCTGCAGACTTGTCGGATAATAAAACGAAAACGCCTCATCACGCGCCACACCAATCCGACAGGCTGGCAAAGGGCCGGATACGGCCTCTGCTGAGTGCGCGGCTGTCTCGGCCTCCCTAAGCCCTCCATCTGCGGCAGAAAATGGCACTGGCACTGCCTGACGGGCCAATTCCAGGATACCCGCGATATCCAGTTGCTGCTCGGCCGCTGCCCCCATCTGCACCACGACCTGCCGCTCTGCATTCTCCTGCACGGGCAGCAGTCCAAGATGACGTTCCGGCATCCGCAGCGTTTCATCACGGCGCATCGCACCATAGACTCGCATGCCAATCGCCGTCATCGCCTCACGTATCATTGCCTCCTGTGTCTCCGATCCGAGTCGGTTGAGGATTACTCCGGCCACCTCAATCGATGAATCATAATCACGAAATCCCTGCGCAATCGCCGCTGCAGATGCTCCCATGGATTTAGCGTCAATGACCAGCAATACCGGCGCCTCAAGCAGCCAGGCCAGTTCAGCGGTTGAGCTGATTCCCTGACGCCCACCATCAAAAAGCCCCATGACGCCCTCGATGATTGCGATATCGGCCTCCGCAGACTCAGCAGCGAAGATGGCCGGGACTTTAGCGGCCGGCACCAGCCAGGTGTCCAGATTATGGCCTGGCCGGCCGCTGGCAAGCTGATGATAGCCGGGATCAATATAATCTGGTCCGACCTTAAAGGACTGAACCCTCACGCCACGTGCCCGCAGTGCAGCCAGAAGCCCCGTAACGATTGTAGTTTTACCCGAGCCTGACTGCGTCGCCGCAATGACCAGACGAGGAATCATATGCATAATCAGAAACCCTCCTGTACATTATTGTATGGTGCTTATTATATCATTTTCTCGAAAAAAGATACAATCAGCGGGTATTCGGAGCATTGCTGCTCGCCCCTTTTTTTATCTCACGCAAAAATGGACGCCGTTGTGGCGTCCATCGGATTTCGGCTTAATTATCCTTCAACAACTAATATTCCGTGCCCAACAGCCGGTATATGCTGCGCCTGACTGAGTGTCGTCGTCTCGATCGACTCGTCTTCATAAGACAGCCGCGCGCAGATATGCACCGTTGCGGTCTCCGGCCATCCATGCTCCATAAGGATAGCCGGAATGGTCTGCGAATTACACTGAGCATCGGTCAGCACCCCAAGCACAGCTCCCGCTGTATAGCGGACAGCCTCAGCCTCAGGGCGGCGCCCATGAAAGCTTACCAGCCGTGCGTCATGCCATGGCAGGGCCAGCCGGGCAAACGCGAGCTGTATGGCGCTGATGCCCGGTATAACAGAAATATTCTTTGCCGGGAACGTGCGGCGGATCGCATCAAGCAGTGAATAGTATCCGGGATCGCCAGACACCATGACCACCACATCCTGTGCCGCCAGCTGTCTGCCAATAAAATCCAGCACAGCCGGAATATCACTTGTAACCGCCATTGTCTGCTGACCACTACCAACTGACTGTGCGAACTGTCCCAGTGCCCTCCGGCCCCCGACCAGTACCTTCGCCCCGGCAATCACCTGCCGGGCCATTGGCACCATATAATCCGGATTTCCCGGACCAATGCCCGCTACGATAATCTTATTGTTCATTGCGGCAATGTCCATCCGTATCGTTCTCCTATCTCCCTTGCCGTTTCGTCCATTCCCAGCAATTCACCCGTCAGCGTCACCATGACGGTGCCAACCTTTAACTTGCCAAACAGATAGCGCTCTGCTCGTATGCTGGCCCGCTCCGCGAGTGTCTGGCAAACACACTGGCGCAGCCCGGCAGCATTCAGAACGGTCAGGGCATCCTCGGTCGTATTCGCCGCCAGCAGCCTGCTGACCTCCACCTGCGGCAGGCCGGCAGACGCTGCATAAGCGGCCATCGTTTCCAGACGGGCATCGGCAATACGGTTATGCGTATAAAATATCCCCGCTGCCACCTTGCTTAACTTGCCGATATGTCCAAACAGCAGCACCGATGCGGCATCGCGGTCAGCAGCCGCTTCAAGCATGAAGCCAATGAAGTTGCTCGTCTGCACCATCGCCCCCCCAGGCAGCCCCCATTGCGTCGCAATACGCTCACCAATCTTGCCTGGCACGAAAATCAGATCCGAATAGCCAGCAGCTTTCGCCACATCGATCTGCGGCACCAGCGAATTCTTGAATCCCTCTTCAGACATCGGCCGCAACACACCGGTTGTGCCGATAATAGAAATACCACCTTCGACTCCCAGGATTGGATTGAGCGTCTTTCTGGCCAATTCTACCCCTGCCGGAATGGATATGGTCACCGCGATCGGAACCTCATCAGTACCTAGAACCTCACGAACAGCACTGCGTATAAGCGCACGCGGACCCGGATTGATTGACGGTTCACCTACAGGTACCGATAGGCCCGGTTTATTGACCGTACCAATTCCCTGTCCCGCCCGAAAAACTATGGTCGACAGCGCGCCCGTGAGCGGCTGTATGTGGGTAAAGTCGGATACGCCGTCGGTGATATCCGGATCATCACCAGAGAACTTGACTACTTCCGCCTGAATCCTCAGATCCGTACGCACTACAGCCTTGACTGGAATATGCAGCAGCGTGCCATCCAGTGCAGTCAGATCTATCTCCTGCCATGCAGCACCAGCTTCATAAAGCAGCGCTGCTTTTACGCCGGCAGCTGCACAAGCCCCCGTCGTATAGCCGCTGCGCAATTGTTTTGCCATGACGTCACCTCATTTGTTCAGCTGGCGCGACAGGAAGTCGCGGCCAAAGACCGTCAGCGTATAGTACAATCCGATCAGAAACGGGATATATTCTGCAATCAACCGCCAGCAGACCGCCATGATGCCAACAGTCCCAGCCGGTACCGTCTCACTGAACAGCAGCACAAAACCGCCCTCGGCAATGCCGGAGCCACCGGGTGTCGGGGTAAAGTACAGCAGCATATTGAGGAATATCATACGCCCCATAACGGTATACCAGTCTGCATCGGTAACACCAAGTCCCAGCAGCAGACATGGCACAACAGCATAAATGCAGAGCAGGTTCAGCCCTGACTCCACAAAGACCCGCAGCATCTGCCACGGTGCTTTCGAGAGCAGGCTGATTGCACATTTCGTATCACGGTAAAAGGCAAATACCTTGCGCCGCCGCGTCGTTTTCATGCGCTTCGTGACCCGGACCACAACATAGTCCAGATAACCGCGCCGCGCCCCAAAGACAATACCGATAATAACGACAAAAGCCGTCAAGGTGATTGCCATGAGCGTCTGATTCGACACTCCGGGCAGGATGCCAGCATCATGCATGAAGATAAACGGCATGCAAAGTACAAGGAAAAAAATAGACAGCAACGTGCGCACAATGACGAGCACCGTCGCCTTACCGGTCGGCACGCCCGCATGACGCAGGAACATGAGCTGCGCCACGGCACCGCCTGTTGCGCCCGGCGTCAAAAGTGCCAGAAAATAGTTGCCAAATACAACCTGCACCGCCTGGTACAATGTAATCTTCTCATTTGAAATTTTTACCATATGCATCAACCGGCTGCCATCAAAGAAAAGTCCCAGGCTCACAACCAGTACGGCCAGTGCAATTGACCATGGCTGGAACTGATTCAGATTGTGCAAGGTATTGATATCAACGGTCGTATAGATGACGACCCCTGAAATCACAAGCACCAGCAGGATCAAAAACACAAACCGCTTATAAAATTTATTCATTAAAACCGTCCCTCGGGATAGTTAATCGATACTCATCTCAAGCCTCAGCCAGAGTTTCCTCGTGGCTGGCAAAGGCGCTGTGATTATGGATAGACTCATAATTCTCACACTCAATCGAGAACCAGGCGAGACCTTCCAGTCCGCGCAAAGCGAGGACTGTATCACGCAGGATATCCTCGACAAATTTCGGATTCTCATAGGCTCGCTCCGTCACATACTTTTCATCCTCCCGCTTGAGCAGTGGATAAATTGGCGAAGATCCCTGCTTTTCCAGCAGCAGCGCCAGATCTTCGATATAAATGCACTCAATGCCGCGTCTGAAGCGCAGCTGGACACGGGATACCGAGCGCTGGTTATGTGCACCATAGGCTGATATTTCTTTGCTGCAAGGGCAAAGCGAGGTAAATGGCACATCGATGCCAAGCTGGAACGTCATCGGTTCGCCCAGCCGCTTGCGCCCCGTAAAAAGGCAATCCAAATCGAGTATTGACGTACGGCCGCTGACCGGTGCCTGTTTATCCACGAAATACTTGAACGACAGCTCGACCTCGGCCGACTGCGCATGCAGACAAGTAAGTGCCTCCTCCAGCATCTGCTCCATCTCCTGCTCAGCCAGCGGTTTCTGGCTCCAGGGCATGAGAATCTCAAGGAAGCGGCTCATATGCGTGCCTTTGTACTCGCTGGGCAATGCAACGGTGAAACGGACACGGGCCAACACCTGCTGGAAACCGCCTTCCTTCGTCTTGATCAGGAATGGCAGATGCGCATCCTTGATGCCAACCCGCTGAATGGCAATGCCCCGGGCATCTGCCTGGTTCTGTACATCCCGCATATCAGATTTCCCTCGTTTCGTACTCCACCGGGTCCTCTACGCCAGCCTCGGCAAAGCCGCGCAGACGCAGTTTGCAGCTGTCGCAGACGCCGCAGGCCTTCTCGCCGCCCTTATAGCAGCTATGCGTGAATTGCAGCGGCGCGCCAAGCTTGACGCCAAGCTTGACAATCTCTTTCTTGTCAAGCTGCTGCAACGGTGTCTCGATGGTGATTTTCTTACCCTCGACTGCCGTAGCTGTCGTCGCAAAATTAGCCAGCGACTGGAACTTCTCGATAAACTCCGGCCGGCAGTCCGGATAACCGGAATAGTCTACGGAATTCACACCGATATAAACATGGCTTGCACCGAGCACCTCGGCATAGCCCATCGCATAGGACAAAAAGATCATATTGCGAGCTGGTACATAGGTGACTGGAACCGTGTCACGGTCCACATCTCCGTCCGGTACGTCAATCTGCGTATCCGTCAGTGCCGAGCCGCCAATGTCTTCCATATTCGTCTCGATGATCAGGTGCTTTTTGACTCCGTAGAACTCCGCGATCTTCTTGGCGCCGGTGAGCTCAATGCTGTGGCGCTGGTGATAGTTGAAGCTGATCGGATAGACCTCATAGCCCTTGCTCTTCGCAACGGCCATGCAGGTACAGCTGTCAAGACCGCCTGATAATAATACGACTGCTTTTTCCATTTTATCGGTACTCCTTGTTCTCAATTTGCCCGGACTCAGCCCCGGATGGCTTTGATAGCTTCCGCTGCATCCCCAGCGCCGTAAATGGCACTGCCAGCCACGATGATATTCGCGCCTGCCTGGCGGACCAGCTTGCTTGTCTCGGCATTGATGCCGCCGTCCACCTCGATATCACAGTCAAAATCCATATCCTGAATCGTATGATAGAGCATATGAATTTTCTCCAGCTGCGACTCGATGAATTTCTGTCCGCCAAAGCCAGGATTAACGGTCATGATGAGGACCATGTCTACATCAGCTATGAGTTCTTCAATCATAGCGAGCGATGTGCCCGGATTAAGGGCAATGCCGACCTTGCATCCAGCAGCTCTGATCTGCTGAATGATCCGGTGATGATGACGCGCTGCCTCCACATGGAATGTGATGATATCCGCACCAGCCTCAGCAAAAGCCTCAATCTGATTCTCTGGATGATCAACCATCAGATGCACGTCAAATACAGCCTTGCTGGTTGCCCGCAGGCTCTTGACCACCGGCGACCCCAGCGTGATATTCGGCACGAAACTGCCGTCCATGACGTCGATATGCACATATTCAGCTCCGGCGTCGGTCACTTTTTGGACCTCATCGGCCAGGTGAGCAAAATCGGCGGACAGGATGGATGGAGCAATTTTAATCATTTATATTCCTTCTTTCGTGCAAGTTGTTGATTTGACTTGATTTCTTCGTAGATATTCACATAGGCATCATAGCGTTCCTGCGTAATTGTACCCGCCGCCACAGCGGCCTTGACCGCGCAGTCCGGCTCATGCGTATGACTGCAGGGAGCAAAGCGGCAGGTATCGAGCTGCGGTTTGAACTCCGGGAAATAGCCCGACAGGTTCTGGATATCCAGCTCCGTAAGCTCCATCGCCGAAAAGCCCGGCGTATCGACAATGAATCCATCGCCATATGGCAATAGTTCCGCTACGCGCGTCGTATGCCGCCCACGCTTGATCTTCTCACTCACGTGGCCGGTCGTCAGCTGCAGATTCACATCAATGCAGTTAAGCAATGAGGACTTGCCGACACCGGAAGGACCGGCAAAGACGGTTGTCTCCCCCGCCAACTGCTGCCGCAGGGTATCAAGCCCCTGTTTTTCTTTCGCCGACACACGCAGGACCCGATAACCAATCGACTCATAGTCCTGCAGGAACGTATCCGCATCCCCATCGTAGAGATCCGTTTTATTGACACAGATCGTGATTTTAGGAATACCAGACCACTCAGCCAAGACAAGGAAGCGATTGAGCAGCAGCGGATGCAGATCTGGCTGGGCAGCCGCAAAGGTCAGCATCACCTGCGTGATATTAGCGACCGCGGGCCGGCGGAGCATGCTGACCCGTGGCAGTTGTTCCTCGACAACGCCACTACCATCATCAAGCCGGGAAATAAGTACCTGATCGCCCGGCACCACCCCGACGCTTTTCCTCGTCTTCCGGAACTTGCCACGAAGCTTGCAGGCAATAAGGTCTCCCCCTGTTTGCACGTAGAAAAAGCTGTTATAGGCTTTGATAACCCGGCCCTGCTGCCGGCCCTCCGCCAATTCGCTTTGCTGCTCTTGCATTAACGCTCCTTTACTCAGCGGCTTTTACTGGACTCATTCTTGCCCGGTACCACTGCATTATCGTTCTTATCATTATTCTTGTTGTTATCCTTTGTATCCTTGGCGGAATCTTTTCCCTCTTCGGCAATTACCAGACTGATGGATGCACCGTCGGCAACATCACTGCCGCCAGACGGGCTCTGGCTGATGACCGTACCAGCCGCCTGCTTGCTGGCCTGATGGGATACGCTGCCGACCCTAAAGCCGGCACTGCTGATCGCACCGCGGGCAGCATCCAGTGGCAGCCCCGTTACATCCGGTACCGAGGCTTTCTTTTCCTTCTTGCCCTTGCTGACGGTAATGTCGACGCTCTTGCCACGGCTGACTTTGCTGCCAGCTCTTGGATCGGTCCCAATGACGGTACCAGCTTCCTCATCAGAATTTTTCTCGTAGACAGACCCCACCTTAAGCCCCATCTTCTCCAACTTAGCAATAGCATCACTCTTGCTCAGTCCTTTGAGGTCTGGCATATCCACACTCTCGCCGCCCTTGCTGACATATATGGTAACCATCCGCTCTTCTTTGACTTTCGAACCAGCCTCCGGCGTCTGGGACACAACCGACCCGACCGGTACATCTGCGTCAAAAGTCTCAGCAACATTGACACGCAGCTTCTTATCCTCTAGGATCTGGCGCGCCAGTACCATCTGTTTGCCCGTGACATCAGGGACTACAACTTCCGCCGTGCTCCAGAACTTACCAAAGCTCAGGAAAGCACCCACGAAAAAGCCCAGCAGCAGAACCGTCACCAGTCCGGCTATAAACTTCTTGGATTTGAATACCGATCGCTCCGGCTCTGAATCTTCATATGCCGGCTGATTCGGCTGACGGCGCGAAGGCATCGACTGCGCGGGATCTTGTACCCGGGGCAGAACCTGCGTGGCATAAAGATCCTGCTGGGGAGCCGCGTAACCTGTACCTCCCCCCAGCATCTGTTCAGCCTGAGCAATATCATGTACCAGCTCATCGCTGCCCGGCCGTATCGCAGGATCTTTGCTCATAGCCCGCGACACAATAGCCTCCACTACTGGCGGAATCGACGGATCAAGCTGGCGTACAGACACCGGCTCCTCCTGCAGATGCTTCATGGCAATACTCACCGGGGTCTCTCCATTGAATGGCACCTGACCAGTCAGCATCTCATAAAGCACAACGCCCAGCGAATAGACATCCGATTTCGGGGTAATCATCGTTCCCTTGGCCTGCTCGGGTGAGAAATAATGCACAGAACCGACCACATTGCCCGAATAGGTCATTGTCGACTCAGTCACAGCGCGCGCTATCCCGAAATCGGCTACCTTGGCACTGCCATCTGCCATCATTAAGATATTGTGCGGCTTGATATCACAATGCACCAGATTATTTGTATGGGCGTGTGAGAGCGCACGGGCAATATCACTGGCGATCCGCAGCGATGCATTCACGCTCAGATGGCCCTCCTGTTTGATCTTGTCTTTGAGCGTGCTGCCCGGCACATACTCCATGACAATATAATGGGCCTCTCCCGTTACGCCGACATCAAAGATATTGACAATGTTCGGATGGCTCAGCCGGGCTGCAGCCTGAGCTTCACGATGGAAGCGATTGATGAATTCCGTGTCGCTCTTGAATTG
>RRZU010892817.1_pt1 | contig 12200 bp, 11 predicted proteins | sample 2165561 | NCBI WGS metagenome assembly RRZU01 (sample SAMN10456909, study PRJNA506462) | wastewater metagenome | isolation source: wastewater sludge | place: USA: Moscow, Idaho | reverse complement strand
GGCTCGATGATCCCGGTCGTCGGCGTCATGGCGGCGTCGGGCATTCTCAAGGGCCTCCTCGCCCTGCTGACCCAGTTCAACGTCGTCGCCGGCGACAGCGACACCTACCGGCTCATCTCGGCCATGTCGGACTCCATGTTCATCCAGGCGTGGATGACGGGCTCGGGAGCATCGGTGTACGCGACGCCGGCGTAGAAGTCGGAGCCGAAGTCCACCCACCGGGCCTCGCCGATCGGGGCGAAGGTGTGGCCGTCGTAGTCGACGACGAGGTACTGCATTCCCGAGCCGCCGGCGGGGCCGCCCGACTGGACGCTGAGCAGGAGCACCCATGCGGCGTCGTCGCCGCCCTCGATCGGCACGCGGACGAGGTCCGGGCACTCCCAGACCCCCTCGGTGAACCCGAAGGGGCCGACCTCGCTGCTCAAGCTCCAGTCGAGGAGGTTCTTCGACTCGTACAGCCGGACGGTGCGGTCCTGGGCCATCACGATGGCCATGACGAACTCGTTGCCGCGGCGCAGGAGCTTCGGGTCGCGGAAGTCCTGGGAGCCGATGTCGATGACCGGGTTGCCGGCGTATCGCGCGAACGTCCGCCCCCCATCGGTGCTGTATGCCAGCGACTGCCGCTAGATCTTCGTCTCCGGCGAGAAGCTGGTGTAGATCGCGACCATCGCCGGCTCGTCGAGGGTGCCGAGCCCGGAGACGTTGTCCGCGTCGACGACGGCGCTGCCGGAGAGGACGAACTCCTCGTCGGTGCTCGGGATCGCGACGGGAAGCTCGGTCCACCCGACAAGGTCCGGGCTCACCGCGTGCCCCCAGGACGAGAACCCCGGCCACCACCCGCGGGAGTTGTGCTGGAAGAACAGGTGGTACTCACCGTCGTGGAACACCAGCCCGTTCGGATCGTTCATCCAGTTTCGGCGGGGGGTGAAATGCGCCAGCGGACGCGTGGAGGGATCGAAGGCCATTGCGTTGTCCTCATCTCGGAGTGAAGGAACCCGACACGTGTCAAGTGTGCCCGAAGCCGCCTGTCCAGGGGCCATCCTGAGCCGAGTCACGCGGCGGGCGGCGCCGTCGAGTCCCGTGCGCGCAGCGCGCAGGGGATCATCCGGACTTCAGGAGCGCCGTCGAGCCGCGGGAGGTCGGGCGCCTCGCCGGCGTCGAGGCCGAGCCGGAGCAGCACCGACCGCATCGCCTCCTCGCCCATCCGGAGCTGCGGCAGCGCGACGGTGGTCAGCGCGGGAACCATCTGGTCGGCGATGCCGAACTCGTCGTCATAGCCGACGATCGACAGGTCGTCCGGGATGCGCAGGCCGAGGCTCACCGCGGCCAGCACCATGCCGGCCGCGGCGCGGTCGTTGCCCGCGATCAGGGCCGACGGCCTGTCGGCGTCGGCGACATCGAGGACGCGCATCGCGGCGGCATGTCCGGTGGTGATGTTCCAGCCGATGTACTGCACCCAGTCCTCGCGGACGGGAAGCCCCGCCGAGGCCATGGCCTGGCGGAAGCCCTGCTCGCGCCAGCTGGCCGCGGGCGTGGTGAAGCTGCCGCCGAGGAACGCGATCCTGGTGTGTCCCAGCTCGATCAGGTGCCGGGTGGCCGTGGCGCTGCCTCGGACCTCGTCGGGGATGAAGGCAGGAATGGGTTGGTCCGTCGGGTGCGCAGGGAAGCAGTGGGCGAGCGCCGACGGCACGGTGTGGAATCCCTGCGGCACGGCGATCGAGTTCAGCCCGGAGAGGACGTAGAGGAGGCCGTCGACGGTGCGGTCCAGCAGGGTGCGGACGGCGCCGACGGTGCGGTGCTCGTCGTTCTCGGTGTCGGTGGAGAGGGTGAGAAAGCCGAACCGTTCGGCCAGGGCGTTGGCGCCGGCGATGATCGCGCCGTCGAAAGCGCTGGTCACGGCCGCGTTGGACACCAGGCCGATGACGTGGGAGCGCTGGTCGCGCAGGCTCCGCGCGATCTGGTTGGGGCTGTACTCCAGCTGCCGCGCCGCCTCCCAGATGCGCTCCTGCGCCTCCTTCGACACGCTGCCGTCCGCGCGGCCGTTGAAGACCATCGACACCGCGCTGCGCGACGCCCGTGCCAACCGCGCCACGTCGAGAGCCGTCGCCTTCCGTGCCATGGCACGAATCCTAACCGGGAGGCCCTCCCCGGGGGCACAAGCGGGAGACCCTGAGCCATCGGAGCCGGGCCCGGCCTCCCTCCGCGAAGGCCGCCCTCCCGGTGCCCGCCGGAGCGGTCGTCGGCGTCGCCGATTTGACGAACCGACGCGATGTTTTGATAATGATTCTCATGTTGAAGCGTCTCCTCCTTCCCCTGAGCGCCGTGTTGCTCCTCTCCGCGTGCGGCGGGGCCCCCGACGGCGGCTCCCCCGCGGACTCCCCCAGCGGCGCGCCCGCCACGGGTTCCGCCAAGGTCGTCGCGGCGTTCTACCCGCTCGAGTGGGCCTCCTCCCAGATGCTGGGCGACGCGGGCACCGTCGACACCCTCACGGCCCCCGGCGTCGAGCCGCACGACCTCGAGCTCAGCCCGCGCCAGATCGCCTCGCTCGCCGACGCGGACCTCGTCGTCTACCTCAAGGGCTTCCAGCCCGCGGTCGACTCCGCCATCGAACAGTCGGGCGCGAAGAACGTCCTGGACGTGAGCGGCGTCGTCGACCTGCTGCCTCCCCCCGAGGGCCACTCGCACGACGAGGAGGGCGACGATCACGACGAGGCCGACCATGACGAGGAGGAGGGCCACGACGAGGACGGCCACGAGGAGGAGGGCCACGACCACGGCGACGTCGATCCCCACTTCTGGCAGGACCCGCAGCGCATGGCCGCCGTCGTCACGGCCCTCGAGGACAAGCTCGGCGCCGTCGTCCCCGACGCGGCGTCGTCGCTGACCGCCAACGCGGACGCCGTCGTCGCCGAGCTCACGAAGCTGGACGGCGAATTCACCTCCGGGCTCGCGTCGTGCGAGCGCGCCGAGTTCATCACCACCCACGAGGCGTTCAACTACCTCGCGCTGCGCTACGGGCTCACCGAGATCGGCATCTCCGGCATCAACCCCGACGCCGAGCCGTCGCCCGCCCGCATCGCGGAGATCCACGAAGAGGCCAAGGCGCACGGCGTGACCACGATCTTCTTCGAGACCCTCACCTCCCCCGCCGTCGCCGAGGCCATCGCCGGCGACCTCGGCCTGAAGACCGCCGTGATCGACCCGCTCGAGGGGGTGACCGAGAACTCGCCCGGGACGGACTACCCTTCGATCATGCGCGCGAACCTCGAAGCCCTGCGGGCGGCCAATGGCTGCCAGTGACCTCGTCGACGCCGAGGGCGTCTACGTCTTGCTCGACGGCATGCCCATCCTCCGCGACGTCCACGTCCGGGTCGCCCCGGGCGAGGCCGTCGCGCTGCTCGGGGGCAACGGATCCGGAAAGTCGACGCTGATCCGCACCCTCCTGGGGCTCATCCCGCACCAGGAGGGGCGGATCTCCCTGCTCGGCCAGCCGCTCGCCCAGTTCCACGACTGGCGCCGCGTCGGCTACGTGCCGCAGACCAGCGCCATCAATGTCGCCAACGCGACGGTGCGCGAGATCGTGTCGTCGGGCCGGTTGGCGCACCGGCACCCCTTCCGATGGGCGACCGCCGAGGACCGTGCCGCCATGGCCGACGCGCTGGAGCAGGTGGGCCTCGCCGGCCGCGCGCAGTGGCCGTTCGCCGCGCTCTCGGGCGGGCAGAAGCAGCGCGTGCTGATCGCGCGGGCGCTGGCCACCCGGCCGGACCTGATGGTGATGGACGAGCCGCTCGCCGGCGTCGACCTGCACAGCCAGGCCGGGCTCGCGCAGCTGCTGGGCGGCCTCCGCGACGCCGGCCTCGGCCTGCTCGTCGTGCTCCACGAGCGCGGCCCCATGGGCGACGTCCTCGACCGCACCGTGACGCTCTGCGACGGCCGGGTCGTCCCGGACGAGCACACGCACGCCGCCGAGGAGTGCGGCCCGCCCGCCGAGCCCTCCGCCGTCGGCCTCGTCGACCCGATCGCGGGGGTGATCTCGTGATCGACGTCCTCGCGCTCCCCTTCATGCAGCGCGCGCTGCTCGCCGCCATCCTCAGCGGGCTGATCGCGCCGGCCATCGGCACCTACATCGTGCAGCGGAAGATGAGCCTGCTGGGCGACGGCCTGGGCCACGTCGCGATCATGGGCGTCGGCCTCGCGCTCATGACCGGCTGGGCGCCCCTCCCCGTCGCCGTCGCGACCTGCGTCGTCGGCGCGGTGATCGTCGAGCTGCTGCGCCAGCACGGCAAGGCCTCGGGCGACCTCGGGCTCGCCATCCTCTTCTACGGCGGGCTCGCCTCTGGCGTGCTCATGGCGGGCATCGCCGGCCAGGGTGCCGGCGGGCTGTCGGCCTACCTGTTCGGCTCGCTGACGTCCGTCACCGACACCGACCTCTACGTCATCGTCGGCCTCGCCGTCGTGATCCTGGTACTCAGCATCGGGCTCGCCCCGCGGCTGTTCGCGGTCGCGGTGGACGAGGACTTCGCCCGCGTGCTCGGCATCCGCGTGAAGCTGCTCAACCTGCTCGTGGTGATCCTCGCGGCCGTGACCGTCACGGTCTCCATGCGCACCGTCGGCCTCCTGCTGATCAGCGCGCTCATGGTGATCCCGGTCGCCACCTCGCAGCAGGCCTTCGTCGGCTTCTACCCCGCGTTCTTCGGATCGATGGGCATCGGGGTGCTCGCGGCGGTGACCGGCACCGTCGGCTCCTTCTACCTGGACACCGCCACCGGCGCCACCATCGTCGTGACCGCCATCGCGCTGCTCGGGGTGAGTTGGCTGATCGGCTCGCGCTTGCGCCGCTCGGATCGGTTCATCCCGTTCGTCGAGGACCACGGCGCTCAGCCTCACCAGCCGGCCGAGGGCCACGACGACTCGCACGCGCACACCGCGGGAGTCAAGGTCATCCAGCACGGCGACCATCTAGACTACGTCCACGACGGGCACCGGCACGCCCGCCATGGAGACCACTATGACGAACATTAAGCCCGCCACGCGCCACACCTGGCAGCGCGCCGCGGTTCGCGACCTGCTCGAGGGCGGCGAGGAGTTCCGCACCGCGCAGCAGATCCACGATCGGCTACGCGACGAGGGCGCCCGCGTCGGCCTGGCGACGGTGTACCGCGCGCTGCAGTCGATGGCCGACGCCGGGGAGGTGGACGTGATCCGCACCCCTGAGGGCGAGGCCGCCTACCGGCATTGCTCCGAGGGCCACCACCACCACCTGGTCTGCCGCGGCTGCGGCTTCTCAGTCGAGATCGAGGCCACGTTCGTCGAGTCCTGGGCCGCCCAGATCGCCTCGCAGCACGGCTTCACCGACACGGGCCACGAACTCGAGCTGTTCGGCCTCTGCCGGGAGTGCGGTCAGCGCTCGAAGTAGGGCAACGACCGCAGCGCCCTGTCCAGGTGCCAGGTGGCGTAGGCGACGACCATCCCGTCGACGCGCTGGGCCACCGCGCGGTCGGCGGCCAGCGCCGCCTCCCACTCGCCGGCGAGCAGCGCGCCGATGTGCGCCGCCTCGGTCGGGCCCAGCTGGGCCGAACCCGACGTGCGGCAGGAGACGCACGCGGCGCCGCCGCCTTGGGGGGAGAACCAGCGCACGTCCATGTCGCCGCAGCCCGCGCACGCCGTCGTCGACACGGCGTAGCCGGCGACGGCCAGCGAGCGCAGCAGGTACGAGTCGACGATGAGCGGCGCGGGGCGGTCGCCTGCCTCGAGCGCCAGCAGCGCGCCGAGCAGGAGCCGGTACTGCTGCAGCGAGGGGACGCGCTCCTCCGCGACGAGCCGGTCGGCGGTCTCGACCAGCACCTCCGCTGCGGTGAACCGGGAGTAGTCCGCGCCCAGCTTGCTGGAGTGCAGCGCCTCCACCTGGGTCACCACCTCGAGCGCCCCGCGCCCCTCGGCGAACTGGATGTCGATGTGCTGGAACGGCTCGAGCCGGCCGCCGAACTTCGACGATGTGCGTCGGACGCCCTTCGCGACGGCGCGCACCTTGCCGTGCGCGCGCGTGAGCAGCGTGATGATGCGGTCGGCTTCGCCGAGCTGGTGCGTCCGCAGCACGACGGCTTCATCACGATAGGTGGGCACGCGTCGAGTCTAGAGGCCCCGCGGGCCACTAGGCTCGACCCGTGCCCACTCCTCGCCGTCGCCCGACCCCACACCCGAGCGGCGCCACCGCGCCCGCGATCCCGGCGAAGGCGCTGCCGCGGCACGTCGCCATCGTGATGGACGGCAACGGGCGCTGGGCCAAGCAGCGGGGCCTCAAGCGGACCGAGGGCCACGCGATGGGCGAGGCGGCGCTGCTCGACGTCATCCACGGCGCCGTCGAGCTGGGCATCCCCTACCTGTCCGCGTACGCCTTCTCCACGGAGAACTGGAAGCGCTCCCCCGACGAGGTGCGCTGGTTGATGGGCTTCAACCGCGACGTGATCCACCGTCGGCGCGACGAGCTGAACGACCTGGGGGTCCGCATCCGCTGGGCGGGCCGCCGCCCCCGGCTGTGGGGCTCGGTGATCAAGGAGTTGGAGGTCGCCGAGGAGATGAGCAAGGGCAACGACACGCTGACCCTCCAGTTCTGCGTGAACTACGGCGGCCGCGCGGAGATCGTCGACGCCGCCCGCGAGATCGCGCGCCTCGCCCGGGCCGGGAAGCTCGACCCCGAACGACTGACCGAGGACCGGTTCGCGAAATTCCTCGACGAGCCGGATATCCCCGACGTCGACCTGTTCGTCCGCTCCTCCGGCGAGCAGCGCACATCGAACTTCCTGCTGTGGCAATCGGCCTACGCCGAGCTGATCTTCCTCGACCGCCTCTGGCCGGACTTCGACCGCCGCGACCTCTGGGCCGCCGTCGAGCAGTACGCCACGCGCGACCGCCGCTTCGGCACCGCATAACACTCGTCCAGACGCCCCGACCAGCGTCAGGCGTCCAGGCGGTCGAACGCGGTCGCTCGGACGATGGCCGAGCCCGCGGCGTCGCTGGCGGCCAGGTCGACCTCGGCGGTGATCCGCCAGTCGTGGTCGCCGTCGGGGTCGTGAATGACCTGCGTCGCGGTCCAAGTCGTCGGTCCCTTGACGAGGCGGAAGAGGGCGGGGCCGCGGGCCTCCCCGTCGGCCAGGATCTCGTCGTGGTCGTCCCAGTAGCCAGCGAGCGCGTCGTCCCAGGCATCGCCGTCCATCAGCACCTCGAGCGGCGGCTCGGCGAGCCCTGCGGTCGCCGCCTCCAGCGCGCCGAGCTCCTCCCACCTGTCGCGCGCGGCCAGCTCGACGCGGCGGAACATGGCGGTGCGGATCATCGCGGTGAAGGCGCGCTCGTTGCCGGTGACCGGGCGGGGCGGGGGCGGCGGCGCGCCCTGCGCGGCGAGTTCGGCTGCGGCCGCGACCTTCTCGGGATCGGTGAGCGCCTCCCACTCGTCGAGCAGCGACGAGTCGGTCTGCCGCACCGTCTCCCCCAACCACTCGACAAGGTCGTCGAGGCTCTCGGTGCGGTAGTCGTCGGGGACGGTGTGTCTGAGCACCCGGTAGGCATCGGAGAGGTAGCGAAGGACCGTGCCCTCGCTGCGCTGCAGCTTGTAGGTGGAGATGAACGTGGTGAAGCTCGCCGCGCGCTCCCACATGTCGCGCACCACCGACTTCGGCGACAGCGCCGCCCCCGCGAGCCACGGGTGCGACTGCACGTAGACGTCCAGCGCGTGCTCCAGCAGTTCGGCGAGCGGCTTGGGCCAGGTGACCTCCTCGAGCAGCTCCATCCGCTCGTCGTACTCGATCCCGTCCGCCTTCATCTGCGCGACCGCCTCGCCGCGCGCGACGTGCTGCTGCCCCAACAGCACCTGGAACGGGTCCTCGAGCACCGCCTCCATGACGGAGACGACATCGAGGTGGTAGGTCGGCGACTCCCGGTCGAGCAGGTCGAGCGAGGCGACGGCGAACGGAGCCAGCGGCTGGTTGAGGGCGAAGTCCTCGCCCACGCTGTCGGCCAGGGCGCACCAGCCGCCGTACGAGTCGGGCTCCGCGCGCTTGACCAGGACCCCGGAGGTGAGCAGGCCGCGCGTGAGCGCGAGCGCCCGGCGCTTCAGCGCGCGCCGCTTGTCCGCCGTCTCGTGCGACGAGTCGAGCAGCCGCTTCATGGCCTCGTAGCTGTCGCCGGGCCGCTGCGCGACGTTCAGCAGCATGCCGTGGGTCACCTGCATCCGCGAGACGAGGTTCTCGGGCTGCGCGACGATGATCCGCTCGTATGTCTCCTCGTTCCACGCGATGAACCCGTCGGGCGCCTTCTTCCGCACGACGCGCTTGCGCTTCTTCGGGTCGTCGCCGGCCTTGGCGAGCGCGCGCTCGTTCTCGATCACGTGCTCGGGCGCTTGGACGACGACGAAGCCGACGGTGTCGAACCCCGCTCGGCCCGCGCGCCCCGCGATCTGGTGGAACTCGCGCGAGCGCAGCTTGCGCACGCGGGTGCCGTCGAACTTCGTCAACCCGGTGAACAGGACCGTGCGGATGGGGACGTTGATGCCGACGCCGAGGGTGTCGGTGCCGCAGATGACCTTGAGTAGGCCCTCCTGCGCGAGCTGCTCGACGAGGCGGCGATACTTGGGCAGCATGCCCGCGTGGTGCACGCCGATCCCCCGCTTGACGAGGCCGGAGAGGACCTTGCCGAAGCCCTTGCCGAAGCGGAAGGCGCCGACCTCCTCCGCGATGCGATCCGCGTCGTGACGGGTGATCAGGTTGACGCTGAGCAGGCTCTGCGCGCGCTCGAGGGCGTCGGCCTGGGTGAAGTGGACGATGTAGACGGGCGCCTTGTGCTCCTGGACGAGCTCCAGCACCTTCTCCTGCAGCGGCGTGACGGACCACTCGAACAGCAGCGGGACGGGGCGCTCGGCGTCGTCGATCAGGCTGGTGTCGCGGCCCGTGCGCTCGCTCAGCTGCTCGGCGAGCGCGGTCACGTCGCCCAGCGTGGCGCTCATCAGCAGGAACTGCGCCTGCGGCAGCTCCAGCAGGGGCACCTGCCAGGCCCAGCCGCGGTCGGGCTCGGAGTAGAAGTGGAACTCATCCGCGATGACCATGCCGACGTCTGCGCCCTCGCCCTCGCGGAGAGCGATGTTCGCGAGGACCTCGGCGGTGCAGCAGATGATCGGGGCGTCCGAGTTCACCGACGCATCGCCGGTGACCATGCCGACGTTGTCGGCGCCGAAGACCTGGCACAGCGCGAAGAACTTCTCGCTGACGAGCGCCTTGATGGGCGCGGTGTAGAACGAGACCCGGTCGGTGGCGAGCGCCGCGAAGTGCGCCGCGAGCGCCACCATGGACTTTCCGGACCCCGTCGGCGTGGCGAGGATCAGGTTGTTGCCGCTGAACAGCTCGATCGACGCCTCGTCCTGGTGCGGGTAGAGCGAGATGCCCTGCGCCTCGGCCCACGCGGCGAAGTGCGCGTAGAGGGTGTCGGCGTCACCGGAGACGCGGTCGGTGAGCTTGGGCATGAGTGCCACCCTATCGCCCGCCTCCATCGCCGCTCTCACACGTAGCGCGGTTGCCCGTGTCTGTTTTCACCGGACCTTCTCGTCAGTGCGGTTGCGTGCGTCCCTATACGGATACTGGCAACCGCAATGACGACGAACCGGTAACAAGCCCGACATAAGCCACCGCAGTAGGCCGGTTCAGGCCGCCGCCGACGCTAACGCGGCGGCGGTCCCGGGCGCACGGCAGCCGGGAGAGCAACGCTTCACCGTCCCGGTCCAACCCCCGGCTCGTAGTCCGCTCGCGACCTGACCAGCCACCAGACACGACGTGTTGTGGACGTGCGGCCAGCGGTACCGCAGCGTGATCTCCTCACAGACGAGCAGGACGTCGTTGTCACGCAACACATCATCATCGGTAGCCCGGCCAGGGTGGGCGAGCTCCCCATCAAGCTCGACACGAACCCCGTACTCCGCGTACCAGGAGTCGGACCTGATCCACCGCCCTCGGATCCGCTCCCACCTCTGCCGCACCGAACGCGGCAGCCCGTGAGCATGTTCGACACGTTTGCGATACTCCAGCTCCAAGTGAGACTCAACCCCCTCGTCGGTGACCTCCAGCACACGCAGGACGAAACCACGATGGCGAACCCTGTTACGCCGCTCAACCTCCGCCAATAGGCGCCCCGGCTTCATCCGCAGCTGGATCGCCTTGATCAGGATGTCGAGCACCTGGGTCTCGGAGGCCGCCGCGTCGACGAGGTCGACCACCGTCTGCTCCAACGACGTCCGCGCCGGGAACCCCACACCGCACACCTGTGGATAACTCAGAGCGCCACGTGCGAAGGTCAACGCGGCTGCCAACGTCGGGTTCTGCCGGATCCTCGCGTTACCGCGGTTGCCTGTGTCCGTATAGAGACACACGCAACCGCAGTAACTCAAGTCTCACGCCGAAACCGACAAAAGCAACCGCGGTATCACCGGCCGACATGGCTGCGGTCACGCCGGGCCTATGCGGTGGAGGGTCACCTGCGACTGATTGAACAACCGCAACGGCGGGCCGGTCACGCCTACGCCGCTGTCCACGAACAGCGTCGCGTCGCCGTCGGTGTAGGCGCCCTTGCTGACCTTCGGGAACCAGTCGCCTCCGGGCTGGTACAGCGCGCCGATCAGCGGCAGCCGGATCTGGCCGCCGTGCGTATGACCGCACATCGCGTAGTCGACGCCGTAGTCGCCGAGCTCCGGGAGGAGGCCCGGCGAGTGGGTCAGGACCAGCCGGAAAACTCCGTCGGAGCGGTTCTCGTCTCGGCCTCCGCTGCCGGCCGCACCCGCGGCGCCACCTCGGGCATCACCGGCAAGCCCCGCGACCGCGGTGGCGAGGTCGGCGTGGCCGCTGTAGTGGTCGTCGACGCCGACGAGCTGGACGCGGCCGAAGTCGCCCTCGAACGGCAGCGACTCGTTGACCAGGATCGTCACCCCGTACTCGCGGAGCAGCGCGTGCAGGTCCTGCTGGTCCCGCGACCAGTGGTCGTGGTTGCCGTCGACGTAGAACCGCGGCGCGTCGATCGTCGCCAACCCCGCCACCAGGCGCTCGACCGGATCGAGCGCGTCGTTGCTGGTGTTGACGAGGTCGCCGGTGAGCGCGATCAGGTCCGGGTCGGCGCCGCGCGCCACCTCGACGATCTGGTCCACCTGCGCGGGCCGCGGGACGTTGTGGAAATCGGTCACCTGCAGGACGCGCAGCTCCCCCACCAGCTCGGAGGTTGCGAACGTCGTCTCCACCAGCCGCGTGTTGCGCACCTCCCAATCGGCGCGGAACCAGACGCCTCCGGCCAGCAGGAACACCACAACAACAGCCAACCCGAGCCGACGCCGACGACGCCGAGCCGCAACCCGCAACGAACGCCGTGCGCGACCGGGAGCGGTCGACTCCCGCCGATCCAGTTCCTGAGTCACAGGTTCACCTCCACCAGGTAACCTAACGGCAGCGTTCGCGCGTCGGCGTCGGCCTCCAGTCGTCGGTGCCAGGCCGCCGTCCAGACGCTGGTCGCACTTGACATTGCATTCGGGAACGCTAGATTTGCTTTTGCAAATACGACGCAGGAGGAACCCACGCGACGCATCCTGAAGGCAAACGCCGGGCTGGCCATCATCGCGCTCGTGCTCGGCGTCGGCTCCCTCACCGCGAACGCGGACGAAGCCGCCGAGGACACCAAGATCCTGCTCGTCCTCGATGCCTCCGGCTCCATGAAGGGCGACGACCCCTCCGGCAGCACCAAACTCAAGGCCGCCAAAAAGGCCCTCACCACCGCGATCTCGACGCTCCCCGCCGACGCCCAGGTCGGCCTGCGCGTCTACGGCGCCACCTACCCCGGCAAGGACAGGAAGTTGTCCTGCGTCGACACCCAGCTCGCCCACCCCGTCGGCCCCCTCGACGTCGCGGGCCTCACCACACAGATCAATGCCGTCAAGGCCCAGGGCGACACCCCCATCGCCTACAGCCTCGAGAAGGCCGTCGACGACCTCGGAACGGAAGGCAAGCGCCACATTATCCTCGTCTCCGACGGCGAGGAGAACTGCGACCCGGATCCCTGCGCGGTGGTCAAGAAGCTCGTCGACAAGGACGTGAGCATCCAGGTCGACACCGTCGGCTACGCCGTGGACAAGAAGGCCCGCAACCAACTCCAATGCATCGCGGAGGCGGGCAAGGGCACCT
>RRZU010218204.1_pt1 | contig 12201 bp, 10 predicted proteins | sample 2165561 | NCBI WGS metagenome assembly RRZU01 (sample SAMN10456909, study PRJNA506462) | wastewater metagenome | isolation source: wastewater sludge | place: USA: Moscow, Idaho | reverse complement strand
TAGAATAATTTTTTTAAATATTAAGGAATATATTATGAATTTAACACATATTGATGATAATAATAGACCAAAAATGGTAGATGTTTCAGGAAAAAATGAGACACATAGAATTGCAGTTGCAAGTGGAAAGATTACTATGAGCCGTGAGGCTTATGATGCAATTATTGGAAATGTTGTTAAAAAAGGTCCAGTTTTACAAACAGCTGTAATAGCAGCAATTATGGGGACAAAAAAGACAAGCGAATTAATACCTATGTGCCATCCTTTACTTTTGAGTGGAATTAACTGTGATATAGAAGAGTTACCACAAACAAATAGTTTTAAACTTTTTGTTACAGCAAAATTAAATGGGCAAACAGGTGTTGAGATGGAAGCTTTAACAGGTGTTAGCGTTGGACTTCTTACAATTTATGATATGGTAAAAGCTATTGATAAAAGTATGATAATTTCAAATATTCAGCTTGAAAGTAAAAGCGGTGGGAAAAGTGGAGATTTTAAAAGATGATAAATTTAAATGATAAAAAACTAGAGCTAAATTACCCATGTAGTTGGGAATATAGATTAATTGTTGATGAAAGCTGTAATGTAAGAAAATGCATCAAAGAAGTTATTTTTGAAAGATCTCATAACTTAAAACCATCAAAAGCTAGTTCAAAAGGCAAGTTTAAAAGCTACTCTTTAGAGATGCTTGTTCATAACGAAGATGATAGAATTGAACTTTTTAGACTTTTAGGTGAACATAGTGATATAAAGATGGTGTTGTAGATTTATAAATAAAATTATAATAAATAGATGCTATAAAATAGCTATACTTTAGGTTTTCTTTTATTTTCAAACAGTAGTTTTATAATTTATTTAGTAATTTTTAATATTTTAGATAAAAATGTGATATTATGTCAAAATAAAATATTAAAATAAAGGCAAATTATGAAAAAAATCATGTTAGTAGCAGCTATCTCTCTTCCGCTTTTTGCACAGTCAGCAAATTTTTTTGAAGTTGGAGCTGGTGCTCAAAATGTTAGGGATAATTTTGACGCAAAATCAGAAGGATATAGCACTTCTTACGATAAATCAAATAAGTTTGGAAGAGCTATTCCTTATGTAAATTTTGAGTTTAATTACAATAATTTTATTGCAAAAACTGTTGTAGATGAGCTTCTTTTAGGGTATAAAATAGATAAATTTACAGTAGGTTTAAGCACAAATGTTTTAGCTCAAAAAAGAGTGTGGGAAGACCCATATGCATTAGGTAGTAGTAAATCAAAAACAAAGCTATTGAAAAATGGTGCTTATCTATCTTATTCACTAATAGAAAATGATGATTATACAAGTGAGTTAACTTACTCATATTCTAAATATAAGATAAAAAATGATCATTCAATATCATCACTAAAAAGAGATGCAAATAATCATCAATTAAGAAGTGATAATGTATTAAACTCAAATATCTTATTTAACTTTGCATATGATATTCATAATGCAGATGGAAAAGCTAGTAGCTATGATAAATATTCTCTTGGTTTGGGATATATTTATGAGATTAATGATAGTTTCGATGTGACATTTTTAGGAAATATTGGTCAAACTTCTTATAAAGAAACAAATACAATATTAAACAAAAAAATAAAATCGACAGATACAGAGTTTGTAGTTTCTGGTACATTTAAAAACCCATTTGGATTTAATGATAAATATTTAAAACTTATCTTAGTTGATGCAAATGAAAATGCAAACCACGATTTTTATGATAAAAGAAGTCAATCGGCTATTTTATCTATGGGATTTAATTTCTAAGAAAAAAAGTTTAAAAGGAAGTGGCTTTTAAAGCCATATCCTTCGCAAAAGCAAAATTTCCTCGAGTTCCTCATAAGACACCCAGATTTCCATTTTGAATAAACAGCATCGTAAATTTGTTTTAGAGATCCTAAATAATACTTTTTCAACATCATATTGATTTTGCCAATGTTCTATTACATCATTTGGTTTTAGTGTAAAATCATTTGATACTAAATTATGCAATAGATAAAATCAAATGAATTAACAATAAAAAAATCAGAATTAAGTCTTAAGTTTGAAGAAATTACTAAAAATATTTTTATAAAATTAAGATTAGTTGTAGATGAAAAACTACGAAAATAGATAAGCACAGCTAAAGATAAAATTGATATTGTTTAAAACTTTAGCTTGCTTTCTAGAATAATCTTAGTCTAAAACCAACTCCTTTTAAACTCAGGAGTTTTGTATTTACAAATCTATTATCTCTTTTTTAAATACTTCTTGATTTAATTTTTTTATTGAGTTTTGATAAGATTTTAAGATTTTTTCTTCATCATCTTCTTTGATTAAAAGTTTAATCTCATCAATACTTTGCCCTTGTTCAAAAGCAAGGAATATTTTGTACTCTTTTCTTGTAAACTTTCTTTTTAATACCTCTTGTAAAGACTCTTCATCTTTTAAAGTGCCAATTAGCTTTTTTATATGTTTTGTTATAGATTTTGTGAAATTCACTTTTTTCCTTTAATTGTTTAACCAATTTTCTAATTTTTTTATATCACCATGTGATGTCATATCCAGCATAACAGGAGTTATTGAAACAAAATTTTCTCTTATTGCTTCAAAATCACAAGTTTTATCAATAGATGCTTTCCAAATAAGTGGATGAAGCCCTATCCAATAATACTCTTCTCCTCTTGGATTTGTATGTCTTTGTGCATCGCTTCCATACTCTCTAAATCCAGCTTTTGTAATCTTTATACCTTTACAATCTTTTGCTTTGATTGGCGGAATATTAACATTTAAAAACTTTCTTTCATCTAATGGAAAAGAGTTATTTAAAATTCTAGTTGCAAGTTTTACAATAGTATCTTTTGCTAATTCAAATTCCCATCCATTTTGTATATCTTGACATCTATTTTGACAAACTTGTGAAATTGCAATAGCTGGTATTTTATGAATTACTGCTTCCATAGCTGCACTTGCTGTTCCACTATAAGTTATATCTTCACCCATATTCGCACCAATATTTATTCCACTTATTACTAAATCAGGTTTAAATCCTTCTTTAAATAAATTTCCTAAAGATAAAAAAATACAATCTGTTGGGCTACCATCGTCAATTTTATAAAAATCATCTTTTATGCTAATAAGTCTTAATGGTTTATCTAAAGTTAAAGAGTGCCCACATGCTGATTTATTATTAGCAGGGGCAACAACTGTTATTTTAGCAATTGGACTTAAAGCATCTATTAAAGCTTTTAATCCAACGCTATCATATCCATCATCATTTGTCAGTAGTATATGTTTCATCTACTAAATAAACTCCTTCTAATTGTTTTATTAAATTTTCTACATTTGAAGTTACTTTAAAACCTGTTTCAAGTTCTAAATCTGCTAATTTTGATTTAATTATAAGTTTTAGTTCTCTTTTACCTTGATTATTGGCAATAATATCAAATAGTTTATACATAATATTTTCATCTTCACTAAATGCAATAGCGATATTTAAAGGTGGTTCTTGAACTTCTTTTTGTTTTATTTTTAATTTTTCTTTTTGTGCATCAAATATAGTTTCTATTTTTAAAACACTAATTCTTGTAAAACTTTCATTTTTAGAAATTCTTACTTTAAATGCAATTGGTTCTTCATGATTGTATTCATCTTGAAGCTCTTTTAATTTATCTTCAAAAAGCATAAACTCGATTGTTCCATGAAAATCTAAAATTGAAACAATTCCAAATTTATTTCCTTTTTTTGAAGTTTTTTCTGTAATTGATTCAATTTTCCCTACAAAAAGTGCTTGGCTTCCATCTTCAAGTTCATCAATTTGAGAAGATAAAGTAAAGTTTATTTTTTCTAAATCTTTTTTATACTCATCAAGTGGGTGTCCTGAAACATAAAAACCTAAAGTAGCTTTTTCAAATTCTAAAAGCTCTTTAGGATCAAATTCATTTAGATGTTCTAATTCAATATCTATTTTTGTTAGTTCTTCACTATCTCCAAAAAGTGAACCTGTCATCATTTTTTTAGCTGTTGCTGCTTTTCCAACTGTATCAACTATCTTTTCTATTTGGTTTAATAAAGATTTTCTTGTATAACCAAAACTATCAAATGCACCAGCTTTTGTTAAAGATTCTATAACTCTTTTATTTACTTTACTTCCATCAATTCTTGATATAAAATCTGGTAAGTCTTTAAATGGAGTATTTCCTCTTGCATTCAAAATAGCATTTATTGCAACATCACCAGCACCTTTAATTGCACCCATTCCAAACATAACAACTTCTTTACCATCTATTTTTTTTGCAGAAAATACTAAATCTGATTTATTTATATCTGGTGGGAAAAGTTCTAATCCTAATCTTTTTGTTTCATCAACATATTTTACAACTTTATCAGTATTATCTTTTTCAAGTGTTAATAGTGCCGCCATAAATTCTGCTGGATAATAACATTTTAAATAAGAAGTATAAAATGTTACAAGTGCATAAGCAGCTGAGTGAGATTTATTAAATCCATATCCAGCAAATTTTACAATTAAATCAAAAAGTTCTTCTGCATAAGCTCTTGTATAACCTTTATTTTGTGCACCATCTGCAAATTCACCTTTTAATCTATCCATCTCTTCTTTGATTTTTTTACCCATTGCCCGTCTAACAAGATCGGCTCCTCCAAGTGAAAAACCTCCTACGCTTTGAACAATTTGCATAACTTGCTCTTGATAAACGATAACTCCATAAGTATTCTCAAGAATTGGTTTTAATGCAGATTCAAGTTCATCATGGAAATAGTCAATTTTTGCACGACCGTGCTTTCTTTCGATAAAATCATCAAGCATTCCTGATTCCATAGGTCCTGGTCTATAAAGTGCAAGAACGGCAATAATATCCTCAAAATTTGATGGTTTTAATCTTTTACATAAATCTTGCATACCATCAGACTCTATTTGAAATAATCCAATTGTATTTCCTGTTTGAATTAAGTCATAAACACCTTTGTCATTTACATCTGTTGTGATGAAATTTACTCGTTTTCCATGTCGTTGTTCGATTAGTTTATTTGCTTCTTCAATAACAGTTAAAGTTTTAAGTCCAAGAAAGTCAAATTTGATTAAGTCAACATCTTCAATATATTTTCCATTGTATTGTGTTGCTAAAGTATCAAGACCACTTGGTTTAAAAAGTGGTGTTTTTTTCCATAAAGGTTCATTTGAAATTACAACTCCAGCTGCATGAGTTCCTGCATTTCTATTTAATCCTTCTAATGCTAAAGCATATTCCCAAACCCTTGCAGCTTGTGGATCTGCTTCACAAAGTTCTCTTATTTTTGGTTCTTTTTCCCAAGAATTTTTTAAATCTATTCCTAATTCATCAGGAATTAATTTTGCCATTGCATCTGCTTTTGAATATGGCATATCAAGAACTCTTGCAACGTCTCTAATAACTCCTTTTGCTAAAAGTTTACCAAAAGTGATAATTTGAGCAACGTTAGCACGACCATACTGTTGAACAACATAATCAATAATTTCTCCTCTTCTACTTTGACAAAAGTCCATATCAATATCGGGCATTGAAACCCTTTCTGGATTTAGAAACCTCTCAAAAAGTAAACCGTAAGGAATAGGGTCAATATCTGTGATTTTTAAAGAAAATGCAACTAAACTTCCAGCGGCACTTCCCCGTCCTGGACCAACTGGAATTCCCATTCTTTTTGCAACAATTACGAAATCCCAAACGATAAGCATATAGCCAGGAAATTTCATATTATTTATAATTTCAATTTCAACTTCAAGTCTATCTCTATATTCTTGATGATGTTCAGCTGGAACAATTTTTAACCTATCTTCTAATCCTATTCGGCATTCGTGCATAAATAAAATTTTGTCATTTTCAAGTGAATATTCATTGTCTGGCTCAGGTAAAGTCAAACCAGCTTCTTGTGATTTTTGTCTTGTAAATTTAAAATTTGGAGGAGTTGGATTCCCTAGTTTTATAGTTAGATTACATTTATCAGCTATTTCTTGAGTCGCTTCTATGGCTTCTGGAATATCAGAATATAATTTTGCTATTTGTTCTGGTGATTTCAGATAAAATTCATGAACACTATGTCTTAATCTATTTGGATCATCATAAAGTTTATTCATGGCAATACACATAAATGCTTCGTGTGCATCTGCATCTTTTTGTTCTAAATAGTGAGTATCATTTGTAGCAACTACTTTTATTCCGGTCTCTTTTGAAAGTTTTAAAATTTGATCATCAACAAAAAGTTGGTCAGATATTCCATGACGCATAATTTCTAAATAAAAATCGTCACCAAAAATCTCTTTATATTCAAGTGCAATTTTTTTTGCTTCTTCATAACCTTTTGCACCAAATTTGACATTTCTTTCACTTTGTGTATTTAGATGCCAATTTATTTCACCTTGTAAACAAGCTGCACTACAAACTAAACCTTCAGAATTTTCTTTTAAAATTTTTTTATTAATTCGAGGATAATAGTAAAAACCATTTATATACGCTTGAGAACTTAGATACATAAGGTTTTTATAGCCAATTTCATTTTTTGCATACAAACATAAGTGATATCTTTGTCTATTTGTTTTATCACTTATATCTTCACTATTATGAATATATGCTTCCATTCCAATGATTGGTTTTATTCCTTCATCTCTCATGGCATTATAAAAAGCAATCGCTCCAAACATATTTCCATGGTCTGTCATTGCTACACTTGTCATTCCAAGTTTTTTTAATTTTTTTGCTAGAGGTTTTATTTTATTTGCACCATCAAGTAATGAGTATTCAGTATGTAAATGTAGATGGGTAAATTGTGGAATTTGTGACATTTTATAATCTTTTTATTTTTAGTATATCCAAAAAATGATTTTGGCTACTTTAACATAAGAAGAGATTAACTTCTTATGCTAATAATCCATTTTTTACATTTTCATAAGTTTCTTTTGACGTAAGAGTTTTTACTATTTCAAGTGCAAATTTCATGGCAGTTGCAGGACCTCTTGAAGTTATTACATTTTCATCTACTACAACATCTTCTTTTGAGTAACCATCAAGTTTAATTTTTTCTTCAAAACTAGGATAACAAGTAAAATTTTTATTTAAAACATCAGCTTTATGTAAAGCATAAGGTGCAGCACATATAGCTGCAATTTTTTTTCTTTTTTCTTTAAACTCTTTTAATAAATTTTGTACATTAATATCTTCAGCTAAAGTAAAAGCATTTGGAAGACCACCTGGTAAAACAATCATATCAAAATCATCGGCTTTTACATCTTCTATTTTACAATCAGCTTCAATTTTTATATTATGAGCACCAATTGTTTTTATATTTTCAACACTTGCAATTATAACTTCAATATTCGCTCGTCTACAAATATCAATTATTGAAATAGCTTCAATCTCTTCAAAACCATTTGAAATAGGAATAATAATTTTTGGCATTTGTGCTCCTTTTAAATTTTTATTAAAATATTATATATAAGTTAGTTTTAACTTCTCTTATATAAAGTAGATGTAAGTAATTTTTAAATAAAATCTTAGCAATTATAAAAAGGGGTTTTTATGTTTAAAAATATTTTTTTAGCAGCTACACTTTTATTTTTTATGTCAGGATGTTCATATAAAGATAAAGAAGTTCAAAATGAACACGAAAAAGTAGAAACTATGAAAGATGGAATGTCTGTTGCAAACTATAAACAAGAAAATATTACACTTCAAAATAGTTTAGAAGCTACAATATCTTCTCTTGCAACTCAAATAATGACAAATAAAAAACTCGATACAACTAAACCTGTTCTTATTACATCTTTTGTTAGATTAGATCAATTTAAAACAACATCAGAGTTTGGAAGAGTAGTTGGAGAAAGTTTAATAGATGAACTTTCAAATAGAGGTTTTAATATCATTGAGTTTAGAGGACAAATGGCAGTTTCTATAAACGATATAGGTGAATATTTTTTATCAAGAAAACCTCATGAAATCAAAAATGAAGTTCCTAGTACATACATAGTTGTTGGAACTTACTCAAGACAAAATGGAAAAGTTATCTTAAATGCAAGAGTAATTGATAATATTACTGGAAAAGTAATATCTAGTGCAAGATCAACTTATGTTCATAATCTAGCACATGATTGTGTTTTATTTGGAGATTGCCCTCCAATGAGAACTGTAAAAATAGTTAAAGAGAAATAATCTTATGACATTTAAAATGTTAAGAGTATTGAAACTTTTTTTAGTTTCAATACTCTTAAGTACTATTTTTACTTCTTGCTCATACAAAAATCCTGTTACAAGAATTACAGATTTTCACTCAATGATTTCAGATATGGTTGATAAATCTGCAATAAAAATAAAAAGAAATATTCTTTTAGGAGAAGTTGTATTAGTTTCTGATTTTGTAAATTTGGATAAACTAAAAAATAAATCTCAGTTAGGCTTTTTATTATCAAATATTTTAAAAGATAAATTATCTTCTTTAAATATAATAGTTCGTGAAATAGAACTTGGTAAAGAGTTTGAATTTGGTAGTTCAGGATTTAATTTACTTACAAGAGAAAAAGACAAGATTCTTTCTGATAAAGTAAAATCAAAATATGCAGTTGTTGGAACTTATTCTATTTCTAATAAAAGTTTAAATGTATTTATAAAACTAATAGATATCAATACAGGAAATATATTATCTTCATCATTTGGTAGAACAGATATTGATGATGAAATTGTGAATCTTGAAGGAAATTATTCTATTGAAGAAAAAGATAAACCAAAAGAACCAATTATTAGACAACCTTTGGTTTTATAAAATCTCTTGAATTAAGAATTGAGGAGTTATAACTCCTTTAAATTCATTTTTGGCAACTGACACAATTAAGTTTAGAATATTTGGAATATTTTTATTTGAATCATTAAATTTTATAGCTTCAAAGATCACTCCATTACTATTTAAAGTAAGTTTTAGATGATTTTTATCACGACCAATTAAATCATATTTTACTAAATTTACATTTGAGATTTTGAAAATTGGACGATGATTTTCTAACCCGTAAGGTTCAAATCCTTCAATAATAGATAAAAACTCTAAATCAACACTAGAAACATCTAATTCTCCAAGTGTATCAATTTCAATATGTAAATCATCTTTGAAATTTTCTAATTCTTCATTTATTATTTTTTCAAATTCTTCTATATTTTCTAATTTTAGAGATAATCCTGCAGCGTTTTTATGACCACCAAAACCTATAAGTAAATGAGAAGTTTTTGAGATAAGTTCATATAAATTTATATTTGAATTTGCTCTTACGCTTCCTTTTGCAATATTATTTTCTTGAATTGTAAAAATAAAAGCAGGTTTTTTATATAAATTAGATAATTTTGAAGCAACTATCCCGATAACTCCTTCATGCCAGTTTTCATCCCAAACAATAATGGCATTTTTATTTTTGTCGATTTTTGAATTTGCTTTATTTGAAATATCTTCTTGCAAGGTTTTTCTATAATTGTTTAGTTCATCTAATAAACTTAAAGATTCATTTGCACTAAAAGAGTCTTCAGATAATAAAAAATCTAAAGCAATAGTTGCATCATCCATTCTTCCTGCACTATTTAGTTTTGGAGCAATAAAAAAGCCAATATCATCACTTATCAAAGACTCTTTTGACAAAATACTATTAAAAAGTTTAAAAGCTTCTCTTGAAGATGATTTCAGTTTTTTTAATCCTTGTTTTGTAATAGTATAATTTAGTGCAGTCATAGGCATAATATCTGCAATTATCGCAATACATAACAAGTCAAGATAGTCTGACATATTTACATTTAAATTCATCTCTTTTTTTATTGCTGCACATAAATACCAAGCAACTTGAGCTCCACAAATATCTTTAAATGGAAAAGTACAATCTTTTTGTTTTGGGTTTATTATTGCAAGAGCTTGTGGTATTTTTTCACCAACTGTATGATGATCTGTTATAATTAAATCAATATTTTTTTCTTTTAATTTTAAACTTGCTTCATAAGCAGATATTCCATTATCTACTGTAATTACTAAGCCTTTTTCTATTAAATCAACAATTTTAGTAGATAATCCATATCCATGTTCAAATCTATTTGGAATTATGTGATTTACTTTTATGTTTATTTGTTTAAAAAAATCAAGCATAATAGTTGTAGAAACTATACCATCTACATCATAATCGCCAACTATAGTGATAGTTTCATTTTCTAAAATTGCTTTTTTAATTCTTTTTGTAGCAATATCTATATCTTTAAATGAAGTTGGAGGAGGAATATCTGCAAGTTTTGAATAAGGATTATTTACATGCCTTGCAGATAATAGTTCAAAAAGTCTATCTTTAGTTATTTTAGACATTATTTAGGTGAATTTGCTTGTCTTACAAATTCTAAAATAATTGGGTTTGGAGTTTCCAAATGAGAAGTAAATTCAGGATGGAATTGAACTCCAACAAACCAAGGATGTTCTTTTAATTCAACGGCTTCAATTAAACCATTTGATTGTCCAGAGATTATCATTCCTGCATTTTCTAAAGCTTCTTTATATTTTGGATTTGCTTCATATCTATGTCTATGTCTCTCATAATATACTTCATCATTTCCATAAGCTTTTTGTAATTTTGTACCTTTTAATGGTTCAAATGGATATTCTCCAAGTCTCATTGTTCCACCCATTGGTGATTCATGAGTTCTTAATTGTTTATTTCCACTTTGGTCAATAAATTCATCAATTAAGTATATTAAAGGATTTTTTGTTTGAGCATCAAATTCAATTGAGTTTGCATCTTCAATTCCTAAAACATTTCTTGCAAACTCTATAATAGATAGTTGCATCCCAAGACAAATACCAAGATAAGGGATTTTATTTTCTCTTGCATATTTAATTGCTGCAATTTTACCTTCAACACCTCTGTGTCCAAATCCACCAGCAACTAAAATTCCATCTGCATTTCCAATAACATCGTAAACACCAATATCTTCTATTCTTTCACTATCACACCAGTGAATATTTATTTTTGTATTAAGATGAGCTCCTGCATGAATTAAAGCTTCAATAAGAGATTTATATGACTCTTTTAATCCTAAATATTTTCCAACAAAAGCAATTGTAACTTCGTCTTGTGGAACTAAAATATTTTTTACTAAAGTATCCCATTTTTCCATATTTGGTTTAATTTTTATATTAAAGTGTTCTGATAATGGAGTTAAAATACCTTCTTTTATAAATTGAAGAGGCACTTGATATATTGATTGTGCATCACCAGCTTCGATAACAGCATTTCTATCTATATCGCAAGATAATGCTAATTTATCTTTTAATGCTTTTGGTAACTCTTTTTCTGTTCTACAAACAAGCATATGAGGAGTTATTCCAATTCTTCTTAACTCTTGAACAGAGTGTTGAGTTGGTTTAGTTTTAAGTTCTCCAGCTGCTTTTATATAAGGAATTAAACTTACATGGATATTCATAGTATTTGACTTTGGAAGTTCATGACGAATTGATCTAATAGCCTCTAAAAATGGAAGACTTTCGATATCACCAACTGTACCACCAATCTCAATAATTAAAAAATCATTATCAGATGCTGCTTGAAAAATTCTATCTTTTATCTCATCAACAACATGAGGAATTACTTGGATAGTTTTTCCTAAATATCCACCTTGTCTTTCTCTTTTTATTACACTTTGATAGACTTGTCCTGTTGTAAAGCTATTAATTTTTGATAAAGTTTTATCTGTAAATCTCTCATAATTACCCAAGTCTAAGTCTGTCTCAGCACCATCAGCAGTAACAAAAACTTCACCATGTTCTAAAGGACTCATTGTTCCTGGGTCTACATTTAAGTACGGGTCAATTTTCAACATACTTACTTTAAATCCTGATTGCTTTAATATTGCTGCAATTGAAGCAGAAGTTATCCCTTTTCCTAAAGAGCTTAAAACTCCACCCGTTACAAAAATGAATTTTGTCATTAAAATACTCCGTAAAAATTATTAAATTTATAAAATATATAAGCTGTTATTGTATCTAAAAGTTTATAATAAGCAATTTAAAGAAGTAAAGTGCATAAGCACTTTACTATACTATTTTAGTTTATCCGCTCTTGGGAAGAAGAAAGTTGCATTTCTAAATACTTTAACTTTTTCTGGATCCTCTTTTGCATAAGCCTTTAAAGTAACT
>RRZU010314495.1_pt1 | contig 12204 bp, 12 predicted proteins | sample 2165561 | NCBI WGS metagenome assembly RRZU01 (sample SAMN10456909, study PRJNA506462) | wastewater metagenome | isolation source: wastewater sludge | place: USA: Moscow, Idaho | reverse complement strand
GGATTCTGGCCTGTGATGAGCTCGCGATCGATCACAACGCCAGGCTGCCAGGGTGCCACGAACTGCATGCTGCCACCGGCCTGGGCCATGGCCTTCGCCGGGTAGTAGCGCAGCTTGTCACCCCCAAGGGAGCCTTCAAACACCGCCTCTTCCTTGTCGGAGAAGATGGTCATCCTGTAACCGTCGTAGATCCACTCTCTGGCGCCGTCTGCCTTGCCTGCAATGACCGACTGCTCGAACCCGGCCGGATCCGCCTGCGCCGCCAGCAGCGCGATGGGGCCATGGCAGATGGCGGCCGTGGGTTTGTGGTTGTCATGGAAGTGGCGAAGCAGGGTCCCCACCTCGGGATCCTTGGCAAGATCGATGAGGGGCGCGTGGCCGCCGGGAATGAAGAGGCCGGCATAGCGCTCGGGACCGGATGCCAGCACCTCCCTCAGGGAGAGCACCTTGCCGGCGCCAAGCAGCCCCTCCACGACGGCGCCGATGCGCACCATCTCCTGCGGGTTGCCACCAAAGTACTGGGGATCGACGGAGTGTTTGTCGACAACGGGCCGGTTCCCTCTCGGGGTCACCGGGGTCAGGGTATAACCGGCCTCCAGCAGGGCGGCGGCAGGCACCCCCAGTTCATTCTGGTAGAAGCCGGTGGTCAGGCTCTTGCCCCCTTGCAGCGGCAGTTCGGTCTCGCTCGAGAGCAGCACCAGGATCTCGCCTTTCGGGGCGGCGCTGGCCGCAGCGGAGGTCGCCAGCAGCAGTGAGGCCAGCACGGCCTTGAGGGTGTTCTTCATCGTGATCTTCCTTTTGATGGCAGTGATCGATCGGGCGGCCACCGGGCCGCCCTCGATGAGCAATTTACTGATTACACACGGACGAATAAACTCACACCATTGAACTTGATTATTTACATGGATGAACATATGTCCCGTGCCTTCGACCCCGTCCAGCTCGGCACCATAGAGCTCTTTTGCAAGGCAGCCGAACTTGGTAGCTTTACCGCCACGGCTCAGGTACTGGGGGTAACGCCCGCCTCGGTGAGCCGCTCCATCCAGCGTCTCGAGGCCAGGCTCGGCGTCAAACTCTTCCATCGCACCACCCGCAGCGTGCGCCTCACCCATGACGGGGAGCTCTATCGGGAACAGTGCCAGCAGGCGCTCGAGCAGATCGCCGAGGCCGAGCGGGCCATCACCGGTCGCCAGCGCCACCCCAAAGGAGTGCTGCGCATCAGCGTGGGCACCGTCTATGCCCACCACCGTCTGGTGCCCCTGCTGCCGGGCTTCATGGCGGCCTATCCCGAGGTCGAGCTGGAGCTCAATGTCTCCAACAGGAACATCGACTTCGTGGAGGATGGTTACGATCTGGCCATCCGGCTGGGGGAGCCGCGCGATGGGCGGATCATCGCCCGCAAGCTGGAGGATGCCAGCCTCGGGGTCTTCTGCACCCCCGATTATGCCGCCCGCCGCCCCGCGCCAACCTCCCTGGAGATGCTGTCGCAACATGATCTGATCCAGTTCATCACCCCGAGCACGGGTCGCCCCTTCCCCTGGCAGTTCGTGAACGAGCAGGGGGACCCTGTCGACCTTCATGTTCAGAGCAGACAGCGGGTGCTTGACGATGTGCTGGCTGGCCTGGGCTGGGCGGTGGCTGGGGGCGGTCTGTTCCAGATCTACCATTTCGTGGCGGCCGAGGCGCTGTTGCAAGGCAAGCTGATCGAGGTGATGACCCCCTTTGCGGGGCGATCCCGCCCCTTCTACGCCCTCTATCCACAGCACCGTCACCTCTCGGCCCGGGTCCGGGCCTTCGTGGATTATCTGCTGGCAGCGGTGCACCCAGAGGGGTCGCCTGTGCCAGGGGAATATCCCCCTCTTCGTTGACGAGGGCCCCTCATCTGCGTGCCTGCGCCCCCGATACCGGGGGCAAAAAGCAGGTGGCACTCTGGACACAATGGTTGCCTAATTAAATAAATATGCATAAAAATCAATACAGGCAGGGCTCGATATATGAACTCTTCTGCTGTTTGTATGAAGCATCGTGCTGCTAAAAATTTTCTGTGAGCCACCTCCCGCCGTTTAATTCAAGAGCCTATAACCTTGACCCGTACAATAAAAACCTGACGTGTTCCGGTTTATTTCACCATGCATCACAAAGGAGTGTCATATGTATAAAAAAGTGAAACTGGCGAGCATTATCAGCACCCTTATTCTCTCGGCCACTGCATATTCTGCAGAGATGACCGTGGGCTTCTCGCAAATTGGTTCTGAATCCGGGTGGCGAGCTGCAGAAACATCGGTCGCCAAGAGCGAAGCCCAAAAACGCGGCATCATCCTGAAAATTGCCGATGCCCAGCAGAAACAGGAGAACCAGATCAAGGCCATTCGCTCCTTTATTGCCCAGGGGGTGGATGCCATCTTTATTGCCCCCGTGGTACAGACTGGTTGGGAGCCAGTATTGCAGGAGGCGAAAGAGGCCGAGATCCCGGTCTTCCTGCTGGATCGCAATATCACGGTAAAAGATGACGGTCTCTTCATGACCGGGGTCGCCGCCGACAGCGTCCACGAAGGGGAAGTGGCAGCCCAGTGGCTCATCAAGCAGCAGGATGGCAAACCGTGCAACGTGGTGGAATTGCAGGGCACGGTGGGTGCCAGCGTGGCGCTGGATCGCAAGAAGGGCTTCCTCGACACCGTCTCGGCCGTGCCCACCATCAAGATCATCCGCACGCAGTCCGGCGACTTCACCCGCAGCAAGGGCAAGGAGGTGATGGAGAGCTTCATCAAGGCGGAAAATAGCGGCAAGAATATTTGCGCCGTCTACGCCCATAACGATGACATGGCCATCGGCGCCATCCAGGCCATTAAAGAGGCCGGGCTGAAACCGGGCAAGGATATCAAGATCATCTCCATCGATGGCGTGCCGGATATTTTCAAGGCGATGATCGCAGGCGAAGCCAATGCCTCGGTGGAGCTCACGCCGAATATGGCGGGACCGGCCTTCGATGCCCTGCTGGCCTATAAGAAAGATGGCACCCTGCCCCCCAAACATATCAAGACGGAGTCCAAACTGTTTGAGCCCGGGAGTGCCGAGGCGCAGCTCGAGCTGAAAAAAGACATGGGTTATTAATCCCGCTCCCCCGCCAGACTGTCACATAGCGCGCCATATAAGTGATTGAACTTGTATGGCGCGCTATATCGGAGAGCCAATGTTCATGTCAGAGAACACTCACGATGTCGTATTGAATGCCCGCGGAATATGCAAGGCGTTTCCCGGAGTACGAGCCCTGCATCAGGTGGACTTCTCCCTGCGCCGGGGAGAGATCATGGCGCTGCTCGGCGAGAACGGGGCCGGCAAGTCCACGTTGATCAAGACCCTCACCGGTGTCTATCAGCGAGACGCCGGCCGTATCGAACTCGATGGCGTCCCCATCTCCCCGACGGACACCGCCCATGCCCAGCGTCTGGGGATAGGCACCGTCTATCAGGAGGTCAACCTGCTGCCGAACATGTCGGTGGCGGACAACCTCTTCATCGGCCATGAGCCCCGCCGTTTCAGCTTCATCGACCGGGGCGCCATGACCCGGCAAGCCAGCGCCATCATGGCCAGCCACGGCTTCGAGATGGATGTCACCCTGCCCCTCGACCACTACTCGGTCGCCATGCAGCAGATCGTGGCCATCGCCCGGGCGGTGTCACTCTCCGCCAGGATCCTGATCCTGGACGAGCCCACCGCGAGCCTGGATGCCAGCGAAGTCCAGATGCTCTTCTCCCTGATGACGCGCCTGCGGGATCAGGGGGTGAGCCTCATCTTCATCACCCATTTTCTCGATCAGGTCTACGCCATCAGCGATCGCATCACAGTGCTGCGCAACGGCGAGCTGGTCGGCACCCGCGACACCCAGGCACTGCCACAACTGGAGCTGGTCAAGATGATGCTGGGACGCGAGCTGGACGACAATGCCCTCAAGCGGGCGGGCAAGACACTGCGCAGCAACCAGCCCATGGTGTCGTTCAGGGACTATGGCAAGCGGGGAGTCATCGCCCCCTTCAGTCTCGACGTCATGCCCGGGGAGATAGTGGGCCTCGCCGGCCTGCTCGGGTCCGGTCGTACCGAGACCGCCGAGCTGATGTTCGGCATAGTCCCGAGCGATAGCGGCGAGTGCCGGGTGCGGGACAAGCCGGTGACCATCCGCTCTGCACGCCAGGCGGCCGCCAACGGCTTTGGTTTCTGCCCGGAGGATCGCAAGAGCGCCGGCATCATCGCCTCGGCCTCGGTGCGGGAGAACATGGTGCTGGCCCTGCAAGCCCAGCGGGGCTGGTTGCATCCCCTGTCTCGCAAGGAGCAGGACGAGATCACCGCCCGCCTCATCGAGCAGTTGGCCATCAAGACCCCGGGACCAGAGCAGCCCATCCAGTTTCTCTCCGGGGGCAACCAGCAAAAGGTGCTGCTCGCCCGCTGGCTGCTCACCAAACCCCAGTTCCTGATCCTGGACGAGCCTACCCGGGGCATCGACGTGGGGGCCCACGCCGAGATCATCCGCCTCATCGAATCCCTCTGCGCCAACGGGCTGGCCCTGCTGGTCATCTCCTCCGAGCTCGAGGAGCTGGTGGGCTATGCCGATCGGGTGATCGTCCTTCGTGACAGAAAACAGGTGGCAGAGCTTGCGACGGACGCCCTGAGCGTCCCTGCCATCATGAACGCCATTGCATGTGAGGCCTGATATGACGTCATCCATTCTCCCCCTCGCCAAGGGGTCGCGCGCCCGCAGGGAGTGGCCCACGGGCTCGGCCCAGTGCGCTGCCCTGGTGTGCGTGCTGCTCATCAACGCCCTGGTCGCCGACAACTTCTTCGCCATCCACATCCAGGATGGGCGGCTGTTTGGCAGCCTCATCGACATCCTCAACCGCTGTGCCCCTGTGGCCCTGCTCGCCCTCGGCATGACCCTGGTGATCGCCACCGGCGGCATCGACCTGTCGGTGGGGGCCGTCATGGCCATCAGCGGGGCCACCATGGCCAGCCTGGCCACCGGCGGTCACAGCCTGCCGGTCATCTTCGCCGCTGTCATCGGGGTGGGCCTTCTGTGCGGCCTGTGGAACGGCCTGCTGGTGGCGGTGTTCAAGATCCAGCCCATCGTCGCCACCCTGATCCTCATGGTGGCGGGCCGGGGCATCGCCCAGCTCATCACCGAGGGGCAGATCATCACCTTCAACAACGACGCCCTCGCCTGGATCGGCAGCGGCTCCCTCTTCTATCTGCCCACCCCGGTCATCATCACCCTGGGCATGGCGCTGCTGCTCTGGCTGCTGACCAAGCGCACCGCCCTCGGCCTCTTCATCGAAGCGGTGGGGATCAACATCAAGGCCGCCAAGAACGCCGGGCTCAACACCCCCATGGTGGTGATCGCCACCTACCTGCTGAGCGGCATGATGGCCGCCGTCGCCGGCATGATAGTCGCCGCCGACATCCGGGGTGCCGATGCCAACAACGCCGGACTCTGGCTCGAGATGGACGCCATTCTGGCGGTGGTGATAGGGGGCACCTCCCTGATGGGGGGGCGCTTCAACCTCGCCCTCTCCCTGATCGGCATACTGATCATCCAGGGGGTGAACACCGGGATCCTGCTCTCCGGCTACCAGCCCCAGTGGAACCAGATCGTCAAGGCCCTGGTGGTGCTGGCGGTGCTGGTCATGCAGTCACCGGCCCTCAACCACCTCTTCCAGCGAGGGACTCGCCATGTTTAAACGCAACCTCCCCCTGATGGTGACCATCATGGTCTTCGTGCTGGGCTATCTGCTCTGCCTGGCCTCCTTCCCAGCCTTCATGTCCACCCGCATCATCTGCAACATCCTGACGGACAACGCGTTTCTGGGAATAGTGGCGGTGGGCATGACCTTCGTCATCCTCTCGGGGGGCATCGATCTGTCGGTGGGGGCCGTCATCGCCTTCACCGGCGTGCTGCTGGCAACCCTCATCGGGAAGCTGGGCGTCAGCCCCGTGCTGGCCATCCCTCTGGTGCTGGTGCTCGGGGCAGGCTTTGGCGCCCTCATGGGCTGGCTGATCGACACCCTGAAGATCCCCGCCTTCATCATCACCCTGGCGGGCATGTTCTTCCTGCGGGGGGCCAGTTTTCTCATCTCCGAGCAGTCCCTGCCCATCGATCACCCCAGCTTCACCTACTTGTCGAGCCTGTCGTGGAAGATACCGGGCGGCGGTCGCCTGAGCCTGCTGGCCCTCATCATGCTGGCGGTGGTGGTCTTCGGCATCCTGCTCGCCAACCGCACCCGCTTTGGCAACAACGTTTACGCCATCGGCGGCAACGCCACCTCGGCAGCCCTGATGGGGATCTCGGTGCGCCACACCACCATTCGCATCTACCTGCTCTCCACCACCCTGGCGACCCTGGCAGGCATCGTGTTCGCGCTCTATACCTCGGCGGGCTATCCGCTCGCCGCTGTCGGGGTCGAGCTCGATGCCATCGCCGCTGTGGTGATTGGCGGCACCTTGCTCAGTGGTGGCGTAGGCACCGTCTTTGGCTCGCTGTTTGGCGTCTTGATCCAGGGATTGATCCAGACCTATATCAACTTCGACGGCACCCTCAGCTCCTGGTGGACCAAGATCATCATAGGCCTGCTGCTGTTTTGCTTCATCGCCCTGCAGCGCCTGCTGATCCTGGTCTCGGAGCACCGCAAGGCCAACAAGCCCACTCCCTTCAAGCGCCAGGTTGCCGCCATCCCCCTTGAGTGACACCCCCACCGGGCCCGCCATACGCGGGCCCGGTGGCATGCCAGCAGGACGCATTGCACCGACCTCACACCACCTGGCTCAGAACCGCAGACCAAGACGCCGGGGTTCCCCGACGACGTACCAAACTGCGAGCATGCCGGCGATGGCCAGACGCCATGGTGACATCGCAGACTAATGCCAAAAGAAGAAAAACAAGATCACAACAAGACTAAGAGGAAACGAAAAGCACACAGAGAAGGAATGCGGGGCAGATGGCGAGCATCTTCTTGTCCACATAAAGTGGATTACCAAGAGGTCTGAAGGGGAGTATTAGCTGTAACTTGTTGAATAGCAGAAACAGGTGGTGGCCCTACCAGCCACATCCCGGCACTCGAGTCCCCCGCCTTGGCTGCTACCTTCCGGTCCTGACCAGGTTGACGAGTTATCAATGCGAGCCCAAATAAATCAGGCACTTGGGGATGGAACTGATTGCCATCAACAGAGTTCTGAAACCTCAACAAGTTAAACCTGCCAGTAGCACAGGTCATCCACATCAAGTGGATCAGCTGAATTAGTATCAAACAGCTAAATCCTACATGCCCTCCCCCTGAGCTTCAAGCCATTTTCCGTGGGGGAATCAGCCAGGACTCTGTAGTTAAGCAACAACAACCTGGAAGACATCATGTATTCCATCGTGTGAGGAAATTCGGTTTCCGAAGGATGGCAGGAGTGGTCTGGAAAAGTACTGCTATTGACTTGACCCAGCCCAAACCTGTTAATTTGTAGAGGATTAGACTTGTACTGGCATATGGACCCTACTAAGGGATAGGGGCCCCCAGTAAGAGAAGATGAACTGTATGCATGTTATGCAAATGCAACCTTACGGAGGAGGAAAAATGAAAGGTACTGCGATTCTTGCACCCATACCTGCTTGCCATCTCGAAAGTGCACTCGAGGTTCTGAAGCAAAAGCCATTTGTTCTGTTTGGAAGCGAAGCATGGGATCGTTTTGAGAATACAGAAATAGGTTCCCAAGTACTCATATATGTATCGCACGACCAAGCCGAACCCTTGGTGAAATACACGGGGACGTACGAAGGCTTGGTAGGTGAGCAACCTAAAATGCGGCAGCTAACGAAAGATGGCTACCGGCCACAATCCACGGCTGGAGAGAAATGGAGCTTCTTTTGGAAGTTGGCAAATCTTCAGAAACTCGAAGTTCCGATTCAACTATCGGATATCAAACTTGCGTCGGGCAAATACCTAGACGGCTACCCCAAGGGGCCTCTGCATGTCATCGGCTAAGGAGCCGTCTAGAAAAATCACATCAAACAGTCTTTTTCATAGTCACGTTTGTTCAACCGTCAGTGGCCACGCATGATCCGCTGCACACTGGACAGGCTGATCCCGGTCCGTCTCGCAATTTCAGCCTTGGCGAGTCCCCTCCCAGCCAGGGCAAGTACCTCCTCCCCCTTAGCCATCGCAGTCGGCTGGCGACCTGTGTAGGCCCCTCGCTGCTTGGCCAATGCGATCCCTTCAGCCTGCCGTTCCAGCATTAGTTCCCGTTCAAACGTGGCGATGGCTCCGATCATGGTCAACATCAGCTTTCCGGTTGGGGTCGAGGTGTCGATCCCTAGGTTTAGGATCCGTAGCGAGACCCGCTTATGGTTCAAGAACTCCGAGATCTCCAGCAGATGGCGGGTGTTTCTGGCTAACCTATCCAATTTGGTCACCATCACCACGTCCCCCTCCCGTACAAAATCGAGCAGCAGTGAGAGCTGAGGGCGGTCATCCTTGGCCCCGCTGACCTTCTCCTGGAATATCTTGTCGCACGTGGCCAGAGCCTGAAGCTGGGCATCGAGGCTCTGTCCTACCGTGCTGACTCGGGCATATCCGACCTGTGCCATGGTTTCCTCCTGGTCAATAGGGTTGGCAAAAAGATGTGACCGGTCAAAAGCCCAAAAGGAACTCATGTGACCGGCAAGGTGGGGTGTTTCCGATAGCGTCACATGACCTTGGTCTATTGACCTGTGCCAGTGATAGAAATGAAAACGGGCCGCTCCGTGATAGAGGGCCCGTTACGGGAGTCAGCCAGTTGACCTAGCTGAGTTTACAAGTGGCTGGCTTAACGCTGACCGAGGGGATCTCAATGACGCGTTACCCCGCCAGGCATCCTCAATACCTTGGCCAGCTCCTCAGCGTGAGCCTTATCGCGAGCCAGCAGTCGGATCACCAGCGTTCCTCCGGCAATGGCGGCCAGAGTCATCGAGGTCAGGATCATCTTGTTCATGGGTATTCCTCTTCGTTCGTGTGATAGAAGTGCGGTGGCATGTAGCGGGCCATCATCGCGTTGACGATGACTGATGCAAACGCCGTCAGTGCTGCTTTCAAGGCATCCAGCAGCAGGACTTTCGTGAAGTCGTTCATGGTGATTACTCAGGGGTGATGTCCAGTCGGTAGACCTCCATCCGGTGATAGGCGAGAAAGTTCCTCTCCCACAATCGGTAGAGGTCCATGGTGGTGGCCAACGGCCGTTCTCCACACCAGAGCTGGGAGGCCAGTCCGGCGTTGAAGTCGAAGTCAAGATCCTTGACCAGCTCACCGCCGATGTAGGTGAACTCGGTGACATAGGCCATCCCCCAGTTGCCCGTCTGCTTCTCCAGGCGGATCTCGACCGGGCGATAGCCGCCAGTGTCAGGGGAATAATCGGGGCTGCGGAAGTTGAGGGTCAGGGCGGTGGTGTCGGGGTAGCTGTCGATGATCTTGGCGAACAGGGCTTGCAACGGCTTGGATGGGCTCATATCAGCCCCCGCTCGGCAAACGAGACGACATCGTGCTGACCCACTACAAAGTGATCGAGCACCTGCACGTCGACCACCTCCAGCACCTCCTTGAGACGGGCGGTGATTGCCTTGTCGGCATCGGACGGCTCGGCCATGCCGGAGGGATGGTTGTGGGCCAGGATGACTGCGGCGGCGTTCTTGCCCAGGACCGCCTTGACGACCTCACGGGGGTAAACACTTCCCGCATTGATGGTGCCGAAGAACAGCTCCTGGTAATCGAGCAGGCGGTGCTGGTTGTCGAGCAGCATGACGGCAAAGACTTCCCGCTCGTATTCCCCCATCTTTAGCCGCAGGAAGTCGGCAGCTGCATTGGGGTGGGTGAAGGTTTGCCCCAGATGCCGCTGGCGGCTCTCCAGTACGGCTATCGCCTCGTTGATGACTTGTTGGTCGTAGTGGTGTGACATAGCATCCTCGCGTTGGTTGGGTACACGAGTTACTTATGCCAAGGAGGAACGCTGTTATTGAATCCGAACGGAGCTGGTATAAGGAATGTGGGGGCCCGGAGTAACCTCTGAGCCCTCTTAAAAACTTTTAGATGGGTTTCACAGATTTACTGATCGTGACGCGATATGTTTCCAACTACGAGCCAAAGCAGAGCGAATAACTCCAAATGAGGCCGAATATTAGCAAGAACGGACCATTATCCTGAAGGAGGACACCGTGTCAGTGACTCAATTTATCCCCGCCCAGCCTGGAGAATTTGGATACTTCATCGTTGGACTCAACGAAGCCGAAGCAGTACTTGGACGCAGCCCGTTGATCGGTTACACCACCCGCATCACCGAAAACAACGAGCAAGAACTCATTGTGCAGACCCTTCCAGTCTGTACGCTCGGCGAAAGTCACACCCCTGATTTTATCCAGCGTTACGAAGGAACATTCATGGACAGCGAAGGTGAGGACATTTGCCACTCACTGACAGAGATGATGTCCTGTTTTGGCTTAGTACCAAAAGATCCAAACACACTCCCCCCGGAGAATCCTAATCAGCTCTACGAGTACATCTGGCAGACTCAGCAAGAGTAACTTCTGCTGATTTTGAATCTGGGCCCTTTCCTCGCCATCAAGAGGAAAGGGCTTTTTTCATTAGGTAAACATGCTGAAATTTTTGCTTCTTCAAGAACTTTTCTATGTGACTCTCTCTGTAGAAAAGTTCTTATAAATGCTGGAATTCCAGCAGTTCTAGCACGCCTGCTCCAGATGCTCTTCCAGCACCTTCTCCCACTTCCTTTGCTCGGCCTCGTTGCCCCGCACCTGCCAGTAGTGTCGGAGGGAACGAGCCAGTTCGGCTGCCATGACATGATCCACGTCCCGACGGCTCACCAGATACAGCCCTAGACTATGTTGGTACTGTTTCATCGTTTCTCCCCAATGAACTCCCGCTAACGTACCTGTCTGACCCGCCCCCCTGAACGGGCCAGTTGCTTAGGGTCGCCCTTGCAGCATCCCACCCATGCCTTTGAGCAGCAGATCCAGCAGCAGGTTCTGCAAGGCTTTGGCCTTTTCGGGATGGGAGAGGTATTCCAGCGACATGCCTTGCTGGGTCTCCATGCGGCCAATAACGGCTTCATCCACGGCCCCAGGGAAATCGCCGTGCAGGATCGACTCCCGTGGGTTATTGCGGACTTGCTCCATCAGAGGCCCGTTTTCACTCAGCTTGGTGACCATCCCCTGCATCCAGTCCAGCTTGTCTCCCTCGGTCACCTCGGTTCCGAACAAATCGTTCATTCGCTCCAGCAGCTCTGAGAGAAAGTCCTTCTTTTCTTCCTTAGGCTTGGCACTACCCAGGGAGGCGATCCCATCTAGACCATAACCGGCGGCGTTTTCTCGCAGTTGCAGATCCTGGGTTCGCTTTGCCTTGAGGTGGTAGTGGCTCAGCATCACCGCCGAAAGGTCGATCTGCTCCTCATCCAGCACCTCTTCTCGCAGTAACGGCAGCAGGTGGCGGGCAAAGACACAAAGCCGCTCCATGTCGTAGTCGTCGAAGGAGGTGATCTGGGAGACAAACTCGTAGAACCGCACATAGCCGTTGAGGTTCTTTTTGAACAGTTCGAGCACGGAGCGAGCCTCCCCCGCCTCCTTCAGGCGACGCTCGGCATTGGCCTGGTCGCTACCTGAACCGCCCTGTTCCATCAGCCACTTGAGCTGGGTCCGGCATTCACGAATGGCGTCGATAGCCAACCGGTAACGCTTGGCGAAGCGATCCCGTGCGGGGACGGCGTGACGCAGGAAGGCATCGGCACCCCGTTTGGGGTCGAAGTAGGCATCGGTGAAGGCCACCACCTCGGGCCAGGTGTAGATCCCCTCGCCATTGAGCTTGTGGAACAGGTCGTAGATGAGGTTCGGGTCCGAGACCGACCCCAGCTCCGCCGTCTCGTAATACTTCTGGAACTCTTCCAGCACATCCTGCGGGTCGTTGATGAAGTCGAGCACATAGGTGCTTTCCTTACCCGGATAAGTGCGGTTGAGGCGAGAGAGGGTCTGGATGCAGTCCACCCCAGTCAGCTTCTTGTCCACGTACATGGCACAGAGTTTGGGCTGGTCGAACCCGGTCTGGAACTTGTTGGCGACCAGCATCACCTGATAGTCGGTCGTGTCGAACGCCTTACGCATATCCCGGCCGTTGAGATCCGGGTTCATGTTCCGCTCGTTCC
>RRZU013392526.1_pt1 | contig 12205 bp, 14 predicted proteins | sample 2165561 | NCBI WGS metagenome assembly RRZU01 (sample SAMN10456909, study PRJNA506462) | wastewater metagenome | isolation source: wastewater sludge | place: USA: Moscow, Idaho | reverse complement strand
TGCCGAAAAGGCGCGTGTTGAGCAGATTGAACTGTAAGGATTGACCAGGTGTTTTTTCCAGTTGCGATAAGAGGCACGTTTATTGAAAACTGGAATTCGGAGCTGCTCTCGTTGAGCATTGAGACGCGCAGCATTGAACTCAATACTTCGGATGTCTGGGTTTTAGGCAGTTTTACACCGCTGTTTAGGGACATGACTGGCTATTCTTCTGGCAATTACTTTTCGGAAAGGTTTCTGAGAAATATAGACGATGCACTCGAAAAGCACCCTCTGGTGGCGCCAAGGATCGGCTTTTGCAGCTGGAAATCTCTACGAATACCAATTCTTGCATCGTACCAATCCAGGGGAGTGCTCTATACCATCTGTTCGGAGAATGAGAGGGTCGCGAGGGCGATTGCGGCACATCTGTCGAGTGAAACCGAGCTTTTCCTGCATCTCCGAAAATGGCACGACATCCCCCCTTGGTCCGAATTCCGCGTTTTCATCCGCGACCGCCGGGTCATCGGCATTTCGCAGTACCACCATCAGTCGGGCTTCCCCGAGATCTCCGCCAGCGAGCGCGCGATCAAGGCGTCGTTGTCCGATTTCTTCCGCGATCTGATCGATGCGCTGCATATGGATACGGTTGTCGCCGATGTCTTTGTCGAGCGTCAGGAAGATGGTCGCTTCAAGACCACGCTGATCGAGCTGAACCCCTTTATCCAGCGCACGGACCCTTGCCTCTACACCTGGAAGAACGGCGGCGATTTCGATGGTGGGTTCCGGTATCGTGAAGCTCAGGACCAGTCTCAGGCGGCTCAGTCCGGCCCGCGGCAGTTCCGCGATGATCCGTGGCGGCTGCCATCGTAACGGGAGGAGAAATATCAAATGCCCAAACCAGTCGCGCTTGTCGGCCATCCGCATACGTGCCCGATCCATGGCGGCGGTCCGGTGATAAATCCCGGGCAGGCTTTCGTCCGTTTCAACGGCATCCCGCTGGCTGTAGAGGGCGGGCAGTGCGGCTGCCCCGGGTCGCCGCCGCTGCCCGATCCGATGGTAAAGGGCTCCGGCATGGTGAAGATCAACGGGTATGGGGTCATGCGCATTGGCGACAAGACAGCGCATGGCGGCAGGATCGCGATGGGTGTTCCAACGCTGAAATCCGACTGACCTCGGTCCGGTCGGCATAGTGAAGGGGCTGTGACGCAAATGACCGAGCGCAACGACATGTCGGGCCTGCTAGGCTTCATCGGCCGGGACGAAATCTGGCGCGAGCGGCTGTAGGACATGATCGCGGAGCATCTGCTGCCGACGCTCGAGGAATTCGATCTCGCCGAGCTTCTCGGCGAGCAATGTTCGGGCGTACTTTGGTGACCTGCCCCCCTGAAACCTCCGCACTTTGAGGTTAGTCTGTTCTCCATCTGACCTGCCCCCCGGGGTTCCCTCGCTGTGATGTAGAGTCTGTCCAACCTGAGAAGGAGCAGACGATATGAGGAAAAGCCGTTTCACCGAGGCGCAAACTATCGGGATGCCCAAAGAGCAGGAGGCTGGGTTGCCGATCTCTGAGCTTTGCCGGAAGTATGGTTTGAGCGACGAGTTAGGTTGTGTTGACAAAAGGGATTCCGCTGTTCGGCAACCTGTGATTCAAGCTCATCTCTACGTGGGAGATGAGCTTGGCACGCAACCTGATATCTGACGATGAATGGGCGTTCTTCGAGGGCTTCATCCGGGCAGTTCGGCATCCGAGCAGACGAAAGCCTACCAATCATCGTCTCGTTCTTGATGGTATTTTCTGGATCGCCCGGACCGGGACGCCTTGGTGGGATCTGCCCGAAGAGTTCGGCAAGTGGTCGTCAGTCTATCGCCAGTTCCGTCGCTGGACGCTGGCGGGGCTATGGAAGGACATCCTGGATGCTCTCAACCACGCGGGAACTGGACCCGACAAGCTCCAGATGGTCGACAGCACCGTGATCCGCGCCCATCATCATGCAGCGGGCGCAAAAGGGGGCTCCGAATGAGGCTCTTGGCCGTTCGCGAGGTGGGTTCTCGACCAAGATCCATCTCCGCGTCAACGGCGCTGGCCTCCCGATGAGGACCGAGATCACGCCGGGCCAGGATTCCGACTATACCGGCTATGATCTGGTGATGGCCGACAACCTGCCACAGCCCGCTGTGTTGGTCGCCGACAGGGGCTATGATTCTGATAAAATTCGGGAGGACATCGAAAGCCGCAACGCCCTGTCGATGATCCCGATGCGCAAGAACCGCAAGGTTCGAACGGTTGTCAACATGACCATCTACACGTTGCGCAATATGGTCGAGCGGTGTTTCAACAAGCTGAAGAATAGCCATCGGCTGGCAGCCCGCTACGACAAAACCACAGCCAGCTTCCTCGGCTTCGTCGACATAGCATGCATCAGACTCTGGCTCCGCCATTTGTCAACATGACCTAAACTGAGCCAATGATTGGAATCCCAGACTGATTGGTGTCCCTCGGCTCCACCAGTTATTTCCAGAGTATTGAAAGCTCGCTAATTTCCTGCAATTGCTTGGGAAATTCGGTGGATTGTGACTGAGAGGTGTTATAGTGAAGAGGCTTGAGGCCGTGACTGGACACACCCGATTGGCCCGCCGTGCGGCGGTCCCTCAGGACATCAAGGACAGCTATCCCAAGGCCGAGGCGACCTTCTCGCTGAAGACCAGGGACCGGGCCGAAGCGCTGCGGCTGGTCCGTCTGGCTACGGTGGAGTTGGACCGCAGATTTGACGAACACCGCAGAAAGGTCATGCCTGAACAGGCAGCGATCCTTGACGACCTGTCGCCCGGTCAGATTGCCGGGGCCAAGGCCGCCTGCCATCGCCACCTTCTGGACGAAGATGAGGACACCCGACCGGATGGCTTCGTTGAACCGGACGATCAGGGGCAGGTCATGGGCGATCTTCCCAAGGCTCGCGTGCCGAGCTTTGATGTCCGACACGCCGCCCGGAACCATAAGCGCCAACCAGAAAAAGGGTTCACATGCCGATCTTTCATGGCCTTTCGGCCTTTCCGATCACCCCCGCCGACGAGCGCGGGATTGTTGATACCGATGGGGTCATGCTCCTGACAGCGCGGCTCGCAGAGGCCAAAGTCGATTCGATCGGGCTTTTGGGAAGCACCGGCACCTATGCCTATCTGACAAGGGCGGAACGGCGGCGTGCGATCCGGGCCGCCGTGGAATCGGTCGGCGGCAGGACACCGCTTATCGTCGGCGTCGGCGCGCTTCGCACCGATGACGCCCAGGATCTCGCCCGCGATGCCGAGGCCGAAGGCGCAGACGCGCTGCTTCTTGCGCCCGTCTCCTATACGCCGCTGACGGAGGAAGAGGCGTTCCGGCACTATGTCGCGGTTGCCAGCGCGACCGGCCTGCCGCTCTGCATCTACAACAATCCGGGCACGACGCATTTCACCTTCAGCCCCACGCTTCTCGGCCGCCTTGCCGAGGTTCCCAATATCTCTGCCGTCAAGATGCCCCTGCCAAGCGCCGTGTCCGTGGCGAGCGAACTCACTGCCCTGAGAGCCGGCCCGGCCGGCAGCCTCGCGATCGGCTATAGCGGCGACTGGGGCGCGGCAGAGGCGCTGCTGGCCGGCGCTGACGCCTAGTATAGCGTCGTCGCGGGCGTCCTGCCCGAGATCTCGGTGCAAATGGTGCGGGCCGCGCAGGCCGGCGACCGGCAAGAGGCGCTCAGGCTCGACGGCTTGCTGCAGCCGCTGTGGGAATTGTTTCGCGAGCTTGGCAGTCTTCGCGTCGTCTACGCCGCAATCAACGAGCTGGGGCTGGGTCAGCCAGAGCCACCAAGGCCCCTGCTGCCGCTTTCCGAAACGGATCGGCATCGCACGGCCAAGGCGCTTCGCCATATACGCTGAGAATTGTTTGCCGCTGCGCCGCCTGCCGAGATCGAAATCACGTTTTCAATCAAGCTGACCGGTGCGTTGACGATCACGTTGCCTGACGCCGGCAGCGGAGCAGAGGCCAGCGACGAACGCGCTGGCCTCATTCTTTTTAGCGGCGCAGCCAGACCAGCAGATCCTTGTTGATCGTTTCGGCCTCGGTCGTGGGCATGCCATGCGGAAAGCCGGGATAGGAAATCAGCGTCACATTCTGCAGCAGTTCCGCCGACTTCTTGCCCGAGATCTCGAACGGCACCAACTGATCATCCTCGCCATGCAGGACCAGCATCGGTGCGGTGATGGTTTTCATCTCGTCGCGAAAATCGGTCTGAGAGAGGGCCACGATACTGTCGTAATGCGCCTTGGCGCCCCCCATCATGCCCTGACGCCACCAGTTGTCGATCACCGGCGCCGAGGGCGTGGCACCGTCGCGGTTATAGCCATAGAACGGCCCCGCCGGCACAGTGTGGAAGAACTGCGCGCGATTGGCCTTGGCGCTCGCCTGAAAACCGTCAAAGACCGCTTTGTCGATGCCGTCCGGGTTGTCGGCGGTTTTCACCATCAGCGGCGGGACCGCGCTGATCAGAACGCCGCCGGCGACCTTGTCCTCGGGGTGGCGGGTGATATAGCGCACGACGACGCCGCCGCCGGTCGAATGGCCGACATGCGTGGCACCCTGCACGCCAAGATGCCTGACCACCGCTGCGGTATCATCGGCATAATGGTCCATGTCATGTCCGTCCCAGACCTGCGACGAACGGCCGTGACCGCGCCGATCCGTCGCGATGACACGGAAGCCTTCGCCGACAAAGAACATCAGCTGCGCGTCCCAGTCATCCGCGCTCAGCGGCCAGCCATGGTGGAAAAAGATGACCGGAGCGTCCTTGGGACCCCAATCCTTGTAGAAAATTTCAACGCCGTCGTCGGTCGTTACATAGCCCATGATTCAGCTCCTTGGGGTGGTCTTTGCCTGTCATCGGCAATTCAGGCTGCCTCGCGGTCTCCGCTCAACTCCGACGCGCTCGCATCCTTGTGTCGAAGCGAAAGCGCATCGCACGAGTGGATGGAACACGCCGCAGCCGATTCGCCGAAGCGTCGGTTTACGCTAACATTCAAGCCAGATTAAGGGTGAATAGGTGATGATGACGGCTGGATGGCCGGCGCCATTGCGCCGGGTCATGCGCGGGCTCAGAGGGAAATGTCCGGGCCAATCCCGCGATCAGGCATCCCCCGCTGGGGGAATGCCATCGGGCGTTCATTTGCGCTGCAACTCAGCCGAAATACCGCACGCGGAAGGCGTCGATGGCCACGGCGATAAAGATCATCACTCCGCCGATCATGCCGACATAGAACGAGGGCACGTTGATGATCGCCAGCCCGACCTGAATGACGGTCAAGAGCAGCACGCCCCCCAGGACACCGCGCACATTGCCGCGCCCGCCAAAGACGCTGACGCCACCGATGATCGGTGCGGCGATGGCGTAAAGCAGATAGCTGGAGCCCTGGTTCGAGGTGATCGCCATCTGCCAGCTGGCCAGCAGGAAACCGGCCAGCGCCGCCAGAAAGCCCGAGATGGTATAGGTGATGACCTTGACCCGCTCGACCCGGATCCCGGCCGAGTTCGAGGCGACGGGATTGCCGCCCACCGCATAGATCGAGCGTCCCAGAACCGTGCGCTGCAGCATCACCCCGATCACCACCAGCGCCGCCAGAAATACCACCGGCATGATCGGCCAGCCGCCGATCGTGGCCTGCCCGATCCAGACATAGCCATCCGACAGGTTGGTCAGCGTCTTGCCCTGCGTCAGCGCCAGCAACGCGCCTTGCAGGATGATCATCATCGACAGCGTCTCGATCAGCGAGACCATCTTCAGCCGGGTGATGCAGATGCCGTTGAAAAACCCGATCAGCGTGCCGACCGCCAGCCCGACCAGCATGGCCAGAAACCACGGCAGGCCCAGATCGGAATAGGCCAGCGCCCCCACGGCCGCCGAGAACCCGGCATTGGCGGGGATCGACAGGTCGATCTCGGCCACCAGCAGCGGCAGGGCTACGGCAAGGCCCAGCATGCCCAGCACGGTCGCCTGCACCATCACGTTCTGCAGGTTGAAGACGGTCAGGAAGAAATCGTTGAAGGTGCCAAAGATCGCCACCAGCGCGATCAGCCAGATCCAGACGACATTGTGCAGCACCCAGCCCAGCATGGCATGGCGGTTGAACTTTCCTGCGGCTTGGCCGGAGGCCTCTTTGGCGATGGCGTTCATGGCAGATTCCTTATGCGTGCGCGCGTCATGCCTGCACCGAGGCACGCAGCCGCTCGACGGTGATATTGTCGCCCGTCAGGGTTTCCTTGATGGCGCCATTCTCGAAGACGCAGACGCGGTCGACGGCGCGCACCAGCTCATCGGTATCGGTCGACACGATGATGACCGAAACGCCGCGGCTGCTCAGTTCGTCGATGATGCGCAGGACGTCCTGCTTGACGCCCACATCGATGCCGCGCGTCGGCTCGTCCACGATCAGCAGGCGCGGATCGGTCGCCAGCACCCGGCCCAGACAGACCTTTTGCTGGTTGCCGCCGCTGAGCGTGTCGACCGCGTATTCGGGACCCGGCGCCTTGACATCCATGGCGCCGAAATAGCGCGCGACGACGCCCGCCTCGGCGGCTCGGTCGATGAAACCCATCCGCATCCGCGCCGTCAGCGAGGACATGGCGATATTCTGGCCGATGGACATCTGCCCCACCGCGCCATCGCGGCGGCGGTCGTCCGAAAGATAGGCGATGCCGGCGTCAAAGGCGGCGCGCGGGCTGTCCGGCAGATCGCGTTCAGCGCCGTTCAGCGTGATCCGCCCCCGCGCCGGATAAAGGCCAAAGATGGCCCGCGCCAGTTCCTTGGCCCCCGCGCCCGGCAGACCGGTGAAGCCGACGATCTCGCCCGGGGCGATGTCCAGCGCCGTCAGCGCCAGATGCTGGCCGCGCAGCTCGCGCAGGGCGACGGCGGGCGCCTTGCCGGCATGGTTGCGGCGCTGGCGCTGGAACAGCTTCAACCCCCGCCCCAGCACCAGTTCGGTCAGTTGCTCGGAACTCATCGCGGCGACGTCATCCGAGCCGCCGGCAAGGCTGCCGTCACGCAGCACCGAAACCGCGTCGCAGATTTCAAGGATCTCGTCATTGTAATGCGAGATGAAGATGAAGGTGACGCCCTCGGATTTCAGGCGGCGCATGAAGTCGAACAGCACCTTGCGGTCGGCGACGGTCAGCGCGGCGGTCGGCTCGTCCAGAATGATGACCTTGCCGCCCGAAAACATCGCCCGCAAGATATTGAGCTTGCGCCGCGCCACCGCGTCCAGCCGCCCGGCCAGCGCCTCCGGAGCGATGCCGGACCCCGCCAGCATCCGCGCGGCGTCAGTGCGCAGCGCCTTCCAGTCGACAAAGCCGCGCCGCGAGGGCCAGATGCCCAGCATCAGGTTTTCCGCCGCCGTCATGTTGTCGATGATCATCGGCTCTTGCGTGACCAGAAAGACGCCGGCTTCCTCCATCGACTTGACGTCGACATGATCCAGCACCCGCCCATCCATGGTGATCCGCCCCGACGAGGGCGCGCGCTGGCCCGAGATGATGCCGACCAGCGTCGATTTGCCGGCGCCGTTCTCGCCCAGAAGCCCGTGGATGGCCCCGCGCCGGATCGACAGCGTGACGCCGCGCAATGCCTGCACGGCGCCATAGGTCTTGGTCACATCCTCGACCTGCAGGATGGCATCGGTCGCGGCCAGGTCGCGCCGCTCAGGTATCGTCATCTTGCACCTCGGCAGGGTTGCGATAGCCGGGGCGGACGAGGCCCGCCCCGGCACCAGAGGTCAGCTATAGGGGATGCCCCATTCCTTTTCGGCGACGGCGCCCCAATGGCGGGCATCGGCGGCGTTATCGCCATTGATGACAAAGGCCGGAATGATCAGCGTCGGGCCGGTATTGCCGGCGACGATCTCGCCCTTTTCCCAGAAGTATTTCTTGTTTTCATAGGTGCCCAGCGGCACGGCCTCGCCTTTCAGCGCATGCTTGACGATCAGCTCGACCGCGATTTCGCCGTAGGCGATGGGGTCCTGCGAGACGCAGGCATCCATATAACCCTCCTGGATCCATTTCAGCGCCACCGGCTCGCCGTCGATATTGACGAAGATGACGTGACCTTCCTCGCCGACCTTCTTCCAGCGGTCCTTTTGCTGCAAGGCCGTGACGATCCCGCGCGAGGGCGAATCCGAGGGCGCATGCACCGCGTCCAGATCGGGATATTCCGACAGCGTCGACAGCGTCACCGCCAGCATCTGTTCCAGCTGCCCCTCGGTCGGGCGGGCCAGATAGGTGATCTCGGGGTATTTGGCAAAGACGGAATCCATGCCTTCTTTGCGCAGCCGCCACGCGACCGAGGCCAGCGCGCCAAAGCAGTTCAGCACCACGCCCTTGGGGCTGCCATGCTTGGCGACCAGCCGCTCGATGATCTGCTCGGCGGCCATTACCCCGCCCTGGAAGTTGTCGAAGCTGACGGTGATCGCCACATCGCCGCCATCGGCGGGGGTGTCGATGATGCCGACCGGAATGCCCTTTTGATTATAGCGCCGGATGGCCGAGACGATGGCCTGGCTGTCGATCGGGTCCGAGATCAGCGCCGAGGGCTGCGACAGCAGCAGGCTCTGCCATTGTTCCAGCTGGCGGGTATTGTCGAAATTCGCATTCGTGGCCTGGAACTTGCCGCTGGCGGCGGCGACGGCGCGTTTGACCGCCTCTTCCTGGATGACGAAGAAATAGTAATCCAGACTTTTGTTCGAATAGGGAATCGAGAGGCCCGCCTGCGCGAATGCGCCCGGCCCCATCATCGCCCCCAGTCCAAGCGCCGCGCCCCCGGCCAGAAGGCTGCGACGGCTTACGCCCACCCGTTCAATCATGACATCCCTCCCAGATGCTGTTTCTGAATGTAGTAATACTAGATAAACAATGATTCGGTCAATAAGTTTGAAGGGCCGCTCGCTGGATTTCCGCCCAAGAGCTTGAAATTTTCTCCATTATATTCATGAGTTTTTGGGAAAATGCGGAACAGAGGCCGGCCTGCGCGAGAACTCCTCGGCGCAGGCCGCTCGACTGTGGCGAAAAAAGTTTTACTAGATCAACGCATTTTCACATAGGACGTGCCGTCAAAGCAGCCGACCACCATTCCGGCGGCCTCGCGGGTGAACAACCCGTTTTCGACCACGCCGGGGATCTGGTTCAACGCGATCTCCAGCGGCGCGGGATCGGCGATCACCGGGCCGCAATGGCAATCAAGGATGAAATTGCCGCTGTCGGTCACCACCGGCTGGCCGTCGCGCATGCGTCGGGTGATCGTCGCCCCCTTGATGCCATGGCGGACCAAGGCGCCGGCCACCATGCGCTCGGTCTGTTTCCAGGCGAATTGCACCACCTCGACCGGCAGGGGAAAGCTGCCCAGACGCTCGACGATCTTGGTCTCGTCGCAGATGCAGATCATCTGCTTTGACGCATGGGCGATGATCTTTTCCCAAAGCAGGCAGGCGCCGCCGCCCTTGATCATGGCAAAGCGGTGGTCGATCTCGTCAGGGCCGTCGACGGTCAGGTCCAGCTCGCCGATCTCGTTGGGGTCGGTGATCTCGATGCCGACTTCGCGCGCCACGTCATTGGTGGACCGCGAGGTGGTGGTGCAGGTCAGCCGCAGCCCGTTCGCGACATGCTTGCCCAGTTCGCGCACGAAGAAATGCGAGGTCGTGCCCGAGCCGAGCCCCAGTTTCATCCCGTCATGGATGAAATCAGCGATCACGCGGCGGCCCGCCACTTTCTTGGCTTCGTCCTGCTGGCTCATGCTTGTGCTCCTATGCTGCGGGATCGGCGCCCCGCGCGGGGTTTCAGATCTTGTCGGTCTGCCAGCTGTCCAGCGCCGGCAACTGGTCGGGGAATTCGCTGCCGCTGACGATGGCGATGGCGGTCACCAGCATATTGGTGACCAGATGGTGGTTCAGCCGCGAGGCCAGAGGCGTCATCAGCTCGGTCCGGTCATAGGGTCTGACCGCGATCACCGCGTCCGAGACCCGCGCCAAAGGGCTGTCGCCGGCCGTGACCGCGACCACCCGCGCCCCGCCCGCGCGCGATGCGATGGCGATTTCGACCATCTGCTTGGTATGGCCCGATTGCGAAAAGATCAGCGTCACATCGCCCGGACGCGCGCCCTCGGCATGCATCCATTGCCTCTGCTTGCCCAAAAGCGCCTGACAGCGCATGCCCAGACGCTGGAACTTGTGTTCGGCATCCAGCGCGTTCACCTCGGAAATGCCGGTGGCATAGATGCCGGTCCAGTTGGCCGCCTGCAAGAGCCGCGCGCCCTCGGCCACCTGATCGGGGCGCAGATCCTCGGCCAGTCGCTGCACGGCGTTCAGCGAATTGCGGCAGGTCTTGCGCACGATATTGTCGATGCCGTCCTGCGGGGTGATCTGCTCATAGGCAAAGGGCGCCGAGGGCACGAGGCTTTGCGCCAGATTGAGCTTGAAGTCCTGATAGCCCTCGAACCCGAAGCGGCGGCAAAAGCGCACGATGGTCGGGTCGCTGACCGAGCAGATCTCGGAGAGTTTCGCCATGCTCATATGGATCACCGCCGAGGGCGCGGCACCGACATAATCGGCCACGCGACGTTCGGCGGGGCGCATGTCCTCGCGCTCTTGCAGGATCCTTTGCAGCAGGCTGACGGTCATGGCGCTCTCCTATCCGGCGGCGGTGGCATTCCGCCCCTGCTGCAACAGATCGGCCAGACGGGTCAACCGATGGCCCGGCGCGACACTGACACCGGGGCCGCCGCCCCAGGGCACGACATAGAAGGGCACGCCCGCAGCCTCGGCGGTGACGCGGTCGACATTGGTATCGCCGACATAGACCCAGCTTCCCGGCGCGAGCCCCATCGCATCGGCAACGGCCAGCAGATGACCGGGATCGGGCTTGCAGGCCGGGACCGCATCGGCGCCGATGGCCGCATCGAAAAACCCGGTCAGGCCAAGCTGATCCAGAACGCTGCGGGTGACCGCGTTGTTCTTGTTGGTGCAGATCCCCAGCCGCAAGCCGGCCGCACGCATGGCCTGCAGATCCTCAAGCACATGGTCATAGAACCGCGTGCGCCCCGCCGGATCGTCCAGATAGGCCCGCAGATAGACCTGAAAGGCTCGCTCGACCGCTGCGGTGTCATAGGGGATGCCCAGATCGTCCAGCAGATCGGTGATCAGCCGCCGGGGGCCTTTGCCGGTGAAACGCTCGACATGGCGCGGGTCCAGCGCCGGCCAGCCATTGGCGGCAAAGCCCGCGCTCAGCGCCGCAGCAATGTCGGGCGCGCTGTCGATCAGCGTGCCGTCAAGGTCGAAGATGATCGCGGAAAGGGCGGGCATCGGGGCGATCTCCTGCGGTTAGCGGTCAAAAAGGGCATCGTTCAGAGCAACGAAACTGTCGCTGAGCGCCGGATAAAGCCCGCGATAGATCGCATGGGCGCGGGCGTGGACGGCGGCGGTCTGCGGGTCGGGCCACTCGCGCGTCAGGTCGCGGCAGCTCTGCGCCGCCGTCGCCGCATCCGGCCAGACACCGACCGCCAGCCCGGCAACCAGGGCGGCGCCAAAGGCCGCGCCTTCGGCGGCACCCTCGGTCGTGACCACGTCGCAGCCGAACATGTCGGCCTGGATCTGGCGCCACAGCGCCGATCGCGCACCCCCGCCCGAGGCCTTGATGACCCGCCCGTCGATCCCCATTGGCCGCATCAGCGCATACATGTCGGCAAAGGCATGCACGACGCCCTCCATCAGCGCGCGGGTCAGGTCGGCGCGGCGGTGCCGGGCGGTCAGGCCGACAAAAGCTCCGCGCGCGCTGGGATCCGGATGCGGGCAGCGTTCGCCGTTCAGATAGGGCAGGAACAGCAGCCCGCGTGCGCCCGCCGGGCTTTCGGCGGCCTCGGCTGCAAGGGCATCGAAAGAGGGGGCATCCGGGCAAAGCGTGTCGCGATACCAGCCCATGGCGCCGCCGGCGTTCAGCGACACGCCCATGCAATGCCATTTGTCGGCGGCGACGTTGCAGAACACCTGCAGTTTGCCATCCGGGTTCTGCTGCGGCCTATCCAGCGCGGCGGCCAGAATCCCCGCCGTGCCGATGGTGGTCTGCAATTCGCCGGGCGCGATCACGCCCGAACCGATGGTCTGGATCACGCTGTCGCCGCCGCCGCCCGCGACCGGCACGCCCGCGGGCAGACCGAACAGCGCCGCGCCC
>RRZU013296783.1_pt1 | contig 12205 bp, 7 predicted proteins | sample 2165561 | NCBI WGS metagenome assembly RRZU01 (sample SAMN10456909, study PRJNA506462) | wastewater metagenome | isolation source: wastewater sludge | place: USA: Moscow, Idaho | reverse complement strand
TCCAACTCCAATTAACATTGAAAAAGCAATAAACATCATTACTATATAAAAAGCTACTCCTGCTCCTGCTAATGCCTCTTCACTTATTTTACCAACGAAGAATCTATCTACAAGACTGTAAAGTACAATAACTATTGAGCCTATAAAAGATGGTATCAAATACTTTTTGAATAATTTCAATATAGGAACTTTTAGCAAATCTTCTCTTTTAATTTCCATATAGACCTCTAATTCTGTATTTTGTTATCAAAGTTTCTTTCATATAATGCTTTATATATTCCATTTTTTACTAATAACTCTTCATGTTTCCCTATTTCTTTTATTTCTCCAGCTTGTAAAACTATTATTTTATCACAGCTTGTAACTGTTGATAATCTATGCGCAATTACAAATGATGTTTTCTCTTTCATCAATTTTTCTAGTGCATCTTGAACTAATTTCTCTGATTCATTATCCAAAGCACTTGTTGCTTCATCTAATATTAAAATTTCAGGATTTTCTAAAATTGCTCTAGCTATTGCTATTCTCTGTTTCTGGCCACCAGATAACTTAACTCCTCGTTCACCTATTTCAGTAGCATATCCATTAGATAATTTCTCTATAAATATATGTGCATTCGCTTGTTTAGCTGCCTCAATAACTTCTTCTGTTGCTGCCGTTCTTTTTCCATATTTTATATTTTCTTCAATTGTACCTGAAAATAGAAATGTATCTTGTGGAACAATTCCTATTCTCTTTCTTAAAGTCTTTAGTTTATATTTTCTTATATCTATCCCATCTATCTCTATTGATCCTCTAGTTACATCATAAAATCTAGGAAGTAAATTTACTATTGTTGATTTTCCACCTCCAGAGTTTCCTACTAAAGCTATTTTCTCACCTTTATTTACTAATAAATTGAAATCACTTATAACTTTTTTACCATCTTCATACTCAAAATCAACATTTCTAAATTCAATCGTAGAATTAAAGCTATTAAATTGTATAGGATTATCTGTATCTATAATTTCTGATTGTATATTTAATATTTCAAATATCCTGTCTACAGCAGCAGAATTAGTATTTATACCATTGTAAAGTTTTAATGCTCTTTTTGCAGGTGTATACATTGCACCCATTCCTGCTAATACAGTCATAAAGTCTCCAGGTGAAAAGCTTCCACCACTTCTCACTACTCTATATCCACCAAAAAACAATAGTAATGCAAACATTATATAATTTAATGATTCTGCAATTGAATTAGCTTTTGCTTCATATCCAATTGCCTTTCTAGTGTATAATCTTAATTTAGAACTTAAATTTTTAAATTGTGACTTTTCATAATTCTCAGTAGCAAATGCTTTTATAACTCTTATACCAGATAATGTTTCTTGTAATTTAGAATTTAACTCTCCTGATGTTTCTTGCTTATTCCTACCCATATGCTTTAATTTACGTGAATATTTCTTAACTACAATTAACAGTAATGGTGCGATTAATAAAACACCAATACTCAATTTCCAATCTGTTATAAATAAAACTATCAAATAAAATATTGCTGTCATTAAATACAATATAACTGTGAATGAATCTAAAATAATAGAATTAATCATAGAAGCATCACTGCTAAATCTAGACATCAAATCACCTACTTTTGAATCTGAAAAATATTTCATGTCCAGTGTTTGAATTTTACTATATAAATCATCTACTATATTTTTATAAATACCTGTAGAAATTGTTCCAGATAGTAATGAATTATAATACATTAGTATTCCAGCAAGAATTGCTAATCCAACCATAGCCAGTGAGGCATATAATATATCTTTCTCTGCTCTACCAATTATTCCTTTGTCAAATAGTCTTTTTATTAATAAAATTGGTGCACTTGATATTATTCCTGTTAATGCTGACAATAACATATTTAATAATATAATTGGATAAAAATTTTTCATGTACTTCTTTAACTTTTTTAATGATTCTATTGTTGAGCCCATATTTATTGTATCCTTTCTATCAAATAAGTGGCAATATCTTCTATAACACCATTTGTTCCAAGTGCTATTCTTTCAGCTTCTAGCTTCAATACTATGTTTTCTTTATTTATTTCCATTTTCCCCATTTCAGTAATAATATTTTCTTTATTAAAATTTTCTTGCAATAGTTCAGGAAAAATTTTTTCATTAGCACATAAATTAGTTAGCGATATATATGTTATTTTCACTATTTTCCTAGCTATAAAAGCATTTATTCTTGATGTTTTATATACTACTATTTGTGGTAAACCCATTAAAGCTAACTCAAATGTGACTGTTCCAGACGTTGATATACCATATTTAATTTGATCTCTAATATTTTCATATGAATCCATTGATATTTCTAAGTTATCTGGCTTTAACCATTCTTCAGATAAATAGTTTTTATGCTCAATAGATGCTAATTTCAAAATAAACTTTTCGTTTTTAATTTCTTTTATTAATTCAAAAAATATTGGTAAAGAAGCCATTATTTCCTGTTTTCTGCTACCAGGTAGTAGTAATATTTTATCTCCTAATCTACTTGAAAATTTGTATTTATCTACGAATGGATTACCAAAATATTTAACTTCAACATTTTCCTTATCAAAAAAATCTTTCTCAAAAGGAAATATAACTATAACTTCATCAAACTCTTTTAGTTTATTTATTCTTTTTTTACCCCAAGCCCAGACTTTTGGTGGAATATAGTATATTGTATATATTTCTGGTATTCTCTTTTTCAACTTTTTAAAAAATTGCAAGTTAAAACCACCATAATCTACAAAAATTACAGTTTTTATATTATTAGCGATTATATAATTAATATATTCATTTATTTTTTTTTTAAAATAATTTATTTTTTTAAGAGCTTCATAAAATCCCATTACATCATTATCATTTATATGATTTAATTGCACTGCCCCAGCACTTATAGATTTATCGCCAACAACTCCATGAAACTCAATATTATTTGACTTTGACTTTATCGCATCTATAATATAAGAGAGATGTAAATCTCCTGACATCTCTCCACATGATACAAATACTTTCTTATTATCATTAATCATAATTCATACCCTTTATAAAAACTCTATTTTTATTTGCATAACTAATAACTTCTTCTTGATTTAAAAATAACATTTTATCTGATTCTATCACTATTCCTTTAGCATTAATTTCAACTATTTTCTTAATTGTATCCATACCAATAGTTGGTATATCTATTCTATAATCTTGGTTTGGTCTTGCACCTTTAACTACAATACAATCCTTTCCAACTAAATCATATGCACGTTGAATTGTCTTATCAGTACCTTCAACTCCTTCTAAAGATATAACAGATGCATCTTTAACTACAACAGTTTGACCTGCATCTATTGATGTTAACATTTTAGATGCCTCTATACCAATTTTTATTGATTCATAATCAGAATTTTTCGGAGCCATATCAGTATATACTATATCTCTAACCATCATATCATCTAAAAGATAGTTTTGTGGAAGTACTCTAATATTTTCAGATTCAATATAGTTTATTATTGCAAGTAATATATTTTTATCTTTTTTATTTCTTATTGAGAGCAAAATTTTTGTAGCTGTTAAGTCAAACTTAAGATTTGAAAAAATCAAATCTTTCTCAACTTTTCCTAACATAGAAAGTTCCTTAATTTCCTTCGATTTAAAGTGCTTCATTATTTTACCAACTTGTGCAACACTATATTTAACAGCATTCTTATTATTTTTAATATCTTGTTCAACACTATCAAATAAAAAAACTGGAAATACTTCATATCCTAATTCTATACATCTATTGAGAAATATCAAAGGTAATTTACCATTACCCGCAATCAAGCCTATTCTTTTCATTATCTTGTTATTCCTCTTTTACTTTTTCTTATAAATTCTATCATTTTAGATACATTTTTTTCTGTTCCATATTTTTCTTCTAACTGCTGTAATGCTTCTTCAAGCTTTAATTTCTTTTTGAATATAATTTTATATGCATCTCTCAAAGTTAAAATTTCATCTTCTGTAAAACCTCTTCTTTTTAAACCAACTATATTTATATATGCAGCTCTTGCTTTATTTCCTTCAGCTAATGTATATGGAACAACATCTTGATTAACTGCTGATGCTCCACCAACCATCGAATGTCTACCTATTCTAACAAATTGATGAATTGGTGTTAAACCACCTACAACTGCATATTCTTCAACTTCAACATGACCTGCTAATGTAGCACCGTTTGCAAGTATACAATTGTCTCCAACAATACAATCGTGAGCTATATGAACATACGCCATTATCAAACATCTATTTCCTATTCTTGTTTCCCATTTATCATCTGTTCCTCTATGTATTGTTACAAATTCTCTAATTCTATTATTATTACCTATAACAACTTTTGTTTTTTCATTATTATACTTAAGATCTTGAGGTGCTTTACCAATAGAAACAAAAGAATATATATAATTATTTTCACCTATTTCTGTATCACCCTCTATTACTACATGCGATTCTAAAGTTGTTCCATTTCCTAATACCACTTCTGGACCAACTATGCAATATGGACCTATATGCACATTTTCACCTAATATAGCACTTTCTGAAACGATAGCACTTGGATGGATATTTTCGTTCATAACTTTACCTCTTCTATAATTATTTGGCATTTCAAAATTTGGACTATATCATATACTTTGTATTGAAAACATCAAATCAGCTTCACTTACTACTTGTCCATCCACTAAACATTTCCCTTTTGCTATTATTATATTTCTTTTTACTTTTATCTTTTCAACTTCGATTCTTAATTGATCTCCTGGTACAACCTGTTTCCTAAATTTACATTTGTCAACTGACATAAACAAAGGTATTTTACCAGGATCTAACATAAGTAAACCTACAGCTTGCGCCATTGCCTCAACTTGAAGAACTCCAGGCATAACTGGCTTACCTGGAAAGTGTCCATTGAAAAATTCTTCATTTATTGTTACATTTTTTATTGCTACTAATGTATCTGTTCCATTCTTTTCTATGACTCTGTCAACTAGTAAAAATGGATATCTATGTGGTAATATATTCATAATATCTTCTACCATCATTACTGGTTCCATATTATCTCCTCCTAAAATTAATCTTATTTTTAATGTTACTTATTTTATCACATTTATATTTTTTTTAAAATAACATATCAACTATTTTATTAATTTATTCCTCAGAAAGATATTTTTCCGCTATTTTTGCTGATAATTGTGAATTAATAAAATGACCTGACTTTATTGCAATTACATGACCTCTTATAGGTCTACCAAGAACATAAAGATCACCTATTAAATCTAGTATTTTATGACGAACAAATTCATTTTCATATCTCAACCCATCATTATTTAGAACACCATCTTTTGTAATTACAACAGCATTATCTAAATTTCCACCTAAAGCTAAATTATTTTTCTTCAAATAATCAATTTCATAGTCAAATGCGAATGTTCTAGCCATAGAGATTTCACGTTTATAATTTTCTAGATTTAAATCAATTTCATAATATTCTGATTTAAGAAAAGAGTGATTAAAATCTATTATATAAGAGACTTTAAATCCATTATATGGTAATATTATTACATATTTTCCTGTTTTATCTTCAGAAAACGAAATAACCTCCTGTATTATTATTGGTTCTATTTCTTCATCTAAACTAATTAATCCAGTTTTCTCTATTTCTTCAACAAATATTTTTGTGCTTCCATCTAAAATTGGCAATTCATTTCCAGTAATTTCCACTATCAAATCAGTAATTCCAAAAACATGTAAAGCAGACATAAAATGCTCAATAGTATATACTTTAGCATCATAGTCATTTTTTACATTAGTTCCTCGTTCAAGATCAAATAGATTTTTATAATCAACTTTTATTAAATTTTTACCTTCTGGCAAATCCAATCTTTGAAAGAAAATTCCTGTTCCTTCCTTATTTGGTAGTAAATTAATTGTTATCATTTCACCTTTATGAAGTCCAATACCCTCAAATTTCAACTCTTTTTTTATAGTTTTTCTTTTCATATTATTAAAACCTCATTTCATATAATATAATATATTATACCACATTTTTAATCATACTAGAAATCTATCTACTAATACCAAAGCTATTTTTTTTTCTCCAGTCATAAAATCAACTGTTATACTTTTTGCATCAATATCAGTAATTCTTCCTTTACCAAACTTTATATGTGTTACATATTCACCTTTTTTATATTTAGAACTCAATAAATTATCAGATTTTTTTTCTACATTTTTTACATATGGATTAAAATTTTCTATTTTCTTATAATTTTCGCTGTTTATCTTTCTTATTTCAGTTTTTTCATTCAACTGCTTTATAAATTCTAATTCATCTCTATTCATCTCTGATATAAATCTAGATGGATTTCTCATGTAATTATACTGACCCCAAATCATTCGTTCATTAACGTAAGATATTGTAAGTTCTTTTTTTGCTCTTGTTATTGCAACATAACATAATCGTCTTTCTTCCTCTATCTCTTCATCTGTTGCATCACCTTTATCAGAAGGAAATAAACCATCCTCCATTCCTGCGATAAATACGTAGTCAAATTCTAATCCCTTTGAGCTATGAATTGTCATCAATTTAACATGATTATCTTCTTCTTCCAAACTATCAATTGATGAGCTTAGCGATATTGTATCTAAATATTCACTTAATGTTAATCCTGGTGATTCTCTTTCCATCTCAGTTATACTATTTAATAGTTCTTCTATATTTCTAATCCTATCTTCTTGATTTTCTTCTAATGATTCAATATATTTAGTTTTTGACAATATCTCTTGGAGTACTTCTTTTACAGTCATTTCATCTAATTTTTCATAAATACTTGAAAATAGATTGTAGAATTCATCTAATTTAGCTATTGTCCCACTTCTAATTCCATCTAATTCATTGGTAAATTTTAAAGACTCCAGTAAAGATATCCCTTTAGAGTTTGATAATTCAACTAATCTTTCTATTGTCTTGTCACCTATGGAACGTTTTGGAACATTAATTATTCTTAAAAAATTTAAATTATCATCTGAATTATTTAATAAATTCATATATCCTAATATATCTTTTATTTCTTTTCTTTGAAAAAATTGCATTCCACCATATATTTTATATGGAATATTTCCAGCAAGTAGTCTTTCCTCCAATATACGAGACTGTGCATTTGTTCTATACAATATAGTTATGTCTTTGTAAGATATATTTTCATTTTTCTTAAGTTTTATTTCATTAGTTATATAATTTGCTTCATCATAAGTATTTGTTGCATTATAAACTTTTATTTTTTCACCTTTGTTACCATCTGTCCATAACTTTTTACCTTTTGAACTTTTATTATTTTTTATAATTCCATTAGCTACAGATAGTATTCTTTGAGTTGATCTATAATTTCTTTCCAATAATGTAATAAAAGCATCTGGATAATCTTTCTCAAAATTTAATATATTTTGAATATTTGCACCTCTAAAAGCATAAATACTCTGATCCTCATCACCAACAACACATAGATTTCTATTTTTATTTGATATTAAACGTACAATTTCATATTGAATATTATTTGTATCTTGGTACTCATCTACAAGAATATATTTATACCTATCTTGAATTCTTTCCAAAACATATTTATCATCAAGTAGCTTTCTAGTATTAAGTAATAAATCAGAAAAGTCCATTGCATTATTTGCTTTAAGAGTGTTATCATATAATTTATATATATCATAAAATACCCTATTAGAATATAATTTGGTATCTATTTCTTTCTCCAATTCTTTTACACCAATTCCATCTTCTTTTAACTTACTAATTCTATTAGCTACTTTTGATGGACTTATATCATCTGAATTTATATTTAAATCTTTAATTATTTTATTTATCAATGATTTTTGATCATCAACATCATAAATATTAAAGTTTCTACCATATCCTATTCTATCAGAATATATCTTAAGTATCCTAACTGCAAATGAATGGAAAGTAGAGATTACTAAATTATGTGCATCTAAACCAACTAATTGTTCAGTTCTTTCCTTCATTTCTTTCGCAGCTTTATTAGTAAATGTTAAAGCTAATATATTCAGCGGTGAAATTCCAAGTTCTTTAATCATATAAGCTATTCTATATGTTACTGTTCTAGTCTTACCACTGCCTGCACCTGCTAATATTAAAACTGGTCCATCTATTCGCTCTGCTGCTGCTCTCTGCTCACTATTAAGTTCATCTAAGATTGACATTCTCTTAACCTCCCACAGTTATTAATTATTTATAAATTATTTGTACATAGGCTCTATATGTAGTAATACTTTCTTTATATTTCTGTATTTGTTTCTTATTTTCTTTGATATTTCATCTGTTAATTCATGTGCTTCTTCTACCGTCATTTTACTATTTACTCTAACATCAGCATATATAAATATACTCTCTCCAGACTTAGTCATGTGATAATCATGTGCATTTTCTATTTCATCAAAACCAAGTATTATATATTTAATCTCATCCAACAATTTCTCATCTTGTGAATCTAACAGTATCATAGAATGTTCATGTATTAGTTCATATCCTTCTTTAAAAATATATATTGCTACTAGTATTCCTACTATAACATCAAATATGCTAGATAAATATTTTGATAAAACCATACCTATTAAAACACTGAATGTTATAAGTATGTCCATTTTATAATCTTTTAAAAGTGACTCCATCAGAAAATTATTACCTTTTTTAAGATTTATTTTAATAATGGTATATTGTGCTATTTTTATTATAATTGATATCACTGTTACAGTTATTAGAATAGGTGTCACATTAATATTATTAGAATTATTTATTATCTTTTGGAAACTTGATATTATTATATCAAATGCAGTCATTAATATAAATGTCCCTATTATAATACTAAATATAGATTCTATTTTACCATGACCAAATGGATGTTCTTTATCCTCTGTTTTATTACCAACTTTTAGTCCTATAATTACTAAGAAATTTGTTATTGAATCTGCAAATGAATTAAACCCATCTGCTAGCAATGAAGAACTAAAGAATATTTTTCCAAATATAATTTTTAAACTAGCAAGCAATATATTTAATCCAAAAGAAAACATTGCCACTAATATTAATCTTTTCTCTTTTTTCTTAATTACAGATAGATTATCCAAAATATAAGAATCGCCAACACGTATAAAATTTTGTTTTTCTAAAAAATTATTCATGTATGGATGTCTTTTTACGATTATTGAATCATATCCATAGTTAGTTACTGAGCTTACAACGAATGATAGTAGTTTTGCTCCATATCCATTATTTCGCATTTGTGGATGAATATATATGCATTTTAATTCAACAATAGTTTCAGTTGATATTATTGCATAACCTATTTCTTTGTTATCTATCTCTATTATAAATAACTTCTCATCTGATACATTACTTAAATTAATTGAAAAATTTGGATCAATACTCTTTAAATTCTCAATTTTACCTTTTTTAATTTCATTTGATTTACATTCGAATATATTCATTAATTCCTCCACAAAAAAAAGCTAGTTAACTAGCTATTACATCATACGCTGAACTCTCGAATAAACTCTACCATTTGTTTCCTTGTAATAATACTCAAAAATAGCTACCCTACAAACCTAGAAACATTGACTTAGTGCTGCTTCGTTCCCAACCTGACACGGTTCGCCAACTTTCTACAATGTAGGACCATTTTATCAACATAATATTGCAAAGGCGTGAATACCAGAATTCTCCTCAAGTTCAGCTTCACTTCCACTAAAGCGGGTTGTGGATACAGGGCACCGCTAACTCCCCAGCTAGTATGACAATAGTTATTTTATCATTATTAATTACTTTTGTCAATTAAATAGCTTTTAATAATTATATTATATTTAATGCTTGCTCTAAATCAGCAATTATGTCATCTATATGCTCAATACCTACTGATATCCTAACTGTTCCTTGTGTTATACCCACTTTTTCTAGCATTTCACTTGACATCTGACTATGTGTTGTACTTGCAGGGTGGACTACCAGTGATTTTGCATCTGCAACATTAGCTAAATGAGATAATAATTTTACATTATCAATAAATTTTTTACCTGCTTCAAGACCACCTTTTAATTCAAATGTAAATATTCCAGCTGGACCCAATGGAGCGTATTTTTCTTGTAAATTTTTGTATTTATTATTATTTAAACCAGAATAATTTACTCTTAATACTTTAGGATGATTTTCTAGGTAACTCGCAACTTTTTTTGCATTTTCACAATGTCTTTCCATTCTTAATGATAATGTTTCAACACCCTGAAGTATTAAAAATGAATTAAATGGACTAATTGAAGCTCCAGTATCCCTTAGTAATCTGACTCTAGCTTTTGATATAAATGCAGCAGCTCCTAGATCTGAATACTTTAGTCCATGATACCCTTTATCTGGGGTATTAAAACTTGCAAATCTATCACTTTTCCAATCAAACTTTCCTGCATCAACTATTACACCGGCTATTGTAGTTCCATGTCCGCCTAGATACTTTGTAGCAGAATACACTACAATATCTGCTCCAAAATCTATTGGTTTTGTTATATATGGAGCAAATGTATTATCTACAATCAATGGTAATCCATTTTTATGAGATATCTCTGCTATTTTCTCTATATCAGCAATATTAGCGTTTGGATTTCCTATTGTCTCTATAAAAACAGCTCTAGTTTTATCTGTTACCAACATTTCTATTTCTTCAGGATTATCTGTATTAAAAAATTTTGTTGTAATTCCAAAGTCATTTATTGTGTTTGAAAAAAAATTGTACGTTCCACCATAAAGTGTATTTGCTGCTATTATTTCATCACCAGTCTGTGCCACATTTAATATAGAGTAGAGTATAGCTGCTGAACCAGAAGCAACTGCTAATCCACCTATGCCACCATCAAGAGCTGCAATACGTTTTTCTAATACATCAGTAGTTGGGTTCATTATTCTAGTATATATATTTCCAGGTTCTTTTAATTCAAAGAGATTAGCTGCATGCTCTGTGCTGTTGAATAAATATGCAGATGTCTGATATATGGGAACAGCTCTAGAATTTGTTTCTGAATCAACTACTTGACCAGCATGTAGTTGTAATGTCTCAAATTTATAATTCATAATTTACCTCCATATTATTTATCTTAATATTTTACTTATCAATTATGTTATGCTAAAAATATTACAATGAATCAAATATTCCAGAATCATTACTATATAATACTTTTACTTCATAAGGAGCCAGATACAATTCTACTTTCCTATCAGATATTAAATACTTTTCTTTAGAGTCAGACAATAGATTATCATATGAACCAAATAACTTAGGGACTATTGCATTTATAGAGTATGAATCTGAGCTATTATTTATAACTACTATTATAGATTTTTTACCATCATATATTTCATATGTAACAAAATCAACTTTTGGCATTGCAGGATTTATTTCAATACCTTGATATACTTTAGCTTTACGTTTTTGTTCTGACAACTTATTCAAGATAAAACTATCAATTCTATCCTTAGTTTTTGAATCACTGTATGCCTCTAATATTCTAAATTTACCATTTTTGAATATTGATTTATATTTTTCACGCATTTTTAATAATTTTCGATATGTATCTTCTATATCCTTATTAATATCCACCGGATAATATATCTTTTTTTCAACTTCATTTACAATAATATTTTCAGGAAAATTTCGTATTTCTGATCTATATTTTTCTATATCATCACTTTCATTATCATAAGGTTGGAAGTCTTCCCATAACATAGGTTTTCTATTTCTTGGAGAATCTGCTCCCCACATTCCTTTCTCATCACCATAATAAATTACTGGAGTCCCTAACATCGTTAATTGTACAGTAACTAATGCTTTCATTTTTAATACTGCTGTATTATCATATAAATCTGGTCTAATATTTTTATAACCTTGATCAGATTGATTATTTCTATCATAAACTCTATTAGGATTAATTATTGAACTAAAAACTCTATCTGTATCTAATGAATCTAAATAAATTTCTAAGCTTTTAAATCTTTCAACTGAATATTTATTATAAATTTTATTTAATTTAGTTGATAATTCAACATTATCTATTTTATACTTTGAATTATTATTGATAATATA
>RRZU011942515.1_pt1 | contig 12206 bp, 16 predicted proteins | sample 2165561 | NCBI WGS metagenome assembly RRZU01 (sample SAMN10456909, study PRJNA506462) | wastewater metagenome | isolation source: wastewater sludge | place: USA: Moscow, Idaho | reverse complement strand
GAATTTGAAGTGGTTTATTTTGTTTTAGACAATGATTATGTCACTTACATGGATATCAATCAAACGATTAATTATCTCATCAAAGAAGTTTTTGAAGAGAAGCAAATCGCTTTTGCCTATCAAATTCAAGTGGCACAGGCACAGGGAAGTGTATAGATTCACTCAAGTGAACATTAAAATTATCTATAATTCGACTTTTCATTATCTTTTGATTATGTTATGATACATTTAATTGAATATCAAGTTATCGGTCCTTTCGCTCAATCGAAAGGTTAAAAGGGAATGAGGTGTAAAACCTCAGCAGCCCCCGCTACTGTAAAGAAGTACGAAATCTCACATGCCACTGTTTAATGGGAAGGCGAGAAAGTAGGATGATATCTAAGCCAGGAGACCTGCCATAATTTTGCTCAAAAGAACTTCGGTGGGAGGTTTTATGTTAATGTATTTTTACTGTAAGCGTAAAGTATATTTATAAACACAACCCTTGGGTTGTGTTTTTTTTATGCTCAATTTTAAAAAAAGAGGTGGAAAAATGCGTAATAAAGCTATTTTGATTGTGGCACATGGCAGTAAAGTTAAAGAAACAAATCTGACGATGGACCTGTATATGGAGGCGCTGGGGGAGTATGCGGGTGATGTGATTCTTGAAAAAGCATATCTACAGTTGATGGAACCTTCTGTTGAAACAGCGATTGAGAGTTTATATGAAAAAGGGATTAAGGAACTGGTGGTGTTTCCGTTTTTTCTGTTTAAAGGAAATCATATTATAGAAGATATTCCAGCCGTGTTAGAGGCACAAAAGATGAAATATCATGACCTCTCAATTCAATTTTTAGACAATATTGGGTTTGATGAAAACATCGTTAAAATGATTGCCAAAAGAGTAGGCCTATTATGAGTTATATAAAAGATCCGATGAAAATTGAAACCACCAGTTTTGAAATCATAGAAATGATTATGAGGGAACAAAAGTGGTGTTTCCCGAATCATCATCATCACATTTATAAAAGAGTCATTCACACCTCAGCAGATTTTGATTATTTAAATAACCTAAAAGTAAACTCGAACTTTGTCGACGCTATGATTTCAGCGAAAGACAGGCCTATAACGTTATATACAGATACACAAATGGTCCTCTCTGTTATCAACAAAAAAGCACTTGCCAAGACAAAATGGAATCTCAAATGTTTTGTCTCTACAGATGAAGCTCAGAAATTAGCACTTGAAAAGGAAATGACCAGATCTATGGCGGCGATAGAACTAGCGCTAGAGGAAAGCGGTGAGAAAATATTTGTCATAGGCAATGCACCAACAGCACTGTACCAACTGATGGAGCATGCAGATGTGACAGCGAAAGGCGTGCTTGGCGTCATCGGTGTTCCGGTGGGCTTCGTTGGCGCTGCTGAGTCAAAACAAGCTCTTTATGAAAGTGGTATCCCGTCCATCGTAGCTTTAGGAAGAAAAGGTGGCAGTAATATAGCCGCTACGATCATCAATGCCATCTTATATGATGCAGTGGGTCGTGCATGACCGCTAAGAGGATGTATAGGGATAGCTCTAAGAATGACTCCGATGACAAGTACGTACTAACAGATCATGGTAGAAAACTTAAAACGGGTTTTACGACTGGAAGCTGTGCCACTGCTGCTGCCAAAGCAGCATTATTGGTTTTAGAAAAGATAGAAGTGGATGAAATCGAAATAATGCTGCCAAATCAGGCCTTAATCACGATTCCGATTCATAAAGTTTCAAGAAATTTAGATGGGTCGGTAACCTGTTCTATTATAAAAGATGCAGGGGACGATCACGATGTGACCCATGGTATAGAAATTCAAGCGACTGTTTTAAAAACGTCTGAAGTTAAAGGAATTGAGATTTTAGGGGGGAAAGGTGTCGGTATCGTGATGAAAAAAGGACTCCAAATTCCTGTGGGCCAGCCAGCCATCAATCCTGCACCGCTTAAAATGATTCATGATAACTTAACCTCAATCATCAAGGGTGATGATGGTATTCGCGTGACGATTAGCGTTCCTGAAGGAGAGCAGGTTGCGTTAAAGACGTTTAACCCTAGGCTGGGAATAGAAGGCGGTATATCCATCATCGGTACAACTGGGATCGTTAGACCGATGAGTGAAGACGCATTTAAGGCGACTATATTTACAGAATTATCTCAGAAATTCGAGTTGGGCGTGAGAAATATCGTTTTGGTTCCCGGTCAGCACGGAGAAAAATATGCCATGGAAAGACATTTCCTATCTGAAGAGCACATCGTACATGTGGGCAATTTTTTGGGATTTAGTCTCTCGGCAGCTGTAAAATTGGGGTTCAAGTCTATCCTTTTAATCGGTCATATTGGTAAATTAATAAAATTAGCAGCGGGAATATTTAATACACATAGCAAAGTAGCAGACGCAAAAGCACATATACTCGTGACACATATGGCTTTGAAAGAAGCGCCTCTGTGGAAACTAAATCAAATTTTTAAGGCAAATACCACTGATGAGATGTCAGAACTGGTACACCAGTGGGGCGATCAATCTGTTTTCTTAGAAATTGGGAAAGCGGCAAAAATGTATGCTGAAAAATATGTGTTTAAAGAAATACCCATTGAAATAATTCTGTATGATATGTCTGGACGAGAGCTATGTGATACTCGAAAAGCAGATGAGGAGAGCGCATGATTAATATCATAGGCATAGGACCAGGTTCAGTGGATTTGCTGACGTTTAAAGCCAGTAATGTTCTTAAAGAAAGTCTGTGCATTATAGGTACAGATCGGCAACTTGACATATTGAAAGATATTGACCATAAGGCGACACTCATGCGATATAGCGGTAATTTGGATGAACTCTATGAGATTCTCGTAGATTCACTTGTCAAATATAGTGAAATTAGCCTATTAGCATCAGGAGACCCCAATTTTTATGGTATAAGCGAGTGGGTAAAACGTTCGTTTTTAGGGATTATCATAAACAGTTATTCAGGCATATCCAGTGTCCAAGCCCTGTTTAGCGCATTAGGATTACCCATGCATAATGTGTATTTAACCAGTGTTCACGGAAGAGAGCCAGATTGGACCCTTTGGATGACACTCGAGAGAATAGGCATCTTGACAGATCAGATATGGACGCCTCAAGCAATCGCCAAAAAAATTCTAGAAATGGGGTATAATCCTCGGATGCACATCGGAGAGAAGTTGACGTATAAAGATCAATGTTTAACCAGTTGTTTTGCGAGTGAATTACCGAATAAAAAATATGAGATGTGTGTTGTGGTGATAGAAAATGAAAGATAGTGATTTTATAAGAGGCAGTAACCCGATGACCAAGATGGAAATAAGAAGTGTCATCATGAGTTATCTGGACGTGAAACCCGAGCAAAAGGTGTTGGATATCGGTGCTGGAACAGGTTCCGTTATCATTCAGCTAAAAAAAACATTCCCCAGCATCGAAGCGTATGCCATCGAGAAAACAGAGTCAGGGTGTCAACTGATTTTAGAAAATGCAAATAAACATCATGTGAAGATACACATCAAACACGCGGATGCCCCCTATTATGATCTGGATCGACATTTGAGCTTCGATCGCATATATATCGGTGGCACAGGACATCTGTTTACTGAAATTATGCGTTGGCTCGAAGAGCGACATTTAAAAGCGCAGAGCCTGTTGGTTTTTTCAGCTCTGACGATAGAAAGTCAACAAGAAATACTTTCATATCTTTTTAACAAGCCTGAGTCATTTAAAGACATAGAAGCAAGCTATATACAAGCAAGCAGAATGGAAATGCTTTCTGAGTATCATTATTTTAAACCATTGAACCCCTGTATGGTTATCAAGTGCATTGTTGGAGGAAATCATGTCTAGATTTTATGGTATAGGTGTGGGTCCAGGCGATCCAGAACTGCTTACGCTGAAGGCGATAAATACATTAAAAATTTTGGATGAACTTTATGTACCTACTGGAGTAGAGGGGGGAGATAGTGAGGCTTTAAACATCGTCATGACATATTTACCAGAACAGTTGGTGATTCATAAAAGACATTTCCCCATGACCAAAAATGTCATGGAGAAAGAACAGGCTTGGGCGTGTATTGCAAATGAGATTAAGTTATCAGTAAATGCTGGGAAAAATGTAGGATTTATAACTTTAGGAGATCCGATGCTCTACAGTACTTACGGTTATATTCTAAAGCGTCTACGACATCAGGTCGATGTCTCTACAATTCCTGGATTATCAGCGTTTGCTTCCATCGCATCAGGTTATAATCAGATTTTGGTAGACGGTGACACGCCGTTATTGATATTTCCGTGTGTTGGTGACTTAGAAGATATAGAAGGATCCATCGTATCCCATGAGAGTATTGTTTTAATGAAGGTTTATAAATCTTTTAATCTGATACGAGATATCATCGTAAAGCATAAATTAGAATCTGTTTCTTTAGTCGTTTCGGATTATGGAAAAGCAAATGAAATATGTCATGGTGATATTCAGATGATAAACTCAGAGGATATTGGCTATTTTACAACCATAATAATCAATAAGAGGTGGTTTAGATGAACGTAAAATTCGTAGGTGCAGGTCCAGGTGACCCGGAATTAATAACTCTCAAAGGTCACAAAGCACTGGCTCAAGCTGATGTGGTCATCTATGCAGGTTCCTTGGTGAATCCCGTTTTATTAGAGTACTGTAAAAAAGAGTGTGAAATCTACGACAGTGCTGTGATGACGTTAGAAGAGATTATAGAAAAATGTCATGATAGCGTTTTAAAAGGCAAAAAAGTGGTCAGATTGCATACGGGAGACTTTTCTATCTATGGCTCATTGAGAGAACAAATAGAAGCTTTAAAGGCTTTAGGTGTGGCGTATGAACTCATCCCCGGCGTCAGCAGTTTTCTAGGCGCTGCGTCTTCCCTACAAATCGAATATACAGTGCCTGAAATTTCCCAAAGTTTGATTATCACGCGTAAAGAAGGGAGAACGCCAGTACCAGACCGTGAAAGCTTAAAACATTTTGCATCTCACCAGACATCAATGGCTATTTTTCTGTCTGCTGGTATGATGGACGGCGTGGTCGAAGATTTAGTCGAAGGGGGATATCCTCTTGAGACGCCTATAGCCGTGATTTATAAAGCCACTTGGCCAGATGAAAAAATCATACGAGGGACATTAGCGACGATTGTATCTTTGGTTAAGCAAGATGGCATTATGAAAACCGCACTCATCATCGTCGGAAAGTGTTTGGGATCTTCGTTTAATAATTCCAAACTCTATGATAAGGATTTTTCTCATGAATATAGATAAACGTTTTTACTTTATAGCCTTCACCACTGAAGGGAGAAATCTTGTAAAAGTATTAACAAATGCTTTAAACTCATCTCTATCGACAAATGAAGTCGTCGTATTTGATAAAAAAAAACATGTCAGTGCACATGACTTTATACATGATGTGTTTGAAGTAAACGAAACTGAAAAGAAAGCTTGTTTGATTATCGTTGGCGCGGTAGGGATATCGGTTCGATTGATAGCGCCATTCATAAAGGATAAACTAACTGATCCACCTGTGATTGCCATCGATGATTTGGGATTTTTTGTAATCAGTCTCTTGTCTGGACATGTGGGTGGTGCGAATCATATGACTGAGCAGATATCACAAATACTTAAGGAACATCACTACTCAGCAACCGCCGTCATCACCACAGCGACAGATATAAGAGGGCTCAGAGGGATTGAATCCTTGCTCAAGGACTATAAAGTACCTTTGACTCCTGTAAGAGATAGTCTCAAGAAACTAAACATGCATGTCGCAGAAGGGGGGGTGATTTACGTCGCAGTGGACCCTTTGCTCGGTCATCATCATAGTGAGACAGCATGTATAAAAAATTATCATTCGTCGCAAAAGCTTCTGGATAAAGATTTGGTGATCGCCATCACATTAAGGCGTCTTGATAGCTGGTTAATACTGGCTGAGGATCATCATCTTGATCAATGCTTTATCAGTAAATCACTTGTTATAGGCACAGGGTGTAAGAAAAATTTTCCTCCTGAGGTATACGTAAAGACGTTGATGACCTTATTAGAAAGTCATCAATTCGAGTTACACGCGATTCAAGCTTTGTCGAGTGTCTCTATAAAAAAACAGGAGATTTGTATATTTGAGGCAGCAAAGTATTTGGAATCGGAAGTCATTTTTCATGATTTAAATGAACTGAAAGATGTTGCCATGTCATTTGAAGTATCAGATTTTGTTTTAAAAACGATAGGCATAGGCTCTGTAGCTGGCCCGAGTGCTTTGAAATTAACAGGAGATGAAATGGCGATGTCAGTCTATAAACAGGTTGGTTGTACTTTTTCTTTTGGGAGGACGTTAAGATGATTTATGTTATTGGGATTGGACCAGGAAATATAAACCAAATGACTTATGAAGCCAGAAATGCCATAGAAAATGCAGAAGTCGTTATTGGTTATAAGACGTATATAGATTTGATATTACCAATCTTAGAAGGAAAACAGATCTATTCAAATGGGATGAGAGGTGAAGTAACCCGGTGTAAACAAGCCATCGAATTATCTCAAAATGGCAAACACGTTGCTGTGATTAGCAGCGGAGACTCTGGCGTTTACGGCATGGCAGGATTAATCTATGAGCTTGTAGATTATCCAGAGGAGGTCGTGGTGATTCCAGGGATTACAGCTTCCATAGCAGGCGCAGCACTTTTGGGAGCGCCTTTGATGCACGATTTTTGTCATATAAGTTTGAGCGACTTGCTTACGCCTTTTGATGTCATCATGAACAGAGTCAAAGCCGCTGCTCAGGCTGACTTTGTGATTTGCTTTTATAATCCTAGAAGTCATGGAAGACCTAATCATTTAAAAGCGGCAATCGAGATCATTATGTCTATACAAGGCAAAGACGTATGGGTTGGCATCGCAAAAGACATCGGTCGCGAAAATGAAATGACACATATTATGCCCATTTCGGAAATAGACTACGCCCTTGTAGATATGACAACGCTTGTTTATGTTGGTAATAAAACGACCTTTTTAAAGGAAAGTAAGCTTGTAACCCCAAGAGGCTATCATCTATGATCCTCGTGTTAAGTGGAACGCATGAAGGCAGAGCGATTATAGAACAGTTATTAGACATGAACCTTCCATGTACATTGTCAGTAACGTCCAGTCTAGGTGCACAGACATACGCTGATCTGAATTGTCCTATACATCTTGGAAAGTTTGATGTAGAAAGTTTAACACAGTGGATTCATCAATATCAGGTAAAAGGCGTAATAGATGCAACACATCCACATGCCCAAGAGATTAAGAAAATTGCGCAAATAGCGTGTGAACATACGAAGACGCCTTATTTCAGATTTCGAAGAAAACCGAGCCAGACATCTTTAAATATCCCTTTAGATAAAGTGACCTATTTTAATTCAGTAGACGACTTGATTTCAATGTTAAAACAGGAACGTCAAGTCAGAAATATCTTAATTACAGGAATCAAACACATTGATGTGTTCTACAAACATTTTAGCAAAGAACAGTGTTTTTTTAGAATCATGCCAAGTCGTTACTCAATAGAGCAGTGTGAGTTAAAACACGTCCCTTTGTCAAACATAATCGGCATCAAAGCGCCATGCTCAGTTTCTTTAAACCAAGCATTGCTTGAAACCTATGATATTTCCCATTTTGTGTTTAAAGAGAGCGGAGAAGGAAGTGGTTATATGAACAACTTAGAAGCAATCAAAGAACAAAATGTTAAAAGTGGTGTTAAAGGTTTTATTCTCAAAGAAGTTAATGAAGATGTGAATTTTAGGGATAACACATATGAGCATGTCAAGGACATGTGCCTTATGATAAAAAAAATAATGCTATAAGGAGGACATATGTTTCAATTTATTTTTAGCGCAGGTCAGTTGACTTATGCGATGCATATCGCAGAGGGATTTTTACCTAAACTGTGGGCATTCATTTGGTTTGTCATTTTTTTACCTGTTTTGGTTATGAGTATTAGACAGCTGACTTTGAAATTTAACGAAGATCAATCAAATAAGCTTTATTTCGCCTTAATGGCGGCGTTCGCCTTTACACTTTCCTCTTTAAAAATTCCATCCATTGTGGGCAGTTGCTCACATCCAACGGGTATGGGACTTGGTGCGATATTACTCGGGCCATTGCCTATGGTTGCAGTAGGAACCATCGTACTGATGCTTCAAGCTTTGCTAATCGCCCATGGTGGCATAACAACTTTAGGTGCGAATGCATTTTCAATGGCAGTTGTAGGCCCTTTTGTTTCCTTTGGTGTGTTTTACGTATTAAAAAAAATGAATATCAATCGTAAACTGGGTGTTTTTTTCGCAGCGACATTAGGCAGTCTGAGCACTTACTTCGTCACGAGTTTACAGTTGGGATTGGCATTTGCTGAGGGAAATTTTTTGATGGCTACTGCCAAATTTTTAGGCATTTTTATGTTCACTCAGCTTCCGATTTCCATAGCAGAAGGTTTACTGACTGTTGTGGTGTATAACCTCTTAAGTCAAACAAATCAATTTTCAACATTAGCAGGAGGAAGAGAATCGTGAAAAAACAAAATCTAATCTTGTTATTAATTTTTGCACTGTTAGTTGTGGTTCCATTGGTTTTAAATCCTAATGCTGAGTATGGCGGTTCAGATGGAAATGCAAAGGTTCTAATTAACACATTAGTACCTAGCTATGAACCTTGGTTTGAGCCGATTTGGGAACCACCAAGTGGCGAGATTGAAAGTCTAATGTTTACGATGTTTGCCGTAACGGGTGCTGGTTTCATTGGATACTATTTAGGGACACTAAAAGGTAAAAAATCGTGATTCATATTGACGCTATTGCTCATCAAAGTCGTTTTAGCCAAAGGTATACGCATGCGCGAATCTCGATTATTTTGGGGTGTATCGTCAGCAGTGTGGTGATAGATCAATTAAGTGTATATGGTATTTTGGCGATTGTTTCATTTGCGTATATAGGTGTGATTAGTAGACAAAAAATAAGTGTCATCACGAAAATACTGTTGGTTCCATTTCTATTTGTGGGTGTTTCCAGTCTTTTAGTAGCCGTGATGTTTTCAAGTTCGAGGATTTCTGATTCTCACCTTCAGTTTAAGCTGCTGAACATCTATGTCGGTGTTACAGATAAAAGTCTGATTCTAGCCGGATACACGTTTAGTCGTTCTATGTCCACGATGATACAAGCTTTCTCCTTGAGTTTAACGATTCCCATCATCCGTGTTATTGCATGGATGCGTTGGATTAGACTACCAGAATCATTTGTTCAACTTTTTACGCTGAGTTATAGGATGATATTTGTGTTATTTGAAGTTGCTCAAGACTTAATAACGTCTCAAACGCTTAGATTTGGTTTTAAAAATCCCAAACTGACATTTCGAACGCTCACAGGGATGAGTACATCCTTGTTTATGAATACGTTCCAAAGGCTAAGCGATATGGAGAGCGCTTTAAAACTCAGAAGTTTCTATGAGAAATAACCCATTCCCAAGGAGGAGAGATGCTAAAGTGTCATAACATTACATTTAGATATGATCAGAGCTCAAAAGGGTTGTCAAACGTGACTTTTTCAACCGATAAGGCGAAAATTATTGGTGTTGTTGGTGAAAACGGTGCTGGAAAATCTACGTTTTTTAAATGCTTGCTTGGACTTCAAAAACCAACTGAAGGATACATTACGTATCAAGGCGCTAGAATTGACTATTCGAAAAAAGGGCTAATCGCTTTAAGAAAACGGGTTAACATGGTTTTACAAGATCCCGAACGTCAGATTTTCTATAATACGGTTTATGATGAGGTGGCTATGGGCCCACGAAATCTAGGTTTATCTCCATCAGAAGTAGACGGTATAACCAACGCGTGTATTGAAACCGTGGAGGGGAACGCATTTTCTGAAATGCCTATCCAATATTTGAGTTTTGGACAAAAAAAACGCGTCGCAATTGCAGGCATCCTTGCGTTAAACTGCGATGTAATCCTTATGGATGAACCAGAAACAGGACTAGACCCTATGATGCGCAACGCGTTGATGCTACTTATAAAAAAACTTGCAAGTGAAGGAAAAAAAATAATCATCGCCAGCCATAATATGGATCTTATCTATATGATGTGCGACTATATATACGTCTTTCAGAATGGCAGTGTTCTGTCAGAAGGAACCCCTGACAAGGTAATGGGAGATGAAGATCTAATGAAGAAAGCGCATTTAGAAGTTCCATTGAGAATCCAACTCACAAAAAAGACACATTAAAATAGACTCATATTGATGATGATGTGTGTAAAAGCACTAAAATATTAAGGAGGATAGCATGTCTACGGGCATGTTAAAGCATATGACACTAGGCGTAATTGGGCTTAACCATCAAACCGCAACCTTAATTCAAAGAGAGAAGCTCTCCACTTATGATATAATCCCTCAGCTTAAGAAATGGCTTTCTGAAGACTTGGGATTCATAGAAGCGGCAGTTTTATCCACTTGCAATCGCTATGAAGTTTATTTTGCTTCTAGTATTGAAAGCTTTTCTCATATTCAAAAAAAGCTTACACATAATTTAATTAATGTTCTTGGGACAGAATCTGAGGACGTGCTGTATAGCTTATCTCATGAAACCGTAGTGACCCATCTTTTTAGTGTAACATGCGGTTTAGATTCCCTTATTATCGGTGAGGATCAAATTTTAGGACAAGTTAAAAATTGCATCAGTGATGCTCAAAATATGGGCATGAGTGGCAAAATTCTAAACAAGCTGTTTCGTGAAGCTATTTCCTTTGCCAAATCAGTAAAAACTGAGTTTAAGATCTCAGAAAATCCTCTTTCTTTAAGTTATATTGCTGTAAAGAAGGCTATTGAAAGAGGGTGCTTAGACGAAGGTTCTACAGTTACGATGGTTGGACTTGGTAAGATGGGGACATTAGCTATTAATTATGTGTTAGACCAGCCTGTACATCAGGTTAAAATCGCTGTCAGATCACCTGAAAAACTACCCAAGCACATCTTGGAGCACCCAAAAGTTAGGTTGTTTCCGTTTGAAGAGAGATATGCCTGCATCTTGGATAGCGATGTTATTATATCATCAACATCGGCCCCCCATACCGTTTTGAGATTTGAAAGTCTGATCGGATATAAAGAAAATTCTATTTGGATTGATCTGTCCATGCCAAGGGACATTGATGAAAGGATTGAATCTAAATGCCAGGTTGAGCTATGGACCATTGACTATTTTAAGGATATTTCTGATTCGAACATCAAACGTAGAGTTGAGTTAAAAAATTTGATCCGAGAGGTAATGCAAAAACATATTGACGATTATTGGTTTTGGTTGAGTGCTATAGAAGTCGATGATATTCTGAAGAACTGGCAGCAAACGATTCAATCGTTGGTTCAAGAAGGTTTAGAAATTGCTGACAATAAAAAATTAATCGATCAACCTGACAAGAAGGATAAATGGTCTATGGTCATGGAGAGTATTTTAAAAAAAATGATCAGAGCGCCTTTGGTTAATCTTAAATCGATTCAAGATAAATCAGAGAGAGATTTATATGTAAAAATGTTAAAGGAGTTGTTTGACTATGACTGAGCAAAATATAAAGTGCTTTAAGCCTTTAGCAATCCATGGTCCTAAACTCAATATCTTAATCGTAGGTTATGGTGCACTTGGAAAACGAAAAGGGAAGGCATATGAAAATGCAGGCTCAAATGTCATTTCTGTTGATCCTAAGCAAGAATCAGAAGCGACATATAAGATGACTTTCAAGGCGTTTATTGAATCTCATGAACCTATTTTTGATCGACAGCATTTGGTTCTCATTTCGACCAATCGTACAGACGTGAATGAAGAGGTTGAGTTTTACTGTATAAATAAATATAAGTTATACAACAGGACGGATAAAAGTGAAAACAGCTGTTTTCATGATCTGTCTGTTGAATATAAGGACGATTATTTTATCGCTGTTGGCAGCGGTGGTAAATCTCCTGAAATTGGGAGATATGTCATCGATGCATTGCGAACACAAGTTAAGATAGATGACATCGACATCAAAAATATAATTGCGAAACGAAAGGGGGGTTAGTATGAAAAAACATATTCGAGTAGGAACTAGAGGAAGCCGATTGGCTCTTGCTCAGACCCATTGGGTTGTGGAGAAGCTAAAAGAATGCTACTTAGATG
>RRZU011255950.1_pt1 | contig 12207 bp, 14 predicted proteins | sample 2165561 | NCBI WGS metagenome assembly RRZU01 (sample SAMN10456909, study PRJNA506462) | wastewater metagenome | isolation source: wastewater sludge | place: USA: Moscow, Idaho | reverse complement strand
GAAACAGCAAATACAAAGGCAAATGCGGGTCGCTTGGCACTCGGTGCGAGCCTGACGCCCGGCCGATCCGGCGATGCACGGTTGCGTTTGGACGGGGCTGGTAAAATGCACTCCATGCTTATTCTCGGAATCGAATCGTCCTGCGACGAACCAGGGATCGCGCTCTACAGCACCGACGGCGGTGGTGCGCTGCTCTCCCATGCTCTCCATTCGCAAATCCTGATGCATCGCGAGTACGGTGGTGTCGTCCCCGAGCTTGCCTCGCGCGACCATATCCGGCGTGCGGTGCCGTTGTTGCGCAAAGTGCTGGCCGATAGCGGACATGCACTGGCTGAAGTCGATGCCATTGCCTACACGCAGGGGCCGGGACTCGCCGGTGCGCTGCTGGTTGGCGCAGCGTTTGCCGAAGGGCTGGCCTGTTCGCTGGGCATCCCGACCGTTCCATTGCATCACCTTGAGGGGCATCTTCTCTCGCCGCTGCTTTCCAGCCGGCCGCCGAAGTTCCCTTTCATCGCGCTGCTGGTCTCCGGCGGGCATAGCCAGCTGATGCGCGTGACCGGCGTCGGCGAATACCTCTTGCTCGGAGAGACGCTCGACGATGCAGCGGGAGAAGCGTTCGACAAGACGGCCAAGCTGCTCGGTCTGCCGTATCCCGGTGGGCCGGTTCTTGCGCAACTTGCCGAGCAGGGGCGGCCGGAGATCGTCAAGTTCCCGCGTCCGATGCTGCATTCGGGTGATCTCGATTTCAGCTTCAGCGGACTGAAGACGGCGGTGTTGACCAAGGTCCGAGAAATCGGCGAGCCCGACGATCAACAGCGTGCCGACATCGCGCGCGGCTTTTAGGACGCCATCGTCGAGGTTCTGGTCAAAAAGTCGATGCGCGCAGTCAAGGAGAGCGGCCTCAAGCAGCTGGTCGTCGCCGGCGGCGTCGGCGCCAACCGCGAGTTGCGCCGACAACTCGACGCGGCGGCGCTCAAGGCGAGAATCACGGTCTACTACCCGGAGCTGGAATTCTGCACCGACAACGGCGCGATGATCGCGCTGGCCGGCGCACTGCGTTTTCAGGCGGGAGTCTCGATCAAGCCGGCCGGCGCGTTTGCCGTGCGTCCGCGCTGGCCGCTCGCCGAGTTGACCCGGTAAAGGTCGGTCAGGCTTTCTTCTTGCCGCCGATTTTCGGCTCGCTGCCAGCCATCAGGCGTTGAAGGTTCGGCCAGTGCTTGGCGATCAGGGCCATGGCGATGATCGCGACGGCGGCGAGTTGCGGATCGCGGCCCCAGAGGAGAAAAGCGATCAGCGGCGCCGTTGCTGCGGCTACCAGTGCCGACAGCGAGGAATAGCGCAAGGTATAGGCGATCAGTATCCAGACGCCGAGCACCGCCAGACCGAGCCACGGATCAAGTGCGAGCAGCACGCCAGCGGCGGTGGCGACGCCCTTGCCGCCGCGGAACTTCAGGAAGACCGGGAACAGGTGGCCAAAGAACACGCCCAGCGCCACCAGCGTGACCGTGCCCGAGCCCAGCCCGAAGTGCGGTCCGAAGGTTTGCGCGAGGAAAACGGCTAGCCAGCCTTTGGCCAGATCGCCGATCAGTGTAACGATCGCTGCCTTCTTGTTGCCGCTGCGCAAGACGTTGGTGGCGCCCGGATTCTTCGATCCGTAGCTGCGCGGATCGGCGAGGCCGAAGAGGCGGCTGCTGACGACGGCGAACGGGACGGAACCGAGAAGGTAAGCCAGCACGATGGCGGCAAGGATGGAGAGTGCAGTCAGCATGGAAAATCCCGGAAACACGAATGGCACGAACGAAGAAGCGAACGAATCAGGGGCCAGGTTAGTGCGCTAGAATCCGCGTCGGACAGGGCTCCCGGCCTGGCCGCCGATTTTACACCGACTCTTCACCGACCCGACTGGTTGCCACATGGACATCATCTTTATCGACGAATTTCGCCTCTCGACGCTGATTGGCATCTATCCCCGCGAGAAGGTCATGCCGCAGACCGTGGAGATGTCGCTGCAGATCGGGACATCGACGGTGAGCGCCGGCGCCAGCGACGATATCGGCGATACGATCGACTACGCGGTCGTCGTCGAGCGCCTGCGCAGCGAACTGGCAAGCCAGCATTTCAACCTGCTGGAGAAGCTTGCCGAGTACGTGGCCGGGCTGCTGATTGAGGAATTCGGCGCGCGCTGGGTTCGGGTCACGATCGCCAAGCTGGGCATGATGCGCGGCGTGAAGCGGGTCGGCGTCATCATCGAGCGCGGCGAGCGCGACTGATTTCCGTCTTCTCGAAGCGAAAGGGCTATGCTTCAAGCGTGTCCATATCGAGCCAAAGCACGGAATCATGAAGAACGAACACGCTCCGGAAACGCCGGCCATTCGATTTCTCAAGGCCCACAAGATCCCCTTCTCGACGCATCTCTATGACTACGAGGAGCACGGCGGCACCAAGGTCTCGGCCCGCGAACTCAACGTCGATGAACACGCCGTTATCAAGACGCTGGTTTTCGAGAACGAAAGCGCCAAGCCGTTTGTGGTGCTGATGCATGGGGATTGCAAAGTTTCAGCCAAGGAACTGGCGCGCCAGATCGGCTGCAAACGGACCGAGCCGTGCAAGCCCGAGGCCGCCAATCGCCATACCGGCTACCTGGTCGGAGGCACCTCCCCCTTCGGCACCAAGAAGGCGATGCCGGTGTATATCGAAAAGAGCATTTTCGATTTGTCCCTGATTTACATCAACGGCGGCCGGCGCGGTTTTTTGGTCGGCATTCATCCGCACGACTTGCACGTGCTCGCGCCAACGATCGTGGAAGTCTCGCGAGAAGACTAGGGCGATCGCCCGGTAGCAGAATGCCGAGTGCTGCGGGGCGAAAGTTTTCTCCGCATTGGGCGTAAGAAATCCCCTCCTGTGGCGACTAATGGGTCAGCAGCACGCGATTTGCGCGTTGCTGCTCAAACCGATGCTTGAGCTCACCCCAACACACAGGAGATTCACCATGAACAAGACGATGACCGCCGCCTCCCTGGCTTTCGCCCTTGGCTCCGCTCTGACCATTGCTGCGACACCGGCTGCCGCCCAGGACAAAATGGCCGACAAGGAGAAATGCTACGGCGTGGCGTTGAAGGGCAAGAACGACTGCAAGGCAGGCGCGGGCACTACCTGCGCCGGCACGTCGAAGATCGACTATCAGGGCAATGCGTGGTCGCTGGTGCCCAAGGGCAGCTGTGAGAAGATGGCTTCGCCGACCTCGGCGACTGGATTCGGCCAGCTCGCCGAGTTCAAGGAAAAGATGGCCTGATCCCGGGTTCATCCTGTCAAACCCGCATGAGACGCCGGCCATGACGACAGCCGCAACCCGCCTGGCGATTACGGTCGGCGCTCTGCCCGCACGGAGCGGCTTGGGCCTCAAGCCCGAGCACTTCCGCACGATTCTCGAAACGTCGCCGGACTTGGGTTTCTTCGAAATCCATGCCGAAAACTACATGGTCGATGGCGGCCCCTTCCACCACTTTCTGTCGAGAATCCGCAGCCGGTATCCGTTGTCGATCCATGGTGTCGGGCTGTCGATCGGCGGCGAATCGCCTCTTGACGAGACGCATCTGCGGCGTTTGGCCGTACTGCTGCAACGCTATGAACCGCAGTCCTTTTCCGAACATCTGGCGTGGTCGAGTCATGGCGACGTGTTTCTCAACGACCTGTTGCCGGTCGCGTATTGCCACGAAACGCTGATGCGCGTCTGCGATCACATCGACCGCGTTCAGGAAATGCTCAAGCGGCGCATGCTGCTCGAGAATCCGGCGACGTACGTCGAGTTCGCCGCGTCGACGATGGCCGAGACCGATTTCATCAGCGAGGTGATCCGGCGCACTGGCTGCGGCCTGCTACTCGACGTGAATAACGTCTATGTGTCGTGCATCAATCACGGGCGCGATCCCCGGGCCTGCATCGACGCCCTGCCGCTGGCGGCGACCGGCGAAATTCATCTGGCCGGCTTTGCCCGCGACACGGATTCTGCCGGCGACGAACTGCTGATCGACAGCCATGGATCGCCGGTCGCCGATGCGGTCTGGGCGCTATATCGTTACGCACTGCAGCGCGTCGGCCCGGTTGCTACGCTGATCGAACGCGACAACGATATCCCGGCGTTCGCGGTCATGCTGGCCGAGGCAAATCGCGCCGAAGACATGTTACGAGCGCAAGCCGCGAGCATGCCAGCATGAGTCCGCAACGATGCTTTGCCGAAGCGCTGCTCGATCCGGAGCAAGCCTGTCCACCCGGCCTGATCACCTGGAACGCATCCGACCCCGCGCGCCGTTTCGCGGTCTATCGCAACAACGTGATCGTCTCGCTCGTCGATGCCCTGGCCGATACCTTTGCCGTAACGCAGGATCTGGTCGGCGAAGCCTTCTTCCGAGCGATGGCTCGCGTGTTTGCTTACACCAATCCGCCGACCTCGCGCTTGCTGGTGTTTTATGGCGAAACGTTTCCTGCGTTCATCGAACGCTTCCCGCCCGCTGCCAGTCTCCCTTATCTGGCCGACGTGGCACGGCTCGAATTTCTGCGCGTTCGCGCCTATCACGCGGCCGACGTGGCGCCGGTACGCAGCGAAGACATCGTTGCCGTGCTGGCCGACGAAGACAAGCTGCCGGATCTGGGTCTGGCGCTTCATCCGTCGCTTGCTGTACTTGACTCGGCGGGCGCCGTCGTCTCGCTGTGGGCCGTGCATCAAGGGGTCGGCGATCTTGCAACGCTCGTACCCGATGTGCCGGAGACGGCGCTGGTCGTGCGCGACGGGCTGGATGTCGAGGTGATGAGTATTCCCCGTGCTTCCGGCGTTTTCATCAAGGCGCTGAAGCGCGGTGCGACGTTGGGTGATGCGATGGCGTTGGCGCAGCGCAGCGATCCGGACTTCGACGCCACGCTGCCGCTCGCCTTGCTGATTCAAAAGAGTGCTATCACGGCTCTGTATTCATGAGGAGAACATCGTGACTCGTTCCACCGCGAATATTGCTCAGTCCACCACCTCCGTCCGCTCCGGTTCGCCGCCCTCCACGGGCAGAGTCAGTGGACTCGTCCAAGGCGTCATCGGGCTCTTCTCCCGCTTACCGGATTCATTGATTGCGTGGGTCAGTCGATTCTCGATTGCCGCGATTTTCTGGAAATCCGGCCAGACCAAAATCGATGGTTTCGCCATCGACATCGTCTCGGGCGAGTTCTCAGTCGGCTGGCCGCGCCTGTCGGACTCCGCTGTTTCACTGTTCAAGGACGAGTATCGGCTGCCGCTGATACCGCCAGAGCTGGCGGCGCCGATGGCGGCGTTTGCGGAGCACTTCTTCCCGGTCTTGATCCTGATTGGCCTGGCGACACGATTCTCCGCCCTCGCCCTGCTGGTGATGACGCTGACGATCCAGATCTTCGTCTATCCCGACGCCTATCCGACCCACGGCGTCTGGGCGGCCGTGCTCCTGTTGATCATTGCCCGGGGGCCTGGGGTGCTCTCGCTCGATCATCTTTTGGCAAAACGCCTCGGCGCGCGCGGTTCGTGAGCCGATAGTCTCAATTCAGTGCAAAAATATGACGATAATTGCGATCCATCGAATCCAACGGCGCGCAATTGCGTTTGGCCCCGACCCACAGGAGAAAGAATGAGAAAGTCGTCGTTGTCCCGCGTGCTCAATGTCGCCGCTATTGCCGGCCTGATTCTCGCTAACAGCGTGCAGGCGCAATCCGCGTGGAGCGAGGTGGTAGCCGCTGCCAAGGGGCAAACGGTCTATTTCAACGCCTGGGGCGGCGGCGAAACCAGCAACGCTTACATCGCCTGGGCGGCCAAGGTCGTTCAGAAACGCTTCGGCGTCACCGTCAAACACGTGAAGATCAGCGATGCGGCCGAGGTCGTCAAACGCGTGCAGGCCGAGGTTCAGGCCGGACGCACCGAAAAGGGTTCGGTCGACCTGATCTGGGTCAATGGCGAGAACTTCAAGAATCTCAAGCAATCCGGCCTGCTGTTCGGCCCATGGGCGGAGACGCTGCCGAATTGGTCGCTGGTCGACTCGTCGAAACCGGTCCGCGTCGATTTCTCGGTGCCGACTGACGGCATGGAGGCCGCGTGGGGAACGGCGCAACTCACGTTCATCGCCGACCACGCCGTCACCGCCACGCCGCCGCGCTCGGCCAACGAACTGCTGGCTTTCGCCAAGGCCAATCCGGGGCGCGTGAGCTATCCCAAGCTGCCGGATTTTCATGGCACGACCTTCGTCAAACAGATTCTCCTTGAGCTGACGCCCGACGCAGCGGCTCTGCAGCAGCCGGTGACGCCGGAGGCGTTCAAGCGCGCGACCGCGCCGCTCTGGCCGTATCTCGATCAACTGCATTCCATCGCCTGGCGGCAGGGCCAGAGTTTCCCGGCCAGCGCTGCCGAGATGCACGGCCTGCTGGCCGATGGCGAGCTCAAGCTGTCGCTCACCTTCAACCCCAACGAAGCGGCGAATCTGATCGTCACCCGGCAACTGCCGGCCACGGCTTACAGTTTCGGCTTTACCGGCGGCACCATCGGCAATGTTCATTTCCTGGCGATCCCGGTCAATGCCAAGGCCAAGGCCGGCGCGCAGATCTTCGCCAACTTCCTGCAATCGCCGGAAGCGCAGGCGCGCAAGGCCGACGTCGCGGTGTGGGGCGATGGCAGCGTGCTGGATTCGGCGAAGCTGCCGGAGCAGTTCCGGGCGGCCATGAGCAAGACCGCGCCCGGCGCACTCGCCGAGAAGGTGCCGACGCTCGCCGAGCCGCATGCCAGCTGGGTTGAGGCGCTGGAGAGCGAGTGGTTGAAACGCTACGGCACACGCTAGGACGCCGCGTGCAGGACGCGCACTTGCGCAGTCCGCCAGCGTCCGGTGGCGGGCGGAGAGTGGGACTTGTGGCGATTGTGGCGCTCATGGGCGTCGGTCTGGTTTTTGCGCCCCTGCTGCCGGGCCTGTTCTGGGCGCTGGCGCCCGGGCTGTCGCTCGACGTGTGGCGCGATCTGTTGGCCAATCCCGAATGGCCGCGGGCGCTTCTTGCCACCCTGATTTCCAGCATCTTGAGCACGTTGGTCGCGCTGCTGCTGGCTGGCGTGATGGCCATGCAGCTCTACCCGGGCAGTGGCTGGATGCGTCTGCAGCGCCGCTTGACGCTGCAGCTTGCGGTGCCGCACGCGGCCTTTGCCGTCGGCCTGTTTTTCCTTCTATCGCCCTCGGGCTGGCTGGCACGGCTGATCGCGCAATTCCTCGGCTGGATCACGCCACCCGGCTGGGATGTCTGGCAAACGGTACAAGACCCGCTGGGCTTGAGTCTGGCGCTTGGGCTGGCGCTCAAGGAAAGCTGGTTTCTGCTCTGGGCTTTGGGCGCGGTGCTCGGCGAGCACGCCATTAAGCGGCAGATGACCATCGCCCGATCGCTCGGCTATAGCCGTTTTCAGGCCTGGCGTCACATTCTCTGGCCGCAGCTCCTGTCGCGGCTGGCGTGGCCGCTGGCGGCCGTATTCGCCTACGGCCTGTCGGTGGTCGACATGGCGCTGATCCTCGGTCCGTCGAATCCGCCGACGCTGGCCGTGCTGATCTGGCGCTGGCTGACCGACGCCAGTCCGGAGAAGCAGGCGCTGGGCGCCGCCGCCGCGCTCGCGCTGGCGTTGATCCTGCTGCTTGTCGTCGCCGGCGTACGCAGGCTCTGGAAACGGGTCGGCCGCCTGTGTTGGCATCCCACGGGGCGACGCGCGCCGGTGTCCGGCCGCGCTACGCGGCTCGGGCTGCAGCAGCCGGTGTTTCTTGTCGGCTATATGGTCGTCGCTGCGCTGCTCGTCTGGTCGGTCGCCGGTGCGTGGTTTTTCCCCGCCTTGCTGCCCGACGGCCTGAGCCTGGATGCCTGGCAGCGCGCGGATTTTGCCCCGTTCTTCACCTCGTTCTGGCTCGGCACGGCGGTGTGCCTGATCACGCTCCCGATCACGCTGTTCTGGCTGGAATGGGGACCATCGCGCTTCAATGCCGTGCTCTATCTTCCGTTGATCATCCCGGCCTTGCCGCTGGTCATGGGGCAGCACGTGGCCTTGCTGCGTTTCGGGCTGGACGGCACCGCTTGGGGGCTGATCTGGGGCCATCTGCTGTGGGTTCTGCCGTACATGGTGCTGACGCTGGTCGGCCCGTACCGTGCCTTCGATGCGCGGCTGATGACCACCGCGCAGGCGTTCGGCCGTTCGCGGTTGCAGGCCTGCCTGTCGGTCAAGTGGCCGATGCTGTTCAAACCGCTGCTGGCGGCGCTGGCCGTCGGGTTTGCCGTGAGCATCGCCCAGTACCTGCCAACCTTGTTTGCCGGCGCCGGACGCTTCGCGACGGTGACCACCGAAGCCGTTGCCCTGAGCGCTGGCGGCAATCGCCGGGTACTCGCCGTTCAGGCGCTTCTGCAAGTCGTGCTGCCGCTGGCCGCATTCGGACTGGCGGCGTGGTTGCCGCATTGGGTCGGAAAGCGGCGGCGCGGACTGCGCTAACCGGGTGACTACGCATGAAGAGACTTGAAATCACGAATCTGAACGTCAGCAAGGCCGGACAGGCGCTGATCTCCGAGCTCAACCTGAGCGTCGCGCCGGGTGAGGTCTTCACGCTGATGGGGGCTTCCGGCTCGGGTAAATCGACATTGCTGAACTGGATCGTCGGCGCGCTCGACCCGGTTTTCTCGGTGCAAGGCGAACTGTGGCTCAACGGTGTTCGCCGTGACACGCTGCCGATCGAAGCGCGCCGCATCGGCATTCTGTTTCAGGACGATCTGCTGTTCCCGCATTTGAGTGTCGGGCAGAACCTGGCCTTCGCCTTGCCGGCGCGTATTCAGGGTCGAGCGGAACGCCGGCGCGTGATCGAAAGCGTACTGGCCGATGTCGGCCTGAGCGGTTTCCATGATCGTGACCCGGGAACCTTGTCCGGGGGGCAAAAAGCGAGAATCAGCGTCTTGCGTGCGCTGCTTGCCGAACCTGAAGCCCTGCTGCTCGACGAGCCGTTTTCGAAACTCGATGCCGTGCTGCGTGGGCAATTCCGCGCCTTTGTTTATGACCGCATCAGCCAGCTCGGCATTCCGACGCTGCTCGTAACGCACGATCCGGCCGATATTACGCCGGACGGCATCGTCGTTGAAATCAGCGAATGGCAGGCGTGCGATGCTTGATCGGCGCGTTCTCGATCTCGTGCACGGGATGCTGCGAACGCTCGGCCAGACGCTGCTCGCTCGCGGTATCAAGGCCGATCAGGTGACCTGGGCCGGATTCCTGATCGGGCTCGGCGCTGTCCCGCTCATCGTGCTGCATCACTACGTTTGGGCTGTGCCGTTCATCCTGCTCAATCGCCTGGCCGACGGGCTGGACGGAACAATGGCGCGGCTGACCCAGCCGACCGATCGCGGCGCCTTTCTCGATATCGCACTTGATTTTCTCTTCTATTCGTCCATCCCGCTCGCGTTTGCCATCGCCGAACCGCAAGCCAATGCCTTGGCCGCTGCGGTGCTCATCTACGCCTTCGTCGGCACCGGCAGCACCTTCCTGGCCTTCGCCGTCATCGCCGCCAAGCGCAAGCTGACCAGCGCGGCCTATCCGGGCAAAGGTTTCTACTATCTTGGCGGCTTGACCGAAGCGACGGAAACCATCGCCGTATTCATCGCGATGTGCCTCATTCCCGGCTGGTTTTCAGCGCTGGCGTATGGCTTTGCCGCGCTCTGTGGCTTGACCACAATGACGCGCATCGCCGCGGGGATTGATCTGTTCCGGAGAATATGAGGGCCGTCGTTGCGGCGTGTCGCTCTCGTGATACGCTGCCTGCCTTCAAAAGTGTCGCGACTATTTCACTATGCCAATTTCGATTGATGCCTGCGTTGCCCAGCATCAGGGAGATCGCAAGGAGCAGCAAGACCGGGTCTCGCTTGTTCCACATCCCAAGGGCGGCGGCGTGGCGCTTGCCGTGGTCGCCGATGGAATGGGCGGGCACACCGGAGGGGCTCTTGCGGCCCAGCAAGTCATTCACACTGCGACCAACAATCTGGGCCAGTTTTCGGTGCGCTCCGAGGCGCCGCGGACCTTGCTCGAATCGAGCCTGCTTGAAGCGCATCTTCTGATCAAGGCGTCGCGTTTCATCAATGAAAAGGACCCGCACAGTACGGCGGTGATGCTGCTTCTCATGCCGGGCAAGGTGGCTTGGGCGCATTGCGGTGATAGTCGTCTCTATCGTTTTCGTGGCGACCGGCTCGTGTCGCGGACGACCGATCACTCTTATGTCGAGCAACTGGTGACCAAGGGCAAGATTACGCCCGAACAGGCTTTGGTCCATCCGAACCGGAATATCCTGCTCACATCGCTTGGCGGCGATGAGATGCCGCGCATCGATTTCGGCGAAGCCGCAGATCTGCAGGCGGGAGACGCGTTTCTTCTCTGCTCCGACGGCCTCTGGGGGTATTTCGGCGAAGCCGAGCTGGGCGGAGTGATCGCGGCCTATTCGGCGCGGGAGGCCTCTGAGCAACTGATTGATCGCGCGCGAATTCGAGCGAAAGGCGAAGGCGACAACGTCTCGCTCGTCATCCTGAAATTGGTCGAAGTCCCCGTCAAAAAAGGGTAGGAGACTTCTGTCGGTTCGGGTTCGATGCCCGGAATCCGTGGTGACGGAAGCCAGGTGGCCGACGGCCCTTTCCTATTTCCGACCCAGTCCGCCCAGGAGCGCGGCGACGATGCGGCGCGGCTTGTGCGGATGCTCCATTCGCGCCGCGGCCTGCGCCTTCTCGATATCGGTCGGTGCGGCCACCGGATGCGGTTCGGCGCTCTCGTAGGGCTTGCTGAAGTCAAAACCGTCGGCCGCGATGTGGCCGGGGCGTCGATTGCTCCGATGCTCGCTCGCATAGGAAGACTGATCGCGACGTGGGCGTGTAGCAGGGGCCACGGATACGGCGGGTGCCGGTGGGCGGCGATGATGCCCCTTCTTGCCCGTGGGCGGGTACTCGTAGTCGTATTCGGGTTCGAAACCGGGAATGATGACTTGTTCGATCGGCTTCTTGATCAGCTTCTCGATGTCGACCAGGTACTGGACCTCGTGCGCGGAAACGAGCGAGATGGCCGTGCCTTGCTTGCCGGCGCGACCGGTCCGGCCAATGCGGTGAATGTAGTCTTCCGGCGTGTGCGGCAACTCGAAGTTGATGACGTGCGGCAGTTCGTCGATGTCGAGGCCGCGCGCAGCGACGTCCGTGGCTACCAGGACCAGGGCGGAGCCGTCCTTGAACGCTTCCAGCGCTTTCAGTCGGTCGAGCTGACTCTTGTCGCCATGGATCGAGTCGGCAGCAATGCCGGCGCGCTGGAGTTCGCGGGCGAGCTTGTTGGTTTCGATCTTGGTGCGCGTAAAAACGAGGACCTGGTTGAATTCGGAAGATCTGAGCAGCTTGACCAAAAGCGCGCGCTTGGCGTCGGACGCCACGGGGTGCACGCGGTGGGTGATGGTCTCGGAGACGGTGTTGCGTTTGGCGACTTCGATCAGCACCGGCGACTGGAGCATGCGGTCGGCGAGTTTCTTGATCTCTTCGGAGAAGGTTGCCGAGAAGAGCAGGCTCTGCCGCTGTTTTGGCAGCAGGTTGATGATCCGTGTGACATCGGGGACGAAGCCCATGTCCAGCATCCGGTCAGCTTCGTCGAGGACGAGGGCCTGGACGCTGCCAAAGTTGAGGCACTTCTGTTCAACGAGATCAAGCAGGCGTCCCGGTGTGGCTACGAGGACTTCGATGCCGGCGCGAATTTCTTCGATCTGCGGCTTGATGTCCACGCCGCCGTAAGCACAGAGGCTTCTGATCGGCACGTATTTGCTGTAGGTCTTGACCGATTCGTGAACCTGAATGGCCAGTTCCCGGGTCGGCGCCAGCATCAGGACACGGACCGGATGGCGCGCGGGCGAGGGGCTGGGGCTGGCGAAGGGAAGGATGCGTTGCAGCAGCGGCAGGGTGAATGCGGCGGTCTTGCCGGTGCCGGTCTGTGCGCCGCCCATCAGGTCTTTTCCCGACAGGACGATGGGAATGGCCTGCGCCTGGATTGGTGTGGGGTCGGTGTAACCCTCTTCGGTAATGGCTCGCAGAATTTCCGGCGCGAGGCCGAGTTCATCAAAACGCATCGGCAACGCCCATAAATAAATGTGGAATCAATAGCATAGGGCCGCGATTATACACGCTTTGCCAGTG
>RRZU010006426.1_pt1 | contig 12209 bp, 10 predicted proteins | sample 2165561 | NCBI WGS metagenome assembly RRZU01 (sample SAMN10456909, study PRJNA506462) | wastewater metagenome | isolation source: wastewater sludge | place: USA: Moscow, Idaho | reverse complement strand
CTCGCGTCTTTGCGCCTGAACCTCGGGGTCGGGATCGAGGCCGGCGGCCAGCAGCCTTTGGGTATAGGGCTGGCGCGGATGTTCGAAAATCTCGCGCACCGGGCCCTGTTCGACCACCTTGCCGCCCTGCATGACCATGACATGATCGGCGAAATCGCGCACCACCGGCAGGTCATGGGCGATAAAGATGAAGGCGATCCCCATCTCGCGCCGCAGCTTGTCCATAAGCTCGATCACCTGTGCCTGAACCGAAACGTCCAGCGCCGAGACCGCCTCGTCGCAGATGATCAGCCGCGGCTCAAGCGCCAGCGCGCGGGCAATGGCGATGCGCTGGCGCTGGCCGCCGGAAAACTGATGCGGATAGCGGCCGGCCATGGCGGGGCTTAGCCCGACCTGCTGCAACAGCTCGGCCACGCGGGCCTTCCATTGCGGTTTGGGCAGGATTTCGGGGTGGATGATCCAGGCCTCGGATATCAGCTGAAACACCGTCATGCGCGGGTTCAGCGATTGCGTCGGATCCTGAAACACCATCTGCAAATCGCGGCGCAGCTTGTAAAGTTCGGCCGGCGACATGGTGAACAGATCGCGCCCCTGCCACAGGGCCTTGCCGCCATCGGGTTCCTCAAGCCGCAACAGGATCCGCGCCAGCGTCGACTTGCCCGAGCCGGATTCCCCCACCACCGCCATGCATTCCCCGGCCATCAGATCGAAACCGACCCCATCAAGGGCGCGAAAGCCGGAATAGGTCTTGACCACGTCGCGGACCGACAGCACGGCCTCGGCCCTGGGCAGCGGATCGTGGAAGACACCCTTGCCGGGCGCGGCCGCGATCAGCTTGCGGGTATAGGGGTGCTTGGCGTTGCGATAGACCTCGGCCGTTTCGCCCGATTCCACGATTTCACCGGCATTCATCACCACCACGCGATCGGCGATTTCGGCCACGACGCCCAGATCATGGGTGATGATCAGGATGCCCATGCCGGTTTCCTGTTTCAGCTCTTCGAGCAGCGACAGCACCTCGGCCTGCACGGTCACGTCCAGCGCCGTTGTGGGTTCATCGGCGATCAGCACATCGGGCTTCATCGCCAATGCCATGGCGATCATCAGCCGCTGACGCTGACCACCGGAAAATTCATGCGGATATTTCGCCAGCGAGGCCTGCGGGTTCGGGATGCCGACGCGGGTGACCAGCCGCAGCGCCTCGGCCCGGGCGGTGGCGTGGTCCGTGCCATGGGCGGTCATCGCCTCGACGATCTGCCAGCCGACGGTATAGACAGGGTTCAGATGCGCCAGCGGGTCCTGAAAGATCATCGCGATGCGGCAACCGTTCAGCGCGCGCCGCGCCTCGTCCGGCAGCTGCAACAGGTCCTGACCGTCGAACAGAATCTGCCCCGAGGTGATCCGCCCCGGCGGCATGTCGATCAGGTTCATGATCGCGGATGACGACACCGATTTGCCCGATCCGCTTTCGCCCAGAATGGCCAACGTCTCGCCCCGGTCCAGATGCCAGCTGACATCGCGCACGGCCTTGACGGTGCCGGCGGCGGTGTGGAACTCGACCGACAGGTTCCTGATTTCAAGCAGATGCTCAGTCATGCTTGCGCCCCTTCATTTCCAGCCGCCAGCGCTGTACCGGGTCCAGCGCGATCCGCATCCAGTTCGACAACAGGTTCAGTGACAGCGTGGTCAGGATGATCGCCAGCCCCGGCCAGAAGGACAGCCACCACGCGGTCGTCAGATATTGCTTGCCCTGCGAAATCATCAGCCCCCAGGTGATTTCCGGCGGCTGGATCCCGATGCCAAGGAATGACAGCGCGCTTTCGGCCAGCATGACAAAGGCAAAATCCAGCGTGGCGATGGTCATCAGCGTCGGCAGCACGACGGGCAGGATATGGCGGAATATGATCCGCGCGGGCGATGCCCCCATGACCCGCGCCGCCGACACGAACATGCGGCTTTTGATTTCCAGCACCTCGGCCCGGGTGGTGCGCAGATAGACGGGGATCCGGGTGATCGCCAGCACGATGATCAGGTTCACCACCGACGGCCCAAGGATATACAGCACGATCACCGCGATCAGCAGCGACGGAAACGACATGATCACATCGGCAAGCCGCATGATGATCTGGCTGGTGCGCGGCCCGGCATACCCCGCGACCAGCCCCAGCGCCGACCCGACAATGGCCGAAAACAGCACCGCGCCGGCCGCGACCATCATGGTGTTCTGCGCCGCCACGATGATGCGCGCCAGCAAGGGCCGCCCCAGCGCGTCGGCGCCCATGATCCAGAGCCAGCCCCGATCCCATTCAAAGGGCGGCGCATTGCGGCCGCGCAGGTTCTGCTTTTGCGCCGCCGCGTCCAGCCAGGCCGGCCCGATGATGGCAAGCACCACGATCAACAGCAGAAACAGCGCCGCCGCCAACGCGAACTTGTCGGCCCACAGCATCCGCGCCATGCGGCGCAGAAAGCCGGGCTCGTCAGGAAGGATATCGGTCTGGGTCATGGCGGCCCCCTAGTGGCGGATGCGCGGATCAAGGGCCGAATAGGCCAGGTCGATCAACAGGTTCATGACAAAGATGGCCAGTGCGGTGACCATGATCGCCGCCAGCACCACGTTGAAATCGCGTTGCAGGATGGCGTCGATCATCAGCTTGCCGACACCGGGAAAGCCAAAGATCGTCTCGACCACCACGGCGCCGTTCAATAGCGCCGCCGCCTGATCGCCGATCACGGTGATGACCGGCAGCATGGCGTTGCGCAGCGCGTGGACAAAGATGATCGGGCGCGAGCGCACGCCCTTGGCCCGCGCCGTCTTGACATAGGCCGAGGACAGCGCCGTGATCATCGAGCCGCGCACCACCTGCACGATCAGGCCAAAGGGGCGGATGAACAGCACCCCCACCGGCAGGATCCAGTGCCAGACCGTCCCTGTCCCCGAGGTCGGCAACCAGCCCAGCCCCAGCGCAAAGACCACGATGGCGACGATGGCGACCCAGAAATCCGGCGCCGAGGCCCCGATCAGCGAGGTCAGCGAGGCGATGCGGTCAAAGACCCCGCCGACCCGGAACGCGGCCAGCGAACCGACCACGATGGCGGCGGCGGTGACCAGCACCATGGTGATGACCGCCAGTTGCAGCGTCCAGACGAAAGCCTCAAGCACGACATCGATGGCGGGGCGGGCGCGGCGGATGGATTCGCCGAAATCCAGATGCAGCAGATCCCAGATATAGCGCCCGAATTGCGTCATCAGCGGATCGTTCAGCCCGTGGATCTGGCGAAATTCCTCGCGCATCTGTTCGGTCGCGTCGACCGGCAGGAACAGCGCCGCCGGATCCCCGGTCAGCCGCGACAGAAAGAACACCATCACCACCAGTCCCAGCAGCGAAATCAGGCTGGCAAAGACCCGTTTGCGGATAAAGCTCGACATCGGGAACTCCGGTCAGAATGGTGGCCGGGCGGGCCGAACCCGCCCGGTCAGGGCCTATTTGAAGCCGATCTCGCCCAGAGGCAGCGACGAGGTGGTCGACATGTTCGGCCGCCAGCTCAGCCGCGGCGCCACACGGGCAAAGCGGACCGAATGGAACAGCAGCACATCCGCCACCACATCGTCATGCAGATAGGCCTGAAGCTCGGACCACAGCTTGGCGCGTTCTTCGCCCGTCGCGGCCGAGGCGCGGGTGATCAGGTCGTCGACCTTGGGGTCGCTGATCCCCGATTGCAGCCCCTCGGACGCATATTTGAAGAACATGGTGAATGACGGATCGCCCTTGGAATTGTCATGCATGGCGGTCGCCATCATCGGGCCGCGATCGGTCGGATAGGGCTTGGAATACAGTTTCTGGAACTCGGCGATTTCATAGAATTGCAGATCGACGTTAAAGCCGACCTCCTGCAATTGCTGCTGGATCGCCTCCATCACCTCGGTGATGTTGGGGAAATTGGCGTTGCGCGCGACCAGCGTCAGCTTGGTATCGACCGGCACGCCATCGGCCTTGGCCTCGTCCAGCAGCTTTTTCGCGCCCTCGGGGTCGTATTTCCAGACCTGGACATCCTTGTTCCAGCCCAGCGTGGGCGGCGGGAACAGCGCGGTCGCCAGCAACGTCCCCTCGGGCAGCAGGGTGCCGATAAAGGCCTCGCGGTCGATGGCCATGTTCAGCGCCTTGCGCACGCGGATGTCGTTGACCGGCGGCATGGAATGGTCGAGCCGGATATAGATCGTCTCGCTGTCGAGATAGGAGAAATCGGTTTCCGGGTTGGTCGCGTCGAGCGCCGCGATCGAGGGGGCGATATCGGCCTCGTCGGTGGCGACCATGGCGGCGCGCACGGCGGGATCGGCGCGGAACACATAGGTGGCCGAGGTCACGGCCGGCTTTTCGCCCCAATACCCATCGCGCTGGCCCAGCACGATCTGCTGGCTGGGGGTCCATTCCTTGAGCACAAAGGGACCGGTGCCAATCGGCTCGCGGGTGAATTCGACCGGCGTTTCCTCGGGCACGATGGACAAAAGCGACAAGAGCAGCGGCAGGATCGGCTGCACCGGATCGGCCTTGAAATCGATGGTGTAATCGTCGACCACCTCGGCATTGACGGTCATGCCGCCGAAATAGCGCTTTACCTCGCAGGTGATCTGATCGCTCATGGCGCGGTCAAAGCTGTGCTTGACGTCCTTGGCGTCGAAACCGCTGCCATCGGAAAAGCTGACGCCCTGGCGCAGCTTGAAGCGCCAGCTGCCATCGGCCTGCTGTTCCCAGCTTTCGGCCAGCTTCGGCTGCAAGCCCGTGCCGCCACCCACGTCCAGATAGGTCAGGGTCTCGCTGACATTCTGCAAGAGCACGGCGCCGATGGTCGATTGCGTGGACATGCAGGGTTCCAACAGGTCGACATCCTCGCCCATGACGATGCGGACGCCCGTTTCCTGGGCGAACGCCGGCGCCAGACTGGTGGCCAGCATCAGCCCCCCAAGCGTTACAGCCTTTGCGATCATCTTCATTCCTCCCATGATGGCTGCGGCACGATCCGCAACGGAAACGGGGCAGCCGGACTGGACCTCCGACGCGGATATGCCCCCGCCCGGCCCGTTCGTATCGAAGCCTCCCCCTCGATGCCGGGACCATCGCCGAATCCGGTTAAATTGTCAACTGAAACAAATATGCGGAATTCGCATTTCGCCCAGCATGATTTTTTATTGATTTATTACAGTGCTTTAAAAGCATAGTTCCTGAATTTGTCAGCTAGCTTCCCAAACTTTATACTTGACAACTACTGCATGATGCGGCCTCTTCACCGCACAGAACCGGGAGAGAGGGAAGATGCGACCAGATCAGATCGCCGCGCGGATGACAGGCCGGCTGACCCAGACCGCCCCGGGCCGGACCGAGGCATTCCTGCCCTCGCCCAAGATCCAGAATCATGCCGCCTTTCTGGCGCCTCTGCCGGGCGGACATCTGCTTTGCGCATGGTTCGGCGGCACGCTTGAGGGCAAATCCGACATCTCGATCCATGCCGCGATCCTGCCCGCCGGCAGCGATCAATGGGGGCCGGCGCGATTGCTGTCGCATGACGCGGCGCATTCGGAACAGAACCCGGTGATCTTTGCCGCGCCCGATGGCGGGTTGTGGCTGTTTCACACCGCCCAGCCCTCGGGCAATCAGGACGAATGTCAAATCCGCATGGCGCCGCTGCATCTGGACCCGGCGGATCCGACGATGATTTCATCCGGCGAAGGACGGTTTCTGGACCTGCCGCGCGGCTCGTTCATCCGCGCACCGCTGGTGGTGCGCGACGACGGCGCCTGGCTTTTGCCGATCTTTCGCTGCATTCCGCGGCCGGGCCAGAAATGGAATGGCAGCCATGACATCGCCGCAGTCGGGGTCTCGACCGATGGCGGCGCAAGCTGGCGGCTGGACGAAGTCCCCGGCTCGATCGGTTCGGTGCATATGAGCCCGGTCGATCTGGGCGGGGGCCGGATCGCGGCCTTTTACCGCCGGCGTCAGGCCGATTTCGTGCATCGTTCCGACAGCCGCGATGGCGGGCGCACATGGTCGGCGCCGGTCGCGACCGACCTGCCCAACAACAATTCCTCGATTGCGGCGATCCGGCTGGCGGATGGGCGCATCGCGGTGATCGGCAACCCGGTCAATGCCGAGATGTCGCCCGACCGCCGCGCCTCGCTTTACGATGAGCTGGGCGAGGATGACGCCCGCCCCGATGCCGACCCGACCGGCGGCTGCGTGCCCATCTGGGGCGTGCCGCGCGCGCCGGTGGTGGTGGCGCTGTCGACGGATGGCGGCGCGACCTTTCCGCAGCGGCTTTCGATCGAGGACGGGCCGGGCACCTGCACATCGAACGATTCGACCGATGGGCGAAACATGGAAATGTCCTATCCCTGGATCTGGCAGGCGCCCGATGGCGGCCTGCATCTGGCCTATACCTATCACCGCCGCGCCATCAAACATGTCCATCTGTCGCCCGAACATCTGGCGCCCCGGACGGGAGAACACGCATGAGCGACATCATCGGCATCACCATGGGCGACCCCTGCGGCGTCGGCCCGGAAATCAGCGTCAAGGCATTGGCAGAGATGTCGCCGGCCGACCGCGCCCGCACCCGCATCTATGGCAACCGCGCCACGCTTGAGGCGGCAAAGGCCGCCATCGGCTGCGACGTGGATCTGGATGGCCATGTCGTCGATCTGGCCGTCGAGGGCGCCCCCCTGCCCTGGGGGCAGCTGTCGCCCGTCGCGGGCGACGCGGCCTTTCGCTTTATCCAGGCCGCCGTGCAGGATGCACAGGCCGGGCGCATCGGATGTATCGTCACCGCCCCCATCAACAAAGAGGCGCTGAATGCCGCCGGCCATCACTATGACGGCCATACCGGGATGCTGCGCAGCCTGACCGGATCGCAGGCGGCCTATATGCTGCTGGCCTCGGACCGGCTTAAGGTGATCCATGTCTCGACCCATGTGTCGCTCATGGATGCGATCGGGCGGGCGACGACGGAACGCGTGCTGGCCACGATCCGCGCGGGTCACGCGCATCTGCAACGTATCGGCATCGCAAGCCCCCGGATCGCGGTGGCCGGCATCAACCCGCATTGCGGCGAGAACGGCCTGTTCGGGTCCGAAGACGACGCCCAGATCGCTCCCGCCGTCGCCCTTGCCCGGGCCGAGGGGATCGACGCCCATGGCCCGATCTCGGCCGATACGGTGTTTCACCGCGCCTATAACGGCGCCTTCGATCTGGTCGTCGCGCAATATCACGATCAGGGGCATATCCCGATCAAGCTGGTGGCCTTTGACGACGCGGTGAATGTCTCGGTCGAGCTGCCCATCGACCGCACCTCGGTCGATCACGGCACCGCCTTCGACATCGCCGGCAAGGGCATCGCCAATCACGGCAACATGAACGCGGCCATCGCCTATGCCCGCAAGCTGGTCGCGGGGGGACGGGCATGAGCTTTGCCATCGAGGGCGTCTTTTGCGCCGCAGCCACGCCGCTCAAGGCCGATGGCAGCCCCGATCTGGCGCTGTTTGGCGCCCATACCCGCGCGCTGATCGACGAGGGCTGTCACGGTATCGCCATGCTGGGTTCCACCGGCGAGGCGAACAGCTTTTCCACCCGCGAACGCATGGCCCTGCTTGAGGCGGCGATGGCCGGCGGCACCCGCCCCGACCAGCTTTTGCCCGGCACCTCGTCCTGCGCGGTGACCGAGGCGGTCGAGATGACGCGCCATGCCGTCCGCGCCGGGGTCCGGGCCGTGGTGATGCTGCCGCCCTTTTATTACAAGGCCTTCAGCGACGAGAGCCTGTTTCGCTTTTATGCCTCGATCATCGAAAAGGTGGCCGATAACCGGCTGCGGGTGATCCTGTATCACATCCCGATGCTGACCGGCGTGCCGATCAGCCATGACCTGATCGCGCGCCTGATCGCGGAATTCCCCGATACCGTCATCGGCATCAAGGACAGCGATGGCAAGATCGAGAACATGCACGCGATTTCCGCCCGTTTCCCGGATTTCGCGGTGCTGGCGGGGGCCGATCCGCTGCTTTTGCCGGTGCTGCAAGGCGGCGGCGCGGGCTGCATCACCGCGACCTCGAACCTTGTGGCGGGGGATCTGCGCCTTGTCTTCGACCATTGGCGCGATCCCGCCCGCGCTGCCGAGGTCAAGGCCGCACAGGACAGCATCGTCGCCTGGCGCAATCTGACCAACAGGTTCGTCCAGCTGCCCACCGTCAAGACCATGCTGGCCCGCCGCCGTGGCGATATGGGCTGGCTGAACATCCACCCGCCATTCTCGCCCCTGTCGCCGGAAGAGGCCGCCGAGGTCTGGGCCACCATGGATCAACTGGAAGGAGCCGCCGCATGAGCCTGTCGCGCATCATCACCCTGCATCAGCCCCGGCGGCTGGAAATCGGCGCGAACGCCGCCGCCCGCGTCGGCGAATGGGCGGCGGATGCCGCGCGCATCCTTGTGCTGGCGACGCCGCTTACGGCGGGTTTTGCCGACCGGCTGGGGCTGGCCGGGACCGTCACCCTCTTTGACGCGATCCCGGGCGAACCCGATATCGCCACCTTCGAGGCCGCGCTGGCCGCCGCGCGTCAGGCCCGTCCCGATCTGGTCGTCGGACTGGGCGGCGGTTCGGTCATGGATGTGGCGAAACTCGTTGCGGCCATGTGGGACGCGGATCAGACGCTGGCCGATGTCGCCGGCCCGAACCGGGTCGCCGGGCGGCGCACGCGGCTGGTCCAGATCGCCACCACCGCCGGCACCGGGTCCGAGGCCGGCATCCGCGCCCTGATCACCGATCCGGGCAAGGGCAACAAGATCGCCGTCGAAAGCCCGCATCTGATCGCCGATCTGGCGGTGCTGGATCCGGTATTGACCTATAGCGTGCCGCCCGCCGTCACCGCCGCCACCGGCATCGACGCCATGGCCCATTGCGTCGAGGCCTTTACCAACCGCAACGCCCATCCCGTCATCGACGGCTATGCCCGCATGGGCATCGATCTTGTCGGCAAATATCTGGCCCGCGCCGTCGCCGACGGTTCCGACACCGAGGCGCGCGAGGGGATGATGCTGGCATCCTTTTATGGCGGCATCTGTCTTGGCCCGGTGAATACCGCCGCGGGCCATGCGCTGGCCTATCCGCTGGGGACGCTCTTGCATCTGCCGCACGGGCTGGCCAATGCGATCATCTTTCCGCATGTGCTGGCCTATAATGAAAGCGTCGCGCCGGCCAAGACCGCCGAGGTCGCGGCGGCGCTGGGTCTGGGCGAGGGCGATCTTTTGGCGCGGGCGCATGGCTTTTGCGCGGGGCTCGGCGTCGAGATGCGGCTCGCCGCCCATGGCGCGACCGAGGATCAGCTGTCCCGCTTTGCCGAGGATGCCCATGCCATCCGCCGGCTGATGGACAACAATCCGCGCGACATGTCGGTGGACGACGTGCTGGCCATCTATCGCGCCGCCTTCTGATGGGCGCGGGCGGGGAACGGATCGCACTCGTCTCGGGGGTCAGCTCCGGGATCGGGCAAGAGATCGCCCATACGCTTTTGGCGCAGGGCTGGCGGGTGATCGGGCTAAGCCGCCGCGCGCCCGGCCTTGACCATCCCCACCTGCACCATGTCGCCGTCGATCTTTCCGATGCGGCGGCGCTGGACGCGGCGCTGGTCGATATCGGCCCGCTCGATGCGATCATCCATGCGGCGGGTGTCCTGCGCGTGGGCCGGATCGGCACGCTTGACCCGGCGAATGGCGATGCCATGTGGCGCCTGCATGTCATGGCCGCCGAGCGGATCGTGAACGCGCTTGTTGCCCGGCTGGCCGATGGCGGGCGGATCGTCCTGATCGGCAGCCGCACCGCCGCCGGTTCCGCCGGGCGGTCGCAATATGCCGCGACAAAGGCCGCGCTGCTTGGCATGGCGCGGTCCTGGGCGATCGAGCTTGCGCCGCGCGGCGTCTGCGTCAATGTCGTGGCCCCCGCCGCCACCGACACGCCCATGCTCAAGGACCCCGCCCGCGCCGGCGTCCAGTCGAAAATGCCGCCCATGGGCCGGCTGGTGCAGCCCGCCGAGATCGCCGGCCTGACCGCTTTCCTGCTGGGCGACGCGGCCCGCAGCATCACCGGCCAGCAGATCACCGTCTGCGCCGGATCCTCGCTTTAGGGGCGGCGGCCATGCGGCTTTGCATCATCGCCGACGATCTGACCGGGGCGCTGGACGCCGCCGCGCCCTTTGCCGGGCGCGGGCTTTGCGTGCGGGTCGCGCTGGATCCCGGGGCGACCGCCATGGTCGTCGCCCAGAACCCCGATGTGATGGCCGTCAGCACCCGTTCGCGCGACGGCGACGAGAACGCGGCGCGCGCGGCCATGGCCCAGGTGCTGGCGGCACTGCCGCCGGGCCCGCAACTGATGAAAAAGGTCGATTCGCGGCTCAAGGGGCATGTCGCGGCGGAACTTGCCGTGCTGGCCCCGCCCGCGATGCTGGTGGCCCCGGCGATCCCCGATTTCGGCCGCATCACCCGCGACGGACAGGTGCGGGGCTTTGGCGTCGCCACCCCCATCGACATCCGCGACCGGCTGGGGGCGCTGGCCGGGCGCGCCATCATCCCCGATATCGAAACCCCCGAAGAGATGCGCGCCGCGCTGGCCCATGCGCCGCAAGACGCGCTGCTGGTCGGCGCGCGCGGCCTGAGCGAGGCGCTGTCCATCGCCATGACCGGACAGGCGGTCCCGACCCCGGTCCGGCCCCGCGCAAGCCGGGCGCTGATGGTCGTGGGCTCGCAGGATCCGATCACGCTGGCACAGGTCGAACGGGTGGCGCCCGGACTAAGCTGTGCCGGTGCGCCGCTGGGCGATCTGGCCGGGGCCGGGACCTTGGCGGGTGCCGATCACCTGCTGGTGCAGGCGACCCCCGCCGACACGGCCACCCGCCCGCCCGAGGCCGTGGCCCGCGCGCTGGCGCGCAGCACTCATCCCCGCCTGACCGCCGGCCGGCAGGCGATCCTTTTGACCGGCGGCGCCACCGCCGAGGCGGTGCTTGCGGAAATGGGGGTGCGCGTTCTGGATCTGCGGGGCGAATGCCTACCCGGCCTGCCTGTCGGCGTACCTGTTGGCCCGACTGTTGGCCCGACCGCCGGTCAGGACGACGGCACCTGCATCATTGCGAAATCGGGCGGTTTCGGCGATGTAAACACACTCGCCTTGGTTCTGGCGATGCTTCGGGACGAGTTGTGATGCCAGCAGTTGAAAAGACCGCGCGGAAAAGCCTGGGTGAGATCGTTTATGAGCGCATGGAGCGGGCGATCAAATCCGGCTCGTACAAGCCCGACGAACGCCTGCCGACCGAGCTGGATCTGGCCGCCGAATTCGAGGTCTCGCGCCCGATTGTGCGCGATGCGCTGAAACGGCTGCGCGAACAGGGGCTGATCTATTCGCGGCGCGGCGCCGGCAGTTTCGTGCGCTCGATCGGGCTGAAACAGCCGCTGGGCTTCGGGCTGCTTGAAAACGTGTCGGACCTGCTCAGCTGCTATGAATTCCGCCTGACGCTTGAACCGGCGGCGGCGGGGTTCGCCGCCGAACGCCGCGATCCGCAATCGCTGGTCCGCATCCAGACCGCGCTGGAACAGATGCGGGACGCGACCAACCGTCAGGTGCACCGCGAGGATGCGGATTTCCAGTTCCACCTCGCCATCGCCACCGCCGCCGAGAACAGTTATTTCTCGATCGCGATGGAGGCGCTCAAGGAACATATCGCCGTCGGCATGCGCTTTCACGGCATGTCGGTCAAGCGCGAGGTCAGCGGCCTGAGCCGGGTCTTTGACGAACATCACGCAATTTTTCAGGCCATCCAACAGGGGGATGCCGCGCAGGCCCGCGATCTGATGCATCGGCATCTAAGCGGATCGCGCGAACGGCTTTTCGAAAAGAAACGGCCCGCGCAGAACGGCTAATCGGTCACGTTGCGCGCGCGAGCGCCCTGGCCTCGGCAAGATCGGCGCATGTGTCGATATCGCGCAGCCGCTCGGGCGGCAGATGCAGCCGCCGGCCCGGCGCCAGCCCCCGCAGCAAGGCCCCGGCCCCGCGATCCCCGCTCAGGCCCGCCAGCCGGGGAAACCAGCTTGCGGGAAAGACCGCCGGGGGCGTCGGGGCATCCATATGCCATGCGCTGGCCGGCCCGTCCCCCGCCAAAGCCAGCAGCGCCGCCAGATCCCCGG
>RRZU012912691.1_pt1 | contig 12212 bp, 13 predicted proteins | sample 2165561 | NCBI WGS metagenome assembly RRZU01 (sample SAMN10456909, study PRJNA506462) | wastewater metagenome | isolation source: wastewater sludge | place: USA: Moscow, Idaho | reverse complement strand
GGCGCTCTCGGCAAACTGCAGGAGATGTTTGCATGAGCTCCAAAAAATTTGATGAAGGCCGTTTGATGGCCGTATTGGTAGCTCCAATAGTGTCTGAAAAAGCCACTATGGTTGCTGAAAAATCCAATGCTGTAACGTTCAAGGTTATGCAAGATGCAACCAAACCTGAAATCAAAGCCGCTGTGGAATTGATGTTCAAGGTTGAGGTTACTGGCGTATCCGTGGTTAATATCAAAGGTAAGGCCAAACGTTTTGGTCGTGGTATGGGTCGCCGCAGCAATGTGCGCAAAGCCTATGTCATGCTCAAAGATGGCTCTGAACTGAACCTGTCCGGAGAGGTTGCATAATCATGGCTGTAATCCAGATTAAACCCACATCCTCAGGCCGCCGCCACATGGTCAAGGTAACTCGCGACCAGTTGCACAAAGGCGATGCCTACGCACCACTGCTGGAGCCGCAATTCCAGAAAGCTGGTCGCAATAACAACGGTCACATCACCGTGCGTCACCGTGGGGGCGGCAATCGCCACCACTACCGCATTGTGGATTTTGTACGCAACAAAGATGGCATCCCTGCCAAAGTTGAGCGTATCGAATACGACCCCAACCGCACTGCATATATCGCTCTGGTGTGCTATGTTGACGGCGAGCGCCGCTACATCATCGCCCCACGCGGTCTGGAAGTTGGTTCTACCATTCTGAGCGGTGCTGAAGCACCTATCCGTGTTGGCAGCACATTGCCAATCCGCAATATTCCTGTTGGTTCAACTATCCACTGTATTGAACTCAAGCCAGGCAAAGGTGCACAAATTGCACGTTCTGCCGGTACTTCGGCTACCCTGCTGGCTCGCGAAGGCATTTATGCCCAAGTGCGTATGCGTTCGGGCGAAGTGCGCAAGATTCACATCGAGTGCCGTGCAACCATTGGTGAAGTCGCCAACGGCGAACACAGCCTGCGTCAACTGGGTAAAGCCGGTGTAAAACGCTGGATGGGTATTCGTCCTACCGTTCGTGGCGTTGCCATGAACCCGGTTGATCACCCGCACGGTGGTGGTGAAGGTCGTACTGGTACTGGCATGCCGCCTGTCGATCCATGGGGCAACCTGACCAAAGGTTACCGTACTCGTAACAACAAGCGCACACAAGGCATGATTGTGTCGCGCCGTAAGAAATAAGGGGTAAACAATGGCTCGTTCTCTAAAAAAGGGTCCATTTGTTGACCATCACCTGATGGCCAAAGTTGAAAAGGCCACCAGCTCCCACGACAAAAAGCCGGTAAAAACCTGGTCACGTCGCTCTATGGTTTTGCCCGAGTTCATCGGTCTGACCATTGCCGTGCATAACGGCAAGCAGCACGTTCCCGTGTATGTTACCGATCAGATGGTTGGCCACAAGTTGGGCGAGTTTGCATTGACTCGCACCTACAAGGGTCATGCCGCCGATAAAAAAGCGAAGAAATAAGGAAAGACCATGGAAACACGTGCAATTGTTCGTGGCGTCCGTCTGTCGGTCGATAAAGGCCGACTGGTCGCCGACATGATTCGCGGCAAGAAAGTGGATCACGCTCTCAACATCTTGACGTTCACGCAGAAGAAAGCTGCCGTCATTATCAAGAAAGCGCTTGAATCTGCTATTGCCAACGCCGAGCATAACGATGGTGCTGACATCGACGAATTGAGGGTGAAAACCATCTACGTTGAGCAAGGTACCACGCTCAAGCGCTTCACCGCCCGCGCCAAAGGCCGCGGTAACCGCATCAGCAAGCCCACATGCCATGTGTATGTGACGGTTGGCAACTAAAAAGGTGTAAGCAATGGGACAAAAAATCCATCCTACCGGCTTCCGTCTGGCTGTTACCCGCAACTGGTCCAGCCGTTGGTATGCCAACAACCGCGACTTCGCCGGCATGCTGGCTGAAGACATCAAAGTGCGTGAATACCTGACCAAGAAGCTGAAAAACGCTTCCGTCGCACGCATTCTGATTGAGCGCCCCGCTAAAAGCGCCCGTATTACCATTTTCTCGGCTCGTCCTGGAGTGGTGATTGGCAAAAAAGGCGAGGATATTGAGAATCTGAAAAAAGAACTCAATGCCATGCTGGGTGTTCCAGTCGCAGTCAATATCGAAGAAGTGCGCAAGCCTGAAGTTGATGCCAAGCTGATTGCTGACAGCATCACCCAACAGCTTGAAAAACGCATCCAGTTCCGCCGTGCCATGAAGCGCGCCATGCAAAACGCTATGCGTATGGGCGCTCAAGGCATCAAGATTATGTCTGCTGGTCGCTTGAACGGTATTGAAATCGCGCGTACTGAATGGTATCGCGAAGGCCGTGTGCCTCTGCACACCCTGCGCGCTGACATTGATTACGGCGTTTCTGAAGCTGAAACCACCTACGGCATCATTGGTGTCAAAGTCTGGGTCTACAAAGGTGACAACCTTGGCCGCAGCGATGCGCCAAGCCTGGACAGCACTCCACGTCCTGATGACGAGCGCCGCCCACGCGGTGCACGCCGTGATGGTCGTAACGACCGTCCACGCACACGCCGTGCTGGTGGCAATGCAGCGCCTGTTGATGGTAGTGACAAGCCAGCCGAAGCCACCTCTGGTGCTGAAGCTCAACCCGCCGTTAAGCGCGCCCGCAAGGAAAGCGCGCCTGCTGCAGCAGCAGACGGCACCGCAGCCGAATAACCCATTTGGCTGATACAGGAGAATAATCATGCTGCAACCCGCACGCAGAAAATACCGTAAAGAGCAAAAAGGCCGCAACACCGGCATTGCAACCCGTGGCAACACGGTTGCTTTCGGTGATTTCGGTCTGAAGTCTACCGACCGCGGTCGCTTGACCGCACGCCAGATTGAATCTGCGCGTCTTGCTATTTCTCGCCACGTTAAACGTGGTGGCCGCATCTGGATTCGTGTGTTTCCCGATAAGCCAATTTCCCAAAAGCCTGCTGAAGTGCGTATGGGTAATGGTAAAGGTAACCCCGAGTTTTATGTGGCTGAAATTCAGCCAGGCAAAGTGTTGTTCGAAATTGTGGGCGTACCTGAAGAATTGTCGCGCGAAGCATTCAAGCTGGCCGCTGCAAAACTGCCACTGCGTACCACCTTTGTTACTCGCCAATTGGGCGCTTGATCAGGAGGAATGAAACTATGAAAACTGCTGATCTGCGTAACAAAGACGCCTCTGCACTCGAAACTGAAATCAAAGACCTGCAAAAGGCCCATTTCAATCTGCGTATGCAAAAAGGCACACAACAATTGAGCAACACTGCAGCATTGCGTGCTACCCGCCGCGATATTGCACGTGCCAAAACCATTCTTGCAGAAAAGCAAGCCACCAAATAAACGAGGAGTGATCTTATGACGGAAGCCAAAACCTCCATCAAGCGCACCTTGGTTGGCAAGGTGGTTAGCGATAAACGCAGCAAGACTGTAACTGTAATGATCGAGCGTCGCGTAATGCACCCGATTTACGGCAAAATCATGATTAAAACCAGCAAGTACCACGCCCATGATGAAAAAGGCGAGTACAAACTGGGTGATATTGTTGAAATCACTGCTAGCCGTCCTCTGTCAAAAACCAAGAGCTGGGTAGCTACCCGCTTGGTACAGAAAGCGGCAATGGTGTAAACCATTTGCTTTCGATAAAAAGCCCCGCTTTTGCGGGGCTTTTTTGTGTCTGTGGCAAATATGCTGGTTGTTCTTTTCAGCTATTTGCATCAAGTGTTTATTTTGGCTATTTATCTCAGTTCTTTGCTTGAGTTAAGTTATTACGAGTTATCTGCGTTTTAGCCAGTGCTGCATGGTTTCGCCGTGCTTTTCTTGCCGCAGCAAAGTGTTTCCTGTTTGCATGGCAAAGACCTGAAAATCACGCTCTGCGCCTGGGTCTGTCGTTATTACTTTTAGCACTTGCCCGCTTTCCATGCTGCTTAGTGCTTTCTTGGCTTTGAGGATAGGCAGTGGGCAATGCAGTGCGCTGGCGTTAAGTTCGATGTTGTGTTCCATGCCCGTATTTTGCCGCAACATCTATTTGGCTGCAGCAATGCTGGGTAATGTTGTTGCTGTTGCTGCTGTGTGCCAATAGAAGCGCTTTCATGCTGGCTTGTGCCTGATGTTGGGTGGTCAGCGCAGCAATAAAAAAATTGCTTTAAATTTCTTGGTGATGACAATGTATGCGCTATCTTGTGCCATAATAACCAGCTTAAGTTTTTCTTCTCCTGCCGGAGTGGCGAAATTGGTAGACGCAGCAGATTCAAAATCTGCCGGATTAACGTCCGTGCCGGTTCGATTCCGGCTTCCGGCACCAGATACTTATCTGCATTTCGATATGAAATGGTGTGCAGAGCAAAAAAAGCCTCCTTTGTGGAGGCTTTTTTTATGCCTGTTGCTCGGGGCTGATACAGAGCAAGGTGGTGCAAGTGCGCTGCAAGCCCGCATGCATCCTTGCATTGCGGGTTTTTTTATGTCTATACTGCTTGGCTTTGCCGCCTTGTAGCCCTTCTCAATTGCCTCCTGTCGCTGCGCAATGCCGTTGTTTTAGTTGTTGTTTTTTACTTCATCTTTTTCTGCATTTTTTGCTGCATTTTTTACGTCCGCATTTCGCCATGCAAAGGTGATTTGTGTTGGATGTGCTTTTGGCAAGCTATGGATGGCTTTAGCGGCATGGCGCTGGCATGTGCTGCGTTGGTTATCGCTGCTGCAACAGGTTTGGGGCTTTTGCTGCTCATGCAGGGGCAAGCTATGCTTTTGCAGCTGCTGGCTTGCTCTGGGTGATGCATTCTTGTTTGTTATAGCAAGCCGCTTCTTTAGAGCTTGCGCAGTTGTGTTTGCTTCGCGTTTTTGTTTGATGGGTTTTGTTTGATGGGCTTTGTTTTGCGCTTAAGTCTAAAAAGCCGCAAGCAGTATTCATGCGCCTTGCGGGGCTTTTTCGTGCTGCAGGGCGCATGGATGCTGCTTGCTGGGTTTTCGGCTTTCGCCTTGCGCTGCTATGGGCGTTGTGCTGCTTAGTGCTGCGCTATTTATATAAAAACGCGCCAAGCTGCTTGCAGCGTGCGGTGCCAGGCTTTATTGGCGCGGTACTGGCTCGGAGTTTTGCGGGTGCAGCGTTATGGCAGCTTTTGCAGAGCTGCCATAACGCTTGTGTTGCCAGGTTTGGCGAGGGGCGCTTGTTTTATTTTTTGCTGGCTGCTTTGGCTGTAGTGGTTTTTTGGGGCGCTGCTGCTTTGGTGGTAGCTGCTTTGGCTGCTACAGCTTTGGTTGTGGCTGCTTTGGGTGCTGCAGCTTTGATTGTGGTTGCTTTGCTTGCAGTGGTTTTGGTTGTTGCTTTTGCTTTGCTTGTCTTGGCTGCGCTTGTTTTTTCGCTTGCGCTGCTTGCCCGCTTGCTGGTGCTGGCTGTGGTGGTTTTTTTGACGGCTGCTGTGGCGCTGGCTGTGCTGGCGCTTTTGCTGCCTGTTGCAGCGGTTTTGCTTGGTTTGGCGCTGGCTGGTTTGGCGCTGGCGGCTTTAGGGGCGGCTGGTTTTGGGGTGCTTGCTGCGGTTTTGGTTTTTTTGGCGGCTGGTTTGGCTGCTCCCAAGCGCAGGCGTACGGGTTTGTCGCCCCATATTTCTTCCAGTGTGTAGTACTGGCGGATGGCGGGTTGCATGATGTGGACTACGGCTGCGCCGCAGTCTACGATTATCCATTCGCCGTTTTCTTCGCCTTCTATGCGTGGCTTGGGAAAGCCTGCGGTACGCACTGCATCGCAGACGCTGGAGGCCAGTGCGCGGGTTTGGCGGTTGGATGTGCCTGAGGCTACGATGACGCGCTCAAACAAGGCCGAGAGGTGTTCCGAGTCAAATACCTGTATGTCTTGCGCCTTGACATCTTCTAGCCCATCAACAATGGCGCGTTGGAGTTTTTGGGTGGTTTTTTTGGCGGTAGTTTCAGAGCTCATCGTGTGATATGTAAAGTTGGTGGTGTTCAATATACCGCGCTACGGCGGGTGGGACAAGTGTTTGCAGCCAGACTAGCCTGTCTTGCGTCGTTTGTTTGATACGTTGTTGCAGTTCTTGGCGGATTGCGCTGGAGCTGATGGTGCTGGGTGGCAAGTGTAGCCGTTGTATTTGCATGCCTGCGTTTTTTTTGGCAAGTTGTTTGTTTGTTGCGTTTTGTGTGTGCGATTTGGGGTTGGTGCGGGTGGCGGCGGCGGGCTGGGGGCGCGGTTGTACGGCGATGGTGACTTCGCGCAGCAAGTCTTCGGCGCGTTGCCATTGTGGCAGGGTTTGGACGAGGTCTTCGCCCATGATGAGATACCAGCTTATGGCGCTGCTGGGGGGGTGGTTGGCGGGGGCGGGGGCTGCTGGTGTGATTGCGTGTGTGGTTGCTGATGCGGGTGCGTCTGTAGCGGCGGCAGTGGCGTAGCGGCGCTGGAGCTCGCGCAGGGTGTCGATGGTGTAGGTGGTGCCGCTGCGGCGCAGTTCGCAGTCGTCTACTACGGCTTGCGGGATGCTGGCGAAGGCGGCTTGCGCCATGTGCAGGCGGTGCGCGGGTGGGGTGAGTTGGCGTTGTTTCATCCACGGCTGGCCTGTGGGGATGATGTAGATGCGCTCTAGCCCCAGTTGTTGCACGGCTGCTTGTGCCAGGGCGACGTGTGCCAGGTGGGGTGGGTCAAACGCGCCGCCGTATAGCCCAATGCGGCGTGGCTTGGTTGCTTGGGCTTGCGGGGCGGGGGTTTGGCTGCGGGCTTGCCCTGGCTTGGTCATGTGCAATTGTGGCGTTGATGCGGTGCAGTGCAGTGCGTTGCTGCGCGGCGCTGCTGTGTGGGCTAGTCTGTTGTGTTGAGGGTGGGGATGAGGGCGCGGTAGCCTATGTCGCTGCGGTATTGCATGCCCGCCAGTTTGACTTGATTGACTGCTTCATAGGCTTGGGCTTGGGCTTGTTTGGCGCTTTCTGCCAGCGCTGTGACGCACGGTACGCGCCCGCCTATGCTGTGCAATGTGCCATCGAGCAGCTTGGTGCCTGCGTCAAAAACTTTGACTTCTGCGCTGTTGGCGGGAAGCTCGGTAATGGGCTCGCCCGTGCGCGGGTTGGCTGGGTAGCCGTGCGCGGCTACGACTACGCCGAGTGCTACGCGTCTGTCCCATTGCAGGTCTATGTCTTGCAGGAGTTTGGCGTTGGGGTTGGCGGGGGTGTCGGTAGCGGCCCAGAGTAGGTCAAATAAGTCGCTTTTCAGGCGCATCATGATGGGCTGGGTTTCGGGGTCGCCCATGCGGCAGTTGAACTCTAGCGTTTTGATTTGGCCTTGGTTATCGACCATCAAGCCCGCGTACAAAAAGCCTGTGTAAGGCGTGCCGTCTTTTTCCATGCCTTTGAGTGTGGGCAAAATCACTTCGCGCATGGCGCGGGCGTGGACTTCGGCGGTAACGACTGGCGCGGGCGAGTATGCGCCCATGCCGCCTGTGTTGGGGCCCAAGTCGCCCGTGAGCAGGCGTTTGTGGTCTTGGCTGGTGGCTAGGGCTACTACGTCTTGCCCGTTGCACACGGCCATGAAGCTGGCTTCTTCGCCTTGCAAAAACTCTTCAATCACCACGCGGGCTTGGCCGTTGTGTTTAACGCCAAAGGTGTTGGCTTCAAGCATATCGGCTACGGCGGCGTGGGCTTCTTGCAGCGTTGTGGCTACGACTACGCCTTTGCCAGCGGCCAGCCCGTCGGCTTTGATGACGATGGGTGCGCCTAGTTGCTCAACGTAAGCGTGAGCCGCAGCGGCATCGGTAAACGTGTCAAACGCGGCTGTGGGTATGCCGTGGCGCTGCATAAAGGCTTTACTGAAGGCTTTGGAGCTTTCAAGCTGTGCGGCGGCTTGTGTGGGGCCAAAAATGCGCAAGCCCGCTGCGCGAAACATATCTACCACGCCAGCAGCCAGCGGCGCTTCGGGGCCAACTACAGTGAGCGCAATAGCGTTGTCTTGCGCCCATTGGCACAGGGTGGGCAAGTCGGTAATGGGCAGGTTTTCGAGGCGCTCCTCATCCAGCGCGGTGCCGCCGTTGCCAGGCGCTACATAGACTTGGGTAACGCGCTCGGATTGCGCGAGTTTCCATGCCAAGGCGTGTTCGCGCCCGCCAGAGCCGATGACGAGGATTTTCATAGTCAAAACTTATTAAACAGAATTAAAACGAAATTCAAACAAGATTCAAAGCGCAAGCACGCACCAATCAAGCTGAAGAAGGAGTGCAAATAGACTGCACCAGTTGCGTAAGATTATCGCTGTTTACGCGGGGGTGGTAATGCACGGGCACGCCTTGCGCTTGCAGGGCTGCAAAAAACCGCTTTGCGCTATTGATTTTGAGCATTTCCCTGGCATCAACATCGGCCATGCTGTTGTAGCCCTTGGTTTCTACCACCAGATACATGGCTTGCGGCTTGCCTGCTTGCGCTATCACAAAGCCAAAATCGGGGTTGTACTTGCCTGCTGGGGTGGGTATATCTACCTTCGGTAGCTTGGCAAACACTGTTACCTCGGGCATGGTGGTGTCATCGGTGGTTTCGCGCTCAATTTGGCTATCTACGGGCATATGCGGCCCATCAAACAGCGATTTTTCTTGCACTACGGGGTTGGTAATGTCGTGCAAATCTGCGCCGCACAGCGCGGCTGATATGGTTTTGAGCAATGCGCCTGTTTTGTCGGTGAGTGCGGTTTTTTTCAGGTGTATTTCGCGCACTTCGTAGCTGAGTTTATTCACAATCAAATCGTACACACAGCGCAAAATCAAATCTTGCAACAAGCGCAGGGCGCGGTTTTCGTTGGTTTTGATTTGGGCAAACTTGTGCGGCTCCATGCCCAGCAAAATGCTGCTAATCGTATGCAAAGACAAGCGCGTGCCATTGGCCAGCGCCTGCACAAACTCGCCTAGCGTATAGATGGGCTGGGGCTTGAGCTGGTAAGTGGCAGTGCTTTCGCGCACTTGGTGCAGCGCGTCTATTTCGTGTGCGGCTTTGGCAGTAGTCACCTGCACGCCCAGCGGCTGCACGGCAAATTTATCGTTAATCAACACCACTGCGCTGGCAACAAGCGCGGCGCTGTCTATGTCGTAATGCAGCACTGCATCGCGGTTTAAATGCTCCCACAGCGCCTTAAAGTGCGCGTAATGTGCGGGGCGGGGCGTGAGCATGTGTGGCTTGCGCTCGGGCTTGTGGCGCACTTGGCCGTAGCTGCCGTAGTAGCTATCAAGGTAGCGCATCATGGCAGTGCCATCTATCCCTGCTACGGCTTGCACCGCTGCTTCTATGCGCGGGCGCTGGACGGCAAAAGTGTGCCTGTCCATGGTGATGTGGGCGTTGCCTGTGGTTTCGTCCACTGCCATTACGCCCGCCTGTGCCAGTGCGGTAAGCAGGTGCGTTAAGGCAAACATATTCTGGCTAATGCCAATGTCGGCCAGCACCATGCCGTTAAACACCTGCGCTACCTTTTGCACGCTGTGCGCGGCAATTTCGCCTTGTATTGCCTTAACAAAATCGCCCTCGCTCGCGGGCACTACCACCACCAAATCGTTTACGCTGTCAAAATCGGCATCATCGGCCTGCACGCGTTGCAATTGCTGGTTTACCGCCAGCCGCAAGCCGCGCCCGATTTGCTGCAATTTGCTGATTTTTGAATGGCTGGGCGCTAACTTGCACAGGGTAAACACGTTGGGATTATCCCAGCCCTCTTGCAGCGCCCACATGCTAAAAATAAAGCGCAAATCGGTATCAAATTGCAGCAGCTTTTCTTTCTCCTGCAAAATCAGCTTAATCGCCTCTTCTTCGCCCTTTTCGCTAAGGCTGCGGGCAAAGTAGCCCTTATGCACCTTGTCGATAGCGTGCTGCGTGCGCTCCAGATACTTGCGGTAGCCCGCGTCCAGACTGGGCTGCGCGAGCACTTGCGCCAGTTTGGCGGCATAGAGCTGCTCAAACGTGGTTTTAATTACGGCAGGCTTGCCGCCTTCGGGCAAATACTTGGCAACCGCATCAATAAAAAACAGGCTCAACGCCTTAATACCGCGCTTAAACAGCTCCTCCTCGCGCTCAAAATGGTTATCTATAGCGCGTTGAATAATCATGCGCTGCATCTCATCGGCCAACATGCCAAAGCCCGCAGGCTCGCCCAGCGGCAGGCTAAAGCCGTTGGTAAAGAGCAGCTCTTTAGCGGTAATGTTTTCTGCCACATGCCCGCTTAAATAATCCAGCCCCGTAGCCGTACCCAAATTGCCTTTTTTCTCCAGCACGCACTGCGCCGTTTTGCCCGCAGGCGTGGTGTAGCTGATATGCGCCACCCGCGCCCCTGCCGTGCCAGTAACGGCAGTAAGCAGCAGGCTTTGCTCTGCGCCCGCGTGCGTAGCGCCCACGGTATCAACCGTAATGCCCTTGACCAGCCGCTGGGCAAACGCCGCCTGGCTATCAAGCGTGTAAATCAGGTTGCAAAAATCATCGTCTTTAAACGTAGCGCCCAGGCGCAGCACGCATTGCGGCTCAAACCGTGCCAGATACTCCTGCGTTTGCTTGCCTTCAAAGCGGTGTGGCTCATCAATAATGAGCACGGGCTTGAGCGCTGCCAGCGCCTCCATATAGCTTTTGGCACGCCCGCCAAACAGGTTGGCCTCCACCCCGCGCTGGTTGATGGTGTTTTTGTCTTTGTTAAACGACTGGTACGTTGCCACCAGCACGCTAATACTGCGGTTGGGCGCGTGTATAAACTGCTGCACCGTTTTAGGGCTGTAGTTAAACACGCTCACACGCTGGCCGCTGTACTCACGCGCAAAAAACGCTGCCGTGCTTTGCAGGCTTTTGAGCGTGCCCTGCCTAATGGCATTGCTAGGCACAAGCACAACAAACTTGCTCAACTTGTGCTGCTGGTGCAAGCGGTGCATGGCTTCGATAAAGGTAAAGGTTTTGCCCGTACCTGTTTCCATCAGCACATCTATATTTAGCGCGGGCGTGCGCGTGCTGGGTACATGCACCTTGCCAGCTTTAATATTGGCAGCCGCGCGTAATGCCTCGATGTTGCCTTTAATCAGCTTATGGCTTTCGTGCGGCTTGAAATGCGGGTTATCAAAACTGCCCTCGGGCGCGTAAAAATGCACATCGGCAAACACATCGGCAATAGCCGTAACGGCAGCGTCTTGATGTGGCAAGCGGGTGTATTGGAACTGGATTTGCGTCATACAAGCAGCCCCCGCCTTACCCGCGCAGGCGCAAGCGCTCTGCGCCTAAGCCACGGTCTTCGAGCAGGGTTTTAATGCCGTGCAGCAGGCCATCGTCTTGCACCCAGGGCGTAAAAATGCAGCAATGCGTTACGGGCTTGCCTTGCGCTTCAAGCGCATCAAGCTCATCGGCAAGCTCCATGAGCTTTATGCCTTGGAGCACCAGCAGCGTGCCCGTGCCAGCGCCAGCATCGGCACGTGCGTCTTGCGCCCAATACAGGCAGTGCGGGCGCACGGTGTGGATGTGTGCGGTAAGCGGCAGGCCTTCGGCAAGCAGCAGGTTTGCCAGCACGCGGGGCATATCGTCTGCCTGCGGGGTGTGGATGGATTGTTGCAGCGAGAGCAAGTCGCCCTGCTCGGCATCAGCCAGGTTTTTGCCCAGATTGTTGCCCAGGTTGTTGCCCAGGTTTTTGCCCAGCAGCAAGCCGCCGCAGTCATCATCAATGGCATAAACCTGAAAACCCACATCGGGCGCGGGCTTGCCAGCGGCGGCGCATTCGTCGCTTACCTTTTGCCCCGCGCGGCGTATGCGCTCGGCGGTGATGTCAAAAATAGTAGGCTCTGCCTTGCCGAGTGTGGTTTGCACAAACTGGTGCGCTTCTTTTTGTTTTTTGGCATCTATCGGCTGGGGTATTTGCACCAGAATAAAACGGCGCTGCCCGCCGTCTTCGGCATTTAATCGCATTACGGCTTCGGCGGTTGTGCCACTGCCTGCGAAGAAATCCATTATCAAATCATCTTGGCTGCTGCCTAAATGCAAAATACGCTTGAGCAATCTAATTGGTTTTGGCGTTGAAAATATTTTTGGCGCTAGCAAATCTGCCGTTTCTTTTTGCGCTTCGTCATTATGCCCACACTCATTGAATGTCCACCAAGTTGAAGGGACGCTATCTCCCCCGTTACGCAAATTGTGCTTATACCTTTTAAATGCGGGAACTTTACTTAAACCATCTTTTCCCCAATAGATTAGATTATTTTCTTGATTAAATTTATGCGTATCTT
>RRZU012604221.1_pt1 | contig 12212 bp, 12 predicted proteins | sample 2165561 | NCBI WGS metagenome assembly RRZU01 (sample SAMN10456909, study PRJNA506462) | wastewater metagenome | isolation source: wastewater sludge | place: USA: Moscow, Idaho | reverse complement strand
CCATAATAGTATAAAAGATAAAGTTTCACCAACAGTTTTCAGCCTCAAGCTAGCATTAAGCAAACTTTTTTCTGTCCGTGGTAGGTTCGAATAAGCTGTATAACTATTTGAATATGTAAATATATAAATTTATTCTATCCTTGTATAATTATTATCAATTTGATTTATATAACATCGCCCCGTACATTTGTATCAACAAGAAAAAAACAGTAAAACACAAAAAAATAACAGCCATGAAGAAGAACATAAATGCAATAGGCCTAGACGTTGAAAAATCAACCGCACTAGCAGCAGGTTTAAACGATCTTCTTGCCAACTACCAGCTTTTTTACCAGAACCTAAGAGGGTTTCACTGGAACATTAAAGGTGAGAAATTCTTCGAACTTCACCTAAAGTTCGAGGAGCTCTACAACGATGTAATCCTTAAGGTTGATGAGATCGCAGAACGAATCCTAACACTCGGATCAACGCCACTACACACCTTTAGCGACTACTTGGCCAAATCTGAGATACGCGAAGAGAAAAACCTTAGCGACTCGGCATCAACAGTAGAGTCAACGCTTAACAGCTTCAAAGTTCTTATCGTTAAAGAAAGAGCGATGCTAAGCAATGCGCAGCAATTTGGCGACGAAGGAACAGCAACCCTAATGAGCGACTACATCTCGCAACAAGAAAAAACGGTTTGGATGCTATCCGCATACCAAAATCGATAAAAATAAAAGTATTGTAGAAAACCCTAAAAAGAAAAAAGACAATGTCAAACAGAATTTTAAGCGTAGGAAGCACATTCCCCGAATTTAGCAAACCAGCAGTAGTATCGTTAGAGCACGGTAAAGAGTTTGCCACCTTTACCTCCGAAGATCATAAGAAAGAAGGCAAATGGATGGTGATGTTCTGGTGGCCTATGGACTTTACCTTCGTATGCCCAACAGAAATTGCCGAATTCAACAAGGCATCAGGCGAGTTTTTCGATCGCAATACGGTTCTTATAGGTGCATCTACCGATTCTGAATTCGTGCATCTTGCATGGCGCAACAACCATAACGACTTACGCAACCTCCAATTCCCAATGCTAGCAGACACCTCTAAGTCTTTAGCCGAAGAACTCGGAATCCTTGAGGCAAACTCTAAAGTAGCATATCGCGTAACCTACATTGTAGACCCACAAGGTATCATCCGCTTTGTAAGCGTAAACGACCTAAGCGTAGGCCGAAATGTTAAAGAAGTTCTTCGCGTTCTTGACGCTCTTCAAACGGATGAGCTATGCCCTTGCAACTGGGAGAAAGGCCAAGCAACCATACAAAAATAAGTTCCACAGCAAGTAGAAACCCTTACAAAAGGGTTTCTACTTCTACCCAAAACGCATACCCGACTTCTCCTCTATTACTTAATATGCGAAAACCATGTACAACAACACAGCCATAGAACTCTTACAGGAACTCAACATAAGCGGAGACACCCTATATCCTTCGTTAAAAGCGCTATCCGACGCCAATAGCAAATATCTTAGAGACCTTAAGCTTAACGTAAAAACATCACTAGCATCCGAAGCTTTAGGCGAAAAAGATGCACTGCTTGTAGCCTATGCTATTGCAGTAAATGCAAAAAATCGAGCCCTACAAGAAGCTTTTTACGCTAAAGCGCTCGCAGCCGGATCAACTAACGACGAAGTAGGCGAAGCCGCTGCAATAGCGTCATTGCTAAGCGCAAACAACGTTCTATATCGCTTTCGCCATTTCAGCGACAATAAGAAATATGCTGAGCTACCAGCCCGCATTCGCATGAATATCATGATGAGCCCGATTCTAGGAAAAGAGTTGTTCGAACTCATAAGCTTAGCCGTTTCGTCTGTAAATGGATGCGAAGTTTGTGTAAACTCTCACGAGCATTCGGTAAGGGAACTCGGTGCTAGCGAAGAAAAAATATTCGATGCAATTAGAGTAGCAGCCATAGTAACATCACTTGACAGAATAATTGGTTAACGACATTCAAATGCGAAAAAAGGCTATCCATCATTTTGGGATAGCCTTTTAAACTTGTATTCTAAAACATAGCGTTTAACCTCTTCAAACATACAATCACAAAGAAGGCACAGAGGCATTAACACCTTTTACATTCATCCTTTTAGACTACTGCTCCGCAATAATTTGCGCTACCACTTTCGGGAAGTGCTCGTATTCGAGAGCATGTACCTTTTCTGCTACCATTTCTGGTGTATCAGTAGGAAGAACCTCCGTTTTTGCTTGAAAGATCATGCCTCCCTCATCGTATCGACTATTGACATAGTGGATCGTAATTCCCGTCTCTCTTTCGCCATTTTCAACCACTGCACAATGAACTTTCATACCGTACATACCCTTCCCTCCATACTTAGGAAGTAATGCAGGATGAATATTTACGATTCGCCCCTCGTAAGCAGCCAAAATATCGCTCGGAACAAGCCACAAAAAACCAGCCAGCACAATCCAATCAATCTCTTGCTCCTTAAGCGTTTCTAAAATTTTTGAGGAGTTGTAAAAATCATTCCTATCAAAGTACAACGAAGGAACACCTAAACGCTGAGCACGCACTAACGCAAAGGCGTCTTTTTTATTGGAAAGGATGATTGAAACACGAGCTAAATCACCTTTTCGAAAGTAATTCACTAAATTTTCAGCATTGCTGCCAGATCCAGATACAAGCACGGCAATTTTTTTCATTCTGTACTGATTTCCAGGGTTAAAAACGGTGAGTCGGTAAAAAATAAGAAAAAGACATGCCAAAAATAAGAACAAAATGTTATACATTTGTCCCGTCATTCGCAAAGAGAGCGGTTTCAATATTATAAAAATTGTTTTTCTTTGCGGAGAAATTTAAAGGTCAAATTCAGTACTAATCAAAATTTACCGTTATGTCTGATATCGCATCAAAAGTAAAAGCTATCATTGTTGAGAAGCTTGGCGTAGACGAAAATGAAGTTGTTCCAGCAGCTAGCTTCACCAACGACCTAGGCGCTGACTCACTTGACACTGTTGAGCTGATCATGGAATTTGAAAAGGAATTTAGCATTTCTATTCCTGACGAAGATGCTGAAAAGATCGGCACTGTTGGCGATGCAATTTCTTACATCGAGCAACACGTAAAGTAAGAAAAGACAACTAGATCAGAAAATTTTGTTATAAAACTTGGACGTATGGAATTAAAAAGAGTTGTAGTTACAGGTATTGGAACAATCAACCCACTGGGAAATTCAATCGAAGAATACTTCACCAACCTCGAGAACGGCGTTAGTGGAGCAGAGATGATACCCTATTTCGATACATCCAAGTTTAAAACAAAATTTGCCTGTACAGTTAAGAACTTTGACCCCAACCAGCACTTCGATCGTAAAGAAGTTAAGAAGTTAGATTTGTATGCACAGTATGCTTTAGTAGCCGCTGAGCAAGCATTCGCAGATTCTGGCCTTAACGAAACAAATTTAGATCCAGATAGAGGTGGTGTAATTTGGGGGTCTGGAATTGGTGGAATTAACACCTTCTCCCAAGAAGTAAAGGGATATGTCGAGGGTGATGGAACCCCTCGATTTAGCCCCTTCTTCATTCCTAAGATGATTGCAGACATCGCTGCAGGTCATATTTCCATGAAGTATAACCTCCGTGGTCCAAATTACTGCACCATTTCGGCATGTGCATCTTCTAACCATGCTATTATCGATTCCTTCAACACAATTCGTTTAGGCAAAGCCGATGTTATGGTCACAGGAGGATCAGAAGCATCAGTAAACGAAGCTGGCGTAGGAGGTTTTAATGCACTTCAAGCCCTTTCTACTCGTAACGATGAATACAAAACCGCCTCTCGTCCTTTTGACACTGGCCGCGATGGATTTGTAATTGGAGAAGGTGCTGGCGCTCTGGTTCTAGAAGAATACGAGCACGCAATTGCCCGTGGAGCAAAAATCTATGCAGAAGTTGTTGGCGGCGGAATGACTGCTGATGCTTATCACCTTACAGCCCCACATCCAGAAGGCCTTGGAGCATGCAACTCTATGAAGTTGGCAATCAGCGATGCTGGTATCGATCCTTCTGCTGTTGATTATGTAAACGTTCATGGAACATCGACCCCTCTCGGCGACATCGCTGAAATTAAGGCCGTAAAAATGGTGTTTGGCGATCATGCTAAAAACCTAAACATCAGTTCTACAAAATCTATGACCGGACACCTTTTAGGTGCAACGGGTGCTATTGAGGCGCTAGCCTGTATCTTAGCGATTACCAAAGGAATAGTTCCACCAACCATCAACAACGAAAACTTCGACCCAGAACTCGACCCTGAGTTGAACTATACCCTAAACAAGGCTCAAAAGCGCGAGGTTAACTACGCACTAAGCAATACATTTGGGTTTGGTGGCCACAATGCAACTGTTATTCTTAAGAAATTTTCTAAGTAGCAGCATTTGCTCAATAAGTTACTACATTCGGTAAAGATCGCCTTTTCTAAGGACAAGAAGTTACACTTGGCGCTTAGAGAAATGTTCGATCTTTACCCATCAAACATTTCCCTGTATAAGGTTGCTATTACGCACAAATCGGTACTAAACACCCACCACCCAGTTATTCATAACGAGAGATTGGAATTTTTGGGAGATGCGGTTCTCGATTTAGTAGTAGCAGATTTTCTTTACGAAGAATACCAGAACAAAAGCGAAGGGTTTCTTACTAAGATGCGGGCAAAAATAGTCAGCCGATCTACCCTTAACCAACTATCCATTGACATCGGTATTCCATCTCTACTGGTACTCCATACCAATCCCAATCATCAGGTAAAGCACATTTACGGTGATGCCCTAGAAGCATTGATAGGCGCTATTTATCTCGATAAGGGGTATGTTTACACAAAAAAACTCCTTGTCAAATTTATACGCAATCATATCGACTTTAGCCGCTTAGAGCACACCGAGACCGACTTTAAAAGTCGGCTTATCGAATGGGGACAAAAAAACAAAAAGGAGTTTACATTTGAATTTCACGAATGCTTTGTTGAAGATATAAAGTCTATTACTTTTACAGCAAGCATCCTTCTTGGATCATTTGTAGTTGGCAAAGGTGTTGGACAGTCAAAAAAAGAAGCAGAACAAAATGCAGCTCGCGAAGCACTAAGCACAATTGCAGACCACCTTTCGTTGAACCTTAACTAGCCGAGCATGGGGGCAAAGAAACCTGTATCGAAATCGTTACAAAAGGTAAAACTCGTTGAGCAGCCCAATCATACGCTTACCCTATTTGCCATATGTACTACAGAAAACGGCTACAGGCTAAGTTGGTTACTTAATTCAGCACTTTCATTAAATCTTCAACGCCAAGAACTAAACTTCGAAGAGCTCCCTCCTGTAATCAGTAAATTGGACATTTTTGCTGAGGCACAAAATAACGGAGCCATACTTCTTCCCAACAAGCTTGAACCTTCCAAATTTATAACATCAAAGCATAAACAGTTTGATTATCTTTTAGTCCTGCATCAGCAGCTAACAGATAAGGACATTACACTCATAGAATCAACCTTAAAAAAGATTCCTGGCATAGTTGCAACTATACAAATTACTGAACTTGAAAAAAAAATAGTTGAATTTGTTAATCTATTTTAGGACTTTGCTATTTTTTTATAGCTTAAGCTAAACTAGCCGCCTTTCAATCAATACTATCTTTGCATTCTAGTAAAAGTTAAAAACCTTTTATATTTTTAACATCTGAAGGTTTTTGCCTTACAGGGAACTCTCGATATGAATAAAAAGCAAATTTGGTTACTGGTTTCAATCATTTTCCTCACCTCCATAGGCTTGATCCTAGTTCAAACGCTATGGATTAAGAACTCGCTTAAAATCAAAGAAGAGGAATTAAGCGACCAACTTAACGAGACCATTCGCCAAGTTATTCAGGATATCCAACAAAGCGAAATACTTACTCAAACCGAACGCACGGTAGCCCCTTTTGCTAGTAAAGAGGGTGTTAATCCATACTATGAGGATCAGTATAACGTAGTGAAGAAGACCCATTCTTCGGTTCATAGCGTTAGCAAAAATGAGAAGATCTACTACCTAGATTCTAAGGATACATCTAAATTTATTAACCAGATTAAAGGCTCGTTCAACTCCAAAACCGTAAGTTCAATAGTAAATAACGCTTATAAAAGCAAGAGCCCAGAACTTTCTGATTCTCAAAGTAGCGAAAGGGTAAGGTTTCCTATGAACGAGCGCTATAAAAAGCGAACAATCTTTATATCAGAAACGATTGACAAGCTTATCCGAGTTGAGGAGCCAATATCTCAAAAAGTTAATAAGGAGCAGGTGGACTCACTTATTCGGTTAGAGTTGAAAAAGAGAGGAATTCGTATTCCTTTTGAGTTTGCTGTAACCGACGAAGCGGCCAACAACATCTTTAAATCTGATAAGTTTGAGCGAAATCCAGCAGATGCGCTTCCGGTACACCAGCAAATTTCACCAGAAGGCTACACCCGCACCTACTTTCTTCACGTAAACTTTCCTAACACGCAAAAGGTTGCTTTCCGATCCATGGCCGTACTTGCTGCAATGTCAGTAGGACTAACTTTAATCATCATTTTTACCTTTTCTCTTACTTTACTTGTTATATTTAGACAAAAGAAGCTCTCAGAAATTAAAAATGACTTCGTGAGCAACATGACGCACGAGCTGAAAACACCCATATCGACAATTTCGCTCGCAGCTCAAATGCTACAAGATAAGAACTTGCCAAACTCATCAAAAAACTACGACTACCTGTCGAAGATTGTTGGCGATGAAAGCAAGCGTTTAGGCTTTCTTGTTGAAAAAGTGCTTCAGATGGCTATTTTCGACAAAGGCAAACTAAAACTCAAAACAAAAGAAATTGATATCCACGTTATTGCAAACAAGGTATGCGATAATCTTCAACTACAGATTTCAAACCGAAAAGGAACCCTCGAAAGGTCACTTTTAGCTGAAAAATGCATTATTTTTGCAGATGAAGTGCATATTACAAATATTATAGCTAACTTGTTGGACAATGCGTTAAAGTACAGCAAGGATAAACCAAAAATCAAATTATCCACATACAATAGAAACGATGGACTCGTTATAGAAGTAAAGGATAACGGAATTGGAATCAGTAAGGAAAATATAAAACGTATTTTTGAACAGTTTTATAGGGTTCCTACAGGCAATGTACATAACGTAAAAGGCTTTGGCCTAGGGCTAAGCTACGTGAAGAAGATTGTTGAAGCGCATGGAGGTCAAATCTGGGCTGATAGTGAACTAGGCTCTGGAAGTACCTTCAGCATCTACATACCATTTAAAAGTGGACTAAGTAACAATTAAACCTGTATAACAATGGAAAGCAAGGCGAAGGTTCTTTTAGCAGAAGATGATGAAAACCTTGGTATGTTACTAAAGGAGTACTTAAACGCCAAGGGGTATCAAACCGAGCTTTATGTCGATGGCGAGAAAGCATTCGACGGATTCAAGAACAACAAGTATGACATCGTAATCTTAGATGTGATGATGCCTGTAAAAGACGGATTTTCTGTCGCAAAGGACATCAGAATGATCGACGATAAGGTACCCATTCTTTTCCTCACCGCTAAGTCGATGAAGGAAGATGTTCTTGAAGGATTCTCGGTGGGTGGTGATGACTATATGACAAAGCCATTCAGCATTGAGGAGCTTCAGTATCGCATTGAAGCAATTCTGCGCCGTACAAAAGGAGCTGGTGGAGTAGCTAGCCAAGATCAATTTACCCTTGGAACGTATACTTTTGATGCAACCAAGCAAATACTTGGACACAACGGGGTTGATCAAAAGCTTACAGCCAAAGAATCAGAACTTCTTAAGTTTTTATGTATCAACAGAAATGCGGTCCTCGATAGAAATTTTGCGCTAAAAACTATCTGGTCTGACGATAGCTACTTTAACGCTCGCAGCATGGACGTATACATTACCAAGTTAAGAAAGTACTTAAAGGATGATCCATCCATTCAAATTCTGAATATCAGAGGAAAAGGATTTAAGCTTATCGGCTAGAATAAAGTTTTAGGATTGGCAGTTTGCCAATCCTAAAACTTATGTACATTTACGTCAGTAAAAAAGTTGGCTGAAGGGTATGAGTAATTTTTTGGGAAACATTTCGTTAGCGCTTAAATTAAAGTTGGGGATTGTACCCTCGACACTAGCGTATGAATCCAAATTGAAAAAAATTTGGGAAGATGTGGAATTCTTTCGCGAGTTTAGCAAAGGAAACTTGCTGAAAGAGTATGAGGAGTTGGAGAAGGCAAGGCATACGTCGAAGGAAGAGCAAAGAAATGCCAAAATTAGAATTAAAGAAATTACCCAGAGTGAAAGCTGGAAAAAATATGAGAAGCTAAAGAAATCATCAGCATTTGCAAGTTATCTCAAATTAGAAACAACCTTCGAGGATGATTTCAACGGAGAAAAGGTTGATGAAAATAAATGGCTTACAAAGTTCTTTTGGGGAGAAACTCTTTTAGGAAAAGGTTATTCGCACTCCGAAGAGTTTCACAACTATACAGAAGGAGAGAATTTGGAAGTCAAGAATAGCAATCTAATTATTCGTACCAGCGAAGAGGAAAGCACCTCCCTATCATGGAATAAGAAATACGGTTTCCTAAGCCGAAAATCAGGTTTTACTTCAGGAATTGTAAATACCGGAAAAAGTTTCCGTCAGCAATATGGCCGCTTTGAGGCTAAAATAAGCTTTAAGCACACCGATGGTGTATACAATGCCTTTTGGATGGTTGGGAACTCTGCAAGTCCTCACCTTAACATCTTTAAGGTGTCACAAAATCTTGAACTTGGTCTTATTAATGGACCAAAAGAGAACAACCAATCAAAGGTTTCGCGCAACCTACTTAAAGAAGGCTCCTACATCGTAGGAATTGATTGGAATAAAAAGGAAATAAAATGGTTACTAAATGGAACTGTCGTAAAAAAAACAACAACCAATCTGCCCGACAGCCCATTATACCTTGTATTCTCATCGGGAGTATACAAGAATACTAGCATAAAAGCCAAAGAATCCAACGAATTCCTTATCGACTGGGTTCGATGCTTCAAGACAAACTAGGACTTTATAATATAAAAAGGAGGCTGTAAATAGCCTCCTTTTTTATGAATAATCACTCTACTAATCTCCCATTTTAAGTACTGCAAGGAATGCCTGCTGCGGCACTTCAACATTCCCCACCTGACGCATTCTCTTTTTTCCTTTTTTCTGTTTTTCGAGAAGCTTTCGCTTACGCGAGATATCACCACCGTAACACTTGGCAGTAACATCCTTTCGAAGCGCCTTAATGGTTTCACGCGCAATAACCTTTGCGCCAATAGCAGCCTGAATAGCAATATCGAACTGCTGACGAGGAATGAGTTCCTTCAACTTTTCGCACATCTTACGACCAAAGTCGTAAGCATTATCGCGGTGGATAAGACATGAAAGAGCATCTACAGGTTCTCCATTAAGCAGAATGTCTAGTTTTACAAGAGTTGCCTGTTGATAACCGTTCAGATAGTAGTCGAAAGAAGCGTAACCTCGCGAAATACTCTTGAGTTTATCATAGAAGTCGAATACAATTTCGCTTAGCGGCATGTCGAAGTTCACCTCAACTCTATCGGTTGATAGGAAAACCTGATTACGAAGTATACCGCGCTTATCGATACAAAGCTTCATTATGGCACCTAGGTACTCGGTCTTAGTAATAACCTGAGCATGTATGGTTGGCTCTTCAATAAAGTCTATAAGAGTAGGTGCCGGCAATCCGGATGGATTGTGTACCTCTACGACATCTCCCTTGGTAGTGTGCACCTTGTACGAAACGTTTGGTACGGTGGTAATCACATCCATATCGAACTCGCGGTAAAGGCGTTCCTGGATAATCTCCATGTGAAGCAATCCGAGGAAACCAGCACGAAATCCGAATCCTAGAGCTAATGAGGACTCTGGCTCGAAGGTAAGCGATGCATCGTTTAGCTGCAGTTTTTCGAGCGACGAACGAAGATCTTCATAATCATCGGAATCAACAGGGTAAAGTCCCGCAAACACCATGGGTTTTACATCTTCGAATCCTGCAATTGCCTTACTGCACGGTTTAGTGACTTGGGTTATCGTATCCCCTACTTTTACCTCAGAAGAAGTTTTGATTCCAGAAATGATATAACCTACATCTCCGGCTTTAATCTCCGGACGAGGAACCATCTTCATTTTAAGTACGCCAATCTCATCGGCAACATACTCCCTACCAGTGTTGAAGAATTTTACCTTATCGCCCTGACGCAAAGTGCCATTTGTCACCTTAAAGTAGGCGATGATCCCTCTAAAAGAGTTGAAAACGGAGTCAAAGATCAGAGCCTGAAGAGGAGCCGCCGGATCACCAGCAGGTGCAGGGACTCTGCTAACAATCGCCTCCAAAATTTCAGGAACCCCAATGCCAGTTTTTGCACTGGCAGGTATAATATCTTCGGGCTTACATCCGATGAGTTCAACAATTTGGTCGGTTACCTCTTCCACCATTGCAGCTTCCATATCAATCTTGTTGATAACGGGAATAATCTCTAGATTGTGCTCTAGCGCAAGGTAAAGGTTAGATATGGTTTGTGCCTGAATGCCTTGTGTTGCATCTACTATAAGCAGCGCACCCTCGCAGGCGGCTATGGCACGAGAAACTTCGTAGGAGAAGTCTACGTGACCGGGAGTGTCAATGAGGTTCAGGATATAGGTTTCGTTATCCTGAACATACTCCATTTGGATGGCATGGCTTTTAATGGTAATACCCTTTTCACGCTCCAAATCCATGTTGTCAAGCACCTGATTCTGGAACTCCCTTTCGTTAAGGGTATGGGTAGCCTGTAGAAGTCTGTCAGCCAAGGTACTCTTACCGTGGTCGATGTGGGCTATAATACAAAAGTTTCTGAAATTCTTCATTAACCGCATTTCTTAATGCTCGCAAAGATAATCTAATAGTTTGAATTGTTGCAATATTAACGAGTTACGACATACAGCGTAACTCACTATTTCGTACTGCTTAAGGATTTTTCCCGCAGCACGCTCACTATTTTAGCAGTTGCATCATTCGATTTCGATGCTTCATAAACGCTTCCAGATTCTCCTTCCTCAAGGGTTTTTCGGGAGGAGACTGCACCTTTAAAGGATTTATAGGTTTGCCTCCATTCCATACCCTAAAATCGAGATGAGCTCCGGTTGAGTAACCTGTAGAACCAACATAGCCGATAACTTGCCCCTGTTGAACCCTAGATCCAACTGATACTCCCCTTGCAAATCGGCTAAGATGCATGTAGCTGGTTATAAAACTGGCTGCATGCTTTATCTTAATCCAGTTTCCTGCGCTACCGCTATATCCTTTATGGATAACGACTCCACTCCCTATCGTCATTACAGGTGTTCCAACAGGTGCAGAATAATCTATCCCGTAATGGGGACGGAAAATCTTAAGAACTGGATGCAAACGGCTTCGGCTAAACCCAGAGGTTATACGCGAAAATTTTAGAGGGGCTTTAAGAAAAGCCTTTTTGAGGCTCTGCCCATTTTCGTTCCAATACGAATCAACACTATCTTGCATGTACGAAAAGGCGTAGTAGGTTTTACCCATATGGTTGAAGACGGCAGCATGTATCTTTGCAACCCCAATCGATACTGAATCTACAAACATTTCGTCGTACACCACCTTAAATGAGTCGTTCTGCTGAAGCCCAAAAAAGTCTATTTCCCAAGCGTATATCTCGGAAAGATCGAGTGCAAGAGCAGTATTCATTTTAGCCTTCTCAATAGCATTCCACAAAGAAGATTTTATGGTTGTGCGGCTAACTTTTCTAACAATTCTCACTGGTTTTTCAGCAACATGCACGCTCATGCTATCCTTAAACGAAAAAACCACATACTGCACAGGCGTAATCTCGTAAACCCAATAGACCAGCCGTTGGGTCGAGTCAGGTTGCACGAAAGCTTTACATCGATGCCCTGCTCGAATTGAGCGTAGATCAAACTTCCCTTTAGATAGCGTCAAAAGGCTATCAACCTGGGCAGCACTGATTCCATGTTCTCCTAAAATTTCTGATAGATTCTTGCCCGGAGCAATCTCGCTCGTTACCACGTTGAACGAATCAACGGGAATGCCATACTCCATGACGGGAGGCGGAACCTCTTTATTCCTAAATAAAT
>RRZU010775793.1_pt1 | contig 12214 bp, 14 predicted proteins | sample 2165561 | NCBI WGS metagenome assembly RRZU01 (sample SAMN10456909, study PRJNA506462) | wastewater metagenome | isolation source: wastewater sludge | place: USA: Moscow, Idaho | reverse complement strand
GAATTTAAGTGATGAGGATTTGCAGTCCAACCATGACCAATTGCTGCTGGAACTCCATCTGCTCCTCCAAGTCCTAGATTATGACAAGTATTACAAGAGATTAATCCACTTTTTGAAATTCTAGGATCAAAGTATAATTTTAAACCAAGTGCTACTTTCTCTTTTGTAATTGGATCATTTTTATCATCGATTAATTTCATTAATTCTGTTTTATCAGCAGGAATTGCTTTTAAACCACTAGCTACAGCTTTTTCAACTAATGCAGAACTTGCGAATAAAGAACCTGCACCTAATAAACAAACCGCTAAAGATGTTACTAATTTCATTTTGTCTCCTTTAAAATAATATTTAATTTTAGGAGAATAATTATTAAAGAAGAATTAATTTTTGCATATTTTTTTATAAATATTATAATTTTATCTTATAATATAAGACAAAAAATATCCTATTTATAGGGATTTTAAAGACATTTAATAACTATACACTTATAAGTTTAAATTATAATAGTTTTGTAAATACTATATTTTAGGATTTTTATTTAGAAGAAAGAAAATTATTTTTCTAATATTAAAGAAAAGTTTGTATAAAAGCTTTGAAAAAAGATTTTCATATTTAAATAGAAAGTGAAGCTTTCCAATAAATTTGAAAGTTTTTTTTTAGTTTTAAGAGTTTTACATAATTATCACAAAAAGGACATTGCTTAACATAATAAAGTGTAACTGTTTTTTTTAAATGATATTTTTCAAATTTAGATTAAATCTATTTCCATTTTCTAAAGTATCAATATTTATACCGATTTTATTTTTATCGCAAAATTCTTTTACCATAGAAAGACCTAAACCAAAGCCATCTTTTGAAGAGTCTTCTTGAAAATATCTATCAAATATAATAAAAAGGTTTTTTGTATCTATTTTTTCACCTTTGTTAAAAATAGATAATACTCCATCTTTATAAGTGATTTTTACTGTTGGATTTTCTTTTACATTATATTTAATTGCATTTGAGATTAGATTATCAATGGTTTTTTCAAAGCCATTTAGATCTGTAAAAAGTTTTATATTTGGAACACTTACAATAATTTGTGTATCATTTTTAATATCATCAAATTTTTCACAAGAAGTATTTATTATTTCATCTAAATAAAACTCTTGTTTATCGATTTTATCAATCTCTTTTTTGATATTATATTCCATGTTCTCATATAATTTTAGAAGATTGTTACTTGCTTGTTTTATTCTATCAAGTCTTTTTAAACTTTTCTCATCTGTAATTGTTTTTTCTAAAAGTTGAGTATTCATCTTTATTGTTGAAACTGGAATATTTAACTCATGAATTGTTTCTTTTATACTAATTTCTAATTTTTCATCACTTTTAAAAAGTGGCTTTAAAATTGAAATTGAAAAGCTTAAAAATATACTTAGCCCAACAATCAACGAAGGAATAATAATATAAATAAAGTTATCTTGATTTAGCCCAAATTTTGAAATAAAAAAGTAGTTTAGATAAAGAATAATTATAAGAGTAAAAGTAAAAATAATAGAGATAGAGATTAGAAAATCTTTTTTCTTAGAATTCAATTTTATATCCTATTCCTTTAATATTTAAAATTGAATCTTTGTCAAACAGTTTTTTGATTTGATTTATATAAACTCTAATTGACCCTTCACTATAATCTTCACTAGTTGCCCATAGTTTTGAAATAATCATATCTTTAGTAACAATTTCTCCTCTATTTTCAACGAAAAGTTCCATTAATTCTAACACTTTAACTGGAAGATTCATATCAACACCATTTTCAAGAACTCTTTTAGAGCTAGGATTAAAAGTTAAATTATTTGATAGTTGTATTATTTCAAATTGTTTTTTATTTCTTTTTAAAAGTGCTTTTATTCGTAAAATCAGTTCATCTAAATCAACTGGTTTCTTTAAATAATCATCACATCCTTTTAAAAATGCATCATGTAAAGTATCTTTATCTTTATATGATGTTAAAAAAATCGTAGGAGTATTGTCATCACTTTGTCTTAACTGCTTTAATAAGTCTAAGCCATTTATTTTAGGTACATTTATATCAAAAATATAAAGGTCATAGTTTTTTTTATAATTTAATTCTAAGCACTCTTCACCATCACTTGCAATATCAACATCAAAACCCTCATCACTAAGAAAGTCTTCAACTGTTGAAGCAAAAAGTTCATCATCTTCTAAAAGTAAAATTTTATACAAATATTATCCTTATGTAATTGCTTAGATTATATTTAAGTAGTATTAATAAATCGTTAAATTCCTAAATTGCTAAATTTTAAACCTAATTAATATTCATAGATTTAAAATATAATATTGCAGAAATTATAAGAAAACCTGTTCCCAACACTAAAAGTTGAGCAGATCTTTCTTTTCTTATAATAGAAGCACTAACTTCAAAAACTGCAATAGATTTTAAAGTTCCATTATCTATATATTTTAAAAATTTGTAACCTTTTTTTTCATACTTAGTTTTAACTCTTTCAAGCTCTTTTTCCCTTTGCTCTTTTGAAAAGCCGCCTACTACAATATTCTTTAATGCCATTATTTAAAATCTTTAAAATTTTGTCTTAAAGCTTCATAAGCAATAATTGAAACAGAGTTTGCAATATTTAAACTTCTAGCTTCATTTGTCATAGGAATAGTAATACAAGTACTTGGATTTTTATCTAAAATAGCCTGTGGAAGACCTGCATCTTCTCTTCCAAAATAAAAATAATCACCCGTTTTTAGTTCTGCATCAAAGTAATTTTGTTTTGTTTTTGTTGTTGCAAAAAAATGTCTATCATTAAATGGATTCTTTGCCCAAAAATCTTCAATATTATCATACTCTCTAACATCAAGTTCAAACCAATAATCAAGTCCAGCACGTCTTACTTCTTTTTCAGTAATTGCACCAAAACCATAAGGTTTGATAAGATGTAAAGTACAATTTAAAGCAAAGGCAAGTCTTCCAATAGTTCCCACATTTCCAGGCATTCTTGGCTCATGTAAAACTAGATTAAACATTATAAAATCACCGTTTTATTTCCATGAACAAAAACTCTATCATTTAATAATAATTCAAATGCATTTGATAATACTATTTTTTCTACGTTTCTTCCTGCATTTCTCATATCTTCCCAAGAATAACTATGATCAACTCTTACAACATCTTGAAAAACAATTGGACCTTCATCCAAATCATTTGTAACATAATGTGCAGTTGCTCCAATAATCTTAACACCTCTTTCATGTGCTTGTTTATATGGATTTGCTCCAATGAACGCAGGTAAAAATGAGTGGTGGATATTTAAAACTTTTTTAGGGAAAGTCTCTACAAACTTAGAAGTTAAAATTCTCATATATTTAGCAAGAACAATAAGCTCAGGCTCATATTCATTGATTTTAGCAATCATTTTGTCTTCATGCTCTTCTCTATTTAAGCCTTCAGCACTAATACAAGTAAATGGAATATTGAATTTTTCAACTAAATCTTGTAAATGATTATGATTTGCTATAACTGCTTTGATATTTGCATTTAATTCACCTGCTATGTATCTAATAAGTAAATCACCTAAAACATGAAACTCTTTTGTTGCTAAAATAACAACATCTTTTTTCTCTTTTTTATTTAGTCTAATTTGAGCACTTGAAGGTAAAACTTCTTTTAATTCTTTAAGCAACATATTGTGCGAAACTTTTCCAGATATAATACTTCGCATAAAGAATTTTTTTGTGTCAGGGTCAACATATTCAGCATTTTGCTCTATGTTTAAGTTATTTGCAAAAAGAACTTTTGAGATATTGTATACTAAACCTTTTGCATCTTCAGTATCAATTAAAAGTATATACTCTTCCATTATTATCCTATTTTGGTATTATTCTTGTTTAAAATTTAAGCAGAATAATACCATTTTATTAATTAATAGATAATTGAAAGATAAGTTGAAACTACACCATTAAAGCAAGTTTTGCTTTATATGTTTCTAAATCAAACTCTTTAACTCTTGCAACGCCTGTTTCAACAGCTCCATTTGCAACAGCTGCTGATACTTCTACCATTAATCTTTTATCAAAAGGAGTTGGAATAATATACTCTCTTCCATAAGATAAATCACCATATAAAGCTTTTAAATCAGCAGTTAAAGGCTCTTTTGCAAGATTTGCAATAGCATGTGCTGCTGCCATTTTCATAGGCATATTTATTTTTCTTGCTTGTACATCTAAAGCACCTCTAAAAATAAAAGGGAAACCAAGTACATTATTTACTTGATTTGGGAAATCTGATCTTCCTGTTCCTACTATTGCTTTTGGTCTTACAGACTTTACATCTTCAGGAAATAATTCAGGTGTTGGATTTGCAAGAGTAAATACAATTGGTTCTTCACTCATAAGTGCAATATGTTCAACTGTAAAAGTTCCAGGTTTTGATAATCCTAAAACCATGTCAGCATTTGTAAAAGCATCTTCCATAGTAACAGCATCTGTTGAAGTTATAAAATCTCTTTTATATTTATTTAAATCTGTTCTATCTTTATGAATTACACCTTTAGAATCACACATTATTAAGTTTTTAACACCTAATTCTTTGTACATTGTAGAACAAGCAATTGCTGAAGCTCCAGCTCCCACAACCACAACTTTTAAATCTTCTATTTTTTTACCCATCATTGAAGCTGCATTTATTAATGCTGCTGATGTAATAATAGCAGTTCCATGTTGATCATCATGCATAATAGGAATATTTAACTCTTCAACTAATCTTCTTTCAATTTCAAAACACTCAGGAGCTTTGATATCTTCAAGATTAATTCCACCAAATGTAGGAGCAATTGCTTTTACAACTTCACAAAATTTATCAATATCAGTTTCATCAACTTCAATATCAAAAGAATCCACAGCTGCAAATTTTTTGAATAATACAGCTTTACCTTCCATAACAGGCTTAGAAGCAAGAGCTCCAATATTTCCAAGACCAAGAACTGCTGTACCATTTGAAATAACAGCAACTAAATTTCTTTTTGAAGTAAATTCATATGCTAATTCTGGATTTTTTTGAATCTCTTCACAAGGATAAGCAACACCCGGAGAATACGCTAATGCTAAGTCTCTTTGTGTCTCTAATTTTGTAGTTGTAGCAATCGCTACTTTTCCTGGATTTGGAACTCTATGATAGTCTAATGCTTCTTCTTTTGTTACTTTTGTACTCATTTTTTTCCTTTAAAATTTCTACTTTTAAAATAAATTTGAAAAATAGTAACCAAAAGAAACTTAAAAAAGATATATTTCTAGAAAGAAATCAAATTAATTTCTAATTAAGCAAGTTATGTAAAAATTGTGTAATAAAAATAAATTAATTATAAAGATTAATTATAATTTAATTGTCCATTATTACTAAAACTTATAATACCTGCGAAACGGCCTGTTTGTGGATTTTTTCTAAAAGAATAAAATGGCTCATCTGAGCATTTTGTACAGATTTCTGAAATTCGTATGTGTCTAATTCCAATTTCTTCAAGAAGCATTATATTAATTCCATGTAAATCAATATATCTTCCATCACAAAATTTTTCACCAAATGAAGTTTTTACAATTTGAGATAACTCATCACTTACTTCATAACAGCATTTGTGAATACTAGGTCCCATAATTACTTTCATATTGTCCACATTACAATTAAATTCGTTTATCATTTTATTTGCTGTTATTTGAGCAATCTTTAAAAATGTAGAGTTTCTTCCTGCATGAATAGCTGCGATTACACCTTTTATTTCATCAAAAATAAGTATAGGTATACAATCAGCTACCATAACCATAATAGGTAAATCTTTTTCATTTGTAATTATTGCATCACAATTGTCTATTAGTTTAGGCGAATCCTTAGTAACTATTTGGACATTGTTTCCATGAACTTGATTCATATAAACTAAATCTTCACCTTTATAACCTAATAATGATGCAACTTCATCTCTATTTTTATCTACATTTTCTTTTATATCATTTACATGATAAGCCAAATTTCCATCATCTGTTGTACTAAAATAGTATTTAATATTATTCATAATTCTTCTTTTATTTGCTTTTGCTATAATTTACCAAAATATTAATGATTTATTGTTTAAGGATAAGAAAATATGAATAGATTTGATAATGTGGCAAAAGACTGGGAGAGTAAACCTTCCCGTGTACAAATAGCAAAATCAAGTGTTGATAATATAATAGAAATTGTTGATTTAAAACCTGATTTTAAAATACTTGATTATGGTTGTGGAACGGGACTTGTAGGTTTTGGTCTAAGTAATGAAACAAATACAGTAATAGGTATGGATTACTCTATTGGAATGGTTGAGAAATTTAATGAAAAAGCAAAAGAGCTAGGTTTTACAAATATAAGTGCCATTCAACACAATATAAATGAGCAAGATTTACCCCAAAATGAGTTTGATTTAATAGCTATTTCTATGACTTTACATCATATAAAAGATACAGAAATGTTTATACAAAAAGCAAAATCATCTTTAAAAAATGGTGGTTATTTGTGTATAAATGATTTAGTAAGTGAAGATGGAACATTTCACGAAGAACATAAGAATGATGGAGTTGAACACTTTGGCTATGATGAAAATGAACTTTGTAGTTTAATAAAAAATAATGGTTTTGAATTAATTGAATATAAAATAGTTTATACAGATCACAGAAATAACAAAGAATACCCAATCTTTCAAATAATTGCAAAAGTTAAATAAAAAATAAATATATTAAAAGGAAAAACAGTGGAAGAAAAAAATAATGGATTTTTAAAAAGAGCAGATGCACATATTGCACTTGCAAATGAGCAATTAGCTCAAAAGTTAACACAAGGTGAAATAAGTGCTTCTTTTATGTATGGTTCTGCTAGATTTAGCGCATGGATGGCTGCAACTTCTTTTGAAACATCAGCAGATATGAAAGCTGAGAAACAAAAAGTTGTTGAGTATTTTATGAAAGAGTATAAACTAGCATTAGAAGAGCACTTAGATAACCATATAGAAAACTTTGATTTTTCAAATAACAAAATTTAAAATTAGGGAATATATATCTATGAAGAAAAAACAATTTGTTATATTTGGAAATCCAGTCTCTCATTCAAAATCACCACAAATGCATAATGCAGGGTTAAAATATATTAACTTTGATGGTGAATATATAAAACATCAATTAATAGATGGAAATACTATAAAAGAAGTTTTTTTACAAAACAATTATAGTGGAGCAAATATAACAGTTCCCCATAAAGAATATGCCTATGAAAATGCAGATGAAGTAAGAGGATTGGCAAAAGAGATAAAAGCTGTAAATACTTATATAAATGAAAATGGGAAAATAATAGCTTATAACACAGATGCTCCTGGATTTTTAAACGCAATAGAGAGTTTTGGTGAAGTTAAAAATGTATTACTTCTAGGAGCAGGTGGAACTGCTAAAGCAATCGCCCTAGCATTACAATCAAAAAATATAAAAGTTACAGTATTAAATAGAAGTGAAGGGAAACTAAACTTCTTTAAAGAACACAAAATTTCATGTTTTTCATGGGAAAACTTCAAAGCAGAAAATTATGATTTGATAGTAAACTCAACAAGTGCTGGCTTAAAAGATGAAGAATTACCATGCCCAAAAGAAATACTAGAAAATATCCTAAAAAATGCATCTTTTGCTTTTGATTGTATATATGGAAAAATCACGCCATTTTTAGCACTTGCTAGAGATAATAATCTAATGACTAAAGACGGTGAGGACATGCTTTTATTCCAAGGGGTATTGGCATTTGAATATTTTACTAATACAAAAGCCGATAATAGTGTAGTTGAAGCTATGAGAAAAGGTTTAAAAGAAGAATAAAGTTTCTATAAATATCTACTTAGCTACGCAGATTATGCGTAGCCAAAAAGTGAACTTGTAGTTGTATTTTGTAGGTATGTATTTATTTGACTATTGTTATTTTGATTATTAATAGCTTTTAATATTCCATCAAAACTTTTTGTATCAACAGAAGAAGTTCCATCTTCACTTGAAGTATTAGATTTTAATACATTCATTAAAGTACTTAAATTATCTAAAGCATTTTGTTGGTTTGAAGTTAATGATGTTGTACTATCAGTACTACTTGTACTGCTACTACTATATGCCGCTTGAAGTTCTGCAATCGAAACTACACCATCTTCATTTGTATCCATTTCGTCATATACTTCACTTGAATCAGATGATGACATTTGTTGTCCACCACCACCGCCACCTTGAAGACCAACACCTGCTAGTGTTCCTACTTCTTTAGCATCAAAACCAGCTTCTTCCATGGCGCTTACAAGTTCTTCTGATGGTTCAATTCCTGCTTCTTGAAAAGCTGCAACAATACTTTTAGCATCACTCTCACTTAAATTATCAGCATCATATTCTGCTAAAATTGAAGAAATAGTTTCTGCTTGAGAAGAAGATGAAGACGTAGTTGTACTAGTACTTTCACTTCTTGATGGTACTTCAAAACCAAAAGAAGAAAGCATAGATTGAAAATCTTCTTTAGATGGCATTGTTCCATCATATTGTGACATTGCAGTCTCAATAGCAGTTGTTAATTCAGATTTACTAACTAATCCATCTAAATCGGAATCATAAGACGAAAATATATCATCGCTAACACCCATCTCTTCAATACTAAGAGCTGAATCAGCGTCAGAATCTTTTTTTGATATCATCTGTGTTGAAACGTTAGAAGAAGTTGGTTGAATAAAATTCGCCATAATTCCCATATTTGCTGTGTCTATCATGATATCTCCTTTATATAATGTAAATTATACTATTTCAAAGTAAATATAAAGTAAATGTAATTTAATTATTTAAAAGAATTGTTATCATTTTCTGGATATTTACAATATTATTATTTTATAATAGAAATTTATTATTACATGAAATTTAAAAGTAAAATTTATAATTTTTTGATTATTATAAAGCAATTAGATATAATACTGACGATTTCTAAAATAGTCATAATAAAAATATAAAAAAACTTTAAAAGTATATTTAAAAAAGGTTAAAAAATTGAAAAAGAAAAATCATATTAAAAAAATATCAGATTATGCAATTGTTGGTGGACTGGGATCATTACTTGTTGTTGGTCTTATAGGTTGTGGAGATAGTTCAAATAACAATCAAGAACAACAAAATCAAGGGCAAAGTGATGCTTTTTCAAATGCTAGTCAAAAACAAAATGCCTTTGTAGTAATAGAAGAATCAGCTGATGGTAAATATGCAATTATTGATGAATTTCCAGCTTCAAAAACTACAGTTGTTTTAAGAAAACCAGATGGAACTGAAAGAATTTTAACGCAAGAAGAAATAGATAAATTAGTTAAAGAAGAAGAGAAAAAAATTGATGCAGGAACATCACCTCTTACAAATCCAAATGCTGAAGTAAGTAGTGGAGGTATGGGTCTTGGTGGAGTATTATTATCTTCAATTGCAGGTGCAATGATTGGTTCTTGGCTTGGTAATAAACTATTTAATAATCAAAATTTCCAAAATCAAAGACAAACTCAATATAAATCGCCTCAAACTTATAGTAAATCACAAAGTTCATTTAATAAAACTCCTGCAACTACAGGATCAAACAGCTCAAGTAGTAAAAAAAGTGGTTTTTTTGGAGGGAATTCGAATTCAAATTCAAAATCTAGTTCTTCTTCATTTGGTTCAAAAAGTTCAGGATTTGGGGGATAAATGAAATTAGAAAAATTAAAACCATTAACAGATAATTATTTAGAATCAATAGGTTTTGTATGGCATACAGATTCTGATAATTCATCATACGTAAGTGATGAGATTGTAGTAATAAATGAAGATGAAGCAAATGAATATTATGAAGCTTGTAATGAGCTATATGATATGTTTGCCGAGGCTGGGCAATATGTTATTGATAATGATTTATTTCATGAAATAAATATTCCATTTAATCTAATAGAGATGATAAAAGAATCTTGGGAAAATGATGTTCATTGGCATTTATATTCAAGATTTGATTTAGCAGGTGGAATAGATGGAAAACCTATAAAATTAATTGAATTTAATGCAGATACACCAACTTCACTTTTTGAAACAGCTATTATTCAATGGGCTATGTTAAAAGCAAATGGTTTAGATGAAGCAAGTCAGTTTAATAATCTTTATGAAGCTTTAAAAGACAACTTCAAAAGAATTATTACCCTTGATACTGATGTTGAAAAGTTTGAAGAGTATTATGCAAATTTAGGATGGAAAATATTATTTTCATCAATTTCAAGCTCAAGTGAAGATATAAATACAACAAAACTTTTAGAGCATATTGCAAACGAAGCTGGATTTAATACAGATTTTGAATTTATAGAAAATGTTCAATTTAATGATGATGGTATTTTTAAAGATGAAGAGAGTTTTGAATTTTGGTTCAAACTTATTCCTTGGGAAAATATTGCTATTGAAGAGAGTGAATTAGCATTAATTTTAACAGAAATCATAAAAGAAAAAAGAGCAATTATTTTTAATCCTGCATATTCACTTATGTTTCAATCAAAAGGATTTATGAAAGTTTTATGGGATTTATATCCAAATCATCCCCTACTTTTAGAAACATCATTTGAGCCTTTAGAAAACAAAAAACAAGTTGAAAAAAGATGTTTTGGACGAGAGGGTGCTAATACTAAAATCATAAATAGTGATGGAAGTATAGATGTGCAAACTGATGGCGATTATGAAGGTCATAAGGCAATTTATCAAGAATATGTTGAACTTCCAACGGATTCAATGGGTAATTCTTACCAAGCAGGTGTGTTTTATGCATATGAAGCTTGTGGATTAGGATTTAGACGTGGTGAAAAAATTCTAAATAATATGTCAAAATTCGTGGGTCATATTATAAAATAAACTCTTACTTTTAATAATTATTATCAAGATAGTTATATTTAAAAATATAACTATCTTACTTAAATGGGAAAAATGTTACTTTTTTCCATATTTTCATATTCTCCTAAACTATTTTTATAAATTGCTACGCTTATACTACTAATTTGTTTTATAATAGGTGATATTTCAATAATTATAATACAAGGTTTAAAAAATGAGTGAAGAAGTAAAAAGAGAAAAATCTCTAACAATGACTATGTTAATGACACCAGATAAAGCTAATTTCTCTGGAAAAAATGTTCACGGTGGTGAAATTTTAAAAATGTTAGATCATGTTGCATATGCTTGTGCAGCAAGATATACAGGTATGTATGCAGTAACATTATCAGTTGACATGGTTTTATTTAAAGATCCTATTAAAATTGGTTCTCTTGTTACTTTCCATGCATCTGTTAACTACACAGGTAGAACCTCTATGGAAATTGGTATCAAAGTAATATCAGAAGATATTAAAGATCATACAATTAAAAATACAAATGTATGTTATTTTACAATGATTTCAGTTGATGAAGCTGGAAAACCAGCAGCCGTTCCAAAATTAGATTTACTTACAGAAGATGATAAAAGAAGATACAACGATGCTATTCAAAGAAGAGAAATTAGAATGTCATCAAGACATGCTAAATAAATATCTTTTATTTTCTTAAACATAAAAAAAGGGGAAGATTTTAAATCTTCCCCTTTTTTATTCTTTCTTATATATGAAATTTATTAAGCCTCTTTAGACTCAATAAATTCTTCATAACTTCCTTTAAAGTCAACGATAGTTCCACCTGGTTGGATTTCAATAATTCTATTTGCGAACGCATCTAATAGTTCCCTATCGTGAGAAACACAAATTACAGAACCAGGATAATCAAGTAATCCCTCACCTAAAGCAATAATAGCTTCAAGATCTAAGTGATTTGTAGGTTCATCTAAAATTAAGAAATTTCCTTGCTCTAACATGATTTTAGAAAGCATCATTCTATGTTTTTCTCCACCTGAACAAGAAGTTACTTTTTTCTCTTGCTCTTGACCGTTAAATAACATTCTTCCTAAACAGTTTCTAATTTCAGAAATATCAGCATCTCTATCACAATTTCTTAACCAATCATATAAAGTGAAATCACCTTCAATTAAGTCAGTTGTATTTTGTGGGAAATACGAGTTTTGAATAGTTGCACCCCATAAAACTTCACCACTATCAGCTTTTACATTTCCTTCTAATATTTCACATAAAGTAGTTTTACCAATACCATTT
>RRZU011697021.1_pt1 | contig 12215 bp, 10 predicted proteins | sample 2165561 | NCBI WGS metagenome assembly RRZU01 (sample SAMN10456909, study PRJNA506462) | wastewater metagenome | isolation source: wastewater sludge | place: USA: Moscow, Idaho | reverse complement strand
TAGACGTAGCTGTCGGTGCCGACGTAGCCCGCGGTGGGCGTGTAGGTGCACTTGCCCGTGGCGTCGCAGCTCACGCTGCCGTGTGCCGGCGGGGTGACGATGCTCACCGAGGCCGGATCCACCGTGCCGCCCGTGGCGGTGTCGTTGCCTGTCACCGTGGTGCTCACCGTGGTGCTGGCCGTGTCGTTGACCGGCGTGATGGTCGCGGCCAGAGCCGGTGTAGCTGCACACGCACTGGCAGAGCCCGTATTGGGAGAAGATGTAACAGCAAGACCGTTGATTTGCGTCACGGTGGCTGTGGCAGCGTTGTATAGACCGCTTCCTGGCGCGCTTGCGCATGCACTGGATGCACTGGTGCCGGTAACCGTAAAGGTTACTGTTACCAAATACGTGTCGGTCGCGCCACTTGCTACGGTGACGCCTGATGCCAACGGCCAAGAACCTGAACCTGACAGGGTTTGTGCGCCGCCTCCATTTTTAGTGAAACTTGCGCTGTTGATCGTGGTGTTGCTGCTGAAGCCAGGCGTGTCTGTAAGGTTATATGTCACGCCTACAGCGCTGGTGCTGTTGTCTGCCTTGATTTGATAAACAATGGTGTATTGGTTTGCCGTTCCAGTAGGAGCTGGCGAAGAAGCCGTTTTTGAAATGACCAGGGTGGTGGCTGATGCCGTGTTGTTGGTGGTGTCTGGGTCGCTGACGCTTAAAGGCGCTGTGATGCTTGCGGTATTGGTTACAGCCCAAATAGATGGGCTTGCGAGTAGCGCCAATACGGCGATTGCCAGCGTTGCTGGCAATTGGCGCAGGCATTGCGCTACCTGCAACACGTGGTGGGTGAGATGCGATCTTTTTTTCATGGTGTGCATTTCTCGTCAGGGAACCGTGGCTTGCACCAGTATCTGAAATACGTCGCCCACCGCCAAGGTGGGCAAGGTATACCCAGCCCCTTCAAGTGCGACAATTGAGGGCGGGGTTGTGCATTTGTTTGTAGATACAGAGGCATCGCAACTCACTGAGGTCTTGGTAATACCAGCTGCTGCAAGGTCTTTCAGCGTGGCTCCCGTCACGGAAGTGAGCCCTGCCGCACTGGTTACCGTGGCCGTGATCGTGTAAGTCAAAGAGCCATTGCTGGCAACCACGGCTGGGCCTGTTTTGGTAATTTTCAGATCGGCAGATCCCCGGCTATTGGTATAGGTGCAAACGGTATCTGTGGAAGAATTGCTGATGGTGATGCTTCTTGCCGCACTGCCTGACGCCAAGGGCGTTCCGCCCGTGCATTGCAGCGTGGTGGTGTACGTGGCCGCACTGGCTCCCCCACCGAAAGTTTCAGCTGGCAGGGTGATGGTTTCACCCGGAAACACCCTGACCTGGGCACCGCTCGTGGCACTTGGCGCGGTGGAATTGAATGTTGCATTGACCGCTGCCGGCATGGGCGCAGATGCTAAGCGGTTGCTGGATGTGGTTGCTGTCGCGGTATGCCCTGCAACAGCGTTGACCCAGCTTTTGGACAAGTTCAGCAGTTGCCCATTTTGAAGACAGTAGCCCACAAATGTTACGCCGATGGCTTGATTTGGAGGGTTGCCACTTGCCCGCGCACTGTTGGCGTAAGTAATCGTAACTGAACTGACTGGCGTCGAAAATTTGAAATTGGCATTGCAGTTTGTGGAATTTAGCGGGCAATTATTGTTGTTGCCGGCATTATCAGACGCACGCGCCATGTTGCCACTGGCAGTAACGTAAATAGAGTTGATTGCCGTAGCCACAGGCTGCACGAGATTTCCACTGATATTGGTTCCGACAATGGTCACCATATCGTTGTAAGCCCCAGCGCCATTATTGAAGTAGTCCAAATCACCAATCATCATCTGTAGATTATTGATTGGCTTGCTGAAATTAAACGTAACTGTATTGGTTTGACCGGCATCGTCCCGGTTAACACCTAGACTTACCGCATTGGCGGTTCCACCAATCTGGGCACCAGAAACGGGGTTGCCTGACAACCAATTGCCGCCTGTTGCGGTTGCGCTGACTTGCACATCATTCGGCGCTGCGCCAACAGTAGCGCTGTAGCTGAGGCTGCCAGCGTTCCACGGAGAAGTGGAAAAACTCAACGTTTGCGAAGGTTCGTTGCTGATGCAAGCTGGAGATGTTTGTGAATTGGCCTTTCCAGACACAAACAAAAGCGCACCTGCCAAAAACAGGGGCGGCATTACCGAGAGCAATCTCTTCTGACTTCCACCTTGCATGACATGACTCCATTACCAGGAAAAGGCGAATATATTTTATATTTACCAGCCTTTAAAATATTCAAATAGTCTGAATATATCGGCTTATTTTTTATAAATCACCTGAAAATCACATGCTGCACCATCGCTATCTTCGTGAAAGCCGGTAAAGGGACGGCCATTATTTTATGAAACTAATATCAAACAAAACACAGGCTGGCTCTTTTATGGCTGTTATCTAGGCACTGCCCGCACCACCCCAACCTGCAATCACTACACCCACGCACTTGCCGAACAAGCAATTTACATGCGCAAAAAAACAGTGCCACGATCTAATTTGTATCTATATGCATCTATAGATTACGTTCGTGGCGGAGCGGCGCGTTTTTACACCTGAATGGACTACTTTTTCTTGTGGTGGATTATAAGACTACCCACTGTTACGGATGTTCAGTGTTCAAATTTTTGGTGGCTTGTGACTTTTTAGCATCAAAAAACCTGCATGGACGCAACACTGGGGCTGTGGACTGGTTGGGCTTGCGCTCGCGATGGCTGCAAATTTCTATAACCCAAGCCCTTGCTCCCGCTCCACAACAAGCGGACAGCAAAAAACCGTCGCCGTGGCAAGGCACCTGTTTCGTACCGGGAATCAGGCAGTTTTTCGCTGGAGCCGCAAAAAGGACACCGTATTATTTTCTGAAACCACCATATACCGACGCTGGCGCAAACAGGTGCTTGCGCTGCGTGTCTGGTTTTTTGCGGGTTTATTTTTTCTTGCGCAAGTGCCGCCGGTTTTGCCTTGCCAGCACGATGCTGTAGATGATGACGGCGATGGTGACTACGGCGATCAACAGGGCGGCGGCGGCAAAGATGGTGGGGTTGACGCCTCGGCGGGCATACGAAAAAATGACTTGAGGGAAGGTGGTGATGCCGGGGCCTGACAAAAATTCTGAGATGACCAGGTCGTCAAAAGACAGCGTGAAGCTCAACAGCCAGGCGGCCACAATGCCCGGCGCGATGGTGGGCAAAGTGACCAAGGCGAATACCTGGATGGGCTTGGCACCGAGGTCCATAGCGGCTTCTTCGAGCGAGCGGTCCATTTCGCGCAGGCGCGATTGCACGACCACCGTGGCGTAGGCCATGCCCATGAGCGCGTGGCCGAGCACGATGGTGACGGTGCCGCGTTCGGGCCAGCCGGTGGCGCGTTGCAGGCCCACCATGAGCAGCAGCAGCGACAGGCCGATGATGACTTCGGGCATAACCAGCGGGGCGTTGACCATGCCTGAGAATAGGGTGCGCCCCCAAAAGCGTTTGTAGCGCACCAGCACAAAAGCGGCCAGCGTGCCCAGCAGGGCCGACAAGGTGCCGCTGATGACGGCGACCTTGAGGGAGAGTAAAAAGCCTTCGACCAGGCGCGGGTCGTTGAAGAGGGCCTCGTACCAGCGCATGGAAAAGCCGGTAAAGCGCGTGTCTTGCCGCGTGCTGTTGAAGGAAAACAGCACCAGGTAGCCCAGCGGCAGGTACAAGAAGGCAAAGACCCCGGTCAACCAGAGCTTGCCGATGTGTTTTTCAGCGAAGTGGCGCAGGGCGTGCATCACCGGCTCCTTTCCTGTTCCTGCTTGCCGCTGTAGTAGTAGTACACGGCCAGGGGCACGAGGATCATGACGATCATGACGACCGCGAGTGCGGCGGCGCGGGGCCAGTTGTTGGCGGCAAACCTTTCGTCCCACACCACGCGGCCGATCATGATGTTTGCGGCACCACCGAGCAGCGAGGGGATGACAAATTCACCCAGCGCGGGAATAAACACCAGCATGCACCCGGCCACAATGCCCGCCTTGCTCAAGGGCACGGTGACGAGCCAGAAGGCTTTCCACGGGCTGGCACCGAGGTCGTGCGCGGCTTCGAGCAGGCGCATGTCCATTTTCACGAGGTTGGCGTACAGCGGCAGCACCATGAAGGGCAGGTAGATGTAGGTCATGCCCACGAGCATGGAGACATCGCTGTAGAGCATGTGCAGCGGCTCGCTGATCAGGCCCAACGCCATGAAGATGCTGTTGAACAGGCCGGTGTCTGAGAGCAGCCCTTTCCAGGCGTACACGCGCAGCAAGAGCGATGTCCAAAACGGCAGCATCACCATCATCAGCAAGGGGGTGCGAAGGCTTTCGCGGCTGCGGGCGATGAACCATGCAAACGGGTAGCCCAGCCCCAGGCACAGCAAGGTGGTGTAGAAGGCATAGCGCAGCGAGGTGAAGTAGGCGTTGAGGTAGATGGTTTGCCCCAAGCCTTTGGCGCCGCTGTCGGTTTCGCGGAAGATGGAGAGGTAGTTTTCGTAGCGCAGCATCCAGTGCATTGCGCCGTTGACCACTTCATACAGTGGCGCAAATGGGTCGCCATCGGCCCCCACGTTGGTGACGCTGATGCGCAGGAGAATAAAAAACGGCAGCGCAAAAAATACCAGCAGCCACAGGTAGGGCACGCCAATGACGAACCAGCGCCCCTTGCCCTGGCTCTGGCTGACTTTTTTGAGGGGATTGATCACCGCTGGCTCCCTGGATTACTGGGTCAAGACCACAGCCGTATCGGGCTGCCACCAGAAGAAGACTTCATCTTCCCAGGTGATGTCGGCTTCGGACTCGTGGCGGGCGTTGATGTCGGTGATTTTCATTTTCAGACCGCTGGGCGTGCGCACGATGTAGGTGTTGACGTCGCCCAGGTAGGCGATTTCAATGACCTTGCCGCTGAACATATTGGGCCGCGCCTGCTCGGGTCGCGTGGTGCTGATGCGGATTTTTTCGGGGCGTATGGCCACGCTGATGGGCATGCCTTCGGCCACCGATACGCCGTGGCTCACTTCGACTGTGCCGAGCTCCGTCTTGATGGTGCAACGCGAAGAGTCGTTGGTTTCTACCGTGCCGTCGAGCAGATTGACGTTGCCGATAAATTCCGCCACAAAGCGGCAGTTGGGGTATTCGTACACTTCTTGCGGCTTGCCGATTTGCAGCACACGGCCTTCGCTCATCACGGCAATGCGCGATGCCATGGTCATGGCTTCTTCCTGGTCGTGCGTGACCATGACCACCGTCACGCCCACCGACTCGATGATGTTGACCAGCTCGAACTGGGTTTGCTCGCGCAGTTTTTTGTCGAGCGCGCCGAGCGGCTCATCGAGCAGCAGCAGTTGCGGGCGCTTGGCCAGGCTGCGTGCCCGGGCCACGCGCTGTTGCTGCCCGCCCGAGAGCTGGTGCGGCTTGCGGCTGGCGTAGTCGCGCAGGCGCACGAGTTGCAGCATTTCATCCACGCGCTGGGCGATTTGCTCTTTGGGCATGCCCTCGCGCTTCAAGCCAAAGGCGATGTTCTCTGCCACCGTGAGGTGCGGAAACAGCGCGTAGCTCTGGAACATCATGTTGATGGGCCGCTCATACGGCGGCAGCCCGGCGATGTTTTGCCCGTTGAGCAAAATGCTGCCCGACGTAGGCTGCTCAAAGCCCGCCAGCATGCGCAGCAGGGTGGATTTGCCACAGCCCGAACTGCCCAGCAAAGCAAAAATTTCGCCCTTGCGGATGGACAGCGACACTTCGTTGACGGCGGTGACATCGCCAAAGCGTTTGACCAGGCAATCCGTGGTCAAAAACCCCTCTTCCGGCAGATCGTTCATACGGCAAGACACCCCAGCGCAAGTAAAGAAAAAGCCGTGCCCACCCTCTTTTGCAGCGCAGCACAGCCAACAGGGGGCGATTTTAGCCCGGATATTTGCCCTGTCGCTACGTTTTGTCTGCCCAACAAAATGCGATTGTGCCCGCCAGACGGGTGTTGTGGCATGAAAATGGCCTGTAAGGCCCGTCCAGCCTGTAGTTGGCTTATTTTATGCCCGCACTTCGGGTAAACACCCAAATATTTCAATCATTTCACTATTGACAGAAAATTGTGCCGCTCCCCACAATACAGCCATGCAACTTTCTGACATCGCCAGCCGCTTTGTGCTCCACTGGGGAGAAATGGGTTCTGCCTGGGGCGTGAACCGCACCGTGGCGCAAATCCATGCCCTGCTGTTTTTTTACGGCAAACCGCTGCACGCCGAAGAAATCACCGAAACGCTGGGCGTAGCGCGCTCCAACGTGAGCAACAGCCTCAAAGAGCTGCAAAGCTGGAAGCTGATCCGCACCACGCACGTGCTGGGCGACCGGCGCGACTATTTTGAAACCTCGACAGACGTGTGGGAACTGTTTCGCACCATTGTGAAAGAGCGCAAGCAGCGCGAGTTTGACCCCACGGTGCGCATGCTGCGCGAGTTGAGCACCGCGCCCGACTTTGCCAACGAGCCCGCCGACACGCAAGACCGCGTGCGCGAAACGCTGCACCTCACGCTGTCGCTGGGCGCATGGGCCGATGAAATGCTGCGCCTGTCGCCGGCCACGCTCGACAAGGTGCTGCGCATGGGCGCAGCCATACAGCGCTTTGTGCGCAAGGAGGATGTGGATACGCCTGTGTGATGCGCTTGTATTTTTCCCTTCGCCCGACAAGCGGGAAAGGGAGCCATACCGGTGCTTTGGACAAGCGACAAAAAAGAAAGAACCACCAGAGCAAAGCCGTGCAAGCCACTGTGCAAGTGCCGCACAGCCGCGCCAATCTTTTGCACCCTGTAGAGCCTCAGCCGCTCTTCTTTTTTCACTCATTATTTCTGTTTTGACTGAAATATCTGTTTTATCGTAAGACAATGCCAAGGAGAACGCCATGCTGCCCGCCCTGTTTCGCCGCACGCCCCTGCCCGCCAGCCCGTGGCCAGTCACGGTTTACTACGACGGCGCTTGCACCCTGTGCAATACCGAAATGACCAATCTGATGCTGCGCAACACGCGTGGCCTGCTGCGTTTTGTGGATTGCTCACAGCCAGGATTCAACGCGGGGCCTCCGGGCGTAGACCCGCGCGAACTCATGCGGGTGCTGCACGCGCAAACGGCCAACGGCACGCTGGTGCTGGGCATACCGGCGTTTGAACTGGCCTATGCAGGCGCGGGGCTGAACCTGATTGCCGGGCTGCTGGGCGCGCCGGTGCTGCACCCGATTGCGGTGTGGCTGTATCCGTTTGTGGCCGACAACCGCGAGCGCTTTCCCAAATGGCTGGCGCGGGTGATGTTTGGCACTGCCGTGCGGCGGGCGGCAGAGCGGGCGGCGGTGCAGCAGTGTGGCGATGGCCGTTGCCACGTGGCCCCCGCACCCGTTGACTCTACTTCGCAACCGTTTTGAAAGGAGAAACCACCATGCACATCCTCCTCACCGGCGCCAGCGGCTTTATAGGCCGCCACATTCACCAGTCGCTGCTGGCCGCAGGACACCGCGTGACCGCCGCCAGCCGCAGCAGCGCCATGCCCGTCGACTTTGTGCGCGACACCCACGCGCAAGACTGGCTGCCGCGCCTGCACGGCATCGACGCGGTCGTCAACGCCGTGGGCGTGCTGCGCAACAGCCGCCGCCAGCCCATGCAGGCCATCCATGCCGATGCGCCCTGCGCCCTGTTCGATGCCTGTGCGCAAGCGGGGGTGCGGCGCGTGGTGCAGATTTCTGCGCTGGGCATTGCCGACGGCGACACGCCTTACGCCAGCACCAAAAAAGTGGCCGATGCGCATGTGCTGCGTTTGACACAAGCAGGCGCGCTCGATGGCACCGTGGTGCGCCCGAGCATTGTGTTTGGCCCCGGCGCACAAGGCACGGAGTTGTTCGTCACGCTCTCGCGCCTGCCCCTGCTGGTGCTGCCGCGCCAGGCCATTGAGGCGCAGGTGCAGCCTTTGGCGGCGTGCGATCTGGGCGATGCGGTGGCGGCCTTGCTGGGTGAAGAAGCGGCCAGACAGCACGGCGGGCGCATCGTGCATCTGGCAGGCGCACGGCCCTTGCCACTGGCCGCGTTCATTGCCAGCCCGCGGGTGCAAGCTGGCAAAAACGCGCCCCACGTGCTCGCCCTGCCCGACTGGATGGGCCTGCTCAGCGCCCGCATGGGCGATGCCGTGCCCCTGTCGCCGTGGTGCAGCCAAACGCTGGCGCTGCTGTGTACCGACAACGTGGCCGATGGCGCAGCACTGCGCGCCTTGATTGGGCGCGCACCCGTGCCGCCGGATGCCCTGCTGGCGACTTTGCGCAACGCGGCACAAAAGCCACTACATGGCGCTTCCAACTGCCCGCCAGACGGGCATCACAGCAGCAAAATGGCCTGAAAGTCGCATTCATCAACAGTTTTGCATTGACCATGCAAAACGGCTGCCTGCCGGAGTACAAAACCCCGCGCAAACAGCCGTTGTGACTGGCACCCCCAACCCCAGCCCTTGCAGGCTGCGCGGGTCAGGCGTTTACTTGCTGCCTTTTTTGAACTCCGTAAACACCGCATTCATGGCTTCGCGGGCTTCTTTGGTGAAGCTTTCGGGGGAGACCATTTTGGCCATCGCGGCTTCGTCGAGGAAGGTGCTCTTGTCGTTCACGATTTCGGGTTTGATGAATTCCTTGGCCGCGCCGTTGGCTACCGGGTAGCTCATGGCGTTGGTAAGCGATGCCGACACCTTGGGTTGCAGGAAGTAGTCGATGAACTTTTGCGCATTGCCGGGGTGCTTGGCATCTTTGGGAATGGCCAGGTTGTCGAAGAAGATGATGGCACCGTTGGCAGGCACCAGCACTTCAAGCTGCACGTCGGATTTGTTTTCTACTGCGCGGTTGCGGGCAATGTTCATGTCGCCCGCCCAGCCGATGGCCGCGCAGGCTTTGCCGCTGGCCAGGTCGTCGATCATGGTGCTGGTGAAAATGCGCACGTCGGGGCGCACCTTGGCAAGCATTTCGCCCGCGGCCTTGTAGTCGGCCACATCGGTGGAGTAGGCCGGTTTGCCGATGTAGCGCAGGGCAGAGGGCAAAATTTCAGAGGGCGTGTCGAGGTAGGCAATGCCGCAGGACTTGAGTTTGCTGGTGTAGGTGGGGTTGAACACCAGGTCCCACGCATTGGCGGGCATGGGCGTGCCCGCCAGCGCTTTTTCTACCGCTTTTTTGTTGATGCCCACGCTCACATAGCTCCAGCCCCAGGGCACGAGGTAGGCATTGCCGGGGTCGACCTTGTCGAGCTTGCCCATGATGGCCGGGTCGAGGTTTTTGTAGTTGGGAATTTGCGCCTTGTCGAGTTTGTGCAGCAGACCGGCCTCGATCTGCCCTTTGGCGAATACCGAGCCGGGCACCACCAGGTCGTAGCCCGAATTGCCGGCCACGAGTTTGGCGTTGAGCATTTCGTTGCTCTCAAACGTTTGGTAGTTGACCTTGATGCCGGTTTCTTTCTCGAAATCGGCAATCATCGTGTCGGGGATGTAGTCGGGCCAGTTGTAAAAGTTCAGCACTTTTTCTTCGCCGCCAGCGGCAGGCTGCGTGGCTGCGGACGAGGGTGTGGCGGTTTTGTCGGCCTGCGCAGTGTCAGCGCCCTGTTTGCCACAGGCAGCCAGCAAAAAGGCCGAGGCGGCCAACGCCAAAAGATGCTTTGCGTTCATGGTGCGTTCTCCAAAAGGATAAGAATGCAGATGCGGTCTGCCCCGGCTCGCGCGGGGCGATTGTAATGGAGGATGGAGCGCTTGCGGCACAGGCACCGCACAGAAAAAACCAGCGTGGGCGCGGCTTGCAAAGGCAAATGGGCCTACAAGACCCGTGCAGCGGGCAGTTGGCTTGTGTCAAAAAAACAAGAATCCGCGCATCATGCGCTGCAACAGGATGACGGCTGCGATGCCCACCACAAAGCCCACAGCGCCGTAAATCAGGCGGCGCAGCAGAACGTTGGTTTGGCGTTGCTCTTCGATCAGGGTTTTCAACTCTTCGTTTTGCTGGCGCATGGCCGCGCCTTGCTCCAGGTAGCGGTGCAGCAGCAGCGGCAACTCGGGCAGCATTTTGGCCAGGCGCGGGCCTTGCTTGCGCAGCTCGCGCACCAAGCGTTTGGGGCCGACCTGGTCGATCATCCATTTTTCAAGGAAGGGTTTGGCTGTGCTCCACAAATCCATATCGGGGTCGAGCACGCGGCCCAGCCCCTCGATGTTGAGCAGGGTTTTTTGCAGCAGCATGAGTTGCGGCTGCACCTGGATATCAAAGCGGCGCGAGGTCTGGAACAGGCGCATGAGCACCATGCCAAATGAAAGCTCGCGCAGCGGACGGTCGAAATACGGCTCGCACACGGCGCGGATGGCGCTTTCCAACTCATCGATGCGCGTGTTGGCAGGCGCCCAGCCCGATTCGACGTGCAACTCAGCCACGCGCTTGTAGTCGCGCCGGAAAAACGCCGTGAAGTTTTGCGCCAGGTACTCTTTGTCAAACTCAGTGAGCGTGCCGACAATGCCAAAGTCCAGCAAGATAAAACGCCCCAGCGTGGCGGGCTGCACGCTCACAAGGATGTTGCCGGGGTGCAGGTCGGCGTGAAAGTAGCCGTCACGAAACACCTGGGTGAAAAACATGTTCACGCCGTCGCGCGCGAGTTTGGGCAAATCCACGCCCAGACTGCGCATCCGGTCCACCTGGCTCACGGGAACGCCGTGCATGCGCTCCATCACGATCACCTCGGGCGCACACAGATCCCAGTGCATTTCAGGAATCAGCACGCAGGGCAGGTTGCGCATATTGCGGCGCAACTCGGCAGAGTTGGCGGCTTCGCGCACCAGGTCGAGTTCGTCGCGCAGGTATTTGCTGAACTCTTCCACCACGGCGCGGGGCTTCAGGCGGCGGGCATCTGGCCCGCCCATGCTCTCGAGCCAGTCGGCCATCCAGTACAGCAGGCCAATGTCGTTTTCCACCACGGGCTGCATTTCGGGGCGCAGCACTTTCACCGCCACATCTTGGAGCGTGCCGTTGCGGTCGCGCAATTGGGCGAAATGCACCTGCGCGATGGAAGCGCTGGCCTCCGGCGTGCGCTCAAACGTTTCAAAAATCTCCAGCAAGGGCTTGCGAAAGGCGCGTTCGATGGTCGCCACCGCAATGTCGGCCGGGAAAGGCGGCACGCGGTCTTGCAGCAAGGCCAGTTCGTCGGCCACATCGGGCGGCAGCATGTCGCGCCGGGTGGAAAGCACCTGGCCAAATTTGACAAACAGCGGGCCCAGCTTCTCAAGCGCCATGCGCAGGCGCGCGCCGCGCGGCGCATCGAGGTTGCGGCCTATGGAGATGACTCTGCCCACGGTGCGCAGCCCCGAGTGCGGCGCAGAAGACAAGGCCAGCTCATCGAGCCCGTAGCGGAAAAAAATCCAGAATATGTAGATGCCGCGCAGCAGTTTCATGCCGCGTTCACTCCGTACGGCTGGCGCTGCGCTCAGGCGGGGGGGCGATGCCGTCGACGAACGACTTGAGCGCCGCAGTCAAGGTGCGTGCGCCTTGCGCCAGCGTGTGCGCGGGCACATCGCCAATGAGGCGCGAAAGGTCTTCTTCGCCGTCCCAGCGCAGGTTTTCAGCCAGCCAGTTGACGTGCGCGGCCAACTCCACATCGCCCACGATATGCACCTGCGGACGCTCGCCGAGCATGGCGCTGCGGGCGAGTTGCAGGGGCGAGGTTTCTTCTACCGTCATGGTCAGGTCAGGACGCGTGGCTTCGTCGGCCAACGCAAACAAGCCCGCAGGCGTGATGGACAGCCGCAGCGCCCACTGCCGCCATTGCGCGAGCACCGCCTTGCCTTGCTGGGTGAGCAAACGCTCTTGCGCCTGCGGCTCTTGCTGCACCACGTGGTTGAGCAGCAGCACCAGACGGTGGCGAAGTTCGTGGTCGAGCCATTGTGGGGGCTTGAGCGCGCCCAGCGCATCGGCGGCAGAGCCAAACAGATCAGACAAAAAGGTCAGCGGGTTGGGGGTGTTCATGCGGGGCATTTTCGCCGATTTCTGGCGCGGGGCACGCCATTGGCTATGTGGGGATTGAATTGCTTGGGTGGGGATATTTTCCCGGCCCATTGGGTGCGTGGGCATCTACACAAATTGGGCATTTTGCTCCCTCTCCCGCTTGCGGGAGAG
>RRZU013462516.1_pt1 | contig 12216 bp, 9 predicted proteins | sample 2165561 | NCBI WGS metagenome assembly RRZU01 (sample SAMN10456909, study PRJNA506462) | wastewater metagenome | isolation source: wastewater sludge | place: USA: Moscow, Idaho | reverse complement strand
GTATCTTGAAGTACCATTGAGAATTGATTTCTTAAAATATTTCTTGGAACTTTTTGTGTATCAAAGCCATCAATTTCAATGACACCTGAATCCACATCATAAAAGCGCATTAAGAGATTAACCAGGGTAGTTTTTCCAGCACCCGTTGGCCCAACAATCGCGATCTTTTCACCAGCTTTTACTTCATCACTGAAATTTTTAAGAATAGGATTATTTTTATCATATCCGAAACTGATATCTTTGAAGGAAACATTACCCTTCACTTTAGGGTACGTTTGTGTGAGATTTGATTCATCTATCTCTTCTTGTTCTTGTAAAAAATCAAAGACACGCTCAGAAGCGGCTGCTGCACTTTGAAGTCTGTTGGTGGCTTGTGCAATTTGGGATAAGGGTTGGGTAAAGAGTCTGATATAAGTCATAAACGCAACCACGACCCCAAAACTAATGGATCCACCCATCACCAAAGCAGCACCGGTAATGGATACCGCCACATAACCAAAGTTACCGATAAACTGCATGAGTGGTTGCATAAGACCTGATAAGAATTGTGATTTCCATGCACTTTGTCTTAATGATTCATTGATGACTTTAAAGTCTTGAACATTCTGAGCACCCGCATTATAAGCTTTAATCACGTTGTGCCCAGAATATGCTTCTTCTATATGACCATTGAGTTCTCCCAAACTTTTTTGTTGTTGCGCAAAGTATTTTTGTGAGTGCTTGATAATTAAAAACATCAACACAAAACCAATTAGCGTTGTCGAAATCGCAACAAGTGCTAAAATCCACGAATTATAAAACATCATAATTAACGTTCCAAAAAACATGGTCACTGCACTAACGAGTGTCGCAATACTTTGATTTAAAGTTTGCCCAATCACATCCACATCATTTGTGATACGACTCAATACATCACCAAAGCTCACAGAATCAAAATATTTAATCGGTAATTTATGGATTTTATGATTAATTTCGGTACGCATTTTCTTTGTGATTCTTTGTGTAATTCCTGCCATGACAAAACTTCTGATAAAATCAATACCTGCAGAAACACCATAAAAGGTTAAGAGTAATAAGACAACAGATCTGATGGCACCCATATCAATACTTTTTAATATAGGCACCCCTTCAATCATTTGTGGTAAACCTTCCGCAATCAAGTTCGTCAAATCTTTTAATTTATTTGGACCCAATACTTGCAAGATCGAGGCAATCACAGAGAAAAGTAAAATGACAACCATCACAGGAATATATTCTTTAATATAAACCAAGAGTTGTTTCCAAGTCTTTTTAAAGTTTTGAGGCTTTTCTATTTTTCTTCGACTCATACTAACTCCTCCTCACTAAATTGTGATTTTGCGATTTCTTGATAGACACTGCATGATTTCATCAATTCATCATGTGTGCCTTTTCCAACCATACGACCTTGATCAAGCACCACAATTTGATCCGCATCTAAAATTGTGCCGATTCTCTGTGCAACAATCATGGATGTCACGCCTTTACTTTCACTTTTAAGGGCACTTCTTAAAGCACGATCTGTTTTATAATCGAGTGCTGAAAAGCTATCATCAAAGATATATATTTCAGGTTTTTTCGCAATGGCTCTTGCGATAGAAATCCTTTGTTTTTGGCCACCTGAGACGTTTTGTCCACCCCGTGCAATTTCTGCATCATATGTGTCATCTCTTTCAAGGACAAAGTTTTCTGCTTGCGCAATCTCAATGGCTTTTTCAATGTCATCTTGATCAATGATATTTTCATGCTTACCAAAATCTACATTTGATTTGATACTACCACTAAAGAGGACTGCCTTTTGTGGTACGTATCCGATTTTATTATAAAGTGCATGTAAGTCATAATCTCTAACATCAACACCATTAATCAAAACTTGACCTTGTGTAACATCGAAGAATCTTGGTACAAGGTTAATCAGGGTACTTTTACCACTTCCCGTAGAACCAATAAAAGCAATCGTCTCTCCTTCCTTCACTTTAAAACTGATGTTTTCGATCACACAGTCTTTAGCGTCAGGATATTTAAAACAGACATTTTTAAATTCTACTTGTCCTTTTAAGCCAGGCAGCCCTTCAGTAACTCTACCACTGATAATTTTAGGTTTCTCATCCAGAATTTCTCTAATTCTTTTTGCGGAAATACTGGCCCTTGGTAAAATCACAAAGATCATCACAAGAAGCATAAATGCCATTAAGACCTGCATTGCATAAGATGAGAAAACAACCATATCTGAGAATAAGGTTAATTTTTCCATTGGTGCTGCTTTTTCGATTAATCCGGCTCCAATCCAGTAAATCACCAGAGTGATGGTACTCATGATTAACGTAATAAACGGCATCATCATCGACATTGCACGTGATGTGAAGAGTTGTGTTTGTGTGAGTGCTTCATTAACCGTTTCGAACTTTTCATCTTGATAAGCTTCTGCATTACAAGCACGTATGACGCGAAGTCCTGTTAAACTTTCTCGTGTTACTTGATTGATATCGTCTGTGAGTAGTTGCATCTTTTTAAACTTTGGCATGACAATGATCATCGCAATGGTTACCACTACTAGAAGGACCCCTACTGCCACAAAAGTCGCAAAAGACCACTCAACCCCTTTATCATAAATCTTTAAGATAGCCCATACAGCCATAATAGGTGCCTTTAACATTACTTGAAGTCCCAAAGTAATCACCATTTGAACTTGGCTGACATCATTGGTAGTTCTTGTGATCAGAGTGGGTGTGGAGAACCCATTCATTTCTTCCATAGAAAATGAATCAATCTTTTCAAAGATGTCTTGTCTCAGGTTTGCACTGAAAGATGCCGCAACACGTGTCGCAAAAAACCCTACGATGATAGATGTTAAAACACTCCCAAATACAACCCCCATCATTTTTAAACCTTCTATAAAGATTTCTTTGAGTTGACTGTTTGGCGTTTGGACAAGACGGGTTACTTGAGCCATATAGTCTGGTAGTTTTAAATCTAAAAATACTTGGAGTATGATAAAAACAAGACTCAACAGAACTAAAATCCATTCGCGTTTTCTTAAACTTTTAAATAATTTTAACATGTTTTGCCTTCCGTTTCTTCAAATCGATGTGCGAGAGTACCCATAATTCTAATGAGATGTTGTGCATCATCAGGTCCTAAAAATTCAAGCATATCTGTTACTTGTTTGAGTACAGTTTCTTTCGTTTTTTGCGCAAGGTCTATGCCTTTTTGCGTCAGTACCACATGAATTTTCCTTCTGTCTTCATGAGATTTAACACGTTTGATATAATCTTTCTTTTCTAAATTATTAAGCATTGCCGCAACCCGCGCAGAAGATATTTCCATTTCTTTTGCGATCATACCTGGTGTTACCGCTTCTTTTTGGTAAAGAATATAAAAGATTGTAAAAAGTTCTCCACTCATCGCTTCATCAAAAGTTCGTTGAAAATCTTGACGACGATAATAATGAGAATATTTCACAAACTCAATGGCTAATTTTGAATAATCCATAAGTTTTCTCCTTTTGCTAATACTGTTACATAATATAAAAAATCGAGACTAAAGTCAATTATCTCACACTGTTAGTTATTAACTCGAAAAGAAAGACTCAGTTTTGGTTTTCCCAAATTCTAAGTCTTTTTTGTTTTGCGCTTTTCTCTGCGCTTTTAAGTTTTGTTAAAAGTGACCTGTCAACGGTACTTTGATGTACATATTTTATTTCTGCATAACCTCCACGAACCAGTGATTCTTGTAGTAATTCATCGTCCACATAAACCCATGCCAGCATGCGTTCATACTTGTCAATTTCATTACCTTTATCTATTTTTAGTGTAATATGGTCTGCTTGAATGAGTTTATTACAGGTAAAAGTGGATGCTTCTTTTCCAAAGGGTTCCTCTGGATTATTGGGTTTTACTGTTTCTGGTGTATCAATTGCTAAGAGTCTTATCGTTTGATCATCCAGTTTAAATGTATCGCCATCAACACATGTTACCTTTTGATACACTTGGTCTATAGGCGTAGCTGAAGCAATTGTATTGAGATAAACTTCATTGTAAAAGTAAAATGATCCAATAACCAAACCAACCAACAATATCTGTAGTGGTTTAAACTTAATGTTTCTTTTGATGAATCGTGTTACGCTATGTTTTGTTTTTTTCTTGATTCTTTTTTGTGTCATAAAGTATATTTTACCTTATTTACACAACTGTTTCAAAGCACTTATTTAAAATAATAGTTTGTGACAATGGGTTTTCGATCTTCTGTTTGATCTTTGAAGTATTCATACTCACATATTCCCATAAAGGATCCTGTTATATTTGTAATATTCTCATAACCATATTGCTTGAGGGCGCGTGCCATGTTGTAGCTTCGAACACCTGTTTGACAATAGAGATAGACATCTTTGTCTTTTGGAATTTCATCAAGTCTTGATCTAAATTCTGATACTGGAATATGAATTGCTCCGTTTAAATGGCCTTTATCATATGCTGGTTTTTCACGTGTATCAAAAATGGTTGCATTTGACTCCACTAATTTTCTAGCCTTAGAAACATCTATTTGTTTAATGTGGTTGTTAAGTAGATTGCTGGCTAAAGCGGCGGCATGATTGACCACATCTTTAGGGTGATTATAAGTTGGTGAGTAGGAAAGTTCTAAATCTTGTAAGTCTTGAACATAGGCACCAAAACGAATCGCAGTAGAAATGACATCAATACGTTTGTCTACATTTCCTTTACCTATGGCTTGTGCCCCGAGCACTTTACCACTTGGATAAGCATAGATTAGTTTAAAGAACATCATATTCATATCTGGCATGATGCCCACTTTATCTTCTGGAATCACAAATGCAGTTTGGTACTGAATGCCTAAGTCATCGAGTTGTTTTGAGTTAAGACCCGTAAAAGCAACACTTTGATCAAAGACTTGTAAGATGGATGCACCAATAACGCCTTTAGGTGAAACTATTTCACCATAAATATGGTTGGCGGCAACTTTCGCTTGTCTTTGTGCAGGGCCTGCCATGGTTAAGCGTGTCTTTTTATGTGTCAGCATGTGTGTTTCTTCAATCGCATCCCCTAAAGCATAAATGGATGGATCAGAAGTTTGATAGTGATGGTTTACTGAAATTGCACCAAATTGACCCAATTCTAAACCGGCATCTTTTGCGAGTGACACTTCTGGCATGACCCCAATAGCCATAATCACCGCATCGGCTTTTACCTTCTTATCTGATGCAAGTAAGATATGATCATCTTGAATGCTTTGAACACCATCATTTAAGATTAAGTCAATCCCTTTCATGTGTAATTCTTTATGGACAATTTGTGCCATATCTTCATCAAGAGGCATTAAGACTTGTGGTGCTGCTTCAATCATGCTGACATTCTTATCCGCAAGTTTTAAGTTCTCAGCAACTTCAATCCCAATAAATCCTCCCCCAACAACCGCAACATCTTGAATGTTATTGTGATCAAGGTATGTTTTTATTTTTACAATGTCTTCCACATTTCTTACTGAAAATACATGTTTTTTATCAATACCATCAATCGCACGTGGCATGATGGGTTTTGCGCCGGGTGAAAGAATTAAAACATCATAACTCTCTTCATAAGTTACATTATCAATTAAGTTTTTAACACTTACAATTTTTTTATTTCTATCAATACTTAAAACTTCACTGTTTACTCTGGCATCAATATTATAGATGTCTTTAAAAATCTTTGGATTCATTAAAACTAAATCTTCTTGTTTTTCTACAATTCCACTTAAATAAAATGGTAATGAACAGTTTGAAAAAGATACATCAGGTCCCTTTTCAAACATCACAATATCCGCAAATTCATCCAAACGTCTGGCACGTGCCGCAAAGGATGCACCCCCTGCAACACCACCAACAACAACAATTTTTTTATTTTTCATAAAGTCTCCTCTTTCATTGCCAAATCAGTATATCAACATCTGTCCCCATAAGCTATAATTGTGCATCAAAAAAGACATCCAAAGATGCCTTAAATATGTTTGAGTATCGTATCCGCAATAATTTTATTTCCTAAATCATTCACATGCACATAATCATCACTGATTGTAGATGCATCATGATCATTTAAATAGGTGTTCATTGACGCTTGGATATCAATAAGTTTTAAATTATATTTTAATGCGATTTCTTTCAGTGCTTCTTGAAATAAAACAGTTCTTTGATGCATTGCATCCTCTTTATCAGTGTTCAGATAAAATGGCATGAGTAGTGTGATTTCTTTACTATTTTCTTGAATTTTTTGAATCATGGTTTCGAGGTTATCACGATATGCTTCAACATTTAAATATAAACCATCATATTTCTCTTTATATCTTTGCCAAACATCATTGATCCCAATCATGATAAAAACTTCATCAGCATCAACATCTAAAACATCCCTTTGTAGGCGATATAATAAATCTTTTGATGTATTGCCAGATATTCCTTGATTCATCAGTGTATCATTCACACTATTTTGAAGTATGGAAACATAACCTGTACCCAATGGATTCATGACTGATCTGTGTGCATCCGTAATGGAATCACCAAAAAAGATAATTTTACGACTCATTAATACGTAACCTCTGTTTCATCTGTCTCTAAATAACGTGCCAGCGCAAAAAGTGTATCACTGAGTCGATTGATATATTGTATGACCAGTGGGTCAACTTCTACTTCGTGCGCTAATGTGACAATGCGTCTTTCTGCTTTTCTGCAGATCGTGCGCGCAATATGAAGTTGTGCTGATGCGATGGATGATCCGGGTAATATAAACTTCGTCATTTTTGGAACTTTTGTAAGATATGTGTCAATGACGTTTTCTTGATAAGTAATATCTTCATCACTTAAAGTATGTCGAATATTTTCTTTGTGTTCTGTCGCAAGATTTGTGGTAACCACAAATAATTTGTTTTGAATGTGTTCTAAGATTTTAAAGATTTCTTCATCTTCAACATAATGCTTACATAAACCAAGATAAGAACCCAGCTCATCCACAGTACCATAGCTTTCTACACGAATATCATCTTTATAAACACGCTTTGAATCAAAGAGTGATGTTTCTCCTGTATCACCTTTTTTAGTATATATTTTCATTTTATTCCAACTTTCTATATTTAATCATATTATACCTTATATTATTTCTAGAAGCGGGCCATATGATAAATGCTTGGCCTAAAGAAATGGCATTAAAAGAATCTAATCCGATCTACTTACATAATTTCACACGATTTGTGGGTATGAATTAGACTTGTTCCTAAGGTTTAATGGTATAATCAATATAGGAGGGGTCGTTATGAAACATAAATATCAAATTGTGTGGGAATCCATCGAAGAAAAAATTCAATCTGGAGTTTATCAAGAAAAATTACCCACTGAAGACAGTTTAATTCAAGAATATGACGTGAGTCGTAATACAATTAGAAAAGCTTTGGAAGTACTGATTCAAAAAGGATACATTATTCCTATTCAAGGAAGTGGCTTCTTCATACGTCGTGTGTCTATAGATGGCGCAATAAACTTAGAAACTTTTCGTGGGCTTTCACGAGACTTTAAAAATTCAAACATTGAAACACACATTATTGAATTTGAAGAAAGAACCGCCGATGAAGATATTGCGCGTGGTTTAAAATGCGAAGTGGGAACACCCATCTATTACATTTGTCGCTTAAGAATTGTGGATGACATGAAATGGGTTATTGAGTATTCTTACTATAACCGCAAACATGTACCTTACCTTAACCTTGAGATTATTAAAAACTCAATCTATAATTATATTCGTGAAGGACTCAATAAACAAATTGGTTATGTTGATCGTATTTTAGAAACACGACTTCTAACACAAGAAGAAGCAGATATTCTTGATTTAACACCCGCTGAACCCGCCTTACTTTCAGTGAACCGCTCGATGTTTAAGACCGGCGAAATCTTTGACTATTCAATTGATGTTCACCATTATAAACATGCACGTTTCTTGAAACTATCCAATATCTCAGAATAAATATTTTAAAAAGCAGGGAATTAATCCTGCTTTTTATTTTGCGCATATTGTATCAGATGTTGATACCAATAAAATGAATCTTTTTTACGACGTGTTAAATTAGGACTTTCAAAATCAATATGCACAAAACCATATCGTTTTTGATAACCATTGAGCCAACTAAGTAAATCAGTAAAAGACCACACACAATAGGCTAAGACATCTGAGCCTTCTTGAATACTTTGGGCCAGCGCTTTAATGTGTTTATATATAAAATCAATCCGATAATCATCATGTATGGCGCCATCTTCAATTTCATCAAAAGCACCCAAGCCATTTTCACTGATAATAATAGGTAAATGATAACGCTTTGTGAGTACCTTCAGTGTTTCTTTGAGTCCATCTGGATCGACCACCCAGTTCCAATTGGTATACGTGACATTGGGGTTTTCCACATTCTTATATACCCCTGGAATCCCACTTTCAACAAAGCTAGTTTTCTTACCATCTGTGTTAAAGAGCACCTGCCCAACCCCATCCAGTGGGTTGTGTGCAATCATGGTGCTTTGGTAGTAGTTAATGCCAATAAAGTCCACTTCTTTGGCGGCTTGTGTTAACATCATCTTTTGATCATCACTGATTGAAAACTTAATGAGATTATTGTTTTGATAGTACTCAAAAGCCCACTTTGGGTATGTGCCTTTATAATAAATATCTGTAAACCAATAGAAATTTAAGTCCATGTATCGCTTTGTGGCCTCTAAATCTTTGGGTGAATCTGTTTGACTGAATCCTGGTGTGAGCGCGATTGAACTGCCAATCATGCCTTTTTCATAAGAACCGCTTTTATAGAGGTTTACTGTTTTTGCGTGTGCAAGTGCCGTATGATGAAAAGCTTTGAGATATTCATCAGTTTTATCTTTATGTCCTGGTGGATGTACGCCCAATTCATAACCTTGATGCGTAAAAATGTTGGGTTCGTTAATTACGATCCATTTTTTAACTTTTGTATGATATTCATCAAAACAAACCTTTGCGTAGGCCACAAAGTCATCCACGATTTGATCACTTAACCAGCCACCATATTGATCTTGTAGCCGCTTGGGTAAATCCCAATGATATAAGGTAACCATAGGTTCAATGCCATGCTTCAGACATTCATCAATTAAGTTATGATAAAATAAAATTCCTTTTGGATTAATCTCTGTGCCATTTAAGATACGTGTCCAAGAAATGGAAAAACGGTATGTTTTTAAACCCATTTCTTTCATGAGTCCCACATCTTCTTTATAACGATGATAGTGATCGGTTGCGATATCTCCATTGGTATTTTGAAATGTTTTTCCCGGTAATTTTGTCCATTCGTCCCATATGGAAACATCTTTGCCATCAATATTATAAGCACCTTCTACTTGATAAGCAGCTGATGCAGCCCCCCATAAAAAATCAGTAGGGATATGGCGTAAAAATTTTAAATCTTGTTTCATGTGTCGCTCCTTTGTCTTTAAGAAACAAATGAGCCCCAAAATGGAGCTTATTTGTTGATATCTGTAAAATTGGTACGTTTAATATTAGATTACTCTGCGGAACGATTTGCGACCACAACAAATGGTAGATATATAATGAATGCGACCCCCACATTAATTAATGCAATAATTCCAGCACCGATACTAAAGTTTGTAGCAAGCAGTGCATTTAGAATTGGTGGTGTTGTCCATGGAACAGAGTTAACAATTGGACCTGCAAAGCCCACTTTTGTTGCAAGATATGCAATGGTAGCAAGAATCGGTTGATTCAAGACAAATGGAACAAGGTAAATTGGATTTAAAACAACAGGTAATCCAAAGAGTACTGGTTCATTAATCATGAAGATTCCAGGTGCAATACCAAGACGTGCAATTTCACGGTGATCTTTTACTTTCGAAACAATAATAATAGCAAATAAGAGTGGTAAGGTTGCCCCTGATCCACCATGGAAGACATAAGCATCCCATGATCCACGGACCCAACCATGTAAACCGTCTGCCAATGTTTTAATGGAACCATTGCTGTTTGCGAAAGCTTGAATATTTTCAGTTTGTAATGTGCCATATACAGGTGACATAAAGGCTTCAAGTAAGTTTGCCCCATGAAGACCAAAGAACCAAAGTAATGGTATTAAGGTAGATGTTAGAACAACGGCAGGTAAACCTTGGCTTAATTTTGATAATGTACTACCGACGTTATCTTCAAACCAAATAAATAGACTTGTATCTGCAGTTTTCGCAAACAAGTAATTCACAAGCGCAAAAACCATTAAGGTAAACATACCAGGGATAATACCACTAAATCCTTTAGCAACAGCAGGTGGTACACTATCAGGCATTTTGATAACCCAATTTTTATTCGTAATCGCAAAGTAAATTTCTGGTGCAATTAAACCCACTATCAGTGCAATAAAGATTCCTTGTGCACCAAGATAGTTTGTAACATGACCTGCAACAACTTCATTATTACGTGTGAGTGAACCCAATAACATGAATGATCCCAGTGCAATTAAAGCTGTAATCACTTCGTCTTGTTTTTCTTGACGTGCACGATTATGTGCAACAGTAAAGACAAGCGCTAAGGCTAAGATACTGAGTGTACCTGTTTCAATACTTGAGAAGAATGGCGCAATCGTTTCATTTGCCCAAACAATGAATGCATGATCAGCACCCAAGAATACATCGGCTGCCAATAATCCCCAAGGGACGAAGAATACGTTGTTTAAAAGTACGGCCATCGCACCAGCCATGATTAATGGCATCAGTGCTGCAAAGGAGTCACGAATTGCGACCAAGTGTCTTTGCTGTCCGACTTTCGCGGCTAACGGTACAAATTTAGACTCTAGATAATTAATTAAGCTTTTCATAAAAGCCCTCCTTATTCCTATGAATTGTATTTGTTGGTACCAATTACAAGTTTATTATAATCCTATGATTTAAAAATGTAAAGGCTTTCCTTAAAATTTGTACCAATAAATTAAAATCATTGGTTCTAAATACAGAAAAAAGTCACTTCTTAAGCGACTTTCTCACGAAAAAGTTTATGAGTAGAATAATTGATACCTGAGCCTCATTGCTCTTTTTTTCATCAAAATATTCACCCTTAGGATTTCGCCACCAGGTGCTCGATAGCTACTGAGCGTCTTGGCACTTACTCAGACTGGACTTTCGCTAGCTAGCAATTAACGGCTTGTCTAGGCACGCACATACAAAAAACCAGGAATTCATAAACTGAATTCCTGGTATACTTTATGGAGGTATTAAACTTTTATGGGGTTTGGGGTCTTGAATGAATTTTTAAGGGGCGGAGGTTATTGTCATGATAATCTTCGTTTTCTTTTTCTTGGGGTTGTTTTATAATAAATTTAAAGAACGATGAAAGGAAAAGAAAAAGAGGTACTTGTTTTCGACGCAATACCTCTTGAAACTTATCACCATGATTATAATATTATCTAAGAAAAAAATAAAGTCTTTTTCTCAAGACTCTTATAATAATCTGATATATTCCATAAATATATCTCATTTAAGCTGCCCTGATTGTAATACTAAAGGCATTTTTCACCATCATGGTTCTTACACACGATGCGTAAACATTTATGAAGATCCCATTGAGATTAATGTATTTAGAGTGAAGTGTATCAGATGTAAAACTACACATGCACTTTTAATGTATCCGATGATTCCTTTTTCAAAAAAACTACATTTCTATATTGCACCTTTTAATTCTGCCATAATGAGCCTTTCTAAAATTTATCGCCATTATATTTTCACTCATGTTAAACCAAGTGGTTTTTGTGGGTGTTTTTTCTTTCATCCCACATAAGGTCGGATGTTTGGTTTGTTTTCCTGTGATATTTTATACATGAACAAAGATTGAAGCTTTAATCACTTTGAAATTATTGATCATCAGAAAAGGAGTGATGAATATGAGTGATTTACGTAATTTCAATAATTTTACCATGCTTAAAATGTTTAATCTTGATGAAAAGAACATCCAAGACTTCAAAGTTTACGATGTACCGGAAGTGGATGATAATGGAAAAGTCATACGATATATTCTGAATATTGATATTAAGCTTGTAGATTTAAGACCCAGATGTTCTCATTGTGACTCTGAAGACATTGTCATTAAAGACTATGTATTAAAAAAACTGAAACATGCCACACTGGTTAATAAAGAAGCCATCATC
>RRZU012122594.1_pt1 | contig 12217 bp, 11 predicted proteins | sample 2165561 | NCBI WGS metagenome assembly RRZU01 (sample SAMN10456909, study PRJNA506462) | wastewater metagenome | isolation source: wastewater sludge | place: USA: Moscow, Idaho | reverse complement strand
GAGGGCGTCACGAGGCTGGCCGAGGGCGACGTCGTCGGCAGCGCCTGGCTGTGGTCGGCGTGCGGTGCCTGCGAGTTCTGCGACACCGGCTGGGAGACGCTCTGCCCCCGCCAGAGGAACAGCGGGTACGCGATCGACGGCAGCTTCGGGCACGACATGGTGCTCGACGAGCGCTTCGCCGCGCGGATCCCCGACGGCGCCGACCCGGTCGAGATCGCGCCGATCCTGTGCGCCGGTGTCACGGTCTACAAGTCACTCAAGGTGTCGGGCGCGCGACCGGGGCAGTGGATGGTGGTCTCCGGGATCGGCGGGCTGGGGCACGTTGCCGTGCGGTACGCCGTGGCGATGGGCCTGCGGGTCGCGGCGGTCGACATCGCCGAGAGCAAGCTCGAGCTCGCCAAGGAATACGGCGCGGAGCTCGTCGTCGACGCGCGCGAGGGCGACCCCGTCCGCACGATCGTCAAGGCCACGCGCGGCGGCGCCCACGGCGTGCTCGTCACCGCGGTGCACCCCTCGGCCTTCGGCCAGGCGATCGGCATGGCCCGACGCGGCGGCACGATCGTCTTCAACGGCCTGCCGCCCGGCGACTTCCCCGCCCCGATCTTCGACATCGTCCTCGAGGGGCTCACCGTCCGCGGTTCGATCGTCGGCACGCGCCAGGACATGGTCGAGGCGCTCGACTTCTACGCCCGTGGCCTCATCAAGCCGAAGGTCGCCGTCCGGGAGCTGGCGGACATCAACGAGATCTTCACCGAGCTGCACGAGGGGAAGATCGACGGTCGGGTCGTCCTGACGTACTGACCCCTCCTACGCGGACCGCTCTCCGGATCGAGCGCGGGCCACGGCGTCGACCGCCTAATGAGCCTGAGACGTGACGGCCGCGAAGTCGCCCGCGCGGAGCAGGCTCGGCGCGACCATCCACGATCCCCCGACCGCCGCCACGCAGGGCAAGGCGGCGTAGTCCGCGAGGGAGTCCGTCGTGATCCCTCCGGTCGGGATGAACCGCATCTCGGCGAAGGGTGAGGAGATCGCCTTGATCGCCGCGGCGCCGCCGGAGGTCGCGGCGGGGAAGAACTTCACGAGATCGAGACCGAGGTCGGCGGCCCGCTGCACCTCGGTCGCCGTCGCGACGCCGGGGGCCACGGGCACGCCTGCCTCCAGGGCCGCCGCGACGACGCTCTCGGAGAGCCCCGGGCTGACGATCATCCGCGCCCCGGCGGCCAGCGCGGCATCGAGCTGGTCCAGTGTCCGCACGGTCCCCGCGGCGACGAAGAGCTCCGGATAGCCGGACATGATCTCGATCCCGCGGGCGGCGGCCGGGGTGCGGAAGGTGACCTCCGTCGCGGCGAGCCCGCCGGCCAGCAGCGCCTCGGCGAGCGGGGCGGCTTGGTCCGGGTCGTCGAGGATGACGACGGGCAGCAGGCCGATCCCGGTGATGATGTCGACATTGTCCGACACGTGACTCTCCTGGTCAGGGGGTGTGGGGTGAGGAAGGGGTGCGCGTACCCGGCCGGATCAGCTGCCCGACCGTGTCGCGCAGGTCGTCGCGGAACCAGCCGAGCTCGGGTAGATCGGACCCGAAGATCTCCTCGATGCCCAGAAGTCCGTCGACGATCCGGCGGGCGTCGTCCTGGCCCCGAGCGACGTCGGCGAGCCGGTCGGCGATCGGGTCCTGCAGCTGCAGCGGGCGCCCGCCTCACGATCGGCGAGCACGTGCGACAGGAGCAGTGCACCCGCGTCGGCCTCCTGGAGAATTTGCTCGATCACCGCGACGACCCGAGCATCCCGCTCCTCGTGCCGCCGATCGCCACGGTCGGCTTCATGGCCGTGCTCGAGGCGACCCAGCGGCGGGACGAGCCGCTCCCGATCGACCCGACTCATGTCGTGTGGCACGGGACCGGGCAGGACGCCAACCCCGTCGTCGACGACGTCGTCGAGTGGCAGGACCGGGCGCTCGCCGCCGGGGCCCCCTATGCCGCGGTCGGCGCGCCATGGTCGAGCGACGCGGCGCTGCACACGTGGCGTCCTCGCACGCGACTCACCGAGCTCGCGCTCGCCGACGGCACCGTCGTCGCCGAGTACGCCGACGGCACCGACAGCAGTCCGCTCTCGAGCCCCCGCCCGTACCTGCACCCCATCCGGACGCGCGGCGGGGTCGTCGTCAGCGACACCCACCCCGCCGATCACGACTGGCACTGCGGCCTGAGCCTGACGATGCAGGACGTCGACGGTGTCAACTTCTGGGGCGGGCGCACCTACGTGCGCGACCGCGGCTACACCTGGCTCGGTGATCAAGGCGCAATCACGCACGTGCGCTTCGACGACACCGGGGCGGCCCGGCTCGTCGAGGTGCTGCGCTGGCACGGGCCGGACCCGCAGGTGGCCCGCACCGACGTGCCGCCGCCGGCGCCCGTGGAGCTGCGCGAGGAGCGCGAGCTCGCCTGGCGCAGCGTCGGCGACGCGACGTGGCGCCTCGATGCGGGCTTCGCGCTCAGCCCCGTCTCGCCGACGAGTGTGTCCCTCGGCGGGCCGGGCACGAACGGTCGCACCGACGCGGGTTACGGCGGCTTCCAGCTCCGGCTCGCACCGGCGACCGATGTCGTCGTGCACAGCGCGCTCGGCTCCGGCGAGGCGCCCGTCTACGGTCGTGCGGTCGAATGGGCCGCGGTGAGCGCGACGTTCTCGGGCGGTCGGGCCACCGTCGTCATGGCCGGGGCCGACGAGCGGTCGAGGCAGGACCCGTGGTTCGTGCGCACCGGAGAATACGTCGGTCTCGGCTCGGCGCTCGCGTGGCGGGACCCGGTCGTCGTGTCCGCCGACGAGCCCTTTCGTCGCTGCTACACAGTGCTCGTCGCCGACGGCGATCTCACGGCGTCGCAGATCGAGGCGTTGCTCGCAGCGCCGTAGCGAGGAAGCTCGTCACGCGCTCCTGCATCGCCACCTCGAAGACGTGGGCTGCGTCGGTGAATTCGCTGTCGTACGAGCCTGGTCCCGAGGCGAAGAGCTGCGTGAGCCGCGTGTGGGCTGCCTCCATGCCCGACAGGGGAAAGAGCGCGTCGCGCCGGCCGTAGCCGACGAACTGAGCGTGCCGTCGGCGCCCGGCGGCGAGCTCCGGCACGTCGAGGGCCGTGGCGAACCCGGGGGTGTTGAGGAGCCAGGAGTGCCCGAAGAGGTGCTCCGGGAGCATCGCCGCGAGGGTGCTCATCATGCCGACGACCGCGCAGGCCGTGATCTGCGGATCGAGCGCGGCGACATGCATCGCCCGGCCGCCGCCGCCGGAGAAGCCGACGACCCCGATCGGGCCGGCGCACCACTGACGCAGGACGGCGAGCGCGGTGAGGTCGTCGTGGGCGACCATCCCGGCGAGGGAGGTGCCGAGCACCCCGGCAAGGCGCGCGACGAGGTGCTCGTGCAGAGCTGCGCGACGCTCCCACTCCGGACTTCCGACGACATCTGCGTCGCTCACGCGAGCGCCGGTCGGTCCTGGCTCATCGGCGGCCGCCCCGAGGTCGAACCGGCGCGACCCCCAGCAGAAGGCATCGGGCGCGAGCACGGTGAAACCGGCCTCGACCAGGCACGTCGCGAAGGCCCGACCGTCCTCGAAGCGCTCTCGATACGACTCCCCCGCCGCTCCGCCTTCGCCGGCGACGAGCCGGCCCGCACCGACGGAGTAGAGCCCGCCGTGCGAGTGCAGCGCGAGCACGCCTGGGCCGCAGCGCGGGTCGAGGTCGGCCCGGTGCAGGAGGAAGGCTGCCTGGCGAGGCCCGAAACCGGCGTGCCACGTGAGCCGATGCACTCGGACGGCCCTCGCAGCTTCAGCAGCTTCGGCGGCTTCGGCGGCTTCGGCCGTGTCGCTGGAGTCGCCGGCGTCCGTGACCTCACGCGCCCCGCCGGGCTCGGGGACGCCGAGCAGCCCCGCGACGCGCTCGCTCCAGGCGTCCCCGCGCAGGAGCGGTCGGCCGCGCACGTACGCCGGCCAATCGGCGTACGTGCGCAGCACGCTCATCGGTCGAGCTGGAGGCCCAGGTCGCTCGGGCGAACGGCGCGACCGGTGTCGATCGACTCGTTGCCGCAGATGCCGACCGCGATGGCCCGCAGGCCGTCGATGTAGTCGCTCGGCCGACCCAGCGGGTCCTCGTCCGGGCGTGCGGAGACGGCGAAGACGTCAGGAGGCCGACGCCGGCGATCCGGCAGCTCAGGCGGTGCTCGGCGCCCTCGGCGAGGCGCTCCTGTCCGGGCGAATCCGGCGGGGGCTGCCCAGCCCTGATGTGCACGTGGTCTCGAAGACAGGGACGCTCCTGCACCTGCGCCACGACGGCGGGCTCGTCGACTTCCCCGGCGGCACGACCTACGCGGTGGTCCTCCTCACCGCCACGGACAGCCTGCACACCCCGGCCGCGCACGATGCCGCCGTGGCCCGACTCGCCGCTGCCCTCGTCGGGGCCGCGCGCGCCTGAGGCACCCGCACGGGCAGTGCTCCGGTGACTGTGAGCGGCCCCGCGGCACAGCTGCTCGGCGCGGACAGACCCGACGAGGTGGAGGCACGTGGAGACGACGCAGCCCTCGCCCACTGTGAGAGGCGAGGGATGCGGTGGTGCCGTGGATCGAACAGCACCTGTGCCGTGACCGGAGTCGATCAGCGCAGGTGCGCGATGTCCGGGTCGAGGCGGGCGAGGTCGCGGCCGACGAGGAACGCGAGCGCGAGGTCGAAGAGGTCGCCCGACATCGGGTTGCCGTCGATGCACACGCCGTCGTAGGCGCTGAAGACAGACTCGACGTAGGCGATCGTCGGGTCTCCCACGAGGGCACCCGAGGCGCGGTCGGCGATGAGCTGCCACGCGAAGAAGCTGATCGGCTGCTCGTCCCAGGCCCGCTCGGGCAGACGCTCGCCGGTGACGACGCAGATGAGCTCGCGGTCGGCATCGCGAAGTCGGTCGAGCTCGGCGGGGCCGGCGGTGAGCCAGCAGGTCTCCCCCGTCACGAAGCGCCCGGTGTCCACCGACGCCGCGTGGAGCAGCGCCGACAGATCGAAACTGCCCGTCGTCGTCATCATCTTCGTCACCTCCCGTTGGCCGCAGGTGCGGCTACTTGCCCCTTCTCATCGGCAGACCTCTGGCGGGCCTGAGCCCTCCCAGCAGCTTTGTGGAGCCTGAGTCTGCGTGTGCTGTAACACAATTGCCCTCGTGCGCCGTCGCTGAGAGGGAGAGGCCGCCTGATCCGGATCGGTTGACCCGGAGTCCCCACCGCGGCGGTCCCCGTTGTTCCAGCGCACGCTACCGGCTCAGACCTGACGGGGGCCGACAAGGTTCCTGGTATGTCGCTGAACGGCACCGCAACTCTGCCTCGCGGGGATCCACGTGCAGGTCACAGGCCTGACACCCGGGGCGCGCGAGGTGACGAGGGTGCCCGCCGAGGGCGTGTCGCAGGCGGCCGCCTCCGTTTCGGGCCGTCAGCCGAGGTCGGCCGCCGCGGCGCGACCGGCCGTGCGCCCCGAGAAGAGGCACCCGCCGAGGAACGTGCCCTCGAGCGAGCGGTAGCCGTGCATCCCGCCCCCACCGAAGCCGGCGACCTCACCGGCCGCGTAGAGCCCCTCGATGACGGCCGCGGGCCGCTCCTGCGGGTCGCGTGGCAGCTGCTGGACCTGTGGGTCGCGCAGCACCCGCGCGCGCAGGTCGGTCTCGAGTCCGCCGAGCGTCTTGCGGGTGAGAGTCCGCAGCCGGATCGCGACGAGCGGCCCTGCAGCCGGATCGAGGAGCCGGTGCGGCGTCGCGACACGGATCAGCCGGTCACCGAGATAGGAGCGTGCCCCGCGCAGGGCGGTGACCTGGGCGTCCTTGCCGAACGGATGCTCGATCGCCCGATCCCGCGCCACGACCTGGGCCGTCACGAGCTCGACGTCGAGGAGGTCCTCACCGGTCAGGGCGTTCATCGCCGCGACGAGCTGCGGCAGCGTGCGCCGTGAGCCAGTCCGGCCCGTGGCGCACGAAGTTCAGCACCGGCTCCGACACCCCGGCGCCGGCCCGACGCAGGACCGCGGCGGCGTCGCGACCGGTGAGATCCGGGTTCTGCTCCGACCCCGAGAGCGTAAACTCCTTCTCCAGGATCCGCTTCGTCGTGACGAACCACGACCAATCACGCGCCTGGTCGCCGCCCGGTGCGGTGCGCAGGTGGGCGAGCGTCCCGAGCGTGTCGAAGCCGGGGAAGAGCGGCGGCGGCAGGCGGCGGCCGTGCGCGTCGAGCCACAGCGACGAGGGCCCCGGCAGGATCCGGATGCCGTGACCGGGCCAGATCGGATCCCAGTTCTGCACCCCCTCGACGTAGTGCCACATCCGGTCGGGGTTGATGAGGTGCGCGCCGGCCCGTCGGGCCGCCGGCAGGCCGCGGCCGTCGACATGCGCCGGGACGCCGGTGAGCAGGTCGCGCGGCGGCGCCCCGAGCCGCGGCGGCCACGCCGAGCGGACGAGGTCGTGGTTGCCGCCGATGCCGCCGCTGGTCAGGACGACCGCGTCGGCGCGGATCTCGAAGTCCCCGACGGCCTCGCGGGAGGTCGCCCGGCCGCGGGGTGCCCCGTCCGGGGCGAGGACCGTGCCACGGACCCCGACGACGCAGGCGCCGCCGGGGCCGAGCAGCACGTCCTGGATGCGGTGCCGACAGCGGACCTCGAGCCGGCCGTCCCGACGCGCCTGCTCGACCTGGGCGACGAACGGCGCGAGGAGCCCCGGGCCCGTGCCCCACGTGATGTGGAAGCGCGGCACCGAGTTGCCGTGCCCGTCCGCGCGGCCGTCGCCCCGCTCGGCCCAGCCGACGACGGGGAAGAACGAGATCCCCCGCGAGCGCAGCCAGTCCCGCTTCTCCCCGGCCGCCCACTCGACATACGCCCGGGCCCACTGCCGCGGCCAGTGATCTTCCGCGCGATCGAAGCCGGCGGTGCCGAGCCAGTCCGACCACGCGAGCTCGACCGAATCACGGATCCGCAGCCGCCGCTGCTCCGGTGAGTCGATGAGGAAGAGCCCGCCGAAGGACCAGTGCGCCTGGCCGCCGAGATTCGCCGCGCTCTCCTGATCGAGCAGGACGACCCGGCGCCCGGCGTCGAGCAGCTCGCACGTCGCGACGAGCCCGGCCAGGCCGGCGCCGACGACGACGACTTGGGTCGAGGTCGTGCTGCTCGGCGGGCCCGCAGCGGCGTCGGCGCTCATCCCCCCATGGTGACGCCCTCATCCCGCTCGTGCACCCCGCGCGGGCAGGGTGCCGGCCCGCAGTCGAGCCGCGGCGAGGCGCAGGTCCGCGGCGATCGAGCGGACCGCCTCGACCCGCTCGCCGACGCCCGCGCACGCCGCGTCGCGCGCCCCGATCAGCAGGGCCCGGCGCAGGGCGAGGCCGTCGGCGTGATCGTCCAGACGGCTCGCGAGGCGCTGGAGCGAGGCGGCCGCCTCGGCGTGGGCCGAGGCCTTCTCCCCGCGCCCCGACCCAGTGGCGACCGGTCCGTGCGTCGTCATGATCGTGTGCTGGTCAGGATCGTGGGCTCGGCATGTCGCGTCACGCTAGGCCCGAATCGGGCCCGGATCGGCGTCGTCCACAGCTCGGGGCATGACGGGATCGGCGGCCGGGGGGCCTGTGGACAACGGTCGGTGCGACCCGCGGCGCGGCAGCCCGTGGTGGACTCCGCAGGTCGGAACCGTTTCAATGGACGAGACGTCCTGTCACCCGAGGCGTCCGGCCGCGTGCTCGCGCGATCGGATCCCTCGCCCAGGGACCGCCCGCGCAGGGCCTCACCGCACCGGAGGACTAGAGATGACCCAGCCGTTGACGCCGCCGCCTGCCGCCCAGAGCGCCCCGGTCCTCACCCTCGAGGCCCCCGCCCCGACGCACGCGGTCGCCTCGACGAGCGCACCGAAGATGGCCCCGGCCGTGCCGCAGGAGGCCATCCCCGCGCTGGACGAGAAGGTCGACAGCTACCTGGCCGGGCTGACGACGGCCCAGCCGAAGTCCCCGGAGTTCGAGACCCGCGCCGCCGACGTGCGGACCATGGGCGACAACGACATCCGCGCCGCGGCCGAGACCTCCAACCGGCTCCTCAAGACGCCCGTGCAGGCCCTCAACCAGGGCAATCTGACGAACGGCTCGAAGGTCGGCACGACCCTGCAGCAGCTGCGCCGCACGGTCGAGGATCTCGACCCCAAGCAGGCGTCGGTGCCCAAGAAGCTCCTGGGCATGATCCCCTTCGGCAGCAAGGTGACCGACTACTTCCGCCGGTACGAGTCCGCGCAGAAGCAGCTCGACGGCATCCTGCACTCGCTGCGCAACGGCCAGGACGAGCTGCTCAAGGACAACGCGGCGCTCAACATGGAGAAGCAGACGCTGTGGGAGTCGATGGGCCGGCTCAACCAGTACGTCTACATCGCCGAGCGGCTCGACGCCCGCCTCGCGGCGCAGATCGCCGAGATCGAGGCGACGGATCCGGAGCGGGCGAAGTCGCTGCGCGAGGACGTCCTCTTCTACGTGCGCCAGAAGCACCAGGACCTGCTGACCCAGCTCGCGGTCTCGATCCAGAACTACCTCGCGATCGACATCGTCATCAAGAACAACATCGAGCTCATCAAGGGCGTCGACCGCGCCTCGACGACGACGGTCTCGGCGCTGCGCACCGCCGTCATCGTGGCCCAGGCCCTGAACAACCAGAAGCTCGTCCTCGAGCAGATCACGGCGCTCAACGTGACGACGTCGAACATGATCCAGAGCACGAGCGAGATGTTGCGGGACAACTCGGTGGCGATCCAGCAGCAGGCCGCGAGCGCGACGATCGGGCTGCCGCAACTGCAGGCCGCGTTCGCGAACATCTACGAGACGATGGACGCGATCGACGCCTTCAAGGTCGAGGCGCTGGGCAACATGGCACAGACGATCGGCGTGCTCGAGTCCGAGGTGACCAAGTCGCGCAGCTACCTCGAGCGGGTCGCCAAGACCGATCAGCGCAACCGCTCCGGATCTCTGGATATCGGTGGGGGACAACGCCTCTGACGGTGATGTCGGCCCCGACGAGGGGTCGGCGGGCCCGGGGCGGGCGAACCTTGTCGGTGGGGTCTGACAGGCTGTGCAGGGTAGACAGACGGGGCGGACGACGCCGGCCTGCGCACCGCGCAGGCCGCACCTGCCCGCGTTCGGCCGCGACTGAGGAGAAGGGGGATCGACGGCATGGCTCTGGGGGACTTCCTGGCTCATCTCGGGCTGCGGGACACGCCCGAGCCCGCCGCGCCGGAGGCGCCGACCGATCGACCGCCCACCGCCGACGCCCTGCGCGAGGCGCTGGAGGAGACCGAGCGTCTCGTGACCGGCGGGGCCGTGCCCTCGCCCGTGACGGCGCGCGTCCAGCGCGTCACCGCCACGGTGCGCGACACGATCCCGCGTCTGGAGGCGTTCGGGGCCGGCAGCGACCGGGCCTATTCGGTGATGGCGACCGCCACGGACTACCTGCCCGAGGCCGTCGGCGGGTACCTGCGACTGCCGCGGCGGTTCGCCGACACCCGGCCGGTCGACGGACCGAAGACCGCGCTCATGGTGCTCGTCGACCAGCTCGACCTCCTCGGCGCGACGATGGACGCCGTCTTCGACGCCGTGTGCCGCGACGACGCGAACGCTCTCGTCGCCCACGGCCGCTTCCTCACCGAGAAGTTCGGCGCGCGCAGCCGGGGTGGAGACCTCGAGGTCGGCGGGTCGATCGCTCTCCCGCCGCAGCCCGAGTCCCTCGTGGGTGCCTCCGGCGACGGCGCTCCTGCGGCGGCCCCCGCCGGGGTCGGCCCGGCCGGCGAGACACCGACGGGCCGGGCCGCCGCGGGACGGCTCGAGGAGCCGGCGCCCTCTCCGACGACTCCTGCCGGCGCCTCCCCTGCCCCGCCTGCGCAGCAGCCCGGCCCTGAGCAGGGGCCGACGGGCGCGCCCGCCTCCCCCGCGCCGGACGCCGAGCCGGCCCCCGATCCCGATCTCGCGCGGCTGCGGCCGCCGAGCAGCCTCGACCTCTGAGGAGCGCCAAACCGATGACGTCCTCTCCCCCCGCCCCCGGCGACGGCCCCTCGCCGACCCCGCCTGGTTCAGCTGCCCCACCGGCCCCGCCTGCACAGGGCGCGCTGTCGGAGGCCCTCGTGGCCCTCGTCGGCATCGGCACCGCGGCAGGGCTCGACGCGCAGCAGGTGCTCGACGAGGGTCGGCGCCTGGCGGCGGGTGTCGTCGAGACGTCCGCGGTCGGCGGGTCGCACCGGCAGTGGCAGGCCGTCATGGGCGGCTCGATCCAGGACTTCTTCGACGACGCCTCGCGCGGGCGCCGCTTCGCCTCCGGCCCGACCGGTCTGCTCTCGACCCTCCTGCTCGACCGGCCCGCCGACGCGCCCGGATATGCCCGAGCCCTCGCCGAGGTCGCGACCGCGGCGGCGACGATCCCGGGGGCCCCGCGCGAGGCGATCGGCAAGGCGACGATGACGGGCGCGACCCAGCTGCGCGCCGCCGGCGTCGCCTCCGACGTGCCCGGACTCACCCCGCCGGTGACCCTGCCCACCAGCGGATCCGGGTCCGGCTCGACCTCCGGCTCCGGCTCCGGCTCCGGCTCGGGGACCGGTTCCGGTGTCGGCGACGCCGGACGCGCGGGAGGATCGAGCCTCGACCTCGGGCCGCAGGTCTCGACCCCGGCTCCGGTGTCGCTCACGGCGGCCGGGGTCTTGGACCAGCTCAGCGCCCTCTCGGAGGCGACGCGACAGGTGCTGCGCGACCACCTCGGCGGGCACACCGTGCCGCAGTTCCCCCAGCCGACGCTCCAGGACCCCTCGCTCGCCGGGGGGCCCGCAGCCGGGCCGGGATCGGCCGACGCGGGCGCGCCGACGGCCGCTGCTCCCGCACCGCAGACCCCGGAGCCGCCCGCGACGCCCGAGCCGGCGCCACCGGAGCGCACGGTCGAGGAGCTCCTCGCCGAGCTCGACGACCTCATCGGGCTCTCCCGGGTCAAGCGCGAGGTCCACCGGCAGGTCGCGATGCTCAAGATGGATCTCAAGCGCCAGGAGGCGGGCCTGCGGACCGCGACGCTGACGCGCCATCTCGTCTTCGTCGGCAACCCGGGCACCGGCAAGACGACCGTCGCCCGGCTCGTCGGCGGGATCTACCACGCGCTCGGACTGCTCTCCAAGGGCCAGCTCATCGAGGTCGACCGCAGCGAACTCGTCGCCGGCTACCTCGGGCAGACCGCGGAGAAGACCTCCAAGGTCGTCGAATCCGCCGAGGGCGGAGTGCTGTTCATCGACGAGGCCTACACGCTCGCCGGTGACCAGTACGGCCAGGAGGCGGTCGACACCCTCGTCAAGGAGATGGAGGACAAGCGCTCGAGCCTCGTCGTCATCGTCGCCGGCTACCCCGAGCCGATGCAGCGCTTCATCGACACCAACCCGGGCCTGGCGAGCCGCTTCCGCACGACGATCACGTTCGAGGACTACTCCGACGACGAGATCACCGCGATCCTCGAGTCGATGGCGGAGGCGAACGACTACGACCTGTCGGACAAGGCCGTGACCCGCTTCCGCGAGATCCTCGCCGCGACGCCGCGGGACGAGTCGTTCGGCAACGGGCGCTTCGCGCGCAACATGCTCGAAGGCGCGATCGGGCGGCACGCGTGGCGCCTGCAGGACGTCGAGGACCCGACCACCGAGCAGTTGCGGACCATCGACATGGGTGACCTCGAGGATCTCGACGATGCTCTCGACGAGGCAGTGAGCCTGGGCGCCGCGGACCCGGCAGATCGGGACGAGCCCGCCGGGACGTCAGCCGGCGCGGACGCCGAGGCGGAATCGGCGGACAACGAGCCGACGGACAACGACTCGGCAGACAACGACTCGGCGGGCAACGAATCGACGGACAACGACTCGGCGGGAGGCCGGCATGTCTAGCGCAGCGGGCGCACGCGGAGCCGCTGCCGCCCAGCCGGCGCCGGGGGGCTCGACGACCGCGTCCGCGACCTCGGCCACCGGCGCTCCGTCACAGGCGTCGACGGCGTCGGCCCCCTCCGCCGTCGCGCCGACGGGCACGCGGCGCCGAGCGGCCTCGCCACGCCGGAATCGCGCGGCGGGCAAGGGGACTCGCTCGACCCCGGACACGATGCGCCGGTTGTCCGCGCTCGGGTTGCTCGCCGGTGTCCTCACCGGAGCGGCGTCCTACACGGCGGTGACCTCCGCCGACGCGGCCG
>RRZU010225723.1_pt1 | contig 12217 bp, 8 predicted proteins | sample 2165561 | NCBI WGS metagenome assembly RRZU01 (sample SAMN10456909, study PRJNA506462) | wastewater metagenome | isolation source: wastewater sludge | place: USA: Moscow, Idaho | reverse complement strand
GTGCTCAACCCCGAGCGCGCCGTGCAGCGGCGCAACATCGTGCTGGCGCAGATGGTCAAGCGCGGCCAGCTCGACGCGACGAAGTTTGAGTCCCTGAAGCAACGGTCGCTGCGCGTTGAATTCGAGCGGCAGAGCGAGCCGCCCGGACCGGCCCCGCACTTCGCGCAGCAGCTGCGCAAGTGGCTGATCGCCTGGGCCGACCGCAACGACTACAACATCTACAGCGACGGCCTCGTCGTCCACACGACACTCGACTACAAGCTGCAAGTCCAGGCCAACCAGGCCGTCGCGCGCCAGGGCTACCAGCTGCAAAATCTCGCTAACGCGGCGTGGGGCCGAAGCTCGGTGTGGACGCCCGCGAATTCGCTGGTCGAAGCCTTCATGCGCGACACGGCGGCGTACCAGGCCGCGATCGATGGCGGCGCGACGCCTGAACTGGCAATCAAGCAACTCGCCGCCGACGCTGCCTTCATGCGCGAGCTGCGCCGGCAGAAGACGACGATCCAGGCCGGCTTCCTCGCCCTCGACCCGCAGAACGGGCAGATCAAGGCCTGGGTCGGCAGCCGCGACTTCAAGGAAGACGCTTTCGACCACGTGCAGCAGGCGCGCCGGCAACCCGGCTCGACGTTCAAGCCCTTCGTCTATGGCGAAGCCTTCCGCCAGGGCATGAGCCCGGACGACACGCTGGTCGACGAAGCGGTCGAGATCGAGGTCGGCGGCGACGAGATCTGGCGCCCATCTGACGGCAAACCGCCGAGCGGTCAGCCGATGCGCCTCGCCGACGCGCTCGCCTACTCGAAGAACACGATCACCGCGCAGCTGATGCAGGAAGTCGGGCCGAACAAGGTGGTCAAGCTGGCGCAGGCGATGGGCATTCGCCAGAGCACGCTGGAAGCCGTGCCTTCGCTCGCGCTCGGCACCAGCCCGGTGACGCTCATGGAGATGGTCGCCGCCTACGGCACCATCGCCAACGGCGGCCGCTACATCGCGCCGGTGATGGTCACGCGCATCGAGGATCGCAACGGAGAGCTCATCGAGGAATTCGCCACGGCCGACGCCGAACAGGCGCTCTCCGATGACGTTGCCTATACGCTGCTCGACACGATGCGCGGCGTCATCAACCGCGGCACCGGCAGCGCCATCCGCAGCCGATTCGGCATCCGCGCCGACGTCGCTGGCAAGACCGGCACGACGCAGGACAACGCCGACGGCTGGTTCCTCCTGATGCATCCGCAGCTCGTCGGCGGCGCCTGGGTCGGCTTCAACGACAGCCGCGTCACGCTGCGCAGCGACTACTGGGGGCAGGGCGCGCACAGCGCGCTGCCGATCGTCGGCGACTTCTTCAACAACGCCCTGCGCAACCGCCTGATCGACCGCAACGCACGCTTCGCGGCGCCGGATGCGACCGGGCTGTTGCAGCGCCTGTTCGGGCAGGTGAAGGCCGGCTTGCAGAACCTCTTCTCTTCCGAGTCCGTGCCGCCAGCGCCCGAGACCAAATCGAAGCGGAAGCCCGCCGCAGCCCCCGTGGTGAAACCGGCAGAACCGGCCTCTGAACCTGACCCGCTGCAGGAGCGGATCGATCAGATCATGGAAGAAAGCCGGCGCGAGCAGTTGCCGGCGGATGTTCCCGCCGACGGTACCGACAGCGAGAACAATCCCTGATCCTGACTGAGCAGTCAGCTGCAACGGGCACTCAGAGTTTGCGATGCGCTATGCATGCTTCGGGTACAACAGAAGCGGGTATCCCGACTCTCCACTAGACAACTGCGACGCACTGAAACCAATCCAACGCGTCGCACTTTAGCTATCAACTACTTACATTCTGGATCGTCACCGAACCCTTTGCAGAAGAACTGAGCCGCGTTTTCCTTGGTAATCATGTTCGATGCAATCTCGATTTCCATCGAACCGTCCGACTTCTTGGTCATCTTGCCGAGCTTGTTCAACTCGTCGAGGTTCTTGGTCGCCAGAGCGTGAGCTGCGATGACCCCTTCTGGTGCCACGGTCGAGTAGGTAAAAGTGGCCGTGAGATCCCCTTTCGCGACGGCGCGGATGGCACCATTCTCGCCATCGATCCCGATGATCATGATTCCTTCTTTAGCACGACCGGCCGCCTGGATTGCGCGCAACGCGCCGAAGGCCATGTTGTCGTTATGCGCGTAGATCGCCTGAATTTGCCCCGGACCGAAACGCTGAAGCGTGTCTTCCATGAACTTGAGGGCTTTTTCCTGATCCCAATCAGCATGGGTTTCAGCGATGACCTTGATACTCTTCCCGGCAATGGCTTCGGCGAAGCCATCATGACGCTCCACTGCCGGAGCGGCCGCTGGATCACCCTTGATCTCGATGACGTTGCCCTTGCCGTTGAGCTTCTTGGCGATGAACTCGCCGGCGAGTTTGCCGATCGGCTTGTTGTGCGGACCGATGTGCAAGGTGACCGGCGTATCAACACTGCGCTCCAGGGTAACGACCGGAATTCCTGCGGCCATGACCTGCTTGATGGTCGGCGCGATTGCGGTACTGTCTTGCGCCGATATCATCAACACTTTCATGCCCTGAACCAGCAGGCTTTCGATGTCCGAAATCTGCTTTGCCGACTTTCCTTCGGCATTAGTCACGATCAGCTTCGCGTCCTTGAAATTCGACTTCGCATAGCTCTGATTCAACTTGGTCATGGTATTGCGATGGGCGGAATTGGAAGCCGCCTGCGAGAAGCCGATGACCATCGGGTCGGCAGAAAAGGCCGGTGCGGTTGCAGCGCCGAGGGCAAATCCCACAGTTACAGCCAGAAAACACTTCTTATATTGCAGCATCATTAGTCCTCCTTTGGTTGTATTCACGCTATTTGCGTGGCTTTCTCCCGGCTTCCAACAGAACCGCCAGAATGATGATTGCGCCTTTCACCACCTGCTGTGAGAAGGGGGAAACGCCTGCAAGATTGAGCACATTGGCGATGATTGCCAGAACCATCGCGCCGCCAATCGTGCCGATGACCGTGCCAACTCCGCCGAATAGTGATGCGCCGCCGATGACGGCGATGGTGATTGCTTCCAGTTCCAACCCCAAACCCGAGTTGGGATCGCCGACGGAAAGGCGTGAGAGAAAGATCAAGCCCGACAACGCGGCCAAAACTCCGCCGATGATGTACACGCCGAACGTGATCAAGGAAACGTTGATGCCTGACAGATGTGCCGCCTCTTCATTGCTGCCGACCGCATAGATCGCTCGCCCGAACGGGGTGAGTTTCAGCGTAATGGCGGCGACAATGCACACGGCGGCAAAGACGTAGATTGGCGTGGGGATGCCAAAGATGTATCCACCACCGAGAAAGAAGAAGTCTTCGGCGGCCTTGCCAGGTTTGACTGTGCCGCCGTCGGCGAGCATTAGCGCAAATCCACGCACCATCACCATCGTACCCAGCGTCGTAATGAAAGCCGGAATACGCCAGTAGGACACGCCAAAGCCGTTCGCTGCGCCAACCACGGCGCCGAGAACCAGGCATATCGGCACCACGAGTGGAATCGCAACGCCGTGTTCCATCAGCAGAGCACCGACCACGCCGACCAGCGCAACTGTGGAACCGAACGACAGGTCGATCCCCTTGGTCAAAATCACAAACGTCATGCCAACCCCGAGAATTCCGTAGAGCGCGACCTGGCGCAACACATTTAGAATGTTTATGGGGTTTAGGAAGTTCGACGAAATGAACGATGCCGAAACGATGAGTGCCAGTAGGGCAATCGCCAGCCCTGCTTTCCGGGGGAAGAATTTCATTTCCAGTTTTTCCGTAATTGGTGGTCAGTGCAACGCAGCAAAATGCATAACCTGCTCTTCCGTCGTCTCACGGGCATTGAATTCGGCAGTGATTTCGCCCTCGCGCATGACATATACGCGGTCACAGAGGCCAAGGATTTCAGGCAATTCCGACGACGCCATCACGATGGCAAGTCCACGTGTCTCGGCTAACTCGACAAGCAGGTCGTAAATCTCGCGTTTGGCAGCCACATCAACGCCGCGGGTCGGTTCGTCGGCCAATATGATTTCGCATCCGGCGCTCACCAAACGGGCGAGTACGCACTTTTGCTGATTACCGCCAGAGAGGCTTTGCGCGGGCGTCGCCGCGCCCGGAGTCTTGATAGAGAGCCGGTTGATCAGCCCGGTGACAATGTCGTTTTCCAGCCGCAGAGCGAGGAGTCCCCGCCGCAAAATTCTGGCAAGACTCGCGGACATGATGTTGAAGCTAACGCTCTGGATGAGAAATAGCCCTTCGGTCTTGCGATCCTCCGGAACGAGGCCGATACCCAGCGCGATACTGCGGCGTGGCGCCCCCGTCACCACGGCGGCGCCCTTGACCCGTATTCCGCCAGACAGGATCGGATCGGCCCCGTAGATCGCGCGCAGCAGCTCAGTACGGCCGGCGCCGGCCAATCCAAAGAGACCAACGATCTCACCTTGCTTGACCTGAATGCTGACACTTTTCAAAAGCGATTCGGTGGTGATGTCGGCGGCAGCCAGCGCCTCGTTACCGATCTTCGCGTTCCGGGGAGGAAAGATATCGGTGACCTCTCGGCCAACCATGTTCTTGATCAGACCATCCGTCGTCATTCCGCTTGATGGGCCGTCGTGGACCACCTGACCATCGCGCAGGATTGTAACCGTGTCGCTGATCTCAAATACTTCGCGCAGGCGGTGCGAAATATAGACAAAAGCGACACCATCATCACGAGCCAACTGCCGGATGATGACGAATAGCTGATCGATCTCGGCCTGCGCCAAGACAGCTGACGGCTCGTCCAGGACGATGATTTTCGCTTTACGGGCGATAGCCTTCGCGATCTCGACCATCTGTCGTTTTGCCACCGAAAGGTCGCCGATGCGAGCTTTCGGATCAAGGTCGAAACCCAGTCGAGCGACAACGTCGGATGCGTGCCGATTTGCCTCGCGCCAATCGATCAGGCCGCTCTTCCGAGGCAAACGTCCCATCAGAATGTTCTCGGCCACCGTCAGATGCGGCGCCTGAGCGAGTTCCTGATAAATGACGGCCACGCCGCGTTCGATCATTGAGGCCGTCGTCGGTTGCCCGACGTGCTCGCCAAACAATTCGATCTTGCCTTCGTCCGCGGTATAGGCGCCGGAGAGAATCTTCATCAGCGTCGATTTCCCCGCGCCGTTTTCACCCACCAGCGCACGGATTTCGCCGGTCTGCAGAGAGAACGACACATCGGTTAACGCGCGTACACCGGGGAAAGCCTTCGATATGTTCTCAAGTTTTAGCGCGACCCCCATCGTCAAACTCCTTAACAGCCACTAAATTGCCAAGTGTTCTCGCCAGAGTGATTTCTCATCGCCCATCGGTACGAGAACGAATACGTTTCAACGTCTTCGTTAGCCAGGCGCGGGGAGAAATCAGGCTTTTATTTCCGATGACGGATGTGCCGTTGTCATTGCTTTTGATGCACGACAAAAGCCCTCGCCACGGTTCATCCGATTGTTTGTTCTTCTCGTTGAGGTAGATATTAGGCACACCTGAATGTAAATGCAAGCGCTTGCGCAAGCGCTTGCATTTATTTTTTGATTTCGAGATGTACGGGCTGTCTGCGTGCGGAACTGTCGTCTTTTTGATTCACCATCCCGCCGGACTTGCGATGTGTATTCCGAACTGATTCTGTGAAGGCGATGACTCGAGTGGTAAGGGCATCCAGACAGTCGCGCGCGGAGAAAAGGAAAACCATGCGGCAGCGCGACAGGGAAAAGTCGTCAATCCAGCTTCTGCGAGAAACGTGAAGGGACGAGGGTGAAATGAGAAATTGAACGCGCCGGCGCCGGCGTCAGCGTTTGCTGGCGACCGGGATGACGCCCTTCTTGAGAATCACATTGCCGTACTTTCTCGTTTCACCGGATTGCACAATAGCGAACGCTTTGGTCGAGCGGGTCAGGAAACTTTGCCTGTCCATTCGCTGAATTGGTGGGGTGTCGGGCCAGTAACGGTCGATTGCGCCGCGAAAGTCTGTTTCAACCTGAGGATCGAGTGGATCACCGTTCGCGGGTTCCATCATGACGATGGGTGCTTCGACATAGCTATCCGGATTCATCAGTGACATGATGCCGTCGAGCAGATCGGCCGCATCGGTCCCGTCGCAACGAATGACGTTAGCGTTCCTGCTGTGGCTGGGATAAAAGGCGTCAACGATGACGATCTCGTCACCGTGGCCCATTCGGGCCAGGGTGTAGAGCAATTTCGGGCTGATACAGGGCTTGATTCCGAGCAACACGGTGCTCTCCTTTTGTTCAGGTTGGCTTTTTGTTCGTGCTTGGCTTGCTGCGATCCTGATGGGTTCGCAGCAAGGAGTGAGGGGAATAACAGGTATCGTCAGGCGCGGCGGGCGTACTTCTTCATGTCGAAGTAGACGGCAACGATGATGATGAAGCCCTTGATCAGCAACTGGAAGTAGGAATCCACGCCAAGGTAGGTCATCCCGTAATTGATGATACCCAACGTAAGCACGCCGAGAATCATCCCGCTCATGGTGCCGATGCCGCCGCTTTGCGAGACGCCACCAATGGTGACCGCCGCAATCGCATCGAGCTCCATTCCCCGTCCGGTCAGGGCATTGGAGAGGCCGAGACGGCTGGAGAGCAGGACGCCCGCGATGCCGTACAGGATGCCGCCGTAGAGATAGACAAGGATCAGCTCTTTGGTGACGTTGATGCCCGATACACGCGCTGCAACCGGGTTACCGCCGATGGCATACATGTTGGTGCCCTGTCGGGTGTGGCGCAGAATGAACCACACGACCAGGGCCGCGATCACGACAAAAATGGCAAGGTTCGGGATCGACGCCGTCGTTCCTTGGCCGATGGCCTTGAACGGTTCCTTCAGACTGCCGACCACATTTGCCTTGGTGTAAATCAGTTGGCAGCCAAAGGCGACGGACATGGAGCCGAGGGTTGCGATGAACGGCGGCAACTTGGCATAGGCAACCAGGATTCCATTAAACAGGCCGAACGCGGCACCGGTCGCGATGCCGGCGACGATCGGTAGCCACAGCGGAAATTCGACGCCGGGATAGATCGCCGAGGCATAGTCGGCGTTTTGCGCAAACGAGGCGGAAACGCTCGCAACCAGGCACACGACGGCGCCGATGGATAGATCGATGCCGCGCGTGATGATGATCATGCCAACACCGAGCGCCGCGAAGGCGCGGATCGACTCGGCCACAGCTAGGTTCCTGATGGAGTCGATCGATAGCGAGGCACCATCGGTCAGGCCGGCTAGCGCCAGCGCCAGGACGATGAAGGTCACCAGATTCGTATGCTTGCTCAGGTAACCCTTGACATTACCTAAGCGGGCAACGGGTTGTGAAACAGCTTGTTCAGTCATTTCTATGTTTCCTCACATGTATTTCGTGGCAAGACGCATGATTTCGTCCTGCGTCGCGGCTTCGCGCTCAAGTGTTCCGGTATAGCGTCCTTCGCAGAGCACCATGATGCGATGTGACATTCCTATAAGCTCGGGCATTTCGGACGACACCATGATGATCGACTTGCCGTTCTTGACGAGGTCAACCATGATTGAGTAGATCTCGTACTTAGCACCGACATCGATCCCGCGTGTCGGCTCGTCCATGATCAGGATGTCGGGCGAAATCATCAGCCAGCGGGCGATCAGGACCTTCTGCTGGTTACCGCCGGAGAGATTCTGAATCGGCGTTTCCATGGACGGCGTCTTGGTGCGCAAGAGGCGATTCAGGCGTTCCGTTTCCTGCGCGATCTTCTGGTGTTTGAGGTTGCGAAACGCAGTGCGGTAGTTGGAAAGCGAGGGAATCACCGTGTTGGTGGTGATTGAAAGCTGTGGAAAGATTCCGGATGCACGCCGGTCTTCGGTAATCAGCCCGACACGATGATGAATCGCGTCTTCGCTGGATTCGATCAAAACCGGCTTTCCGTCGATTTCGATGCTTCCGCTGGCAATGTCTCGCAGACCGAACAACGCCTCGACGAATTCCGTACGTTGCGCACCCACCAGCCCGCCGATGCCCAGAATCTCTCCGCGCCGCAAGTTGAGGCTGATGTCCTGGAACGAACGTGGATTGGTCGATTTCAGCTGGCGGACCTGAAGTCGAGTCTCGCCGGGGACGCTGTCGAGCGGCGGGAAGCGCTGGCTGGTGTCGCGTCCAACCATCAGCCGGATCAGTTGATCTTCGTCGATCGACGCAACCGGATGGGTCCCGATCAGACGACCGTCACGCATCACAGAGATTTCGTCAGCGATCTGGAATATCTCGTGCATCTTGTGCGAGATGTAGATGATCGCCACACCGCGACTCTTCAGGTCACGAATGATGCGAAAAAGATGCTCTGTTTCCTTCTCGGTGATCGACGACGTGGGTTCGTCCATGACAACAACCGATGCCTCGCAGGAAACCGCCTTAGCGATTTCGCAGGTTTGCTGGTGTGAAATGGAAAGCTGTCCCATCCTGACATCGGGACGAATATCCATTTCGAGTTCTTTCATCAGCGCAACCGTGTCGTCGTGCATCTTGCGATGCCGAAGCGCGCGAAACGGCCCGAAGCGCAAGATCGGTTCGCGACCAAGCCAGATGTTCTCCTGAACCGATCGGTCGGGCACGTTGGCAAGTTCCTGATGGATCATCGAGACTCCCGCGTCGAGCGCATCCTTCGTGCTTGGGAAGCGGGTAGGCTTTCCCTTGAACACGATTTCGCCTTCTTCAGCGTGATACATGCCAAACAAGCATTTCATCAGCGTCGATTTGCCCGCACCGTTCTCTCCCATCAAAGCATGAACGGTTCCGGGACGCACCCGCAAGCTGACGCGATCCAGGGCGACGACACCGGGAAAACGCTTGCTGATGTTCTTCATTTCCAGGACGTATTGCGAATCCATCTTCATTCCTGCGCGATTGACACATTACGGCTATTGATTTGGGCGGTCGGACGACTGCCGCCATTTGCCGGTTTCTTGTTATTGGTGTGTTTGCCGATAAATCCAGCGAACCACTATAGTCTGGCAAACTGAGCCAGGCTGGCGATATTGAGCAGCCTGGCATCAGCCGTTACTTCTTCAGGAAAGTAGAGAGATTTTCCTTGGTCACACCCTTGAATGGAACGAGATAGATCTGTTTGACCAGCGCGGGATCGTTGGCTGGTGCTTCGTCAATCGCTTTGTCGAGCGGCTTGATGTCATTGATTGTCGCCCCATTCACCGCACCCTTGGTAGCCATCGTATAGGCCAGATCAAATGCGGTGTTCGCCTGTCCGGCGGCGTCTTGTAGCACGGTGGCGTAGAGCTTGTTTTCCGACATCGAACGTAGCGCAACCTGCGTAGCATCGACGCCGATCACCGGAACCTTCAGGAAGGTTCCGTCGCCATCCATATCCTTGGTCGGGTTGGCGGGGTCGTCGACGTACTTTGCAGTGATTAGCGATTCAACCGCGCCGAGCGCCATCGCGTCGTTGTTGGCCAGGATCAGGTTGAACTTGCCCTTGTAGGCATTGAGCCACGCATCCATCTTCTGCTGGGCTTCGTCGGGCTGCCAGTTGGCGGTGTCCTTGGCGATGACATTGACCTTGTACCCCTTCTTCTCTAGGTCCTTCAACACCGCCTGCGTACGGTAGATTTGAGCCGGGTGGCCCAGTTGACCGAGGAACAGGATCATGTTGATCGATTTGCCCGGGCCAAGCTTGTTCGGGAACTTCTTGAAATATGCGTCGACGATATCGGCCTGGATCGATCCTGCGATCGACTCGGGTGACGAAGCCAGGAAGAAGTTCGCGCTGCTTTTGAGTGCTGTTACGGTCGGGGCGGTGTTGGAGAACGCGGCGCCGCCATTCTTGGAGGCAATCACGCTGGCCAACTGCTCGCTACCCTCAGTGACGGCCGGCACCACGACAAAATACTTTACGCCCTGGCTCACCATGGTATTCAGCTGATCTAGCTGGGTCGCCATATCGCTGTGGGCGTCCATGATCTTCAACTCGGCGCCCTTGGCTGCGGCTGCCTTCTTCAGGTTCGCGGTGTAGTCATTGAGAAACTGATCGTCCAGATTCCGAATCAATGCGCCAATAACCGGCTTCGATTCGGCCATAGCACTGCCCGAGGCCAATGTAATACCCATCATTGCTGCGGCGAGTATCCCCAATTTCATTTTCTTCTCCTTGCGCGACTAGTAAAAGATTTAACATTACGGATTTTGGGGCTCGGTATTCTGACGCCCCCGGACAATGCGTTGTTCTTGCTAGCGAGAGTTTTCCAAAAAGCCACCGCCAGAAGAATTCTATGGCAAAGCAAGCGCTTGCGCAAGCGCTTGCGTGATAAATTTCGCATTGCGTCTATTGGCCTGAATCCTGGAACGTTACCCGGTGTGCAAGGCTCGAAGTGAAGCGCAGCACGTGGCGAACCGTGCGCTGCGCCTGGCAAACTGACAATAACTAATAAGGTGCTTGAGCATGGCTACGATGGATGACGTCGCGAAGGCGGCGAATGTTTCTGTAACAACCGTTTCGCACGTGCTGAACGGAACACGAAAGGTTCATCCAGATACGGAGAAGCTGGTGCGCGCTGCGATTCAGGAGGTGGGCTATATCCAGAACTCGCTAGCGAGATCTCTCGCGATGTCTGCGACAAATACCATCGGCGTGGCAATTCCTACATTTGCCAACCATTACTTCAGCGAAGTCGTGAGGTCCATTGAAAACGAGTGCATGAAGAACGGCCTGATGATGCTCTTTTCCGACACGCACGATGATCCCGATCAGGAACTGAAGATTGTGCGGGCATTTCACCAGCGCCGAGTCGATGGTGTCGTGCTGGCTCCCGCAGATGACGGCCGCCTGGAGTCACTGGCCTATCTGCGAAACAACAAGATTCCCGGAGTCTTGGTAGACCATCTGCTGACGCAGGGATTCGATCAGGTCGGTGTCAAGAACAAGGTGGCCGTACAGGAATTGATTGCACATCTGATTGGCCACGGCCATACCAGGATTGGTTTCATTTCGGGGGCGGCATGGAACTCGACGTCGGCCGAGCGGCTTGATGGTTATCGTGCAGCGTTGAAGTCCGCCGGACTTTCCTATGACGAAGCGCTGGTGCGTTGTGGCGAGTCGGCGATCGAACCTGCACAGGTCGCTACGCGGCAACTACTTGCCCTCCAATCAAGGCCAACAGCGATCATGACCTCAAATAACCTGATGACGATCGGCGCCATGCGCGCATTGCGCGAAGCCGGAATCGATGTGCCGCAGGACATGGCGTTTGTCGGCTTCGATGACTTTGACTGGGCCGATCTGTTCAGCCCGCGGTTGACCGTGATGGCGCAACCGCTTGAGGAAATCGGGGCAAAGGCGCTCAATCTCCTCATCAAGCGCATCAAGAATCCAGAAGGAAACCGGCAGACGATTCGCCTCTCGCCGACGATCCATATCCGGAATTCCTGCGGCTGCCCGTAATCGGGTTACGCAGAAGGGTCCATAATTTGCCCACAACTGGGGCAAACTACCTCAAACCTGTTTTTTTAAGGGTCCGCCATAAGATAAGTTACCAGCCGTTCGAGTCGCTGAGTTTTCCTTGCCTTCTATGACCACTCATGGCCGTTTCCAGAAAAATCCTGCTCAACGATCGCGCGCAAATCCAACGCCTCATTGATCGTGCCAAACGCGATGAAGCGAAATCGCCGGTCACCCGGCGATTTCTGATTTCAGAAGTGCACTTTGCGGCCTACGGCTTTTCGATGAACTTAACTTCCGCCGCCAGCCGCTCGATTGTTTCCGCCGAGGGTGGCGAAGCGCCCGCGGCGAGGCAGGCGCCCGAACCCGCAGCGATGGCGGCGCGCAGGTGCGTGTCCCAGCCGGCTTCCGGGTGGCGGATCAGGCTGTTGAGCAGGCCGGCGAGGCTGGTGTCGCCGGCGCCGACCGTGTCGACGACCTTGATGGTCGGCGGCAAGGCGCGCCAGTGCTGGTCGCCGACGTACATCGCTGCGCCTTCGGAACCGCGCGTGAAGAGGTAGGCGGCCTGCGGGTTCATCGCACGCAGCTTGTCGAAGGCGGCGTATTCGTCCTGCATGCGGAAGAAGCCGCGCAGGTCTTCTTCCGAGACCTTGATCAGGTCGGCGATCGCCGTCATGCGCGCGAGGATCGGGTCGTAGGACTCGTCCATGACGGCGCGGAAGTTGGGGTCGTAGCTGATCTTGACGCCGAGTTT
>RRZU011740664.1_pt1 | contig 12218 bp, 6 predicted proteins | sample 2165561 | NCBI WGS metagenome assembly RRZU01 (sample SAMN10456909, study PRJNA506462) | wastewater metagenome | isolation source: wastewater sludge | place: USA: Moscow, Idaho | reverse complement strand
TTTTGCAAACGTGATTTATTGAATAAAAGGATTGGATATAAAACTCATTTAATAACAAATTATATTTATGAAAAGGACCATACTATTACTTGTCGGTTTCTTTTTTGTTTGGCAATTTGGTTTTGCTCAGAAAGCAGTAATAACAGGTACCATTATCTCGAAAGAGGATGGTCTGCCTATTATTGGAGCATCGGTTGTCGAAAAAGGAACTACAAACGGAACAATAACAAATTTCGATGGCGTTTACACAATTTCAGTTTCGCCGAACGCTACATTGTTGTTTAGCTATGTGGGCATGGAAAAAACAGAACGAAAAGTTTCGGGCACATCAACATTAAACATAGAGTTAGTTTCGAATGCGATAAGTATTGATGAAGTCGTGGTAACGGCTATGGGCGTTAAGTCGGAAAAGAAGAAGCTAAACTTTGCAGTACAGACAGTAAATTCGGATGCTCTTACTGATGGTAAATCGGCCAACTTTGTTAACTCTCTACAAGGAAAGGTCTCTGGTGTTAGTGTGACTAATTCTGGTGGATCGCCAAATGCAGGTTCACAAATCATTTTACGTGGAATCTCGTCAATAAACCCGTCGCAAAGTAACGAACCATTATTAATTGTAGATGGAATGCCTATTTCAGGTGGAGGATCAAGTGCTTCTATAATAAACCCAAATGATATAGAGAATGTGACTGTGCTTAAAGGCGCTGCTGCTGCTGCATTGTACGGTCAGGAGGCTGCTAACGGTGTAATTATGGTTACGACCAAGCAAGGAGCAGTAGGGAAATTAGTTACAACAGTAAATGCAAGTATTCAGATTGATCAACCTGTTCGATTACCCAAAATTCAACAAATATTTAGTCCTGGAGCTTTAGGTTTTTATAAGCCCTTAACCGGAGGTGGATGGGGTCCATTGCTAAACTCTGACGAAACTATTTATGATAATATCGGAAACTATTTTAAAAACGGTATTTATCAGAAATATGATGTTAGCATGTCTGGTGGTAGTGATAAGTTTCAATCTTATGCGTCTGCAAACTATTCGAGCAATAAAGGAATTGTTCCAAATGATTATTTAACTACTATTGGATTTATGCTCAAAGGTACATTCAAAATAAATGATAAGCTTACCGGAGTGATGAATTCGAATATCACAAATAGTACTTATCGTGGTGCAGGTTCCATTTCTTCCGTTTACACTTGGCCTATCAATGATGATATAACCGATTACGAAGAAGGAGGATGGCCTCGGCTACGTTATATAAATCAAACTGCCAAAGAAGACTCTCCAATAAGTCCGCTTTGGAGTAGATATAAGGATTCAGGGATTAATAAATCTACAAGGAATATTTTACAAGGCTCTTTAACTTATAATCCTGTAAAGAACTTTGATATAACAGGGAGGATGAGTTATGACCAAAATAATTATTCATATGAAGGATATACGGTGCCGCGTTATGACGATTCAGTCATTTTGCCAAATGCACCAAGCCCAAGTGGATATACAGATTTAGATCAATATGCAAGAGATTTAGATGCATATAATACCTATTACAATTCTGTCCCATATTTTAGTGAAGAAAAAATCACGAGCGTAAAAAGCAACGTAGATTATAGAGATTTATTTGGTTCATACACTTATAATCAAAGTAAGAGTCAACTTTTGACAGCATCAGTAGTGGGTACATATAAAATTGAATTTGAAAATGATTTCAATATTGAAATTTTAGGAGGTGCCGAAATGAAAATGAGAGATGGTATTTCTTCATCAATGACTGGTCGTGATTTTATTATACCTGGAATATATAGTATGTCAAATGTAAACGAGGTGACAAAAGTAAATGATGTAACCCTTACGCATACTAAGCGAAGAAATGCGGGAGTTTTTGGAGAATTGCGGGGCGATTACAAAGGTTTAGCCACATTAAGTGTGACTTCGCGCTGGGATTGGTCGTCTACAATTGCCATTAAATATAATCCTTATTATTATCCATCAATCACAGGTGGATTGATATACTCCGAGCTTTTTAATTTGGCTAATGACTGGTTTTCGTATGGTAAAATAAGAGGAAACTGGGCCAGAGTCGGCAAAGATGCACCTCCTTATCTTTTCGATCGTAAATTCACACAGTATCCAACTTTGCCTGATGGAGGTTACGGAGTAGATCCTTCGAAATCAGTAGCAAGTAATTTGCTCCCAGAGATTTCCGATTCATGGGAAATTGGTTTCGATTCTCGATTTTTCGATAGTAAAACAAGGCTTGATATCGCCTATTATTCAACTGCTGTTGATAATCAAATTGTTACTGTTCGTGTTTCGCCTGCATCGGGATATATTTTACAGACAAGGAACGAGGGTGATATAAAAAATCAGGGAGTTGAAATTACAGTAGATCAGGATATTATAAAGAATAAAAATATCTCGTGGACTGCGTCTGTGAATTTCGGTTTAAATCGTGGTACTGTGGTAGATCTTCCAGATGATATTGTTGAAATACAGGGTACGCAATATGGTGATATTTTTCCAACTGCCTATCTTAATGGCTCTACTACTGCTATTTCAGGTAAAGATTATTTAAGAACTAATGATGGAAAAGTTATTGTTGGCGCCGATGGATACCCCAAAATTAATCCTACAAAAAGCGTTGTGATCGGCAATCGTGAACCTGATTTCCTGTTGGGGCTGTCTTCTACGTTTAGGTATAAAAATATGTCGTTAAGTATGTTGCTCGATGGAAGAAAAGGTGGTGACGTTGTAAACGTAACAGGTCGTGGGCTTTGGAATAGTGGTCAGCACAAATCTCTTGAGTTTTATCGTGGTCGTCAAATTGTATGGGATGGAGTGGTTGAACAAGCTGATGGTACTTATGCACAAAACACTACACCTGTTGTACTCGACTATAAAACTATAACAGAATATTATGCCGGGGTAAGCTCTAATTTCATAGAGGATGCATCTTATATCCGTTTGAGTTATGTAACATTATCATATGATTTATCAAAGTATCTTAAGAAAACCATGCTTAAAGGTTTAAAATGTTCGTTAACTGGTACTAACTTATTCCTTCTGACGAAGTATACCGGATCTGATCCTCAGATAAATGCAAGTACAAGTGCGGGAGGAACCGGTGGCATGGGGATAGATAATTATCCGGTTCCTGGTACTCGTGGTTTTAATTTTACACTTAATGCCAATTTTTAATAAAAAATTACTACAATGATTACAAATAATAAACTCAAGAAAATCAATGCATTTTTAATTGTAGCTGCTGTGTTCTTGTTGAGCAGTTGCGAAGATTGGTTGGATGTTAATACCAGTCTCGACAGCCCGGTGACAGTAACAGCAGATCAATCATTACCTTTGGTTGTGTTTTACGCTTCGCAAATTTGTTACGATCATGCCGAATATGGAATATATTTGTCGCAAGCGCTCACTACTGGTGGACGTAGCCAGACAGGGGCATATGCTTACAAAAGTGGCTGGGAATTCTTATCAATGAATCGTCATCCTCAATGGCGACGTCATTTCTACGACATAGGAGTGAACGTAAATGCACTAATAGATGCCTCTGAGAAAATTAATTCGAAAAACATTATTCTTATTGCACGTTCTATTCGTTTGCACTCAACGTTACTTACAACCGATGCTTTTGGTGATATGCCACATTCACAAGTTTATCAATCAAACTCGCCTGCCTACGATACTCAGGAAGCAATTTATAGTTGGATGATGAAAGAAGCGGACGATTTGCTCGCACTTTATGAAGATCCCAGCTGGATAAATAATCCTGAAAATAAAACGATAACAGAAAAGATGGATCGAATTTTCTCAGGAGATATGGGAAAATGGCGTGCATTTACTAAAGCATTAAAAGCACGTATTTTATTGCGTAAATTGCCTAATTGGGATAATACACCCGAAACATGCAATTCAATTATTACTGCAGTTGATAATGCATTAAATGACCCATCATATCAGGATGCTTTATATAAGTATGATGGTGGTTCAACTGAGAAAAACTGTCCATGGGGTCCTGCGCAACCTAAATTAAATCTTGGTTGGGCACAAGGAAGAGAAAATCTTCTTGCCGAAGCTGTTCCTTCAAAATTTCTTTCATTTGCATTATTTGGAAGTTATGCTTCTTATGCACAGTCAAGAGGATATGCACTTGATCCACGTGCAGTTGAACTTATGACCCCAAGAGTTGATGATAAAAGTTCAAGAATTCTGAGGTATCTTGATAATAATATTGGAATGGCTACCTCTATGAAAGTTACTTACTATCCAGATTTATATGCTACTGAGGGTAAGAATCCATATTCAAAAAATAATGGATACATTATGCTCATGTCAAAAGAAGAGTTGTTATTTATGAAAGCAGAAGCGCAATACTGGAAAGGAGATAAGGCGGGCTCATATAACACAACTGTAGATGCTGTTAATGTAAACATGGATAGGTTAGGGGTTAATAAAACAACTCAACCGTATAAAACTTATTATGATCGGTTTTTTCAAATTAGATTGCCGGGAGAGTCTATGTTTACGATTGCAACGCTAATGCAGCAAAAATATGTAGCAATGTATATGCAACCGGAATTATGGACTGATGTAAGGCGATATAATTACAGTAGCAAAACTAATGGAATAGCATATGATGGAGTGTATGTTTACACAGTATCGACTTGCCATGATGGGACAAGAAATGTTAATCCAGCTAATTTTTCAGTGGAATATTCACTTACAAGACCATATAACTTGTATGAATCTTACTGGAATACGCCTTCTGAAATCGGTATAAATGCGAAGTTCTCGCCAAATGCTTGGATAACCCGTTTAAATTATGACCCTGAAACAGAAGATAAATATAATCGTAAAGAACTTGAACGTTTGGGAGCCTATAAGAATCCTGAATGGTTGAAAAAGAGAATGATTTGGGCATACAAAAATTCAAGTGTGGTTACTACTGCTGATAATACAGAATGGAAATAATTTGATTCAATAATAATTTAGATAGATATGAAAGACATCCGAAATATAACAGTTTTAATACTGTCTATAATTTTAGTAACTTCTTGTGATAAAAATGATACACTTGATGATGCCATAATTGTAGGAAATATGGCGCCCCATATATATTGGGAGCTTGGTAGCAGCACAGTTAATGCCGGAAGTGATGTGCCATTTGTTGTGCAGTATTACACAACGGGTAATGAGCAAATTGATAGGTTAGAGGTATGGTACAATATAGTAGAAGAGGAATCAAAAACTGTATCATGTCCATGGACACAGAGTTTTACTTACAGCGTTTCAAGTACAAAATCTTTAGAGAAAAGGATATCGCAGAAAATATTAGCTTTCCCTCATAACTCAAGTTATTGGAATGATTCGTTACATGCATATAGTTTTGAAAATGTTTTCCCTAGCAGTAATACTTTATCAGCAACAAACTGGATAAAACCATCTACTTACGAAAACGATAAAATGGTTAAGTATTTTGGTGCAAAATATATCGAAACATTCAAGGACAGTTTGTATAAGTTGATGAAAGCAACTGATTTTCAGAAAATGTATTTAGGGCTCAATCTTGTAGATAATTTTAAGATATATCTTGATTCTACCAAAAATGAAAACTCAGGTCTTTGGGATTATCATTTCCCAAAAGATGCACAGGGAAATGCTCCAGTTCCTCAAGCTGTGGCGGATATATATAAAACAATTCCTTTCGCTGATTTAATTTATAATAGTTCGACAGCTGTATATGAAGTTGAATATTCAAGATCCTACAAGTTAAATGCTAATATAAAAGCATTTGATAAAAAGGGAGTTACTGGATTGGCATTAAGTAAAGAAATTTCACTCAACTAAAATTGATTTCCGATTATGAATACAAGTAAAAGATTAAAGATATACGGTTTACTATCTCTGCTTTTTGTTGCAGCATCATGCGTAGATCATATTCCATTGATAGAAGAACTTCCCAGCACTGATGTGGCTTTTAATTATTCTGTGTCTGATGATTCATATCAATTAGATTACTATGTTGGAGCAAATATAAAGTTTAAAAGTTTTTCAGCTGCGGAAGGTGAATGTGACTGGGATTTTGGTGATGGCAATAAAGCAGTCGGAGATTCGGCTGTTCATAAATATACAAATGCAGGAACTTATGTGGTTCGACTTACTGTTTCTGGGGCTGGATACGTAGAGCATAAAATACTTATCAGTGATATTAAGCCCATATTAAAACTGAACTTAGTTGAAGGTGGTCTGTGCGAGGTGCTTACATCGAGTGTAAGTTTTAATGTTGAACTCCCCAATCCCGAAGGTTTGGCTGAAGAATATAACTGGACTTTTCCTGTTGGAGCCCTCGATGAAAACAATGTTTTGAAGGAATCCTTCTCGGGAAAAGATCCTGGAAAAATTAAGTTTAGTCACGTCGGTTCGCAACAAGTACGCTTACAGGTAAAGCTTGGAGGTCGCGTGTTAGAAGATGGGGTGATTAATGTTCCTGTCGCTTATAATCAGGCAGTTCCTACGTTATACTATGCTGTTAAATCAGGAAATATTATGGCTTTGAAACTTGCAAATAATGTACCTGCCGGGATGAAAATTAATCCATATGATATGGGTGTTAAATCAGGACAACATCCGTTAAATATATTATTTAACGATACGAGTCTTTATGTAATTGATGCAGGTAGACAATTCACATATATTAATGATGTGGATGGAAATCAGGGTGATGGTCGCATATTTGTAATGTCTAAATCAGGTGCAAAAGTTGAAACGATGCTAACTAATACTGCAGCTGCTTTCAACGATCCATTTTACGGGTTTATTGATGCAGGTCAGCTATACTTTGGCGACAGGAATACTGGTATTTCAAAAATAGCTTTAAACGAAAGAAATAGATCGTTATCACCAGCAGATTTCCCCTATTTTGTACAAAATTCATCGCTTAGTTATTACGGACAGGGATTAAGCTATGGCGCTATGAATGCTGGTTTTGGAAAAATTAACGGAGTTTGGTATTGGTGTAAAACTTATAATGGGAATGGGATTTTTAGATTCTTGGAGTCAGATATTTTTACATCAACTATCCCTGTTGGTACCCCAATACCTTCTTCAGGTGTTGCGCTCGAAGGTATGAATCCTAAGTCTTTTGTGTGGGATGCGAAAAATCAGGTAATTTACTTTACTATTTATGATACAGGATATGAAGGCTTATACCGTTGTTCATTAGCTCAATTAGCAGCAATAAAGCGACAAACCGATCTTGCTCCTTACAAATTGAAGTTGAGCAATGGGAAAACTGTAACTCCTATTACAGAAGCAGGTAAAGGTGAAGGTTCTACCGGCGAGTTCATAGGGATCTGCCAGTTAGCGCTTGATGAAAACGATGGATCTGTTTATTTCGGTTTACGTTCGGCTGACGCCACTGTTAAGTCGGGTCTTATGAGGTACAATCCTGCTTCAGGTTTTATCGAACATGTGATAGAAGGTGTAGAAGTATATGGAGTGGCTGTAAATAAAACAAAAACAAAACTTTTTTAAAAGTTTATATTTTTATCAAGAATAAAAAATTAATGCTGGTTTAAATGATTAAAATACAACATATCGTATTGCTATTAGTAGCTTTTTTAAGTGTTCAAACAGTTGTTGCTCAATCGCCTAAACGTGAGTTTAGGGCAACATGGCTGACTACTGTTTGGCGACTTGATTGGCCAAATGTTACAGTCCCGGTTGCAACTGGATCTAATGAAACAGAACGTCAGGCAGCAATTCAACAACAAAAAAACGGCTTGATTTCTATACTGAATTCTTTGAAGGCAGCTAATATGAATGCGGTTTTTTTTCAAATCCGAAGTATGTCTGATGCTATGTACCCTTCATCGTACGAACCCTGGAGTTCATTTATTTCCAGTGCTCGTGGCGCCGATCCGGGTTATGACCCACTTGCATTTGCTATTGAAGAAGCTCATAAGCGAGGAATTGAACTACATGCGTGGATTAATCCATATAGATATTCATCATCATTGGCAACACATGGAGAGTTATCTTCCGATTATTCAAAAGCACACCCAGAGTGGCTTATGTCTTCATCCGCGAATGAATATGTTAAGATATTAAATCCAGGGGTTCCTGAAGTTATTCAACGTATTTCTGATATAGTAGCTGAAGTAGTAACAAAGTATGATGTGGATGGAATTGTATTCGATGACTATTTTTATATAAACGGAGGTACTACCAATGCTTCTGATCAGACACAGTTTAATTTATACAATCCTGATAACCTTTCAAGGGCAGATTGGAGAAGACAAAATGTAAATAAAATGGTAAAAAGCGTTTACAATACTATCCAATCAATAAAGCCGGAAGTCACTTTCGGTATTAGTCCTGCTGGTGTTGCGGCTTCAAGTCAGACTGTTGCAGATAAGTACGGAGTTACCCGTGCTCCTGTGGGTAGTGATTGGCAATATGATGGTATATATTCAGATCCATTAGCGTGGTTGAAGGAAGGTAGTATTGATTATATCTCGCCTCAGATTTACTGGACAGTAGGTTCAGGTAACGATTATGCCCAGCTTTGTGCGTGGTGGTCGGTGGTTGCAAACCGTTTTGGTAAACATTTTTATTCAAGTCATTCTGTATCTGATTTAACTGCAGCAGCATCTGCCCCAACTTCACAATTGATTAAAATAGGAGATGATGCTACGAATCAAAATGCATTGTCGATGCTTGAACGAAATATAGTAAATTATACAAGGTCAACTGAAGCTGCGAAAGCGCCTTCAGCCACTAATTTTGTTTCATCCGAGATTGGACTTCAGGTTAGTCTAAACCGAAGTAACGATATTAATAATGCACCTGGTAGCGTTTTTTATTCCACTGCAAAAACTGTGAATACCGCTGGATTTATTGATTATCTGAAAGGGAGTGTGTTTACAAATCCTGCTTTGGTGCCTTCTATCGGATGGAAAACTGTGTTGACTCAGACTTTAGTAGATAATTTGGTGTTGTCAAATCAAACATTGACTTGGACATACTCAACAAATGACGTGGAATTTGCGGTTTATGCTGTACCTAATGCGAATAGAAATGATGCTACTGCGTTTACTTCGTCGAAGTATTTACTCGGTACTTCTTACAATAAAACTTTTGAATTATCATCGGGTGTTAGTTCTTCAACTCATAAAATTGGAGTAAGTGTTGTCGACAAATACGGAAATGAGTATTCTGTGAGAGTTTTAAATGAAAATTTGTCAACAAATGCCGCCACAGAACTAATATCTCCAGCTGCTGATGTTCATACGCTATTTCCTTGTTTGTTCAAATGGAGCTCAGTTGAGAATGCTGATAGCTATGTTTGGCAGCTATCTCGAAACCAGGAGTTCACCGATATAATTTGCTCTCGTGAAACTACAGAACCGCAATTCTTCTCAGGCCTTCAAACAAATATTCAGGATAATGTTGATTATTATTGGAGAGTCTTAACGAAGAAGACAAATGCAACAGCCGTGTGGTCAGCTGTAAGAAAAATGTCCGGTCATAAATTTAAGGTGATATCACCTACAAATGGTAGCAACCTTGTTTCGCTTACTCCAACAATTGAATGGGATAATGTAAGTAATAATGCAACTTATACGCTTGAAATTTCGACTGCATCTGATTTTAATATTTCAAAGCAGGTTTACAAACAGACGATCCAGACTTCTTTATTGACTATCCCGAGTGATGTTTTGCTTTCAAGTACCACTTATTATGTGCGTGTTAGTGTTGTTGATGGTATCGTACAAGCAACTTCAGAAACAGTATCATTTAAGACCCAGGATGCATTTGTACCTGTTCCACAAATTATATCTCCTCAGACTGGTGCAAGTTTGTTCGGAAGAAGTATAGAAGTGTGCTGGAATGAACAAACTTCGAAAGGATTTAGGGTAGAGTTGTCAAAAGATCCTTTGTTCCCTGCTCGTAGTACAACAATAAAATCGGTAGGTGCATACACTTATTGTGCTACCTACGAAAATTTAAGTGCTGCGACTTATTATATTAGATTAATGGCGGTTAATTCAACAGGATTTACAGAACCATCTCCAGTAATCTCTGTAGTATTAAGTGACGGAACAGGTCTTAACGAGACGAGTTTGTCTGGTATTTATTGTTATTTGAAAAGTAACGGTCATAACGAAAAGAAATTGGTAGTTAATTCCAATTCGGACTTTTCAGGTACAATTCGCATATTTTCAATAACAGGCATTGAAATGCTAAACACTAAAATTGAGATGACCAATGGCGATAATTTTATTGACTTAAATACTAATAATTTAGTTCCCGGTGTTTTTACGGTTTTGATACAAAACAATAATGACATGTCTGCATATAAAGTTATATTTTAAAATGATGATATGTAATTTCACTATATCAATTTTTTTGTAATTCATTTTTATTAATAATTTAACATTTTATTCATTATGAAGAAAAAAGTACTTTTTGGATTTGCACTCTTATGTGGTGTTTTCCTAACAAATGTAATGGCTGCTGAACCTTCGGTGGATCCGGCAACCTATGCGCCACGAGGTGCTAATGGAGAGTTCACTCTTGCAAGTAAATGGTTGTATTCTGCCAAACGCCTAAACTATAAAGTTGCTGCTGATCTTATAGCACCAGCAAACACAGCACGTGGAATGGCATTGAAAGATGGCAAAATGCTTTTTATTGACCGATCTAATAAGCGCATTGTAGTTGTAAATGGTACCACAGGAGTAAAAGAGGCGCCGATTAATTTGGCCAGCAATCTTTTTACCTATATGGGTCGTAATAAAGCCAATACAGCTGATAGCTTATGGACAGCCGGGCTTTGGGGTTTTCAGGATATTAAAGTTGACAATGCCGGTAATGTGCTGGTAGGAAATATTATTACTTCTAACACTGGCCGTTTTCAGGTTTGGAAAGTGGATATGAACACCGGTGCAGGTACCCTTGTAATTGATCAGGCTAATTTGGCCACATTATACCCTCTTGCAACTAGTATGCGTTTTGATGCTTTTGGTGTTTGGGGAGATGTAAACTCTAAAGCTGTAATTATGGCAGCTAATGCAGCTAATCCAGCCATGGAAGTGTACAGATGGGAAATTACAAATGGTGTTGTGGCAGCAGCGCCTGAATTGATTGAATTAGATAATTCAGAAGCAACCGGAGCTGATTTTGCTAAAATGACAAACCTAGGATCGGCACCTCAGGTATTCCCTTTGGATGAGAATTATTTCTATGTAGATGGTAATGCTACATTTCCAACCTTAGTTGACAGAAATGGTAATGTCGTTGATGGCTTCTCGAAAAATGTGGCAGCTTTGAAAGACGAAATTACTATACCAGGCACCACTCTAACCATGGTAACAGCTCAAAATGGCGTTGCCGAATTTGAAGTGGGTGGTAAGTATTTCATGGTTATGGCTTCAAGTAATACAGATAAAGTTCCACCTTCAGCTTTCCGACTTTTTCAATTTGCTGATGGCAATAAAGCATTCTCCGGTCTTACATGTTTATGGACTTTTCCACAGGAAGGAATGGGAGATGTTTCAAATACATACAGGGTAGCAATGCCGTGTGTAGAAGTGAGTGGAAATAAAGCAAAAATACATGTTTATGTAGGCGAAAATGGCTATGGTATGTACGAAATGACAGTGGCTAATACGCCTGTAGATCAAATTTTCGATAACAGTGTGGTTGCGGTTACTGTATCTGGGAAAACAATTAATCTCTCTGAAATGGTTTCTACGATTAATGTTTATAATTACGCAGGTCAGCTAATTGCCCGTGATTCAAAAGTATCATCTGTTGATATTGATGCTTCAGGTCTTTACATTGTGAAAGCTACTACAGTGAATGGTATTACAGCAGTTCATAAAGTAGTTATAAAATAATCTCTATAGATATTCCAAAAAGGTGGTGGTAGTCACCACCTTTTTCTTTTCTTTCAGCTTTTCTTGTTACTTTCTGTAGCAGGTTGGAGTCCCCATCTCCTTAAACATCAGTCAATATGAAAAAAATACAATTACTTCTTTTCATGCTATTTTTGTCGTTGGTTGTGTTTGCTCAATCAATACAAATTGATGGTAAAACATACACAGTCGATACTTTATCCAACTTTAAAGTTGGTCCTGGTAGTGAATATACTGCTCTAAGGTTAAAGAGTTCTACACGGCTCGATGTGTTTTTTCTA
>RRZU010693502.1_pt1 | contig 12219 bp, 8 predicted proteins | sample 2165561 | NCBI WGS metagenome assembly RRZU01 (sample SAMN10456909, study PRJNA506462) | wastewater metagenome | isolation source: wastewater sludge | place: USA: Moscow, Idaho | reverse complement strand
TATCCGTCTGGGAAGTACGGTACTTCGTATGGTTGCTGTTTCCGAACCGTTTTATGGTGTACCTATTGTGATCGAGGGCATGATGCAAGGTGTGGGGAAAACAGTAACTCCCTTTATTTTCAATGTAGCGGGAATGTGGGGGGTAAGAATTCTGGGTACTTTTATCTGCATCAATCTTCTTGGATTGGGACTTGTGTCTGCATGGGGATGCATGATAGGCCACAATATGCTTCTTTTTGTTTTATTCACCTTACATTATTTCAGCGGCAGATGGAATCCTATGAATAAAACAAAAGTATCCTTCCAATACAAGAATTGTAAAAAGTAACCAAAAATCACAAGCTTGACAGCAGAATATATAGGCTTTATACTGAAAAATAATGAATAAAAGCCGTCACGGCTTGAAATGGATGACGTTAATATGGAAAAAAGCGTGAAAGACAATCCTGAATACAAAATGAAACGGCAGGGAATGATCATCGGACTGGTCTGTCTTGCTGTGATGGTGTTTCTGACGATTTTTCTTATGAGCAGATATCGTCAAAGAACAGAGAAGATTTTTACAGAGCTTATGGAGGAATCACTTTTATCCACCCATTCGGAAGCACTGACAGAAATGGAGAATTTCCTGGCTGGTTCAGCTGGAGCAGATAGGGTGGAGGAAGCCTGGGAGGCTCTGAACGAGGACGAGGGGAATGTGCTTCACTATGTGTGCAATTCAGATGGGAAAATCCTGGCAGGAGATATGCGGATTTTTGACATTGAATATACGGTGGCGACAGTGCTTCATTCGCAGCATGTGAAGGATAACAGTATTTCCCAGGTGGAAAAGTCCCTTAAAAAGCTGACCTATGGAGCACCCCATATTTTCACGGAGCTTGAGAAAACGGATATCTATCTGGTGGCATCCAAGTTGGAAGGCAGAGACTGTATTCTGTTTTCAGAATATCGTTCCGCCAAAATGAAGAATTATAAAGCAGTGCTCATCAATGGAAACCGCATGATTATTTTTACGCTTCTTGGATGCGCGTTGATCATGGTGCTTTTTACAGTACGATTCTATGTGAAACAGCAGAAGAAAGTGATGAAAGGTCAGGCAAGGTACGACATTTTGTCGGAGTTTTCGGACACAGTTCTTTTTGAATATGACTGCCTGGAAAAAACACTGGTATTTACGCCAAATATAACCACTTTATTTGGACTGAAGGAAATCGGTCCGATCAGGCCTTTTGACAATGACACAGATTTCACAATGGTTCATCCAGATGATGTGGCGAAGGTAAAGGCACTTCTTTCCACAATTGGTGATAATTCTGATGAGATTGATGATTTTGTAATTCGTTTTAAGGATAAAAACGATAATTATCGTTGGGTGCGGTGGATGGGACGTCTGATACGAGGCCGTCTTGGTACACCACAGGCATTTCTGGGCAAGATTTCTGACGTTCAGGATGAGATGACCAGAGAACAGGATCTTCGTGAAAAAGCCTCTGTTGATGGTCTTACAGGCGCTCTGAACCGCAAGGCTGCAGAGCAGAAAATCAATACGCTTATGCAGGATAAAGAGTGTAAAGGTTACCTGCTTATGCTCGATATTGATGATTTTAAGATGGTAAATGATACAATGGGGCATGCAATAGGTGACCTTGCATTGATTACTTTGGTAAAACTTTTGAAGGAACATTTCCGTAGGGAGGATATTATCGGTCGTCTTGGCGGTGATGAATTTATTGTGTTTATGACAAATATAGAAAATGCTTCGGCTGTTGAAGCAAAAGGTGCGGAAATTCTTGATATTCTGGCAAAGTCAGAGACTACACCACATTTTACCGTGAGTATAGGAGCGGCGGCTTATCCTGCAGCTGGAAACGACTATGAAAGCCTGTATCTGGCGGCGGATAACGCAATGTATGCTTCAAAGAAATCCGGTAAGAACAGAATTCATGTAGATAATGGTCAGCAGAAAAAAGAATGATCATAAAAGGTATCGCTTTGAGACTAAAGGAAGGTGACAAAAATGCGGTTACAGATTGTACAGGATGCATTAAAAAAGAAGAATATCAAATACGAATATACAGAGATTGATGGCTGCGGAAGTCTTGATTTTCTGTTTCGAGGATTGAAATTCCATGTGTGGGAGTATGAGGACCGTGTCTGGGGAGCAGAGACAAATATTTATGAAGCAGGACGCAGTCAGGATATTGAGGGCAACTATGAAGAGGTCATTGCCAGAGAGATTTTATCATGGCCCGATATGATGCCAGGAAGTTGAGGAATGGGATGAAATACGAGATCAGCAATGAATTTCTTAAAGTAAAGGCTGACGCAGAAGGTGCTATTTTGTGGTCCGTGACAGATAAGGACGGATTTGAGTATATCTGGCAGGGAGATGACAGATACTGGAATGAGCATGGTGCCAATCTTTTTCCCTATATTGCCAGATTATGGGAGAAATCCTACATATTTCAGGGGAAGACGTATCATATGGATATTCACGGTTTTGCCAAGGATTCTGTTTTCTCCTGTGAGAAAGCAGGGGAGAATGAACTGGTGTTTGCAATGGAAGATACCAGGGAAACGCTGGAACAGTATCCATTTCATTTTCGTTTTGAGATCCGATATCTGCTTGAGAAAAATACTTTAAAAGTTCTCTATTCGGTAAAAAATAAGGATGAGAAAACGATGTATTTTGGAATCGGCGGTCACCCGGGATTTAATATTCCTATGGAAGAGGGACTGTCCTTTGAGGATTATGAATTGGAATTTTCCAGGGCATGTGAGCCGCAGCGCATTCTTTTTTCACAGGAGTGTTTTGTGGAGGGGAAGGAGTCCTATGAACTTTTGGAGGGCAGACGGATTCCTCTTCGTCATAATCTTTTTGATGAAGATGCTATTGTGCTGGAGAAAACCTCTGGAGAGGTTCTGCTTCACAGTACGAAGGGCAAAAAGGCAGTGAAGGTATCTTATGTGGATATGCCTTATGTCGGTTTCTGGCATATGCCCTGCATGGATGCTCCTTATGTTTGCATTGAGCCGTGGTGTTCCCTTCCATCCAGACAGGGAATTACAGAAAATCTGGAGGAACAGAAGAATCTTATTTCACTGGAAGCTGGCAGGGAGTGCCAGATTTTCTGGACCATGGAAATTCTCTAGAGCGTGTCTGAAAAAGGCTTTCTGCAAGATGTGCGTCACAATTTGTGGGAGATTTTGTCTGGATGAGGGCGCCGTAGCGGGCTACGGTAACCGAATTCAGGCAAAATCTCCCGCAAAGTGGGGCGTGCAGATTGCGGGAATGATTTTTCAAACACGTTCTAGAACGTGCAGATTGTGGGAATGTTTTTAAATACTCGCAAGGAAGGCAGGGTATGTAATATGAAAAAGAAGCAGGGGGCGAACTGCGAATATTGTGTAAACTATTCTTATGACGATGATTACGAGTGCTATACTTGTGATATGAACCTTGACGAAGATGAGATGTATCGTTTTATTACAGGAACCTATCACGATTGCCCTTATTTCCGCATGGGGGACGAGTACAGAGTAGTAAGAAAACAGATGTAAAAAAATTAAAATTACTATTGACAAATAAAATCGAACGTGGTATTTTATTACAGAACGCTGCCGAAGACAGTAGGTGCCGTAAGGCATAAGGATTAAAACGCCTACCGAGGACTAAGTATTCTTTCGTAAGAATTACGTTAAGCCTTGCTGTCTTACAGTAAGGCTTTTTTTGGCGGTATATCAAATTCTATAAGGAGGTGTACCATTTCATGGCAAAAGTAGAACTGAAACAACCAATCGTAGAAGAAATCGCTAACAATATTAAAGACGCACAGGCTGTTGTTCTTGTTGACTACAGTGGTCTTACAGTTGAGCAGGATACTATTTTACGTAAAGAGTTAAGAGAGTCCGGCGTACAGTACAAGGTTTATAAAAACACTTTAATGCGTCGTGCATTTGAAGGTACTCCATGTGCAGATCTTGACAAGCACTTACATGGAACAAACGCTATTGCAATTTCTGCAACAGACGCTACTGCTCCTGCAAGAATCCTTGCTAAATTTGCAAAACAGTATCCGGCACTTGAGTTAGTAGCTGGTATTGTTGAGGGTAACTACAACGATCAGGCAGGAATCCAGGCACTGTCCCAGATCCCGTCCAGAGAAGAACTTCTTGGCAAACTGCTTGGAAGTATCCAGTCTCCTATTACCAACTTTGCTCGTGTGCTTAATCAGATCGCAGAGCAGAAGGGTGGAGAGACTGAGGCACCAGCAGCAGAATAATTTAAGCTTCTGTCGCTGAATCGAATCATTGATTCCACAAAAAATTTAAAAATGGAGGAAAATTATAATGGCAAAGTTAACAACAGCTGAGTTTATCGAAGCAATCAAAGAGTTATCTGTATTAGAGTTAAATGATTTAGTAAAAGCTTGCGAGGAAGAGTTCGGTGTATCCGCAGCAGCAGGCGTTGTTGTAGCAGCAGCAGGTGCTGGTGAAGCAGCTGAGGAGAAAGATGAGTTTGACGTAGAGCTTACAGAAGTAGGTCCTAACAAAGTTAAAGTTATCAAAGTTGTTCGTGAGATCACAGGCTTAGGTCTTAAAGAAGCTAAAGAAGTTGTTGATGGTGCTCCGAAAATGGTTAAAGAGGGCGCTTCCAAAGCAGAGGCTGAGGATATCAAAACTAAACTTGAGGCTGAAGGCGCTAAAGTTACTCTTAAATAATTTAGGTGTATTTAAGCGAACCATGCTCCCCGCAGAAGTCTGTCGTGCAGGCCACTGCGGGGATTTTTTTGTGTAACAGGAAATTCTGTTGGAGTTTCCTGCAATCAGGATTCTTTTTGTGCAAGGAGATTCTGAATGAATATAAAAATGTTTTTGACTGTAACATTACTGGGAGTTTCTTTATATCTGGGAGGCAGTTCTGTTATATATGCTGAATCAGCAGAAAATGTGACGGAGAATTTTGAAGACAGCTTTTCAGATTGCGATATTGAGCCGGAAATGGAAGAGGATGAGACTGGCTTCTATGGCGGAACAGCTGAGGTGGGATTTTTTTCAGCAGATGAGTCTGATAATGATTTTGAAGAGGAGCCAGAAGAAGCTCTGCTTACACCTGTACCTTCTGATAATGAACAGCAGATTCTGGCGACTATTCCAGAAGGCGCTGCAGTGGTGACTTTAGATGTGGCTGATGGAAGTGATATTACCGAAACCTTGAATACAGTGCTTCACTTTATGGGGCAGAGAGCTACAGATGAAACTCCTTGTACGGTAATCATCCCGCAGGGAAGCTATCTGATTTCCGGAACTATCCATATGTACAGCAATCTTACTCTTTATGCAGAAGGGGCTGTGCTGACGAAAACCTGTACAGATAAGCATGTGGTCCTCAGACTGGGAGATGACATACTTTCTGCCGGAGGTTATGATGGATATCACAATATCACCATTGAAGGCGGAACCTGGGATCTGAATTACCCGGTTGTCGAAGATAAGGAAGGCACAGGCGGTTTTGTAGGCTTCAGGATTGGACATGCCAGACACGTAACTGTGAAGAACGTAACATTTCTAAACAATTTGAAATCTCATTTTCTTGAGCTGGCAGGTACGGAAGATGTAACTGTGACTGGCTGTACATTCCGGGGATATTGGCAGGAATATGAAGGCGGCGGACAGGAATGCATTCAGCTGGATGCATGTCTGGACTATATTTTTCCAGGATATCAGCCCTTTGATGGAGCAGTTTGTGAGAATGTCAGGATTACGGATAACATTTTTGAGAATGTGTTTGCAGGAGTGGGCAGTCACAGCATGATTTACGACAGACCATACCGGAACATCGTGATTCAGGGGAATACCTTTCGAAATGTGAAAAAGAGAGCTGTCTGGTGCCTGAATTACGTGGATTCTGCTGTGGAGGACAATATAATAGAGAATGCAGGCGGCGGAGTGCTTGTGAGCTGCATGTATTTCCCGAATACCCATCTTATGCCAGGAACTGCTGCGGGAATGGCAGGAAACCACCAGAATGCGGGCATTTCCGTGAAAAACAATCAGATTTCTATTTCTTCAGTGAGCCAGATCAATGGAAACACATGGAGAGGATATGGAATTGAAGTCCAGGGAGCCTGGGTAAGTGACAGCTCAAAGGCACAGGCTAAGGGAATTCCGACAGGTATTTATAAGGAAACCGGTGTTGAGGTAAAGGGAAATATGATCACAGGGAATGGAAATGGAATTCGCCTTTATCTAGCTGATGGCTGTACAGTGGAAAATAATCAGTTGAAACTGCAAAAAACTGCATCCTTTTCCAATATGGGAATTTACCTGTCTGCTTCTTCCAAAAATGTGATAAAAGATAATCAGGTATCAGGTTGTAAAAATGTAGGAATCTACGCTTATGACGGCGGAAAGCTGGGGACTCCATCCACAGAGAATCAAGTCCTGGATAATGTGATTTCAGGTATCGGCGGTGATGGAATTCTTATGGAAAATGGCTCTGACGGGTGTGAAGTAAGCCGGAACCGTATATCCTCCGGAAAAAAGAACGGAATTGTTCTCTGGGGCAGCGAGGAGTGTCAGATCACAGCGAATCAGGTGAAAGGCTGTATGCTGGACGGAATATATGTGGAAAATATTGGAAATGCTGTTATAAAATCTAACAGGATTACGAATGTGAATGGCAGAGGAATCCAAGTGATCGCAAGTCAGACCGGAAAACTTTATGGAAATGCGGTTACTGGCAGCAGAAAATGCGGTTTATATGTAAGCAGGTCAAAGATTTCCGGAAACAAAAAGAACCGTCTGGAGAATAATGGCAGTACTTATGCAATTTATGCGGAAAACAGCACTGGAATCATTTCCGTGAAAATGCCTACTGCGTCTAAGATCACCAGAAAGTCAGTGAAGATCACAGGCAAAGCGGCGGGTGGAAAGAAGCTTACAATTTATGCAGTAAGCAGAAACAAGAATAAAAAAATCGGCAGAGGAAGCATCAATTCCCGAAAGAAATATAATATTTCTATCAAAAAACAGAAAAAAGGAACGACGCTTCTCTTTGTATTATCGGATAAATATGGAAACCTTTCTTATAGCAAGAGAAAAGTAAAATAAATTATAACTATTCAGCAATTACAAATAAAAAACAAATGAAAAAACAACAGAAAAGTGCTTGACAGGCTTTTTTTGTTGTGCTATAGTGAAGAATGCTATATTATGGCAAGATATGCCTACTATGCTTATGCAGCAGAGCGGGCTGATGTTGTAATAAATAAAATAAAACAGGGGTGAAACGTCAATGGAAAAAAACAGAATTCGTTCTGTAAAAACTGGAAAAAGCATGCGAATGAGCTACCAGAGACAAAAAGAAGTCCTGGAAATGCCGAACTTGATCGAGGTCCAGAAGGATTCTTACCAGTGGTTTCTCGACGAAGGATTGAATGAAGTATTCGACGATATTTCTCCAATCGCAGACTACGGCGGAAAGCTCAGTCTTGAATTCATCGGCTTCACATTTGATGAAAAAGAGGCTAAATACACCATCGAGCAGTGTAAAGAACGTGACGTAACTTATGCCGCACCTTTGAAGGTTCGAGTGAGACTGATTAACAAGGAAACAGATGAGATCAACGAACACGAGATTTTCATGGGAGACCTGCCGATTATGACCGCGACAGGAACTTTCGTCATTAACGGTGCTGAGCGTGTTATTGTCAGCCAGTTAGTACGTTCCCCTGGAATCTATTATGCCATTGCACACGATAAAATCGGTAAGAGACTGTTTTCCTGTACAGTAATTCCTAACAGAGGAGCATGGCTGGAATATGAGACTGACTCCAACGATGTATTCTATGTGCGTGTGGACAGAACCCGTAAGGTTCCGATCACTGTACTGATCCGTGCACTTGGTGTTGGTTCCAATGCAGAGATCATTGATCTGTTTGGCGAAGAGCCGAAGATCCTTGCAAGTTTCACAAAGGATACTTCTACGAATTATGAAGAAGGTCTTCTTGAACTGTATAAGAAAATCCGTCCAGGCGAGCCGCTTGCAGTTGAGAGCGCAGAGAGCCTGATCAATGCGATGTTCTTTGATCCGAGAAGATATGATCTTGCCAAGGTCGGACGTTATAAATTTAATAAGAAACTTCATTTCAATAAACGAATTGTTGGTCATAAGCTGGCTGACGATGTGGTTGAGGGCTCTACAGGAGAAATTCTTGCAGAGGCTGGTACTATCGTAACCAGAGAACTGGCTGATGCCATTCAGAACGCTGCAGTTCCATTTGTATGGATCCAGGGTGAAGAAGACCGCAGAATTAAAGTCCTTTCTAACTTAATGGTAGACATGCATCACTATCTGCCAGAAATTGAGAACCTGGAAGAGCTTGGGGTTACAGAGTTAGTATATTACCCTGTACTCGAAAAAATTCTGGAAGAAAATGACACACTTGAGGATAGAATTGCTGCTATCCGCAGAGATATCCATGACCTGATTCCGAAACATATTACAAGAGAAGATATTTTTGCTTCTATTAATTACAATATGCATCTGGAATACGGCATTGGAAATGACGACGATATCGACCACTTAGGAAACCGTCGTATCCGTGCGGTTGGTGAACTGCTTCAGAATCAGTACCGTATCGGTCTTTCCAGACTTGAGCGTGTGGTTCGTGAGAGAATGACAACACAGGATGTGGAGAGCATTTCCCCGCAGTCCCTGATCAATATCAAACCTGTAACAGCTGCTGTAAAAGAGTTCTTCGGATCTTCCCAGCTGTCACAGTTCATGGATCAGAACAACCCTCTTGGTGAGCTGACCCATAAGAGACGTCTTTCCGCACTTGGACCTGGCGGTTTGTCACGAGACAGAGCCGGATTCGAGGTTCGAGACGTTCACTATTCCCATTACGGAAGAATGTGCCCGATCGAGACTCCTGAGGGTCCGAACATCGGTCTGATCAACTCCCTTGCATCTTATGCAAAGCTGAATCAGTACGGATTTGTTGAGGCACCTTACCGTAAGATTGATAAAACTGATCCTATGAATCCGCGTGTAACTGACGAAGTTGTTTACATGACCGCAGATGAAGAGGATAACTACCATGTAGCACAGGCGAATGAGGCACTTGACGCAGAAGGACATTTCGTTCGTAAGAACGTTTCCGGTCGTTATCGTGAAGAGACTCAGGAGTATGAGCGTCAGATGTTTGATTACATGGACGTATCTCCTAAGATGGTATTCTCTGTAGCTACAGCCCTGATTCCATTCCTTCAGAACGACGATGCGAACCGTGCGCTGATGGGATCAAACATGCAGCGTCAGGCTGTTCCGCTTCTTACCACTGAAGCACCAGTTGTTGGTACAGGAATGGAAGCAAAGACAGCTGTTGACTCCGGTGTTTGTGTGGTTGCAAGAAAGTCTGGTACTGTACTTCGCTCCACATCTACCGATATCAGCATCAAGAATGATGATGGAACAAAAGATGATTATCATCTTACCAAATTCATGCGCAGTAACCAGAGCAACTGTTACAACCAGCGTCCGATCGTTAATCAGGGCGAGCACGTTGAAGCAGGTGATGTTATTGCCGATGGTCCGTCTACTTCTCAGGGAGAGCTTGCTCTTGGCAAGAACCCTCTGATCGGATTTATGACCTGGGAAGGTTATAACTACGAGGATGCCGTACTGTTAAGTGAGAAACTTGTACAGAACGATGTTTATACATCTGTTCACATTGAAGAATATGAAGCAGAATCCCGTGATACAAAGCTTGGACCGGAAGAGATCACTCGTGATGTTCCAGGCGTAGGTGATGATGCACTCAAGGATCTTGATGAGCGCGGAATCATTCGTATCGGTGCAGAGGTTCGTGCTGGTCATATCCTTGTTGGTAAGGTTACTCCTAAGGGAGAGACTGAGCTTACAGCAGAGGAGAGACTTCTTCGTGCAATCTTCGGTGAGAAAGCACGTGAGGTTCGTGATACTTCCCTTAAGGTACCACACGGTGAGTATGGTATCGTTGTAGACGCCAAGGTATTCACAAGAGAAAATGGTGATGAGCTGTCTCCAGGAGTTAATCAGTCTGTACGTATCTATATCGCACAGAAGAGAAAAATCTCCGTTGGTGATAAGATGGCTGGTCGTCATGGTAACAAGGGTGTCGTTTCCCGTGTACTTCCGGTTGAGGATATGCCATTCCTTCCGAACGGACGTCCACTGGATATCGTGCTGAACCCGCTGGGTGTACCTTCCCGTATGAACATTGGACAGGTCCTGGAAATTCATTTAAGTCTTGCTGCCAAAGCACTTGGCTTTAATATTTCCACACCGGTATTCGATGGTGCAAACGAGAATGATATCCAGGATACACTGGAACTTGCAAATGACTATGTAAATACAGAAGATTTTGAAGAGTTCCGTGAGAAATACAAAGACATTCTGGCACCTGATGTAATGCAGTATCTGGATGAGAACAAAGCCCACAGAGCATTGTGGAAAGGTGTTCCGATTTCCAGAGATGGTAAAGTACAGCTTCGTGACGGACGTACCGGAGAGTTCTTCGACGGTCCGACCACAATCGGACACATGCATTACCTGAAACTGCATCATCTGGTTGATGATAAGATCCATGCCCGTTCCACAGGTCCTTACTCTCTGGTTACACAGCAGCCACTGGGTGGTAAAGCTCAGTTCGGTGGACAGCGTTTCGGAGAGATGGAGGTTTGGGCTCTGGAGGCATACGGTGCATCCTATACACTCCAGGAAATCCTGACAGTTAAATCCGATGATGTAGTCGGTCGTGTGAAGACTTATGAAGCAATCATCAAGGGTGATAACATCCCTGAGCCTGGTATTCCGGAATCCTTTAAGGTTCTTCTTAAAGAGCTCCAGTCCCTGGCATTGGATGTACGTGTGCTCAAAGATGATCAGACAGAAGTTCAGATCATGGAGAATGTAGATTACGGCGAAACCGATCTTCGTGCAGTTATCGAGGGAGATTCCCGCGGCCACAGAGGAGAGGAATCCTTCAGCAAACATGGCTATACCAAGCAGGAGTTTGACGGAGAGGAACTTGTTGATGTGGACGAGGACGAAGAAGAGGATTATGAATCCGAAATCGACGATTCCTACGATGATATCGAAGAGTAGAAAGGGGAAAAGAATACATGGCAGAATCAACCAATACCAATGAAACATATCAGCCAATGACTTTTGATGCCATTAAAATCGGACTGGCGTCCCCGGAAAAGATCAGAGAGTGGTCAAGAGGTGAGGTTACAAAACCGGAAACCATCAACTACCGTACCTTGAAACCGGAGAAAGACGGACTTTTCTGTGAAAGAATTTTCGGACCAAGCAAGGACTGGGAGTGCCACTGCGGTAAATATAAGAAAATCCGTTATAAAGGTGTTGTCTGCGACCGATGCGGCGTTGAGGTTACCAAGGCTTCCGTTCGTAGAGAGCGTATGGGTCACATTGAGCTTGCTGCTCCTGTTTCCCATATCTGGTATTTCAAGGGTATTCCGTCCCGTATGGGACTTATCCTGGATCTGACTCCAAGAACACTGGAGAAAGTTCTTTACTTTGCAAATTATATTGTACTGGATCCGGCAGATTCCGGACTCCAGTACAAGCAGATCCTTACTGAGAGAGAATATCAGGATGCCCGTGAGTCTTACGGAAATAACTTCCGCGTAGGCATGGGTGCTGAGGCTATCAAAGAGCTCCTTATGGCTATCGACCTTGAGAAGGATTCCGCTGAATTAAAGGCAGAGCTGGTTAAGGCAACAGGCCAGAAGCGTGCAAGGATCATCAAACGTCTTGAGGTTGTTGAATCCTTCCGCGAGTCAGGAAACCGTCCTGAGTGGATGATTCTTGATGTTGTTCCTGTAATCCCGCCAGATCTTCGTCCTATGGTACAGCTGGATGGTGGACGTTTTGCGACATCTGACCTGAATGATTTGTACAGAAGAATCATTAATCGTAATAATCGTCTGAAAAGACTGCTGGAGCTTGGTGCTCCGGATATCATTGTCCGCAATGAGAAACGTATGCTTCAGGAAGCAGTTGATGCCCTGATCGACAATGGTCGTCGTGGCCGTCCGGTTACAGGTCCTGGACACAGAGCCCTGAAATCCCTTTCTGACATGCTGAAAGGTAAATCCGGACGTTTCCGTCAGAACCTTCTTGGTAAGCGTGTTGACTACTCCGGACGT